>ERZ1066118.42-NODE-42-length-151917-cov-33.119997_pt1 | contig 151917 bp, 125 predicted proteins | sample MGYA00382765_ERZ1066118 | MGnify/ENA primary metagenome ERZ1066118 (study PRJEB33369, sample SAMEA5778348) | biofilm metagenome | biome: Industrial cooling water; feature: Water cooling tower basin; material: Biofilm | place: United Arab Emirates | collected... | reverse complement strand
TCCCGGCAGATAGAGCCTGCGGCGGCAGCGCCGAACTCCACAGTTTCCAGACGCTCTTCCAGTTCTTCAATCAACAGTTCCTGCATTGTCGTAAGGGGTTAAAGGGTTAGTGATAAGGGTTTATGATTGCCTACTCTCTTGGGTGGTTTTCGGCTTCCCCACTTCAGGTCAGACGGCTTAGTGAGCCACTACGTTCTCCGAGTCCCGGCAGATAGAGCCTGCGGCGGCAGCGCCGAACTCCACAGTTTCCAGACGCTCTTCCAGTTCTTCAATCAACAGTTCCTGCATTGTCGTAAGGGTTAAAGGGTTCGTGATAAGAGTTAGACTTGAGGGGGAGAAGGGCTCAGTGAGCCGCTACGTTCTCCGAATCCCGGCAGATAGAACCTGCGGCGGCAGCGCCGAACTCCACAGTTTCCAGACGCTCTTCCAGTTCTTCAATCAACAGTTCCTGCATTGTCGTAAGGGGTTAAAGGGTTAGTGATAAGGGTTTATGATTGCCTACTCTCTTGGGTGGTTTTCGGCTTCCCCACGTGGTCACACCGCGACTTATTCCGCCGAGATGCTGGCTTCTGAATCCCGGCAGATGGAACCCGCCGCCGCAGCGCCGAATTCTACAGTTTCCAGACGCTCTTCCAGTTCCTGAATCAGTACTTCTTCCATGATTGTTAAAAGGTTAAACAGTTTGACATGCGCTTACTCTGTTCGTGGTTTTCAGCTTCCCCACTTCTTACTTACTGTAAGGTCTTTCAGGCGGGCACTGCCGGAGCAGGCCTCGTCCGTTGTCGTATTCGATATAGGCCCGAACCGGTGTCTTTTTCCAGTTCGTCGGCCACAAACAGGCAGTAACGTAATTCCGAGTCCCGGAGGTCTTCAATCTGGTCGGGCGACACGTGCCACAGTTCCTGGAAATCAGGCTGACCAATCACCTCCTCGATGGCGCAGGTCCGCACGTTGCCAAAGCTTCGCGGCTGACCCAGCGAGTTCCGGATTTCGCCCCGCTGATCTATACATACCTTGCGGTTATAGAACGGGTTGAACCGCTGACACTCGGAGAAATAATTCAGGTTGATGATGTATCTCGGTTGCTGAGGCCGCATTTCTTCCAGCGATTTTCCGGTATAGAGAACGTGTTCCGTCTTTGGCTTCCGTTCGTCCTCCGGGCAGTCGTAGACCACGATGCGGTCGATTTTCCGGCACTGTTCATACAATCCCTCCACAAATCGGGTCCGGCTGAGCAGCGGTTGGTGACGAATAAACAGGGTAATCGTTCGAAACGCCGCGTCGTCGAATTCTGTCAGTTGCTCCGGCAGTTGCTCCAGATCTTCGGGCCCGCCATCCAGCCGCAGTTCGAGATGCTGACACCGCAGGCGGTCGAGTTGCCGGAGTACCAACCACAGGTCGTACTGGCCGAAAGCGTACCCGATGATGGCCGTCTGGAGCGAATGCGGCGTCTGCCACGTCAGGTCCAGTTCCGGGAATCGCTCCGGCTCATCGGTCAGGAAACCGGCATCGCGGCTGAGCAGATACCGCACATACTGCTCCACCCACCCAACTGTTTCCTCCGGCTGCATCCGCTCCACCACACCGATGGGATGCGTTCTGAACTGCATAATCAGGTCGTAGCACGCGTTGGGAATGCGTAGTACGTGGCCGTGCTGCAGGTCATAGAGCGCGCTGCGTTCCCGCCCCCTGACGGGTATCGTGTGCGCATACAGCCGAAAGAACAGTCGCTTATCCATCAGTCAGCAAACAAATCCTGTAAAACAATGTCGTGCAGTGGCTTATACGTCCCCGTACCGATGTAGGCGTTCGAGGCATGCATCCAGCTCCGGCTGAACCGGTGGTGGCTGAAGTTCTCCTGAAAGCCCTCCGAATGCAGGCGGGCCATGTACCGGTAGCTGAGCGGCAGCCGCTGCAGCGTCTCCTCCGGAAACAGTTCCTCTTGTATCAGTGCGTTCATGCTGCGTTATGGGTTATGAGCCAGTTGGCAATTTTTCTATCCAATTGATACCGGCAGTGTTCCGACTCGGCCAGATACTGCCCCACGGGGTTTACTTCCAGAAAAACGTAGGCTCCGTCGGGGCGGCGCATCAGGTCGATGCAGCCCGTGTTGAGGTCCAGACGCCGCATCAGTTCCCGGATTTGTCCGGTCAGCGCATCGGGCAGCCGATAGGGCAGATAATGCGTTTTCTGACTGCCGTTGAGCTTACGGTCCACGTGTTCCGGCTCGCTACTGCGGATGGCCGTTGCGTAACAGTCTCCATCCAGGTAAAAGATGCGCACTTCATACTGTGCCGGTACTTTTTCCTGAAACAGCGTCGGGAAAAAGTACTCCGACATCGGTTCTATTCGTTCGGCGTCGACGACCTGCGTGACGGCCACATACGTTGTTTCAGCCTGCACATAAGGTTTCCGAACATCGGCAATCAATTTGGTAATCAGTCCGTTCGGCGAGCGTCGATACAATTCCTCCAGATCCCGGCGGTTGTTGATCACCCGCGTCACCGGTACGTTCAGGCCGCTGGCCTGGGCATGGTTGAGCACCTCCAGTTTGTTGAGCTGCGTTTTTCCGGGAGCGGGCAGCCAGGGCCGGTCTTTCAGGATAAAACACAGGTACTCAAACAGGTGCCGTATTTCCGTGCTGACCTCCGCCTGAAGCTGGGCGCGGTGCGGCCCGGCGGCCCGGCCTACGTCGGGCATCTCGCCCAGAAACCGGCGATACCACACCACCCGAACCGATTCTTTCACACTCTGCCCGTCGAGGTAGACGTCCTGCCGGTCGACGTCGATCTGGTAGCGAATCCGCCGCCGGACCAGGTCGGTAGCCGTCACCCGCACGAAGGGCACGTTGGCTTCGAGGAGCCAGTCGACCACCGGGTCGGTTCCCTGTTCGTAGGCGTCATATGTCAGAATCAGTATCATGTCAGTTGAGCGATGGTCGCAGTATCTGTTTATTCAGCAAATCCGTCAGTAACGAGGGCTTCACGCCCGACTGCAGCCGGTCCCACTGTTCGCCCTGTTGCTGTTGCAGCCAGGCCAGCCATTTCGCCAGCGCCGGGCTGATGTTGAAGCACTGGCAGGTGGCATCGTCGAACAGGAAGTGGCTGGCCTCGCCCGAAAACACCCGGAATCGTTCTTCGTTGAACCGCACCCGGATAGTCGCCGTATGCTCTCCCGGCCAGGTCGGTGCGGGTTCCGCAGCGGGCAGGTCGGTGAAGCGGTGCAGATTGTGCCAGAGGGCAAACTGCTCCGGATAGGCCCGGATGAACGGCGTTGCCCAGTCGAATGCCTGTCGGGCGGCGGTCTCGATGAAGCCGGTTCGGCTCAGCGACCGGTCAGGCACGATGGCCTCCCCGAAGCTTAGTTTCAGCGTCTGGCCTTCGCGCCAGGAAACCACCGGCACAATCGGCGTTCGCGTTACGTAGGACAGATAAAACAGTCCTTTCCGGCAATAATAGGGTCGATCCATGAGCGTCACCGGCAGCAGTGTTTCCCGGTTCCGGCAGTCATGTACGCCTTCGCCCCCGTCGAAAAACGCCACCAGACTGATTCCCTCCTGAAGCTGGCTCATCATGTCGATGAGCGAATCGGGAGCGTTGGCGTCGATGATCCGCAACCGGTCACTGGCGGCCTGCAGGTGAAGCTGGTCGGTGCGGATGCCGCTTTCGGTCAGCACACCCAGCCGGAAGCCCTGCCGGTTCAGATACGGTCCCAACTGCATGAACGGTCCCAGGTGAAAGGAGCAGAACAGATACGGTTGGTCGGGTCGGCGGACCGGGTCCAGCGCCCCTTCGGCCACGGTTCGGGCCAGGGTGAGGGCGGTGTCGGTCCGGGCTTCGAGTTTGGTGAGTTCCCGGTGGTAATGAATCCCCCGGAAAAACCCAATCTCATCACGCTGGTCGCCGGGCATGAACCGGCGGCGGTTGGCCTGACAGAGCAGGAACTCCCGCTGGTAGGCAGGGTCGGCAGTCAGTTTCTGCGGAATCTGACCAACGGCCTCTTCAAGCGACAGCAGCGCTTTCCGATACTCGGCTTCGGTGCGTATCATGTTCGTTCTGAGCATAATTGAGCAATAGAAGAATCACATGGGTTGCCAGTTCCATCGTCCGGGTATCCTGGTCAAGCTTCGGGTTGACTTCCACCAGGTCCATTCCGACGATGGGAAGACCCGGCAGGATGGTCGACAGCAGCCGGTTGACGTCATGGTACGTAAATCCGTTGAAGACCGGGGTTGCCGTGGCCGGGGCCAGCGTCGGGTCGAAGCAATCGATGTCGAACGTCACGTAGGTCGGCAGCAGCGGGTCGATGTCGAATCGTTCTCCGGTATGCAGCATCTCGCGGACTTCTTCGGCCCAGTAGATGACCTGTTTCGGCGAGTTATAGGTCTTGGCGTTGATGTTCGAAAGTCCCCGGATGCCCAGTTGTACCACCCGGCTCACGTTGTCCAGCTTCAGCACTTCCGCCATGAAGTTGCCGTGGTGGTGGGTCCACTGCCGCTGCACGGTGCCGTCGTAGGTGTCGGTGTGGGCGTCGAGCTGAATAATCTGCAACTGTTCATGAAACTGGCTCGCCGCCCGGATAATGGGCAGGGAGATGGAGTGGTCGCCGCCCAGGAAGAACGGGATGGCCCGCCGCCGGAACAGGTCCGATGCCACTTCATGAATTTTCTGGTAAACCACCGTCGGATACTCATGCGAACCGATGAAGAGGTCGCCCCAGTCCCGAATCGTTTTGTCTTCCACCGACCGCTGCAGGGACGAAAAGTCGATGTTGCGATCGATGAACTGAAAGCTGACGCTCCGCTGCTGTCGCGACGTTAGTTTCACGTCGCGGCTCTTCAGATAGGTGCGCAGATTGGAAGGGAACAGCCAGCAGCGATGGTCGGTACCGTTGCCGTGGCCGTAGGGAACCCCCACCGAAACACGCCAGTTGGGCTGAATGGCCTCCAGTTCCACGCCGTCGATGCCAAACAGGGAGTAGGTCTGTTTCCGTACCTGATAGATGGGCTCGGCGCTTTCGATGTGGATGAGCTGGTGCCGACGCAGGAAGTTTACCACCTGATCGACCTCCTGCTCCGAACAGGTTGCCAGCACGCCGTCCCGAATTTCCTGGAGGGTCTGCGGAAAGCGCAGCGCCTGCAGCAGGTCGACGATTTTCTGCCCGACGGAGTACTGGCGGGCCGTCCGCTCCTGAATCGCCACGTAGCGCCCCGGCTCCGGACTGGTAATTTCTACCCCCGGAGAGGTTTGCAGCCGTTCACACTGTTCCAGCGTTTCCATACCTGTTTCTGTATAATTGTTCGTTATCTTTCTCAAAATCAGACACCCGGACGAGTTTGCTTCAGGCCGACGCGGCCAGCGTTTGTGCCGGGGATGACTGCCCCGACCGGAAGGTGCGCATCAGCATCCGGGCCGTCCGGTACGTTATCACGACAGTCAGTACGTAGAGCACCGTCGTCTTCAGTATTTCGATGTACGTTTCGGCGTCGGCCTTGCCCGGCAGGTGTCCGCCGTTGGCAACAATCTGCTCCATCAGGTGAAAATTGTCCACCGACACCCGGAACAGCCAGACCGGCAGCAGCGCCATGAGCGTGTAGTGCAGCAGGCTGTAGACCGTCAGCGGCAGTTCGCGGAAGAAGTTCGTTACGGCGGTCCTGAGCGTTGCTGGCCGGGGGTTGGTGAGTGTCTGCCATAACCGCACGGGGTAGCCCAGCGAACGCTGCGTCAGATTCTGCAGCCCGAACAAATCGCTGTACATCCAGTAGCCATCGTTGCGCAGGAACGGATTCAGGGAATAAACGGCCAGGAACGTATTGAGCAGGAACAGCGACTTGCAGACCAGCACGTATTCCGGAGGCACAACCTGACTCAGCCCGTAGAGCGCCGCATTAATCAGCAACTGGAAGTAGATTCCCCCAACGTTGACCACGATTCGCCGCCACCGGTCCAGCCGCCAGATTCGGCTCACGTCGGTATACAGCACCGGGAAGACGAAGTAGAATCCGAAACCCACCTCTTTCGGTCGGACGCCGTAGCGCACGGCGGCGGTGGCGTGTCCGACTTCGTGGACGAAACTGATGCCCGCCAGAAAGATGTAGTTGGCAATGATGAGCAGCGCCCGGTCTTCGGGAGTGATGTTGAAGCGCCCGCCGTCGAGGATAATCCGCCGCAGGAAGAGCAGTGTCGCCGCCACCGAAACCACCATCAGCAGGCTGAATGTCAGTTTGTTGAACAGCCAGGTAAATCGCCTGGACAACTCGTAAAGCTGCTCTTCGGTCGTAATCCGGATGCGTCCGTAAATGTACCGGCTGCGCCCTAATTGATTGCTTCTCGGACTTTCGGGCGACGCCTCCAGTCGGCTCATCACCTGCCCGACCATTGCCTTCAGGGCGTCGGTGGTCACGGGCTGGCTGGTTTCGCGGCTGGTCTGCTGCTGAATCTGCTCCAGGCTCAGCCCCTGTTTCAGCCCTTCCACCAGCCGGTACACCGGTTCGGCCACCCGGAAGGTCCGGTCGCCCTGGCAGAGCAGAAACCGGTTGTCCGTCTGGACCAGCTCGACCGAAGCCAGCCGTTCTTTATAGTTCGTTTCCAACGGTATCATCTGTTTGAACGTTATCGTCATGCTTCCTTTCGGAGTTTTCAGTCGGTCAGGTCAGCATCCTGAGTTTAACATTTCGCCTGTCTTACAAGCTGTTGCATTTCCCAATGAGACGCTCGGCGGTGGGTCGGCCCCAGTGTGGGTCGATGGGGCTGGCCGCGGGTTGTTCGAAGAGCTTCAGTGCGTGCTGAATCAACTGGCATCCGCCCCGTTTATCGCCGCCGAAGGCTTCTGGTGTGCTGTATTTGCTCTGCCCCAGCAGCAGATACGCCCGTGGATTGGCCGGATTCTGCTTCTGCGCCTGGAGGAGATATTCGTTCGCCAACTGGCTGTATTTGGCCCCGCGACTCATGAAATCGACGTTGATACGGGCAAAAGCTACCTGAGCTTTCAGGCACGAGACCTCCGAATTGTTGGGCGACAGTTCGTCGGCTTTGGCAATCAGTTCCTCGGCCTTATCGGCTTTTTCGTCAATTTTGTTCAGGTCTTTCTGCAGATACGACAGGCGCATGGCGCAGTATCCGGCGTAGTAATAGGGCAGCCATTTCGTTTTCTCGACGGTGGCAATCCGCTCGAAGTTACCGACCAGCGCCTCCAGGGTTTCGATGTTTTTGGCCGAATCGAGGGTAGCGACGTTGCGCTGCATGGCGGCCAGATATTTGCTTTCATCCTGTGCCTGAGCCTGCAGCAGACCAGCGGTCAGAGCGACGGTGAGAAGGTAGGTTTTCATGATTGCCTTTGTTTAAAACAGAGTGTATTTGAACGAGTGCAGCAGGATTTTATGCTCCACGCTGGTGTTGACCTCAAACCGGGCGCTCTCGAAATCGGGCGGTCCCATGTTGACCGGCGGATTGTTGGAGAATCCCACCGGCTCTTCGGGTATGTCCATCATGCTGCGGTCGAGCGCGTGGCTGTTGTTGAGGTCCTGAAAGACGCGGATCGCGTAGGCTCCTTTCGGGACATTGGCGAAAACAATTTTCGTTTCACCCTGCGGATTGACCGGCATGACGCGCGTCTGCACCGCTTTGTCGTAGAAGGCCTTGCTGTCGTTGCACAGGAAGACATGCAGGTGGCCTTTGGGTTCTTTCAGCTTCGGGATTTTTACCGTCACCGTGTGCTGTGCCATCACTCTGGCTGGCTGTCCGAGGCCCGCCAGGGCGATACAGGCGAATAATGCGTAGGTTTTCATGTTCAGTTTAGTTGCTATTTCGATTACAAACGTCCATTGATAATTTCCTCCCGCCGGTCGACGCCGAAGTTGACGAACATCCCCAGGAAGACGAAGGGGTTGTTGAGTGGCCGGATAGCCTGCCGTCGGGTAACGTCGACCGTCGAGTACGTATAGCCAAACACCTGCTGGTTGCCGAGTATGTTGCTGATGGTCAGCACCACCACCGAGAACGTCTTGCCAATTGTGGGCAGATACGCCAGGTTCAGCGCCAGGTTGTGATAGTCGATGGTCCGGTCGCTCATGAAGGCTGCATCCGAACGGGCCGGGTTGAAATAAGGTCGGCCCGAAGCGTAGGTATACGACAGACTGATATTGGTCGACCAGTCGGGGAAGTAGCGCTTCGCCACCGCCGTGGCCGTATGACGGGCCGCAAAATTGGGCTGGGTCAGTATCGGAAAGTCGAGGAAGAGCCGCTTCGTGTCCAGAAAGGAGTACGACACCCAGTAGTCGAGGTCCTTGATGGTCTTGCGGTCGCGCCAGAACAATTCGGCTCCTCCGGCATATCCATATCCCTGGTTTCGGGGCCGGGCCGTGGTGGTCGTCACCAGTTGGTCGTAGGGTTTGTAGAACACCTCGGCCCGCAGGGTCCGGTATCGGTCGGCCTTCTGATAACCCGCAATGAAGTGGTCGGCCTGCGTAAAGAGCATAGTCGGGTTGAGCAGCAGGAAGTTGCGTTCGGGCTTCTGGTAGAACCGCCCGTAAGAGAGCGTCAGCATCTCGTCGGGCCGGAGCTGGTAGCCCAGCGAAAGCCGGGGAGCCAGGTTGGCGCGTCCCATCAGCGAGGAGTATTCCGTGCGCAGACCCACCCGCCCGCTGAGCTTCTCCGAGAGGTAGAGGTCTGCCTCCGCAAAGCCCGCCCAGTAGTTATCGATAATCTGCTGCCGGGTCCGCCCCGTCTCTTTCGATGATTCCAGCGAGTGGTAGAGTTCGCCTCCCACGTGGAGTTTCGAGCGGGCCCCAATTGGTCGGGTCAGCACCGAGCGAAACTGGGCCAGCACGGAGCGGTCGTCGTCGGAGAGGGTGCCCGAACTGCTCAGCCGTTCGCCCGTTCGGACCTGGTTGACGTCCTGATTGGTACTGTAGGCCGTTCCGACATATAGCTTCCATCGTTTACCCAGCGGCTGCTTCCACGACAAATTCGTGTAGAGGTTTCGGTTTGTCAGGCCGACGCTGTCCATCCGGCCCGGCTGGTTCAGATTCGGCTGCTTCAGCGCCAGCGTACTGCCGCCGAAACTTCCGTAGAATTTGAGAATGCCGTTTCGGGGCGTTTTTATCCGGAACATGGCGTTCCCGTCGAGGTATTCTGGTTTTCGGACAAAATCGTACGTATTCGGTCGATAGACGCTGAAGTAGGGCGTCAGGTTGGTGTAGGAAAGTGTGCCGCCGACCATTCGGTTTTTCTCCCGCGACACCTTCTGTATGCCTGCGCTGGCAAAGACCGGCGAGACCGACAGGTCGGCAGAACTTTTCAGCGGTATGTCTTCCGACTCCAGGGCCAGCGTCGACGACAGCGCCTGCCCGTAGAGGGCCGAGTAGCCGCCGCTGCTGAAATAGGTTCCTTTGAACAAACCCGCCGGAAAGCGGCTTCGGGAGGCGATGTTGGGCGGCGTACTGTAGTTGAAGTGGTTGACCAGCAGCCCGTCCATGTAGGTTTTGGTTTCGGCCCCCGTTCCGCCCCGGATGAACAAATCGGCGCTCTCGCCTATCTGCTGCGCTCCCGGCAGCGCCCGGACCGCCGTGGTGATGTTTCCGTCGTGGGCGGTCGTCAGAATGTCGAGCGTGCTCATCACCGTCGTGCGGTTCTCGTCGCTCATGGCAAAGGGCTTCGGTCGGACGATCACCTCCCGCAGGCGGTGTGTTTTCAGGGTGAAAACGACGCTGGATTTGACAGCCAGGGTGTCTTTTATACTGAGCTGCAACACCACGTCCTGAAAACCGTCGGCTTTGGCAATCAGGCGAAGGTCGCCCGTTTCGGTGGTGACGAAGGAAAAGCGGCCTTTCTCATCCGTCGTCCCGCCGTCGTACGAGCCGTCTATCAGCAGCGTAGCGCCAGCAACCGGCGAAATCTGATTATAGGTGGCTGTTCCGTAGATGCGGGTCTGTCCGGTGGCGGTTTGCCATCCGAGCAGCGAGACTGCCAGCGTAGCTAATTGGCCCCATGTTGACTGTAGACGTATCATATCGCTCTTCCAATTTTTCGACCTTGTCAAACTTGCCTGATGAAGCCCTGTCGGGTGTGTCTCGTGCTGTTTGACAGTCGAAAATTGGCAGATGAGCGCCGCCGGATAAAATATATTATACCAAGTCGGGGGTTTGCAGTACGAATGCGCCGATACGCCTGCCGGACGTCGGGGCGGCGGGACGAAATCAGCGCCCGAAACGACGACGCCCGCCGGAATGCGGCGGGCGTCGGATGGGAATTTATTCCTCGCTGGCGGTCGACTTTCGGACGTTGCCCACGACCACCTTACTTTCGAAGAGTTTCATGAGCTGGTCTTTGTATTTGCCGCCCGTGGGGATGCGGGGCGGTTTACGGAGGATAATTTCGTTGCCGTCGACGGCCTCCACTTCCGAAATGGAAACGATATAGGACCGGTGAACCCGCGCAAACAGATGACCGGGCAGGCGGGCCTCCATGTCGCCAATGCCGACGTAGGTGACGATGGGCCGATCCGACTGCTTCGTGTAGATGGACACGTAGTTTTTCAGTCCTTCGATGTAGCGGATGTCCTGTAGGCTGATCTTCTGGATTTTACCTTTGTGTTCGGTTTTCACGAAAATAAAATCCTCGACCGGAGCGCCGGGAGCCGTCGATACCGGCAGCGACTCGCTGACCTGGTTCAGAATTTTGGTCACTGCTTTCAGGAAGCGGTCGTAGGAAATGGGCTTCACCAGGTAGTCCGACACGTTGTAATCGTAGCTCTGGACGGCGTGCTGGGTGTAGGCCGTCGTCAGGATGACGTGGGTCTGGGGGCGGGCCACTTCCAGAAACTGAAACCCGGTGAGCGTGGGCATGTGCAGGTCCAGAAACAGAATATCTACCGGACGCTGCCGCAGCAGGTTCATGGCCTCCATAACCTGGGTGGTGGCGGCCACCAGTTCCAGAAAGGGCGTTTCCTGAATGTAGTCTTTCAGCAAGTCGACGGCATACTGTTCGTCATCGAGCACCAGGCAGGTCAACATAGGCGTTCGGAGTTAGTTATAGGCGATAGTCAGTTGGACGGTATAAAAGATGCGGTCGTTTTCAATCGTGAGCGAGTAGTCGTCCGGAGCATAGATATACGACAGACGCTTACGGATATTTTCCAGTCCGATGCCGCTGGAGGCTTCCCGCTGCCCGTGACTGATTTTATTCCGGGAAAAGAACGACATCTCATCGTTGTCGACGTGGATGCGAATGGTCAGTGGGGCCGCCGGGTCGGTCAGGTCGCCGTGCTTGAAGGCGTTCTCCACAAACGACACCAGCACCAGCGGCACCATCCATTTATGGTCCAGATACTCCTCTCCTTCAATCTGCATGTCAACCTGTAACTGTTTGTGGAACCGGGAGTTCTGTAAATCGATATAATTTTTCACGTAGTGGACCTCGCCCGCCAGCGGCACCAGATCGTTTTCGTTGAGGTCACGGACGGCATACTGCATCATCTCCGACAGGGCCATAATCGATCCGGCCAGTTCTCTGGAAAACGGGCGGGCCTGGGCATACATAAAATTCAGTGTGTTGAACAGAAAATGCGGGTTGATCTGGGCCCGCAAATGTGCCAGTTCTGCCTTATATTTAGCCTGTTCGAGCTGCTGACTCCGTTCGCGCTGCCGGGCGGCCTCGATCTCGGCCTGAAACGCCTTGCGTTCGAGGACCAGAATCTGGTCGCGTTTCCGGATGGCATCCACGGCGTAATAGTAGCCGAAGCCCAGCGCCGACAGAATCAGCCACATGTAGACGCCGTCGAGCCAGAAATGACCCTGGTAAATATTGGAATAAGCCGTGACGCCCATCAGCGGCAGCAACTGGTAGTTGAGCAGGTAGCGCAGCAGGCTATAGAGCGCCAGGACGCCCAGACTGCCCAGCAGCGCCCGGCCATACTGTCGGCGGCGATACCAGACGGGCAGCACCACCAGCGCCTGCGCATAGATGATGGAAATAGCCAGCGCCTGATGTATGTATACGTCCCAGAAAAGCGGCTTCACCCGGGCGGGTCCCAGCAGCAGGGTCAGGTAGGCGATGAGAATGTAAGCATTCCAGAAAAGTACGTGAACCCAGGAATTCTGCACCAGCAGGCGCTTCGGATTCGTATTGGCTACAGCGGGAGAAGGAGTCGGTTCGGCTACCATTTGGCTTTTTTCGCCCTCGATATTTACAGGGAATATCAACATTTATATCGCAAAAAGACGGATTGGTATAGTATTTTTTTCCTTCCCGGAATCAGGCTGCAACTTTCGCTTACCAAACAGTCACGAACACGAAAACAATCATCACTCAGCTTCTCTAAACTCCTTATCGTCATGCAAACGCTACGTACTACACTCGCCGCTAAGCCTGTTCTCAACAAAACGACGGTTGGTTACTTCCACCACATGGCCGGTGTCAAGCCCCGCAGCAACAACGGCCGCACCATCCTGACGTCGTCCATCCTGATGCGCTGATGCCTGTCTCCCCAGACACAGATTGCCCATTCCCATGTACACACCCGAATCACTGCACGAACAATTCCGATCCCTCTGGACCGAACAACCGCAGAACAACTGCTCAATCGAGCAGTTGTTCTGCTACGTTGTGAATCCGGGTCGGTTTTCGGGGCAACCCAGTCCGGAAGCCCTTGTCGGGCAGTGTGTGCGGTGGGCCGAACAAATCGGCAGCGGGGCGGCGCAGGTCACCAACTGGAACCTGGCCCTGCTGGGATGGATGCTCCACCAGTTGCCCTCCGTCGGCAATGAAACCCTGACTAAAGCCGCCGACCTCGTCGATACGCTTATTTTCCAGAAAGGACAGGCCGACTTCCGGCAGGGCCGGGTCGGTCTGCTCGGCGGTTCGCTGGCACTGAATTATTTTGCCGAAGGCGATCCGAAGGCATCTGCTCCGTTTCTTTCGTCCCTGCTCGACATCGTCTTCGAATCGGCTGTCTCCGATGAACAGGGCTTTCGGATCTGGCCCGATGACCAGCCAGGCTATGTTCCTTTTTCGCTACAGGACGGTCAGGCCGGTCTGCTGCTGACCCTTCTGAAACTCAGCGAACAGCGCCCGACCGACGAACGCCTTCTCTCTACAGTCCGAAACGGCATTTACTATCTCAACCTGCACCGTCTGCCCGTCGATTTCCTACGGCAGGAATACACGTTTTATCCCATAGCCTTTCACGAATTCACCCGGCAGTATGACCTGACCGATTCGCTGCACTGGGCGCAGGGCGACCTCAACATGGCGCTGCTGCTGTATCGGGGCGCCCATCGCCTGCACGACGATTCGCTGTTCCGGCTGGCTGAGTTTGTGGGCACCTTCAGCCTGCTTCGCAATGACGCAGACAGCACCGGCGTACAGGGCAGCGCCATCCGGAACGGGGCAATGGGACTTGCCCTCACCTACCAGGCTCTGTTTGCGTACAGCGCCAACGCCCGCTACCGGGCCGCCAGTCAGCACTGGATGCAGCAAACGATTCTGCTGCTGCAGAACGACGGTCCGCCTGCATCATCGCCGCCGCTAAGCCTCCTCGACGGCCTCTCCGGCGTTCAGTTAGGGCTGGATACCTGCTCGGAACGCTGTGCCGGCCACTGGAAACGCCTGCTGCTGCTCTGAAGCTACCGTCTTTTGTCAAGGCGGGCCTTGCTGGCAAGCAGCGCCCGACGATAGAGGTCGTACACCCTGTATTCTTCAATTCGCTGCCGGGCCGGAAAACACCGGTTGATAAATACGTGCAGATAACTCGCCATCAGCGCTTCAAAGGCTTCCGTCTGTTCGGCAAAATGCGCCCCGATACTGGTCATTACCGGATCTACCGCCGTCAGAAACCGCTGTCGGACGGCAAAAAGGTCCATTACGCTCTCCGGAAGCGTTTCCGACTCCTGGGTCGTAATCAGATAAAACAGCATGTCTTTCACCGTGCGGTAGGTTCTGGACAGTTCCGTTTTCAGTTCCTCCCGCTCGTCGTCCGGGATTTCGGCTTCGAAATAAGCGTGCAGCGCCTCCACCAGCTTCAGTCGGCGGTTTACGTCCCAGCCCAGGACCGACAGCCAGCCGTCCAGCACAAACACGGCCTGCAGGCGCCGTGACTGCAGCGGATCTTCGGCCAGCAGGTCGGGGTAGGTCAGCAGGTCGACCACGCAGCGGCTGTTGTGATAAAACACTTCCTCCGACAGCACCATCGTCTCTTCTCCATAGCGGTCGATTTCCGGCACATACGTATCCAGCATGATTTTCGAGACGATTTCCGCATCCACATAGGGCTGTAGTTTCTGGTTCATGCGGAGGATGATGTTGCCCAGATGACGCGCCTGCGTGAGCTTCACCCGAACGCGCAGGTGGTTGTCGGGGTCGGCGTAGCGAACGAAGAACCAGCCCGACAGATACCGTCGTTTCTCCAGTTGCGCACACAGAGGGCCAATCACCTCGGTCAGCAACTGGTCCGTGGCCGACAGACCGGCGTAGATTTTCAGATAAACCCAGTCGACGCCCGGCAGGTATTTCTGACGCGGACTGCCAACGGATGGCTTATCCGGCAGTTTCGCCTTTTGCGGCGGGGCGTCGGGTGTTTCGGGGAGCGCGGGCGCTTTCCGGATCATGGGAATGATGAGTTCGGCGGCGTAGGAGTTGCCCGTTTCATCGTACACCCAGCCTTCGCCATCGCCCAGCAGGTTTTCCTGTATCTTCAGGTAGTCGCCCGTCCGGCAGCGCTCGGCGAGCAGATCGACGGATTCCCGGACTGCCATATCGAGCATCAGCGTGTTGTCGCCTTCCACGATGGATACATAGCGCGGCAGGTTATATTGATTCCGAATGGCTTCGATGGCCTGTAGGGCATCCGTTTTGTACCGACGGATCAGGGTCAGCAGTTCGTCCGACGGAATATGCCAGGTTGCGAGGCTGACGATGATGTTTTTATAGCGCAGCCGGGGCAGAAACGGCTCCTGATCCAGAAATTTCCAGTCCCAGTTCAGCGGCTGCGATTGAGTGGCCTGTAGCTGGAGCTGCCCCAGAAAGCGGTAGATGGGCAGCGATTCCGGCAGGTTGAAATTGTGCGCCGTACTCAGCATCGGAATAATCTCCTGCTGTCGGCTCCGCGACCGTAACTGCAGCCGCCCCTGCTGGTATTTCAGCGTCAGATCGTCGATGGCGATGGTGTTCTCTGGTGAGCGCGTCGACGCCACCATGTACGGAATTTCGAGCAGTCGGGCGTGTTCCCGCGACAGAATGTTGCCCGTACGGCCTTCGGGCAGATGCGCAACTTCGGCCAGTATCTGCCGGGGATACAACTGCTGTTCCCACTGCGCCACCCGCGAAAGCTCGGCCTGCAGGGCTTTATCGGCCTGGCTGAACCGGGCCAGCAGGTTGATGGCCGTTGGACCGCCAGCTCCCTGCCATACAAAAACGGGGACGCCCTCGTGCCGCACCAGACCGCCGATGATCGAAAACGACGCATGGTCAGGTTCGGGATCCTGGTCGCTGAAGGCCCAGTCTTCGTCCTCCAGCCGTATTTCGTACAGCTTATCCCGCAGCGCCTTACGATACAGTTTCATCGGGTAGCTGCTGTTGAGTTTTCCGCCCACCCCGGCAGATGCCTCCGAATCTGGCAGAAACGGAATACCGATTTCGGGGTCGAGGGCCAGGGCCAGCGGCACCTCGCTGGTTTCATAGCGCTCGACAAAGGCTCTCTGAAACCGCTGGATCGGCGACTCGGAACCGCTGGCCGCCACCCGCCGCAGCAACGTCAGCACCTCACTTATCTCCGCTGCAAAAACCGGCGTAACGCTCAGTTGAACGGCCTCATAAATTGAATCGACCTGAAAGACCTTGCTGCGGTCGAAGCGAAACTGCGACGCCTCCAGGCAGCGGATAATCTGCTCATAATGCCCGGGCGTCGCCGTCGGCTGCTGGCGGAGGCTCTGCAGCGTCTGGTACGCCCGCAGCAGACAGGCCAGCCGCTGCCGCACCGATTCGTCGGTTACTTGGCGGTACCATTCATCGATGCGGGCAAACAGCACCTGCTGGAAGGGTTCACCGGTTACGTTGGGCAGGATGTCCGGCACCAGAATCTGGCTGCTGACCAGTTCATGCAGATAGGCGTCGACGTCGTCGCGCTCAAACCCGTATTCGATGCCCGCTGCCATCAGCGCATCGAACGAAGCGCCGACTCTGGCCCGCTCCAGAAGCAGCGAAAGAAACTCGGTGTTTTCGACCCGAACGAGCTGATACTGGCGTTCGGACGCCTCATATGAGTACTCGACGTACCGCCAGGTGGTGCCAGTGCGGTAGAGACTGGTGTTGGGAAGATACGTAAAGAACGGCTGCAGGGCGGGCAGCAGAATCAGATCGTGCGAGAGCCGGGTCAGAAAATCCATGTCGAACCGGCATACGCCCTGCGACCGCTCCGGCTTGACAATCTGGACCAGACAGTCGCTGTTCAGTTGAATTTTTTCGGCGGTGAACGTGGCGCAGCCCGCAAACAGGCCATACGGCGTGGCCCGCGACGTGGCCCGTATAAAGTACTTGAGCAGGCTCTGAACGACCTTTTTGGGGTCGCTCTTCCGACGGTTCTCGACCGGTTCGTTTAGTTGCGTCAGGGCATCGTACAAATCCGGGGATGCTATATACAGCGCTTCCAGCAACTGAGGGTCGGCCCGGTAAATGTCTATTAATTCATCCAGTTGCGTGTTTCCGCTACGCAGTTTCTCCCAGAAGAGCAGCAGATGATTGATGGGCAGACTGGGGCATCGGATGACGGCGAAGGGCGAAGCATAACGTTGTGATAACATAGGTATAGCCGTATATAGTGTACCGTATTACTCATCCCGAATCCTGAAATTAAGAAGAATACCCTTACACATAAAAGTTTTACATAAATTTAATGTCTGGCAACTATCTTTTGTAACTTCTTCTACGTAAACTGTTGACTTTCAGCACTGACAGGGCTTGCCATGTGTTATCGAAGACCATCTGCCGAAATAAGAAATGCCCGCCGACCGCAGCCGACGGGCATTCCGTACTCGTATTTCTTTACACCGCCAGATCGGCCGGATCGATTTCGTCGATGGTTCCCCGGTTGCGGTTCATGGAGTTGCCGAAGCGCTTTTCCAACTGCTTCCGGAGTTTGGCGGTGACGCTGTTTGCCAGCGTACCCCAATTTTCGCCAGTATCGTCGGCAACCACGTCGTTGCCCGGCACCCCGTATTTGATGCGCAGGCTCTTGTCATTGGGTCCGCCGTGGGCCTCCTGCCGCATGTACACCTCCGCCGTAATGACGTCACCGCTGTAGTAGCGCCGCAGTTTGCCCAGCGCCTCCATAATTATCTGACGCTGCGTTTCACTCAGTTCAAAATCAACGGCTTCGATATCCAGCCGCACGTCGTTCATCGGTCCATTATTCTCCATTTTGTTTCTCCTTAACGTTGCTGTTAGATGACTTTCCGACGGAAAATCATTTTCTAACTAACTCCCGACAGGGGGGCTTTTGTTTAGCGGGAGCGCGAACTGATGATCCTGGAATCCGCTACTCGACTCGCCGTTGAAGCTTCAAACACGGTGACCGCCCGACCAGTGGCCGCCGTCAGGATGAGGGATCGCCCACCCACCCGAACCAACTGAACATCCCGCACTTCGCCCCCCAGCCAGAAGCCCGATTCGGCGGGTCCGACGTACTGGAACCCACCCCCCGGTTTTTGAAGAAACACCTGCCCCCGGTTGGCGTCCATGTTGCCCAGCCGCACCCGGTTCCGTAACTGATTGCCGCCGACGAGCAGGTCTTTGCGGCCATCACCGTTCATGTCGGTGGTGGCGAGGGCACACACCGGAGCGGCCTGCGCCATATACGGCAGCGGCTCGACCCGCCAGCGGCTTTTTTCGTTCCAGAAAATGACCGTCCGCAGTTCGTGGGCCTCCAGCCGGACGGACGACGTATTTTCCGGAAATAAATCAGTGACTTTGGCCTGAGCGAAGGTCAGGTAGTCGGGGTATTTTTTTCGCAGACTGACCAGTTGGTCCAGCGTCTCGTCGCGGGCGTAGAACGGATACAGCGTGTTGCCTTCATAATACGCCAGCAGCGGCACCATGCGGCCTTCATTCTCCAGGCCAAAAAGCGTCAATGGCTGGTTTCCAGCAGCCCGAAACTGGGTGTTCAGACCCAGGTTTCCGGCGACGAGGTCCATATCGCCGTCGCTGTCGAGGTCGTCGGCCAGGAGCCGGTTCCAGCAGCCTGTCAGGGCGGGCAGGGTTTTGGTTTCGGTCAGTTTCCGGTTGTTCACTGTAAACATCCGCACGGCCCCAAACTCGGAGGCGGTGACCAGTTCGGACGTTTTATCACCATTGAAGTCTACCCAGACAGCGTCGGTCACCATACCCAGCGACCGAGGCGCCGGGTCGTTTTCTTCCCGAAAAATACCCTTCCCTTCGTTGATGAGCAGTCGGCTGGGCGGCGCTTCGGGGTAACGGCCCGGACGCACCCGCGCTCCCACGAACATGTCTACGTCGCCGTCGCTATCGGCATCGCCCGCCCGAACGCAGGACGCACTGAGACGAATATCCGGAAAATCCAGGGCCTTCGTCAACCGGCCCCAACCGTCGTTCCGATATAGCCGAATCCGCAGGCGTTCGTCGTTTTCGGGTAGTTCGTAACCGGCACTAGCAACCAGCAAATCCAGGTCCCGATCTCCGTCGGCATCCAGCCAGACGGCGTCGGCGTCTTCGCAGGCGCGGTCGGCGGCCAGAGCAGGCTGAATCGTTGGTATCCAGCGGTTTTTGTTCCACAAAAATACCTGTCCGCCCTGCCCGCGTCCACCACCCAGAAACAGATCCGGCTGCCCATCGCCATTGACGTCACCCACGGCCATATGCGGTCCCACAGCCGACAGTCGATGCGGCAGCAGCGGCTGGATTTTGTAGTCGTTCAGGCTGTCGGTCCGATGCGCCGCCGACAGCAGCCCCGCCGTCTCACGCACCAGAGACCGAACTGATGGCAGTTGGAACCGGTACGTTTCGCGGGCGTCGGCATACGTCAGACGCAGCGGCTGATCCGTAGCCGGATGGCGGACAAGCTGCGTTTTCCCGTCCATCCACACGATTCGTAGGGAATCGACCCGATCGGTATCTCCCAGCCCAAACAGCAGCGGCCCGGCCATCGACGACTGAAACCCGCGCACCGGCATATACTCCTGAACCTGTTGCTTACCCGCCAAATACAGCATCACCCGACAACCCAGAAGCCGGGCCGGGGCTGCGCCTTCCAACTTGACGGTCAGCGATTTTCGACCAAGTTTCTCCGCCCGGTTCCGGTAGATACCCGCTTCGTCGTTCACGTTATTGACCACCAGATCGAGGTCGCCGTCATTATCAAGATCGGCCCAGGCCGCCCCGTTCGACTGCGTGGGATAGTCGAAGCCCCAGTCTTTCACCTGATTCCGAAACGTCAGCGCTCCGGCAGAATCCCCGGCGAGGTTACGGAAGACGTAATTCGGCTCATTAATGGCAGGCATTTTGGCGATGACCTCCATCGGGTTGGGCGGCTGCCCCGTCTGCTGGCTTTTCAACTGCTCGTCCATCGTGAACTTCAGGAACTCCATGTTCGTGTAGTCGCGGGCGTAGCCATTCGTGATAAAAATATCTTTCCAGCCATCGTTGTCGAAATCGGCCATCAGTCCGGCCCAGCTCCAGTCGGTGTTGGAAATGCCCGCAAGCTGACCGATTTCGCTAAAAAGAGGGAGGAAGGAGTAAGGGGAGGAGAGGGACGAAGGGGAATATACCCCTTCCTTTACTCCCTTTCTTCCCTCTCCTCCCCTTACTCCCAGATTTAATTGAAGCATATTCCGCATCGTCTGGTGGTGGAAGCCCGCCCGCAGAAGCTGCTCGTTTTTGTCGAAATTATCGTCGCCGGAGGTGAGTTTGATGCGCTCGTTGCGTTCGGGGAGCATGTCGAGCGTCAGTAGGTCCATCCAGCCGTCGTTGTCGACGTCGGCGGCGTCGGTGCCCATCGAAAACAGCGAGGTGTGGCCCGTCGCCTGCCGGATTACTTCCCGGAAGCGCCGCGTTGCCGGATCGCCGTTCGGCGTAGCGACGCCCGGCGTAGCGCCGCCCGACGGATCGCCGCCCGACGGATCGCCGCCCGGCTCGTTCAGGTAGAGATAATCGTTTTCGTTATAATCGTTCGAGACGTAAATGTCCGGCCAGCCGTCGTTGTTGAAATCCGATACTGAAACGCCCAGACCAAAGCTCAATACATTCGAAATCAGACCGGATTCGGCGCTGACGTCCCTAAATCGTCCGTTGTCGTTGCGGTAAAGCTTGCTGGCGTAGTCCGGGTTCGACTGGTTTTTCAGGTCAGCAATCATCCGGCTGAACCCGGCATATTGCTGCACGGAATGATTGAGGAGAAAGGCATCGAGGTCGCCGTCTTTGTCGTAATCGAAAAACGCCGCCTGCGTCGAATAGCCCGGATCGTCGAGGCCGTAGTCGGCGGCTTTCTCCGTAAACGTCAGATTTTTATTGTTGATAAACAGCCGATTGCGGCGAAGCTGGGGGTTTTCGGCGGCGGAACGGCACACGTAGATGTCCAGCCAGCCGTCGGCGTCGATATCGACCACGGAAACGCCGGTATTCCAGCCATCCGCCGCCCCGACGCCCGCTTTATCGGTAATATCTTCAAACTCAAAATCACCTTTATTGAGATATAGCCGATTGGAAGAAAGATTGCCGGTGAAATAGATGTCGATGAGTCCATCGTTGTTGAAATCGCCGGTAGCCACGCCGCCGCCGTTATAGAAATAGCCGTATTTCAGGACGTTGAAGTCGGGCGACTCTTCGAGCGCATTGTTGAAGGAGATGCCCGTTTTACCGGAAGATAATTTTTCGAATAACGCATCCGACTCCCGGCACGAGGCCAGCAGCGAGAGGCACAATAGACTGATAAATAGCCGCATAGTTCTATTAACGCAGAGGGTACAGAACACAAAGAAAACACTCTCTGCGCTCTGTACCCTCTGTTTCTCCGTAGTTTAAACCGTCAGTTTTTATCCCACCACAGCGGTGTACTGACCTTGTCGGGGCCACCCAGCAGCGTTTCAGCGGCCTTCAGTGCCTCGGCATTAGTCTGTTTCTCCAGATCCAGGAACGGAATCCGGCGAATGAACGAACCGGCAGGCAGATCGGCATTGTCGGAGTTGACAATCGGGTACAGCTTCGGCAGACGCGCCCGGCGGAAATCGGCGAAGGCTTCGATGCCGTCCGGATACAGCGCCAGCCATTTCTGGGTGGCAATCTGCTCCCGCTTAACGGCGTCCGATGCGGCGGCGTCCCATTTGATGGAAATGTTCGACATCGGCGGCGACTTCTGCTGATCGCCCGGTGCCACGGGTTTGTTGGGGCTGTTGATGTAGGCCGTGATGGCTGCTGCATTGGTGATGCCCCACTGCTTCATCGAGGTTTCGATGCCTTTTTCGTACAATTCTTTGGCCGTACCGCCCATGTTCCAGCCGTTCATGGCCCCTTCGGCCCGCAGGAAATAAGCCTCCGCCGCATGAAGAATGTTCTGCGGTGTCGTGTTCTGTCCCGACCAGGCCGCTCCGCCGCCTCTCACCCAGCGTTCGCCCACGTTGGAGTTATAATTGGCGGTGTTTTCCTGAACGTTCTGCTGGGCGGGCAGCAGGCCGTTGCGCAAACCTTCGTAGGTTTTGGTAGCGGTGGCAGGCTGAAAATAAATGCCGATACGCGGGTCTTCATAGCCTTTCAACACCGATTCCATCGAGGCCGACATCCGGAATTCGTTCCAGACCGAAATGCCCGCCAGACCGTTGAAATCCGAACCCGCTTCCGACTTCACCATCAGGGCGTCGTCGGCAATGTCGGTCATGACACCCCCGGTGACGGCGGCTTCCGCTTCGCGTTTGGCGCGGGCCGGGTCTACTTTCGAGATGCGCAGGGCCAGTCGTAGCCGCAGCGTGTTGGCAAACTTGATCCACTTGTTGACGTCGCCCTTGTAAATCAGGTCGAAGTTGCCGTAAGGCTTGTCCGCCGCTTTGCCTTTCAGCAGCGTTACGGCAGCATCCAGACGCTTGAAAAAGTCGTCGTAGATTTTGTCCTGAGCATCATAGGCAACCGTACGGGCGGGCTCTCCGGCCTTGAAATACGGAATTGGGCCGTAATAGTCGGTCACGCGGTGGAAGGTATAGACCCACATGATGCTTGCCAGGGCGTTTTCGGCAGAAGCCTTATCGGTCTGGTCGAGCAGGGATTTCAACTGCGGAACAGCCTCCGTGTAGATGGGCCGCCAGTGCCACTGCAGCCAGTCCATCCGCATCACGTAGCGGTCGGACGGGAAGTAGGTGGCCGTCAGAGCAAAATACTGGGAATAGAGGTCGGCAAAGAGATTTTGTGCCACCTGATACCGCCAGAAGGCATACGACGAAGCCGACTGCGCCTTCGAGAACAGATACGGCAGTTCGTTCTTACCCAGCGTGGTCAGTTTGGTCTGGTTCGTATTGATTTCTTCGAATTTATCCGTACAGGAGGTCAGATAGACCGACGAAGAAAGCACCACGGAGGCTCCGCCAACAACCTTGATGAGGAGTGATTTGGTGAGTTTCATAGTGTTATGTCCAATGATTTAGAAAGCCAGTTTCAGGTTCAGACCCAGTGTGCGTGTCGAGGGCAGGTTGCCGTATTCGACGCCCTGAAAGTTGCCCGCACCCAGATTGACGTCCGGGTCGAACGGCAGGCGGCGCTTCGGAACGCCCGGAATGTCGAGCGTGGCATAGCCCCGGTACAGGAAAAACAGGTTGCGGCCCACCACCGACAGCCGTGCCGACTTGATGAAGAAGTTGGACGGCAGGTTGACGTTGTAGCCGACCGACAGTTCCCGCAGACGTACGTTGGTAGTCGAATACGTGAAGAACTCGCCCCAGGAGTACCGTCCGCCCGACACGGTGGTCCAGAACGTTTCGGCATTGATGGCCTTATTGTTCGGCTCGTAGACGGGCTGTCCGTTCACGGTTTTTTCGATCACGGCGGGCAGTGTCCAGTTACCCTCCCGGTTGGCCGTCGTGTAAGGAGCATTACCGTCGAAGGCCAGGTTGGCGTCGGTTCCCGAAGTCATGGTTCCACCGAAGCGACCGTCGAACAGCAGGGTTGCCACGAAGTTTTTGTAGTTGAACGTATTGCTGAAACCGAGCATGAATTTCGGGTTGAAGTTGCCGATCATCTCGTTGCCCGTCGCCACGGGTTTGCCGTTGGCATCCACCACGAACCGGCCCTGCGGGTCGCGTTTCCAGCGCTGGGCGTACATGTCGCCGTAGGAACCGCCCTCGGCCACCACCGGACCCGCCGTGCGTCCGAATCCGCCCGCCAGGAAGGCCAGTTTGATGTCGGGGTGCAGTTCGATGATTTCGTTGACGTTGCGCGAGATGTTCAGGCCCATGTCCCAGGTGAGTGGTCCACCCGTCAGCGGTTTGGCCGTCAGAGCGATTTCAAAACCCCGGTTTTCGATGTTACCGGCATTGATAAACTGGTTGGAGAAACCCGAAGCCGGTGCCAGACCCAGCGTTAGCAACTGGTTGACCGTGTTGGTTTTATACCAGGTTGCGTCGATGCCCAGCCGACCGTTGAACAGCCGCCAGTCGAGACCGAATTCGAGCGACGACGAGATTTCAGGCTTCAGATTCTCGGCGGGCTGAATGTCGTCGCGCTGGACAAAACCGCCCGTTCCGCCCTGCGAGAAACTGTAGGTCTGGAGCAGCAGGTAGGGGTCGGTGTCATTACCCACGCGGGTGTACGAACCCCGCACTTTCAGGAACGAAACCCAGTCGGGCATCGGCATCATATCCGACAGAATGGCCGTGACGCCCACCGACGGGTAGAAGTAGGAATAGGGCTTCGGCAGGGTGCTCGACCAGTCGTTGCGGGCCGTCAGGTCCAGGGTCAGGTAGTCTCTGTAAGTCAGCGAGGCCGTTCCGAAAACGTATTGCAGTTCTTTCTCCGAAAGGCTCGAAATCGGTACGATGGTCCGGGCGAAGTTCAGGTCAAACTTGTTGGGAACGAGCAGGCCACGGGCGTTGGAGCCAATCTGCGTGAACTTCTGGTAGGTCTGACCGGCACCGACGTTATAGGTCAGGGCCAGCGTCTCGCCGATTTTGTTGTTGCCCGACAGAATCACGTCCAGGTTGCGTTCCAGCGTTTCGTTGGTAATCTCAAACAGCGAACCGCCTTCCTGCGCAAACAGCAGCGTTTTGTTCCAGAAACGACGGTTGATTTTATCGTCGAACCGGTCGAAGCTGATGCGCCCCTGAATATTGAGCCAGTCGGTGAAATTGTATCTGGCCGACCCCAGCGCAATCACCCGGTTGCGTTTTTCGGTTTCGGTAGTCCGGTTGATCGTCCAGTAGGGATTCATGTAGATGGACGAAGTCGTCCAGTAGGTCGGGTTGCCCTGTTCGTCTTCAAACTGCTCATAGCGGGCCAGGTCCACCGAACGCGGAATTTTGTACAGGTTCATGACCACGCCGCTTTCCTCGCCCACTTTCACCTTGTTGTTAATGTTCTGGTTGATGTAGGTGATTTTGGCGTCGGTCGTCAGCCGCGACGTTATCTGGTTGTTGAGCCGCAGATTGAGCGTATGCCGCGTCAGGTCGTTGTTGGGAACGATGCCCTGGCTAAGATTATGCGTATACGACAGATAGGTCTGCGTCCGGTCGGTTCCACCCGATACGCCGAAGGAGTTGTTGGTCGAGATGGCCCGGCGGAAAAAGTCCCGGATATTGTCCGGATAGAACGTTCCGCCCCGTGCGCCCCAGCTTCCGCTGGCTTTGTCGTTGTTGACGCCGCCATTGCCCTGGGCGTATTCGTTCTGGAGTTCGGGCAGGATCATCGGCGTTTCGACGGCCACGCCGGAGTTGACGTCGGCGCTGACGCGGCCCGCCTTTCCTTTCTTAGTCGTAATCATGATGACGCCGTTGGCGGCCCGGCTGCCGTATAGCGCCGAGGCGGCGGCTCCCTTCAGCACGTTCATCGACTCGATGTCGTCGGGGTTGATGTTGGCCGCTCCGTCGCTGAAGTTCGTCCCGCCGAAATCGCTGCCGACCTGCCCGCGGATGGTGTTGTCGATGGGAACGCCGTCGACCACGAACAGCGCGTTGTTGTTGCCCCGGATGGAACGGTTACCCCGCAACGTCACCCGCGTAGCGCTGCCCGGACCGCCTGCGCCCTGCGTCACGACCAGACCCGCCACCTTGCCCTGAAGGGTATTGACGAAGTTGGCATCGCGGACGTCGGTTAGCTGCCGTCCGTCGACTTTCTGGGTGGCATAGGTGAGGGTTTTGGCCTGACGTTCGATGCCGAGCGCCGTCACGACGACCTCATTCAGCGTACGGGAATCCGGCTGCAGTGCCACCGATAGCTGCGTTTCGGAAGCGCCTACCGGAACGTCCTGTGTCAGATAGCCGACCGACGAGATGGTCAGGGTGGTGCTTCCGCCCGGTACGGAAATACGGAATACGCCATCGGCATCCGAATTGGTGCCCCGGGTTGTGCCTTTCAGCACGACGTTTGCGCCCGGCATGGGCTGTCCGCGCTCATCGCGGATGGTGCCGGACACCTGTCTGTCCTGTGCGTATGCCTGCCCGATGAGCAGGAGCATAAGCAGCCATGAGAGTACGTGTTTGGACATAGGTAGTTTTGAGGTAGAAATGGTTAAGCAGAAAGTAACTACGGTGTGCAAAATAGTATATAGCGGGTAACGAATTAAGTATTTTTTAAAATTTTTTATTAAGTATACTTATTAGCTTCATTTACGCAGTTACACAAAAAAAGCCGACCACGTTTATGTGGTCGGCTCAAGGGCTTCAGAACGGAAATTTACTCAGTTCATCGAATCTTTAATCCGCTTTGCTTCAGCAAGATGGTTCTTCAGCGTCGGCACCGTTTTAGCCGCAAAAGCTTTGATGGCGGCGTCTTCGGCATCATCCCTGGCAATTTCCTCAAAGAGTTTTACGTCCTCCTCGTGGTCTTCCACCATCAGGTCCATATACTCTTTGTCGAATTCGGCTCCGGTCACTTTCGCCAGATCGTCGATATGTTTCTGATGCTTGTTGCCCGGTGCAGAGGGGAGGGTGATGTTTTTCTGGGCCGCCAGCGATTTCAGTTCGTCATTGGCCTTTGTATGATCCTTGATCATCATGGCCGCAAAATCCTTGACCGCCTTATTCTGCGCTTTCTGCTGCGCCATGCGGGCCAGTTCGACTTCCATCAGGCCGCCGCTGGCTGCTTTCACGGCAAATTCGGCATCATCTTCGCTGCTGATGGCACCCTGATCCTCTTTTTCGTCATTTGCCTCTTCGGCCTGTTCGGTCGTGTCATTCTTCTTGGTATCGCAGGCCTGAAACGTCCAGACGCCCAGCGAAAGCAGGAATAACAAACTAATCTTTTTCATGAGTCGTTGAGTGTTTTGTTGAACACATCATAAACTCAATAGACAAGCTAAGGTTTCGGGATACTAGTGAATGCAACGGAGGATACGTCCGGGCGGCGGGGTTCGTTTCTACTTGTCTCCCAGCAGGATCGCCAGGGGCTTCCAGCTTTCCAGCCGGTCGGCAATGATTTTGACGATGCCGATCATGGGCGGAAAGACTACCAGCCCGGCCCCGCCCCACAGCAGTCCGCCGACGATAATCGACACCAGCATCGCCAGCGTGTTGACGTTGAGCCGCTGCCCGACGGCCCGGGGAAAAATGACGTTGGCCTCCAGATACTGCACCACGACCAGCACCGCCACCACGCCGAGGGCTTTGGCCGGGCTGTCGGCCCAGGCGATGGCAACGGGCACGGCCCCGCCAATCAGGATGCCCACGTAGGGAATGAACGTCAGCAGGGCGGCCAGCAGACCGAAAAACAGGAAGTTGGGAATCCCGAGCAGACCCAGCCCGACGCTGTTGAGCAGACCGACGATGGCGTAAACAATCGCCATGCCTTTCACGAATTCGTAATAGGTCGTTACGCTCTCTTCAAGTACTTCTCTGGCGTCGGTCTGGTGCCGGGCGGGCAGGGCCGCCATCAGCGCCGATACCAGAATCTCGCGGTTTGCCAGAATGAGCGCCACAAATACAGGGATAATGAAGAGCATCGCCACCGACGTTGCCGAAAACGACAAAAGCGACCCCAGGATGTCGCCCACCGACGAGAGCGCGTTCTGTCCCGACCGGCGCAGGTAACTGGTCTGCTGCTCCCGCGTCAGATTGAACCGCTCGTAAACAAACTGGGTCAGCGAGTCGAAGCCCTGCTGCAGTTCCAGCGTGATGGTCTTCCATTCGTTGGTTAGTTGAACGATGCCCGTCACCAGAATGGCCCCGAAGGCGGCAATGAACAGAAAAAGCCCCAGCAGACAAACCGTGATCGCCAGCGAACGCGGCCAGCGGCGGTCTTCGAGCCAGCGGCAGAGCGGGTAACTGACAAAACTGATGAGCAGGGCAAAGCTGAGCGGAATAAACAGCGGACGCCCCACGTAAAGAAGGGCAATCAGGAGAGCCAATAACTCAAGGTTGCGGAGAAGACCGGTTCGCATGGGCAGCAAAAACAGAACTGACCGCTAACTTATCAGTTCCGGGCGATTCCTGCCTTCTTTTTTGCGATTAATTTGGAAATGCTCACGCCGTTGACGGCAATAATCTCACGGGCGTCGATGGCCCGCTCGATGTCGACCGCTTTTTTGAAAATGTTCAGATCGCCTTTCGGCACAATCAGCAGCACGAGCGTTCGGCCTGCGCCCGTTCCACGCTCCTGTATTTCCCTGATTTCGGCAGTCACATACTGAAATCCGCCGTCGAGATGGCCTTTGCCAAACGCTGCGGGGGATTTGTATACATAACGGTAGCCACCCGACGGCAGGCTGCCTTCGCCCATGCGCAGTTTGTCGCCCACCTCAATGACGATGCCGTGTTTTGTCGTAACAGGGCCGGTCGTTTGGCGGGTCTGGGCGTAGGATGTCGTCAGAAGGAATGCAAACAGCAGGGTGAATGAAGCTTTCATATTATATGGCAGATTTAATGCAGGCAACCTATCGACGACATATCCGCACATTCCGTGCCCAACTTAATCTAAACGCAGCAAAAACATGCAACATACTGACTAACAGAGCTTTAAGCTCAATCTGTCAATAGGAAATTGCATTATAAAAGACTATAAGCCCCAACGGGGCGACCTGAAGAAGGCTACAGGTCGCCCCGTTGGGGCTTATACACATGATTAAGCTTCGTTCTATTGACATTCCGCCCCTCCGGGGCTATCCGGATGAAACCCTTACGGGTGGGACTGCGACGTAAGCTGCCCGGCCAGTAGGGCTATACCTTCCTCAAAACTACGCGGCTCGTAGCCCAGCACGGTGCGGGGTTTGTCGAGAATAAAGCCCGTACGGGGCGGACGCCGGGCGGGCTGCGTGAACGTGGTCGAGTCTGCCTGCGCAATCAGTGATTTGTCCAGACCGAAATAGTCTGCCGTCTTCACGGCCATTTCGTAGGGCGTCAGGAAGTCTTTCCCCGAAATATTGAAAATGCCTTCCGCCTCCTGGTCGGCAATCAGCCAGCAGCCCATCGCCAGGTCCTCGGCCAGCGTAGGCGTCCGCCACTGGTCGGTAACGACCTTGATGTTTTTGCCGTCTTCGAGCGATTTTTTTACCCAGAGAATGATATTGCTGCGACTCATGTCGTGGGCAATGCCGTAGACGAGCACGGTGCGGGCGATGGCCCACCGGATGGGGTTACCCGTCCGATCCGCGCTCATAACCGCTTTCTCAGCGGCATATTTGCTCCAGCCATAGAAGCTGATGGGATTGGCTTCGGCCTCCTCGCCGTAGGGTCCGTCGGCTCCGTCGAAAATGAAATCGGTCGATACATGGAGCAGAAATGCGTCCGTCTCGCGGCAGGCTTCCACCAGATATTCGACTGCCTGCACATTCTGCGCCCAGCAGGCGTCTTTTTCGGATTCACACTGGTCGACGTTAGTCATGGCTGCCGTATGAATGACGACCTGCGGACGGGTTTCGGTTACGACATTCAGCACCTGCTCCCGGTCGGTGATGTCCAGGGCGTGATACGTATAACCGTCGGCATAAGGCAGCCGGTTGCTGCCTCTCGCCGTTGCAATTAATTCGACGCTCGCGTTATTTACCAGTAAATCAACCAGTTTCTGACCCAGCAATCCGTTGGAGCCGGTAATGAGAATGCGTTTTTTCGACACTATACTTATTTTTAATTGTGGTAGTTGGAGTGAATGGCGATTGAGTGAGTAAGTGATTCGTCGGCAGTCCTCTTTACCCATATACCTAGTTACTCAATCGCCATTCACTCAATCACTTAATATGAATACCCAAACTGCCGGGTAATCTTTTTCTTCTTCACCCACTTACCGGAGACCGTCATCCGGACGTCGTTCAGCGGGCGGTTGGCCTCGTCGCGGGGCTGACGCGCAATGCTGTCGACCACGGCCAGTCCGTCGATAACGGTTCCGAAGACGGTGTAATTTCCGTCCAGGTGCGGCGAGCCACCCAGCGTTTTATACGTGCTGATTTGATCCTCCGTAAACGACCGGCCGCTGCGGGCCATCTGGGTTTTCAGGCCTTCGTCGTCCCAGACCCGGCCCTGCACGATATAGAACTGACATCCGCTCGACGCCTTTTCGGGGTTATTGTCGCGGGCTGCCGCTAGAGACCCCTTTTTGTGAAAAAGGGTTGCGTCCAGTTCGGCGGGGATTTTGTAGCCGACGTCGCCATTGCCCAGGCGGTCGCCGGATTTCGCCTTTCGGGAGTCCGGATCGCCACCCTGAATCATGAATTTCTCGATGACGCGGTGAAAAAGCAGGCCATCGTAAAATTTCTGTTCGGTGAGTTTGATAAAATTCTCTTTGTGCTTCGGCGTCTGGTCGAAGAGCAGCAGGTGCATCGTCCCGAAGTTGGTCGAAAGCCGAACGAGATAATCTTTTTTCTTTGGCGGTTTGGTTGCCCACGCCGGAAGGGACAACAGCAGGGCCAGCAGCAGAATGCGGTTAAACATAGCGGGTGTTCGTCGTAAACTGCACAAAGATGCGAAGCGACTCGCGAAAACGAAGCACCGCCCGTCTTATAATTGCAGGGCAAAATGGTGTCCGACAATATTGAATCGTTTGTTCATATACAGGCGGTGGGCGTCGTATCGACCCGGATTCTGCCCCGAATCGAGCGTTACCATCCGGCAGTCCGCCTTTCTGGCCTCTTCGATGACAAAGTCGAGAAGCTGACTGGCGTAGCCCTTTCCACGTCGTTCGGGCAGCGTCGAGAGGTCATCGATATACAGTGTCTTACCGCTGAACAGCAAGTGCATAAACCGATACCCGATGACTGCCGGGGCTATGTCGCCGTCGTCGACGAAGGCCAGACAGAAGCGATCTTGCTCCTGCTGAAATTTAATTTGCCGGAAAGCTTCGTCTTCGGTCAGTTGGGGGCGCAGGGCCAGCATGGCGGGCAGACAACGACGGATGTCGGCGTCGGTCTGTGCGAGTTGGATCATAGTTGTACTGAACAGGTTTTACAAATTCTCCCGTACGCTCCGCAGTATTTCGGCACCACCCTTTGCCAGAATGCTTTCGGCCAGGCCATGCCCGAGCGCTTCGGCTTCGGCCGCCGGACCGGCAAAGGTCTCCCGGAGCAGTTCGCCGCCGTCGAGACTCACGATGCCGCCCGTCAGACTAAGCTGGCTGCCTTGCAGGGTTGCCAGTCCAAACACCGGGATGCTGCAGCCGCCCTCCAGTCTCCGCAGAAAGGCCCGTTCGGCTTTCAGACATGCCTCAGTGGGTTCGTGGTTGGTCAGTTGACGGATACGGGCGAGTTTGTCGACCGGCAAAGAAGTGGCCGCTTCGAGGGCAATGCTCCCCTGCCCTACGGCGGGTGTGAAGTCGTGGGTGGGCAGATACTCGGCAATCAGGTCATCGTATTCCATCCGGTGAACGCCCGCATAGGCCAGCAGCAGCGCATCGCACTGCCCTTCTTCCAGTTTGCGCAGGCGGGTTTGCAGGTTGCCGCGCATGTCGACCGTCCGGACGTGCGGACAGAAGTGTTTCAGCATCGCCACCCGCCGGGTCGACGACGTTCCGACGATAAACTCCTTTCCGCCCGTCAGCGACAGGCTTTTGTCGTGGCTCACCAACACGTCGTTGACCCGTTCGCGTTCCGTAAAGGCGATGATGCTCAGGTCGCCGGGCAGCGACGATTGCAGGTCTTTGGCGCTGTGTACGGCGATATCGATGGCTCCGGCCCGAAGCTGATCTTCCAGTTCCTGCGTAAAAACGCCTTTGCTGCCGATTTTCGCCAGCGAGCGGTCGAGCACTTTATCGCCTTTGGTTTCGATCAGCACCAGTTCGGAGGTCAGCCCGCCCCGTTGCAGCAGTTCCTGAATATGGTATGCCTGCCAGAGGGCAAGGCGGCTGCTGCGTGTTCCTAATTTGATATGCATAAAATTGGGGGAGTTGTATCGCAGAGCTAAGCGGAGTGGGCGGAGTTTAAGGGAGAAATATTAATGAATAACCCTCTGCTTAACTCTGCCCACTCCGCTCAACTCTGCGATACAACTTCTATTTCCTTACACTCCCACCGTGTCACTTTCGTCGGCGGGGATTTTTTCTTCGATGAACTCAACAATCTGACCAGCTACGTCGATGCCGGTTGCTTTTTCGAAGCCTTCGAGTCCCGGTGAGGAATTGACTTCCATGACCAGAGGCCCCCGGCTTGACTGAAGCATGTCGACGCCCGCCACCCGCAGGCCGAGTGCCCGGGCTGCGTTGATGGCCGTTTCGTACTCTTCCGGCGAAAGAACAACGGGTTCACCGTTGCCGCCCCGGTGCAGGTTCGAGCGGAATTCGCCCTCTTTTCCCTGCCGTTTCATGGCTCCTACCACGCGTCCGCCGACAACGAAAGCCCGCAGGTCGGCGCCTTTGGCTTCGGCAATGTATTCCTGAATGAGTACATTGGCCTTCAGGCCGTAAAACGCTTCGATGGTCGATTTGGCGGCTTTGTCGGTTTCGGCCAGAACCACCCCGATACCCTGCGTTCCTTCGAGCAATTTGATAACTACCGGCGGCCCCCCGACGAGTTCCATCAGGTTATCGATATCTTTTGGATGTTTGGCAAACACCGTCTTGGGCAGACCGACGCCCGCTTTCGACAGCACCTGTAAACTTCGTAACTTATTTCGGGAACGGGTGATGGCCTGCGATTTGGCCGTTGTGAAGACCCGCATCATCTCAAACTGCCGGACAATGGCGCAGCCGTAATCGGTCACCGACGCTCCGATTCGTGGAATGATTGCGTCGATATGGTCGACAGGTTCGCCCCGAAACAGCACCGACGGTCGACCGCCCTCGATCATCACCTGACATTTCAGATGGTCGATGACGATCGCTTCGTGACCGTGCTGCTGAATAGCCTCCACCAGACGCCGGGTCGAATACAGTTCGGCGTTAGTAGACAAAATGGCAATACGCATAAAAAAATAGTGGATAGTCGGTGAAATACATAACGTCTGTCTGCCGACGGCTGTGTGGGCTCAGGAACTCGGTACGGTGATTTGTTTCAGGTTGTAGGAAACGTCTTTCTGCGCGACGTCGACAATAAATTTGTTACGGAGAAGTTTTCGCCCCAGCAGCACCGGAAAGCGCATGGTGCCCCGATTGGCTAACGAGAATTCGGCCCGAATGATTCGACCCAAAATTACGACACGCGTGTGGATCACAAACCGTTTTTCCGCCTGACCGAAGGAATTTTTTATTGTCTTGTACTGATAGCTGTCGGTCATGAACTGTTTCCGTCGGCCCGGCTGTCCGCTGGCAAGTGTAAACCGCAGCCGGGTACGATCTCTGTCCTGAACCAGCCGCACGTCGGTGCAGTGCAGGGCCGACGTATAGGCGCCGGTGTCTATTTTAACAGCTATGTCGACCAGGCCGAAATCAGGAAAATCAACCCGGTCGGAATAACCGATCACCTGTCTGGGTCGTGCTTTCCTTTTTACCGTCTTTTTTCGCAATCCGATCATTCGCCCCGTTCCATTTATTTTCCTCCCCGGATCAATCGACTGACATACAGGGACAGATCCAGCATAACCATTTTGGCACGGGCGTTCCGTTCGATGTGATACGAAGCTTCATTGAGTCCGTCAATCACCCGTTCCAGATGCGGCACTTCGAGCACTTTGGCAAAATTGTCGATAAACGTGCGCTCCTCTTCCGGCAACCGCAGCAGAGGCGTTGCCTGGTGTTTCCAGAGAAACAGGTCCCGGCACAGGCTCAGGCTGTAATCCATCAGACCTTTCTGTTTTTCCTTCGTCAGGGCGTCGAACTGATCGGCCTGTTTCACGAGGGCAATCAGGTCCTGCCGGTAACAGAGCCGCATCCAGTCGGCAAACCAGGCGTGGCGATCCAGACCCCTGTCGCGGTCGGGTTCGTCGCCGACCATCTGCAGCGCCTCCGAGAGGTTCCCATCGGCCAGGTAAGCCACCTGGCGGGCGCGTTTCTCGTCGAGGTTGAGATGCTGTCGCAGGTGCATTGCCACTTCATCGTCGGTGAATGCCCGAACCGCTACGCGCTGCGTCCGCGACAGTATGGTTATCAACAATTTATCCGCCGCGTTGGTTGCGAGCAGAAACAGCGTCTGCGGCGGCGGCTCTTCCAGAACCTTCAGCAGCGCATTGGCCGAGGTAACGTTCATCAGTTCGGGCAGCCAGATAATCATCACCTTGTATGCCCCTTCGTAGGCCTTCAACGAGAGCTTACGGACAATGTTGCGGGCTTCTTCCGCCGAAATATTCCCCTGCTTGTTGTCGGCTCCGAAAAAATCCAGCCATTCCGGCAGCGTCCGGTATGGGTGTTGGCCCACAAAATCGCGCCAGAGCGGCATAAAGGCTTCACTGGTATTACCTTTCAGTTTGGGCGTACTGGCTACCGGAAAAACCGGGTAAACGTCGGGATGCACCAGTTTCCGCATTTTGATGCAGGACGCACACCGCCCGCAGGCGTCCGTCGGCTGCCGGTCTTCGCAGTTGACATAGGCGGCAAATGCCAGGGCCAGAGCCAGCGTGGCACTGCCGGGCGGTCCGTCGAACAGCAGCGCGTGGGCGACGTGGTTGTTTTGTACCGCCCGAATCAGCGTCTGTTTTGTCTCGTCATGCCCGATAATTTCGTTGAACTGCATGGCCTCAGTGCGGGAACGTCGGTGAGGTCAGCCGGTGAACTTCCCGCAGAACGGCTTCGTCGGCCCCGGTAAATTCAACGCCCCGGCGGGCCACGGTCTCGCGGGCAACGTAAATCGCCTTGTCGACCCGGTAGCTGCTGAACCCTTCGCTGCCACCGCCCCACGAAAACGAGGGAATGTGTTTTGGCTGAAACCCGGCCCCGAATACATTGACGTTTACGCCCACGACCGTACCGGTGTTAAACATCGTACTGATGCCCGCTTTGGTGTAGTCGCCCATCATCAGGCCGCAGAAAATACGCCCGGTACTTTCCAGACGGTTGGTTGCGTAGCTGTGAAGTTTCACATCCGTGTAATCATTCTTGAGATTCGAGTTATTGACGTTGGCGCCGAGGTTGCACCACTCGCCAATCACCGAGTTACCCAGGAAGCCATCGTGGGCTTTGTTGCTATAGCCAAACAAAATGGAGTTGCCCAGTTCGCCGCCCACTTTGCAATGCGGCCCTACGGTAGTGTTGCTGCGCATTTTGCCGCCCCAGTTGACCGTGGCATGGTCGCAGAGGGCAAACGGCCCAATCATGACGGTGCCTTCGCTGACAACAGCGTTTTTCCCGATATAAATCGGCCCGCCCTCGGCGTTCAGGACGGCGGCCCGGATGACGGCCCCTTCCTCCACAAAAATGTTTTCGGGTGCGTAGCAGCGGGTGTACGGATCGGTAATGGGCCGGGAGGTGCGCCCGGCGGTCAGAAACTGGAAATCGGCCCGGATCGCGTCGCCATTGTGAACGAAGAGGTCCGGCAGACTGCGCACGATGGTCAGTGGCGGGTCGAAGGTGCGGACAACAGGGGCTCCTGTTGGCGCCTGCTCCAGCCGCCGGGACGACCGCAGCGCCAGCAAAAGTCCGTCCGGCGCACAGAGTCCTTCGTCGGGTTGCAGGCTTCTGACTGCATCCATCAGTTCAGCCGTGGGGCATACCGCCCCGTTGACATACAGATTATCGTCGGTGGTCGAATACGGGTATTTAGCGTTCAGATAACGCTCCGTCAGAAACGAGGGCGTCATCTGCAGCCAGGAAGCCCATTTTTCCGTCAGTGTCTGAATACCCATGCGCAGGCCGCCAACGGGCCGGGTGAATGTAAAAGGTAATAAAGCAGTCCGGATCTCCGGATGGTCAAATACAACGAGGTTGAGCATCGATAGTCAGCTTATCCGGCTGCAAATATCAGCTTTACGAGGTAAATCTTTACATGGTCGCCACTCGATGGAACGGGAATTGTTTATTAGTGAATGGCCCAACCTTTATTCAGTGGGATGGGTTAATCAAATCGATTACACTCAAACGATATGAAAAATAGTTTGCTGTTGCTGGGAATTGTCGGCCTGCTGATGCAGTGCGACAATGGAATTATTGCCAGCGACTGTCCCACACCACCTACCTGCGGCGACTTCCGGGCGATGAAAGACGAGGCTGAATGGGTGGCCGCCCCCACAGCCACGTATGCCGGACGCGACACCGTGACACTGCTTATCGAAGAGTGCAGCCAACCGTGCCAGCAGGCCGAAGTTGAATGGCTGAGTATCAACCGTATACCAACCCGGCCCGGCACTTATTCGCTTCGCCCGGTTCGCTGGGGACAGGTGCCGGTGACCGCTCTTTCGGCCTGGTTCTACACCGTCATCGGGGGCGATGCCACCGGCGAACGCTATAATCTGTATGCCGCTGCGGGGCAGAACAATGAGCTGATCATCCGGAGCTACAATCCCACCAGCCGCGAACTACAGGGCCAGTTGACGGCCACGTTCGTCATCGACCCGGACAGCGATTCGCCGGGCCGCACCCGCCCCGACACGGTTCGCATCCGGGAGGCCAGTTTCCGCATCCTTGTGGGAGAGGCGTTCTGAACTCTGCCTGATTCCATTTACTTTTGGGGAAATACGTCCACATTGTGTGGCGAAATAATGTGCCATTTTCCCCGGCTTTCGACGTGACTATAAAACGCTATGGCCTGATCGGCTACCCGCTTACTCATTCGTTTTCGCGAAATTATTTTTCACAAAAATTTAACGCAGAAGGTATCGACGACTGCCAGTACGACCTGTTCGAACTGCCCGACATCAGCGGATTACCTGCCCTGATTCGTTCCGTCGACAACCTGCGGGGGCTGAATGTGACCATACCGCACAAACAGGCGGTTATTCCGTTCCTGGACGAGCTCGATGCCGATTCTGCCAAACGTATCGGGGCCGTCAACACAATCCGGTTTCTGCCGGATGGCCGGACGGTGGGTTATAACACCGATTACTACGGTTTCCGGACATCGCTGGTCGACTGGCTGACCCGGCACCAGACGGAACCCGCCAGCCTGAAAGCGCTGGTTCTGGGCAATGGCGGCGCTGCCAAAGCAGTTTTTGCCGCCCTGACGGATCTGGGAATTGCATACCGGATCGTCTCCCGGACGCAAACGGATCAGACCATCATCTATGACCGGCTCGACCAATCCATCCTGTCTGAGTATCGCCTGATTATCAACACATCGCCCCTCGGTACATACCCAGATGTGGATAACTGCCCGTCCATTCCCTACGCCTACCTGTCCGACAGGCATTTTCTGTACGACCTGGTATATAACCCGGCAGAAACCCTATTTATGAAACAGGGAAGCGAGCGCGGGTCGGCCACTCTGAACGGCCTGCCGATGCTCATCGGACAGGCGGAAAAAGCCTGGGAAATCTGGAACTTGTGAATGAGCGAAGGGCGGGGGGCTAAGGGCAGGGGTTGCAGGGATGGCGGGGGTTGTTTTTCTCTGCTATATATAACAATCCCTGCAACCCCTGCCATCCCTGCTCCACTCCTTACCAACGAAGCAAAAATGACCCCTACCTGCACCCTGATCAACGCCCGTGTGTTCACCGGCACCGACATACTACCCAACGCCTCCGTCCGCGTGGCCGGGGGTTATATTCAGGAAGTTTCAACCGGGCCGCTGCCGGGCAGCCATCGCACCGATCTGCGGGGACAATGGGTCGTTCCGGGCTTTGTCGATTTGCAGCTTTATGGCGGTTCGGAGGCTTATCTGAACGAACACCCGACCGTCGAAACCGTTGAACACATTTACCAGACTCATCTGAAAAACGGAACGACTTCGATTGTTCCCACGCTTTATTCGACCTCACAGGCCGTCATTCTAAAATCCGTGGAAGCGGTTCGTCAGGGTATGCTGGTCCACCCGAATGGCGTGCTGGGGCTACACGTCGAAGGGCCGTATCTGAACCCGGAAAAGCGCGGCGCACACAGCCTCACCTACGTTCGCCCGCCCGACGAACGCGAACTGAACGAGTTGTTCGACAGGGGCCGGGACGTACTGCGTATTCTTACCATTGCCCCCGAACAGTTCAGTACGCAGCAGCTTAGGGCGCTGATTGAACAGGCGGGTTCCCAAACGCAGCTTTCGGTCGGCCACAGCCATGCCACCTACGCTCAGGCAATGGCGGCCTTCGATGCCGGGGTACCGCTGGCGACGCACCTTTACAACGCCATGCGGTCATTCGAAAGCCGTGAACCGGGTGTGGTGGGGGCCATTTTCGATCACCCAAATGTGCGGGCCAGCATCATTGCCGATGGTCATCACTGCGATTTCGCGGCAGTTCGGATTGCGCACCGGCTGCTGGGCGACCGGCTATTTTTTATCTCTGATGCCACCTTTGCGAACCCGCCCCGCCCGGCCTATGCACACGAAGACTTCATTATCCGCTACGAAAATCAGCGATACGTCAATCACGAAGGAAAGCTCGCCGGATCGGCCATCACCCTGCTCGACGCCGTCCGCAACGGCGTCCATAAAGTAGGTCTGTCGCCGGAACAGGCGTTCCGGATGGCGTCGACCATTCCGGCAGAAATTCTGGGCCTGGGCAACCGACTGGGTAAAGTTCAGGTTGGATACGTTGCCAATCTGGTTGTGCTGAATGAGCGCCTCGAGTTAACCAGCGTACTGACGGACGGCAGCGTCACTGCCCCGCTATCCTGGCAATAGGGTGATAGGTCATGAGCCAGTCGTTGCCAACCGGCTCCTTATCGACGAGCTCGCCCCGTAGGGTCGGGGCGGCCAGCCCCTGACCCAGCCGGACCGGACTTTTAAATACCCGCGCTTCGTCCCAGAGGTTCAGGTTCAGCAGGCTTTGCAGCAGATACGTGCCGCCTTCGATGATGACAGACTGGATTTGACGGTCGTATAAATCGGCCAGCATGGCTTCCAGAAAGGGCTTTTCCGGACTTAGCTGTACATAAATCAACGCTTTGTGCGGCGTTGGCTGCGGGGGTTGCAGGGTGTAAATCAGCGTGGGCTGCGAGCCGTCGAAACAATACAGTTCCTTCGGCAATTGCAGCGATTTGTCAATAATTACCCGCACCGGGTTGCGGCCCGTCCAGAGCCGAACATTCAGGCGGGGATTGTCGTAGCGGGCCGTGTTGGTGCCAACCAGTACGGCATCTTCTTCAGTGCGCCAGCGATGCACCATCTGCCGGGACAGGGGGCCACTGATAAACAAAGGTTTGAAGTCGGAGGGTGCGATGAATCCGTCGGCGGCTTCGGCCCATTTCAGAATCAGGTAGGGACGTTTTTTTTCAAAAAAAGTAAAAAAGCGCCGATTCAGTTCGCGGCCCTCTCCTTCGAGCACACCCGTTTTTACGTCGATACCTGCCGCCCGCAGTTTCGCGAGGCCGTTCCCGGCCACGAGCGGGTTGGGATCGTCATTGCAGACCACCACGTCTCTGACCCGTTTTTCTACCAGCAGATCGGCGCAGGGCGGCGTTTTCCCGAAATGAGAACAGGGTTCCAGCGTAACGTAGACGGTCGATTCGGGCAGCAGCGATTCGTTCTCGGGCCGAACGGACTGAATGGCTTCCACTTCGGCATGAGAACCGCCGTAGCGTCGGTGCCAGCCTTCGCCAATGATTTTTCCGTCATGAACAATCACGCAGCCTACCAGCGGGTTCGGGCTAACCTGCCCCCGGCCCAGCGTTGCCAGTTCGAGCGCCCGGCGCATGAAGAGAGCTTCCGGTTTTCGGTTTTCGGTTTTCAGTTTTCGGTTTTCGGTTAAGTGAATGTAGAATGAATAATGTACAATGTATAATGTAAAATGAATAATGGGAAAATTCCCAGGCAAACAACTCATTATCAACCTACTGACTATGCATTATACATTATTCATTATACATTTGATTTAGGCCTGGTACTTATCGGTTTTCGGCTGACTTTCTGTAGGGCCTGGCGGGGTGGAAGTTTGCCGACAGCTTACGTAAAACTCTGAACGGAAAACGGAAAACGCAACCCGGACAACGGAAAACGGCAAACTATCTCGTACATTTGAACACACATTATAGAACGCATTAGTGCATGACTACGGCCAGGTCGTTGTTTAATTCGCTGGTCGGGCAGTTGGAAGGGTATCGTCCCGAAGAAGCCCGCGCCATCGTTTTTCTGTTACTGGAACATTTTCTGCGCATGCGTCGAACCGACGTTATTGCCGATAAACCCCTTCCGCCCAATCAGCCCGACTGGTCGGTGCTTGTCGATCGCCTGAATCGCCACGAACCCGTACAGCACCTTATCGGGGCAACGGAGTTTTGTGGTCTGGAGTTTCAGGTTTCATCGGCGGTGCTGATCCCTCGACCGGAAACGGAGGAGCTCGTCCGGATTATTGTTCGGGATTATGCCGAAACGGAAGGTACGCTGCGTCTGCTCGACATCGGCACCGGCAGCGGCTGCATTGCCGTCACGCTGGCCCGGTTTCTGCCGCAGGCTACCGTGACGGGCTGGGACGTCTCACCCGAAGCTCTGGAGGTGGCCCGCGAAAATGCCCGTCAACTACAGGCCGAAGTGCTTTTTGAGCAGCAGGATATTCTGAATGCGGCCAAAAACGTTACCGTTACGGAGGATTCCCGCTTCGAGTGCATCGTGAGCAATCCGCCGTATGTAACGCATTCGGAAGCCGAACAGATGGAGCCCAACGTACTGCGGTATGAACCTCACCTGGCCCTGTTCGTGGAAGATACCGACCCGCTGCTGTTTTATAAGGCCGTCGCCGATTTTGGCCGGCGTCACCTGACGTCCGGTGGAGCCTGTTACGTGGAAATCAACGAGCGCTTCGGCGACGAAACCCGGCAGGTTTTTCTCGAACGCGGCTACAGCAACGTTCAGGTGTTTAAAGACATTTTTGGGAAAGAACGCTTCGTGAAAGCAGAGATTTTAAAGAGTGAAACCGGGCCGCCGGGCGGAGCGAATGAGTGAAAGAGTGGCTTCGTATAACTTTCACCGCTCTTTCACTCTTTCGCTCATTCACTCTTTCACTCTTTAAGGATGACGACTGATCTGACATATCATACCAAAATCCGGCAGGTGTTCGACGAGATGAGCCAGGTGGTGGTGGGGCAGCAGGCCCTGCTCAACCGGCTGCTTATCGGGCTGTTCACGGGCGGACATATTTTGCTGGAAGGCGTCCCCGGCCTTGCCAAAACACTGACCATCAGCACACTGGCAAAAGCGCTGCAGCTCGATTTTCAGCGGATTCAGTTCACGCCCGACCTGCTGCCCGCCGATCTGATCGGGACGATGATTTTCAACCAGAAATCCGGTGAATTTGAAGTAAAGCAGGGGCCTGTGTTCGCCAATCTGATCCTGGCCGATGAGATCAACCGTTCGCCCGCCAAGGTGCAGTCGGCACTGCTGGAAGCCATGCAGGAAAAGCAGGTCACTATCGGCGAAGACACGTTTGTGCTCGACCGCCCGTTTCTGGTACTCGCCACGCAGAACCCCGTCGAGCAGGAAGGTACCTATCCCCTGCCCGAAGCCCAGGTCGACCGATTCATGATGAAAGTCTTTGTGGGTTATTTATCCAAAGACGAGGAGCTTGAAGTCATGCGGCGGATGTCGAACATGAATTTCGACTACGAAGTGCAGCCTGTTCTCGATCGTGAGGACATCTCGGCCATCAAGGACGAAATCAATAAGATTACGATCTCCGAAACGCTCGAACGGTATATTATCGAACTGGTGTTTGCCACCCGCCGCCCGCTCGATTACAATCTCCGTGACGAGGCCCGTTACATTCAGTATGGCGTCTCGCCCCGCGCCAGCATTCATCTCAACCGCGCCGCTAAAGCGCTTGCCTATTTCGACCAGCGGGACTACGTGCTGCCCGAAGACATCAAGGAGGTCACCGCCGACGTGTTCAACCACCGCATTCATCTCAACTACGAAGCCGAGGCCGACGGCGTAACGACCCTGCAGGTTGTGGATTCCATCCTGCGAAAGGTGGCAATTGGAAGGTAGATTTTGGGTATTATTCAGAAGAAAGCTATGATTACAGACATCTCACAGCTCGACCCCAAGGGAACATATAGCTACGCCGACTACCTGAAATGGCAATTCAAGGAAAGTGTCGAACTGATCAAGGGTAGGCTCTACCGCATGTCGCCCGGCGTGGATGCGCCTGCGCCCAAGCGGATTCATCAAAAAGCAGCGGGAAACCTTTCGTTTTACATCCGTCAGCAGATGACAGAAAGGGGTTGCGAGGTCTACGACGCTCCTTTCGACGTCCGGTTGCCGATTCAGAACAAGCGAAAGCCGGAGCAAATCTACACCGTCGTGCAGCCGGATATCTGCGTTATCTGCGACCCGGCAAAACTCGACGACGACGGATGTCTGGGCGCTCCGGACTGGGTTATTGAAATCACCTCGCCCCGCACGGCAAAAAAGGATTTCGACGAAAAATTCCATCTGTATGAACAGTCTGGCGTAAGAGAATACTGGATTGTTCAGCCGCTGGAAAAGGCTATCAACGTGTATACCTTAGAAAATGAGGAATATGCGCTGGTCGATATCTACGAATCCGGCGACATTCCGTGCCGGGCCTTTCCGGGGCTGGTCATTGCCCACGAACGCCTCTTCGTCTGAGGGCCGTTCTCTAAATACATTGCTGCCCCTAAAAACACCAATCCTATGTAGCCTGTTGACTTTGTAGTAATCAAAACATAGTAATCAACGTAAGGAACTGTAGGATGAAAAAGGCAACAATTATTGGAGGGTTGTTCATTGCTCTCTCTGTATCAGGAGTTTCGTTTGCGCAGCAAAGCCGGGATTCGCGCCCCGGATCGGCAGCGGCGTCTATGAACATAGACGACCTGACGCGTAAAAACAAAGAAGGCGGTGCGGCCGTAGCAGCCGTTCGGGCGAGCAGTTCTCCCCTCTCGACAGCCGACAAAGATCTGATGATGCGGGTCGCTATGGGCGGTATGCAGCAACTGGAAATCAGTCGGATAGCCGTACAGAAGGCCTCCAGCGAGAACGTGCGCAAGCTGGCCCAACTGGAAGTGGAAGAACAGACCGGTCTGTCCAACAAATTGAAGGAAATCGCCGCTGCCAAGGGAATAACGTTACCCACGTCTCCCGATGCAGGAACACAGGCCATGATCGAGAGGATGCAGGGTATGTCGGGTGCCGATTTTGACCGCAACTACGTGCAGAAAAGCGGTGTAGAGGGACACGAAAAACTCGACAGCGTCATGTCGACGGTCCATTCAAGCGCTCAGGATGCCAGTCTGAAGAGCCTTGCCAGCGCAGCGCATCCGTTGGTAAAAGCGCACCTCCAGGCCTCCCGCGACATGTTAAAAACGATGCAGTAATCCAACGATGGGCATGGGCGCTCCGCCGCTGTGGTAATTCGGTAACTGATGTACAGCATCATTACCCAATACCGCAGCGGCGGAGCGCCCATTCACTAAAACTGAAAATAAATAAACTGATTGGACGTGAAAACGCCAAACAGATACGTCAGGAAACAGATGAGTGGAAACACGATCCAGAATACGCGATTTCTGCGGGTCGGGATGGTCAGATAAAATTTCTCTTTCCAGAACAAAAACGCCACCAGCAGCACACAGAAGACCATTTCGGCTCCATTTATAGGCGAACTCAGCGGCCCTTCCAGCGGCGAGGTGGCAATCTTGCCGATAATGTAAAAGGCGTTTTCAACGGGGGCTTTATGGTTGCGGAAGAAAACCCACGTCAGCATCACCAGCCCGAAGGTTAGCACGAGTTGCAGAAGCTGCCAGGCTTTGTTATCCTCCGGGAAGCGGATGTTCCAGCGGTCGAGCGCCCGGTCGCGCCAGCCCGCCAGCAGTTGATAGGCTCCGTGCAGACCACCCCAGATAATGTAATTCCAGCTTGCGCCGTGCCAGAGTCCGCTGATCAGAAACACGATGAATACGTTCAGGTAGCGCCGCCCCGGACTCACCCGGTTGCCTCCCAGCGGAATGTACAGATAATCCCGAAACCAGGTCGACAGGGATATGTGCCATCGCCGCCAGAATTCGGTGATGGACCGCGAAAAGTAGGGCGTCCGGAAGTTTTCCATCAGCGTGAAGCCCATCGTCCGGGCCGCCCCGATGGCAATGTCGGAGTAGCCCGAAAAGTCGCCGTAGATCTGAATCGTGAAGGCCAGCGTTGCTACCAGCAGCGTCAGACCGTTGTGTTCGGTCGGATTTTCGTAACCGTGGTTGGCAATGAGCGCCATCCGGTCGGCAATGACCACTTTCTTGAAAAACCCAAAGGCCATCTGCATGAGCCCGGCCTTTACGTTTTCCCAGTCGTAGTGAAAATGCGTATGAAACTGGTGCAGAACGTTTTGCGGACGCTCGATAGGCCCGGCTACCAGTTGCGGATAAAACATCACATACAGCGCATAGATGCCGAAATGCCGTTCTGCTTTCTGATGGCGGCGGTAGACCTCGATGGTGTAGCTCATGGCCTGAAACGTGTGAAACGACAGACCGATAGGCAAAATCGTATCGACAATGCTGAACGATGTTGCCGAAGGCTGACCAAACAGAGCCAGTACCTGATTGAGAATCCGCAGCGCCACACCGTCCACCGACCGGGCCGCCGCATCCAGCCCCGCCGTGTCGAGCAGACCGACGAAGATATCCGTAAAAAAGCCGAAATATTTAAAGAAGGCCAGAATGCCGACGTTGGATATGAGACTGATAATCAGCAGCCATTTTCGTCGGTTTCCTTCTGAGCGCTCAATCCACAGGCCCGCATAGTAATCGATGACGATGGTCAGGAAAAGAATGAGGATGTAGACCGGTTTGAAGACCATGTAGAAGTAACAACTGGCCCCCAGCAGCAACAGCCAGCGCCCCCGCCAGTTCAGGCTGTAGTACGCCAGCGTGACGACGACGAAAAATACCAGAAACTGTAATGAATTAAACAGCATTCGTTTCGTAGATAGGGCCGGTCAGACCTCCTCAATTCGTTCGATGAAGCTCTGGTACTGCAGGGCCGGAATGAATGGCTGCTGGGTCCGGTAGGTCAGTACGATAAAAACCAGCAGCAGCGAAATCAGAAAGGCCTGCATAATGACGATAAACAGCGAGAAAACCAGATAACTCGCCCAGCCGGGAATAATCAGGTCCGAACTGAGCCGGAACAAAATCACGCCCGCAATGCCCACGCCTGCGCCCGTCGCCAGCAGCACACAGAAGATCAGAATCCGGACTGCCGTGGCGTCCATCAGCACCGAAACGGCGCTCAGACCGTGGAGAATCAGCGACACGAAGTTCATCTTCGACTGCCCCGCCAGCCGTCGGCCCCGCTCCAGCGGAATGGCTCCGTAGGGCAGCCGCGAACGAATAATGCCGCCGGGATAATTATTCCAGATTTCCGAGACGTGCGCCAGTCGGCGAAGCAGACGGTGCGGTATGGCGCTGAAGTTGCCGAACGTGATGACTTTGCCCGTCAGCGTTTTGAACACCCATTTGTAGATCTCGTAGAAAATCCGGAAAAGCGGGCCTTCGTGGCGCTTGGCCCGGTGGGCAAATACGATTCTGTCGGTCCGGGTCACTTCCGCCAGCAATCGTTCGATATCTTCGGGCTTGTCTTCGCCGTCGGAATCCATTACGATGGTAGGGCCAGGCCGGGCCGTATCGGCCAGATACGACAATCCGAGCGCAATGGCCTTCTGATGCCCCACGTTGCGGTACAGATGCAGAATCCGGACGGAATCAAAACCCGTGGCCGACAGCGCCCTGACCGGCTCCGACGAGCAGTCATCCACAATCAGGAACGACATCCGCCGCCGGACCGACTCGCCGACAACCGCCCGAATCCGCTCGAACAGCAGCGTCAGCGCATCCCAGTCGTTGTAAAGCGGGATGACTACATAAACCGGAGATGATTCGGCCAGGGCTGTCTCGCTCATACCGATTCCAGTTGCCTTTCTTTCTGCCGAATAATCTCCCGAACCACGTACAGCGGCCGACCTTTGGTCTGGAAGAAAATACGCAGCACGTATTCCCCAATCAGGCCGAGCGCAATGAGTTGTACGCCACTGAAGAGAGTAATCAGAAACACCAGCGCCGCAAACCCCTGCGGGACGCCGCCGAAATAATATTTCTTAACCAGATTGAAAATCAGATAGACAAGGGCCACCAGAATGGCAAACATGCCCAGCCGGGTGACAAACTTGATGGGGTACTCGCTGAAGTTAAAAATGCCGTTGTAGGCCAGCCGCCGCAGCATTTTGAAGGAATACTTGGGTTCACCGGCCACGCGGGCGTCGCGCTCGTATTCCAGACCGACCTGCCGGAATCCGATCCAGCTTCGCATACCCCGGATAAACCGGCTTTCTTCAGGCATCTGATTGAGCACGTTGGCAACCCGACGACTAATCATGGAAAAGTCACCACTGTCGAGCGGAATGTCGACATACGAAATTGAGCGCATGAACCGGTAAAACATAAAATAAGCCATTTTCTTGAACCAGCCTTCTTTCCGTTTCTTGCGTACGGCATACACCACGTCGTAGCCTTCGTTCAGCTTGTCGTAGAATTGGGTCAGCAGTTCGGGCGGGTCCTGTAGGTCGCCGTCGATGATAAAGAGCGCTTCGGTGCCTTTTGCCGCCGCCAGACCGGCAGTAAGGGCAATCTGATGCCCGTAGTTGCGCGACAGGAAGACGCAGTGATATCGCCCGTCGGCAAGGGCCAGTTGCTGCATGAGGGTGGCCGTGTTGTCCCGGCTGCCATCATCGATGAGCACGACCTCGATGGTAAGCGGCGTTGTGTCCATCAGCGCATTGAGCCGGGTCACCAGGTGCGGAAACGATTCGCTTTCGTTGTATAAAGGAGCGACAATAGAAATCTGTGGTTCAGACAAAGTAAGAATGCGTTGGTGGATTAACAGGGGCCAAAATTACACCTTTTCACTTTCGCCCAAAAATTGGGCCTCCAGAAGTTAGGCTGTGCCGCCCCGACCGGACTTCGGCGGCGTCGTTTACCGGTGGTCAATGACGTAAACTGATGCCGGAAGCGTCTTTCCGAAGACGCCATGAGCTATACTGCACCATTCGCTCATTTTCCCGCACCACCAGCGCTCCTATCCGGTATTCGCCGGGCTGCAGCGATCGAATCAGAATGGGCGGCGACTGGTAACCAGGCTGGAAATAACGACCGCTGCGTACGAATCGGCTCAGGCTGCTGCGGCTCTGTACCGTATGGAACAGATAATCCAGCGAATCGGAATGCAGGACGATATAGGCGCCGTCGTCGATGCCCGGACCCCGCCGGAACGTGGTGTCGCTCACCATCAGGTATTGCTGATTGTCCAGAAGCTGAGCCTGAACGGACAGGGTTGCCGCCGTATCCCGGCGAGCCATTGATTTCAGATTGTCGTAGAAAGCGCTGGGAAAACGGTAAGTTTTCGTTCGAAGTCCGCTCAGGATATAGCCATCGACATTGTCTTTCATGGTCAGATAGATGGGCGACGAAGGCAGCGTCCTCGTATTAGGCCACGAGTAGGCGTCGATGAGCAGTGTACGCCGAAAGTTGATAAGTTCGGACGTGTAGGTAAAATAATTATACAAATTGAAAATCAAACCAATACCTACAAACGTCAGCGCAATGCGTTGCTGCTTTTCTCCCGAAAATGCCGTCAGCAGCAGGCCGTAGAGCAGCAGCAGCACCAGCGCCGCGATGAGTTTGTAGCGTGATATGAATAAATCCTCGACGCCGTCGCCCGCCCTTGCCACCGAAAACGCCAGCATCGTAATGAGGAGCACGACGGCGGCGCCCGTCAGAAACAGCACCGGATGCGGCATCTGCCGGTAACGTTCGGCGGGCATCTTCAGCCACTGCGGCCAGTTCCAGACAGGAAACCGGCTCAGGAGTCCCAGCAGCCAGTAGACAATACCGGCCAGCATCGGCAGCCCGACCAGCACGGTCAGTGCAATGCGCCAGCGCAGCGGAAAAGCCGGACCCGGGTCGGCAAAAATGCCCTGAAACGCCAGAAAATCCGTGATGACCACGTCGGGGAGTTGCAGCAGGTTATCGGAGATTTTGGGTCGATATGCCGGAATTTCGAGTTTGTAATAATACAGAAACAGAGCGGGCAGCACCGCCAGCACCCACACGGCCAGCGTCCGGAATCGTTGCTGATAGACCAGAATCAGTAGCCCGACTACCCACGAAAAAGAACCATTGCTGTCGGAGGCAATCGCCAGCAGCGCTGTGATCACCGCCCCCGCCAGTGCCCACCGCCGGGGTATCGACACCAGATAGACTGTCCAGAACGAAAAGAAAAACACGGCGAAATACTGACCCGGCAGCATGCTCCAGAAAACGCCTTCGTAATACTGCGGCTGAAACAGAATCAGCGAAATCGGGACGGCCATCCAGAGCGGCGTACGCAACCGGCGTAGCGTGAAGAAAAACAGCAGCCAGAAGCCCGCCAGCGTGAGACAGCCCAGATAAATCTGCAGACGATGGTCGTGTTCGCCGCGAAGGAGATAGACGAAATAAGCCAGCAGCCGGTTGAAAATGACCCGTCGCTCGTCATCCTGCACGTATAGAATCTGGAGCGACTCCCAAAAACCCGGCTTTTCAGAAAGCGCCGCCACCGGACCCACCAGCCCGTCGTAAGCATCCTGATAGGGCACATTGACGGCGTATCGGGCCATTAGCCAGGCAAACACCAGGGCGGGCAGAAACAGCAGCAACCCGGTAAACCAGCGGTTATGAAGCAGGCGCAGAAGTAAGTTCATCGAACGGTGGTCTTAACGAATGGTAATTGTTTGTTCAGAAAAAACGGGATGCCCGCTGCCCGGACGGGTCAGCAGGCCCAGGCGGTAGGTGCCGGGATACAGCGCCGTTTTGTGCAGTTGCGCCGTCAGACCCAGCACCGTTGTCCGCAGAAAATACGGTTTGAGCTCGTAGGGACCCGGCGAGGGGAACAGGTAGGTGTGCCGGTCGGATTTGGCAACCACGCAGGCATACTGTAATGGCCCCGGCGCTTTCCAGTCGAGCGTATACACCCAGTAGCTGTCCGGCGTCTGGTCGTAGACGAACCGGAGCGACGGCTGCGCCGTAACAGGGCCCGGACTGATCAGGCTCGATTCGATGGGTGAATAAAACGTCGCCGGATAATGGTAAATGCCCCGCCGCTCCGACTCATCCATCCAGTAGCGCATGGATTCGGCGAAGTCCGAACCGATGAGCGCCCCCAGGCCGATGTCGTTATGCTTCTGGTTGAAGGCATAGGTGAGCAGCATCTGCCGACGTTCGGCCAGCGCCGGCAGGTAGTTGACATACATCACTACCCAGACCAGACCAGCCACCGCCGTGCTGATTTTCAGCCATCGGCCCGCCCATTCCGGTTTTTCACTCAATACGTTGAGATAAAGAGTGGCTGTCAGCAGTGCCGGATAAATCATGTAATTGCTGATGAGCATGACGTGGTAGCCGAACCGGGGCCGCAGAAACGCGATTGCCAGGGCATTGACCAGCAGAAACCCGTAAATACCGACAAAAAACAGTCGACGGCGCACCACCGTTCCGTCCTGCGCCAGCAGTTGACGGGGCCAGGGCAACAGCATGATTTTCAGCATCCAGAGCGCCAGTGGTATTACCATCAGTCCGAACAGCGTTGGCAGGAGGCTGCGATAGACAATATCGATTTCGGGAAAAAAATTGAACAGCCCACCCGAAAAAGTAAAGAAGCCCAGAAATACCAGATGCGGGTGTTTCAGAAAAAATGAAACACTGGTTTCGTTGCCCTGCGGACTGCTGAAGCCGTGGAAATACAGGGCGAACATGGCAACGCCCGTCAGGCCCCAGAGAACCGTCTGCCGATAGCGCTGCTGCACCAGCAGTACGCCCAGCCCGGCCACCCAGCCGAAGAGGCCATTGCTCATGGAAAACGACGCCAGCATCTGCAGCGCCAGCGCCCCGGCCAGCCGCCCCGGCGTCGGGTGCGTCAGCAGATACATGGCCCAGAAAACCAGGCAGGCCGTCACCAGATGCTGCACCCCCGTAATGGCCCAGGCGCTGGTCAGGTAATGCTCCGGCTGAAATAGAATGAGCGTGACCGGCAGAAAGGCAATCAGCGGAAGCGAGAACCGCCGAAACACGCGAAAAAACAGCAGGGCGATGCCCACCAGACCCAGATAACTGACAAAAATAATCCAGCGAAAATTGACCTCCCCCGTTACGGCCTGCATCGCCACCGTGATGAGTTTTCCCATCAGAATGCGGTGTTCATTATTTGGTTTGAAGAGCCAGTAGACCCGGTCGCTCAGTGTCCGGGCGTCCTGATACTCCAGCATAAAGCCCAGAAATGACTCGACATCGTCCATCCAGGGCACATTCACGACGTAGACATACAGCGCCGCCGTAAAGCAGATGAATGGCAGAACGACCAGCAGCGGCGACACCCGCCGGACAGACTCAGATACGCGCATTAGGGTTGATTTTGCGACAGACGGGTGCCTTTTCGTTGATAATAGCTGGACCAGCAACGGTTCCAGAGGTGTTCGGGGTTTGTAGTAATATCTTCCGTAAACAGCGATTTCGGAACGTCGGCCAGCGGGGGCATCAGCACCACGTCTGCCGGACTGGTTTTCATCTGTACATACCGTTGCTCCATCATCCGGTCGTAGCGTCTGGCCCGTCCGCTGAGCAGATCGTCCCAGGTAAGGCGCATCATCGGGTTGAGCAGAGACATAACGGCCAGCCACACCACCGCAAGACTCACCGACGGCCAGCGGTACTCGGTCATGAACAGGTTGCGGTTGATGAGCGGACGCAGCCAGCGCATGGCCTGCGCCACGTGATAGAGCCAGCCAAAGACGAACACCAGGTTGATTACATTCAGAATACGCGGAATGGGCGGCAGACCCACGCCCCAGTAATGCAGCAGCGTCAGTACGAAGAGCGTTCCGAGCCAGTAAGCCAGCGTGAGCAGCGGGTGAACGTGAAAATATTTCCGGGCCGCACTCTCTACGTTGGTCAGCCGGTAGGCAACCGGCAGAAACAGCAGGGTGACGGGCAGCAGCGTCGAGGTCAGCAACTGACGCGGCAGATACGTCAGGCTGAACCGCAGTGACTCTTTTATCGAGAAAGCAAGATTCCGGCTGTTGGGATTCCCGTTGATTCGGATGGCATTGCCCGGCGCCGTAAACAGATAATAACAGCCCACCACGGCCACCAGCAGGAGCAGAATCGTTACTACCGGAATCCGGCGGCGATACAGGAGCTGGCAGAGCGCCATCATGACCAGAAACGACACGACCAGCACCGTGCTGACTTCGCTGGAGCCGATGATTGCCAGTAGCAACGCCGCCTCCGCCAGCACCCACCCCGACAGACCGAAGCCCTGCCGGTCGTGCTGAATCAGTACACCCAGCAGCGTGATCATGAAGATCGATGAAAGACCGTAGCTAGCCAGGCCCGTATACCAGAAGACAAATTCTGAAATCGATGCCAGACTGCTCAGGCATACGAACGCCAGCCCTGATGCGGCCACGATCTGCTCTTTCCACGACAGAACGCCCCGGCCCAATTGCCTCACCAGTCGGAGGTTAGCCAGCCACATGAACACCACCATCAGAATGGGGAAGATGTGATAGCCTCCGTTCCAGTGCCAGATGAGCGGATTGGCATGAACGAAGAAATTATGGAAATAACGCCCCGTCCAGCCGTCATAATAATAACGCTGTGCCTGCCAGAATCCGAACCGGATGACCGTATCGGCAAAGCAGTAATCGTCGGCGATGGCAGGATGATTGAAAAACGCGAGACCCAGCAAGGGCACGGCAGCCAGCAAAAAGAAGAAAATCAACACGGGAGCCACCAGAGACCGGGGCGTCAGTAATCTATTCATCAGCGCTTTACAATCCGTGACCGGAAACCCCCGGTTCGTGGGGCTGAGTCACGGAGCCTTTTTTGGTTTTCTCCAGTCGATGGTTCAGGAAAGGATAGGCCAGCACGGCCACCAGAATGACCAGCGTACCGGCATAAAAACCCGGTGTCATTCGTTCCCGGTCGCCAAAAACGAGCCAGGCCAGCACAATGCCGTATACCGGCTCCAGATTGACGGTCAGATTGACGGCAAAAGCCGAAAATTTCCGCATCAACTGGACCGAAGCCGAGTAGGCATAGACCGTACAGACAAACGCCAGAATACCAATCCACAGCCAGTCGCCCGCCGCTGGCACCAACGGCATCGGTTGGGTTTGCAGCGTCAAATATACGGCCAGAAACAGCAGCGAGCCGCCAAAAGCGCCCACCATCTCGTAAAAAGTGATCGTCAAGGCCCCGTACCGCGGTGCGTAGCGACTGTTGATAATGGTGAAAACCGCCGACAGCATCGCCGAAAAAACCGCCAGCAGCAGACCCGCCGCCCGGTCGAACTCAAACCGGAAAATCAGATAAAGGCCCGCTATGACGACAACGCCCAGCGCAACCTCCAGGGACTGTACCCGCCGCCGGAATGCGATGGGTTCGAGCAGGCTCGTCCAGAGCGACCCCGTTGCCATGCCTGCCAGACAAACCGAGGCATTGGCGATGCGGGCCGCCCCGAAAAAGGCAATCCAGTGAAGCGCAATGAGACCGCCCGTTGCCAGCAGCCGCCAGCGATCCGCCGTAGGAATGCCCCAAATCGACTCACCCGACCGGAAACGCAGCACCACCCACAGGCCCAGCGCCGCCAGGAGCGTCCGGTAGACGACCAGCGTTGGGGCGGGCAGGTCCACCAGCAGTCCCAGCACCGCCGTAAAGCCCCAGATCAGCACCAGGAAATGCAGGTGGAAGTAGTCGTTTAGCGTTGGCTTCGTCATGTGGTTAAACACAGAGTTAACAAAGTTTTCCACGGAGAAAACAGAATAAGATATTTTCCTCTGTGAAGTCTCCGTGCCCTCTGTGGTTAAATTATTTACCTCGGAATAGTATGATACAGCAGCAGGCCGATGCCCGCGAAAACGACGTTGGGCAGCCACACGGCCAGAATCGGATTCATGTTGCCGGATTCGGCGATGCCTTTTGCCAGCATGAAAAACAGCAGATACACAAACGCCAGCATGAAGCCCAGCGCCACCTGCCAGCCCACGCCCCGCCGGGTTTTCCGGGCCGACATAATCACGCCGATGGCCGTCAGGATCAGAATGGCGAACGGACGCGTCTGCCGGGCATATTTCTCCAGCAGATAAACCTCCACCCCATCGGCCCCCCGGCTCTGAAGCAGGTTGATATACTGGGTCAGTTCCGGAAACGTAAACGTTTCGTGGAGATTATGCTTACTGTCGAAGTCCGACGGATACAGATTCAGCAACGTGTCGGCCCGCTGTCCCTTCGCAATGGACTCCTGTAACCCGTTGAACGAGCGAATGTTGTAATCGTAGATTATCCACTTTTTCTTCTGCGGGCTCCATTCGATTCGGTCCGACGTCAGCTTCTGCTTCAGTTCGTTGCCTTTCACTTTTTCGAGCGTGAATTTGTAGCCCGTGTTGGAAATGTTATTGTAACTCTCCAGATAGGCGTACACGTCCGGGGCAATCTTGATGTGTACGTTGCGGCCCGTATAGGTGAACTTGTCCTTGATGTAATTCAGTTCGAAATTGATGCGGATCTTATTGGCTTTCGGAATCACCCAGCCGACAAGGCCATAGGTAGCCGCGCTCAGGATGATGGCACCAATCAGATACGGGAAAAGCAGCCGCACAAAACTCACGCCGCTGCTCAGGATGGCGATAATCTCGGACTTGGCCGCCAGCCGCGACGTCATAAACACTGTGGCAATGAACACCATCAGCGGACTGATGTAGTTGGCCCAGTACGGAATGAAATTCAGATAATACTCGAACAGGATCTTGTCCGCCGGGGCGTTGTGCTTGTAAAAATCGTCTACTTTTTCCGTGTAGTCGATCACGCAGACCACCAGCACAATCACAAAGACGACGAAGAAGTACGTCAGCAGGAAACGCTTTAAAATATACCAGTCCAGTAGTTTCATAAAAAGTCGGCATCGGTGGGAAGCCCCGACCGGATCATTCGCCCGTCAGCAGGTTGCGGGCCACTTCATTACTGAGGAATAACGACTTTTCGGCGTTTATCGTCACCAGAATCGACTTGTCGAACGCATTTATTTCCTGCACACAGACGCGATTGCCCAGATTCAGGCCTGTTTTGTCGAGGTGCTGCAAAAATTCAGGTGAATGTTCGAGTACGCCCATCAGCCGCACCTCGCTGCCCACGGGAACTTCGGAAAGCTTCCGGTAGCCAGTGTCGGGCATACGGCCCAGCGGACTCGGAATCGGATCGCCGTGCGGATCAAACTGCGGGTAACCCAGGAAGGCATCCAGTTTTTCGACTAGTTCGTCCGACCGGACGTGTTCCAGCTCTTCGGCGATTTCGTGGACGGCGTCCCAGCCAAATCCCAGCTTTTCGGCCAGAAACACTTCCCATAGCCGGTGCCGACGAATGACTTTCAGCGCCAGCAGTTCACCCTCTTCCGTCAGCCGGACACCCTGGTACTTTTTATAATGGATCAACCTCTTATCTGCCAGTTTGCGCAGCATGTCCGAAACCGACGCCGCTTTGGTGGCCGTCATCTCGGCCAGTGAGTTGGTCGATACCTCGCCCTTCTGCTTATCGGCCAGATAATAAATGGTCTTTAAATAATTTTCTTCCGTGAAGGAATACATAAACGGTCGCTTTTCGCCGGTACGGAAACAGCGTCAGCGTCCCGGCGTCCAGACAAAATTACCATTTTATCAAGAAGTTAAAAAAATTTTAGACTAATCTAAATTTTATTTTAGAAAACTTTTATAAGTTTGTAGCGTTACTGTAAACAACAAATACGATGAACGTCGAACATTTTACCAAGGCCTCCCTGTCCAGTCATAAAACAGCGGGTGTGCGCCGACAGTCGACTGAACCCCTGCGTTTTTTTATGGAAAAAGGGTTACTGGAAAAGAAAAGCCACTCCCATTCATCCGACCACTCGTTGCCGGAAGTATTTGCCTCCGTACCCGTACCGGCGGACGGTCCGTTCTGGAAGCGTCTGTTCGCATTCACGGGACCGGGGCTGATGGTGGCTGTCGGTTACATGGACCCCGGCAACTGGGCCACCGACATTGCGGGTGGTTCGCGGTTTGGCTATACGCTGCTGTCGGTCATTCTGCTGTCCAATCTGTTTGCCATGCTGTTGCAGCATCTGTCGCTGAAGCTTGGCATTGCGACCGGACGTGATCTGGCGCAGGCCTGCCGCGACCATTATAGCCGTCCGGTAGCCATCGGTCTGTGGATTCTCTGCGAAATTGCCATTGCCGCCTGCGATCTGGCCGAAGTCATCGGAGCGGCGCTGGCGCTGAACCTGCTCTTTGGCATTCCGCTGGCCGTGGGCGTCTGCATTACTGCCGCCGACGTACTGCTGCTGTTGTATCTCCAGCAGAAAGGCTTCCGCTGGCTCGAAAGCATCGTTGCGGGTCTGATTCTGGTCATTTTCCTGTGTTTTGCCTACGAGATTTTTGTTTCCAGCCCCGACTGGAGCGCCGTTGCCGGGGGGCTGATTCCCCGAAAAGAAATTGTGACTAATCCGCAGATGCTGTACGTTGCCATCGGCATTCTGGGCGCTACGGTGATGCCCCACAACCTGTATCTGCATTCGAGCATTGTGCAGACGCGCAACTTCGAGCGTAGCGAAACGGGGCGACGCGAGGCCATCCGCTTCGCCACCATCGACTCCACGGTTTCGCTGTTTCTGGCGTTTTTTATCAATGCGGCCATTTTGATTCTGGCCGCCGCCGCGTTTCATTTCTCCGGGAATCAGCAGGTTGCCGACATTACCGACGCCCATCGTCTGCTCGACCCCGTACTGGGTGTGACCCTGGCGGGCGTGGTGTTTGCGGTGGCCCTGCTGGCTTCGGGGCAAAACTCGACCCTGACGGGTACGCTGGCCGGGCAAATCGTGATGGAGGGCTTTCTGAACCTCCGTCTGAAACCCTGGCTGCGTCGGCTGATCACCCGCCTGATTGCCATCATTCCGGCCCTGATCGTCACGCTGATTTACGGCGAACGGGGCACGTCGGAGCTGCTGGTGCTCAGTCAGGTAATTTTGTCCATACAACTCAGTTTTGCCATGGTTCCACTGATCCAGTTTACGGGCGACCGACTGAAAATGGGGCCATTCGTCAACCCCCGCTGGGTAAAATGGACGAGCTGGCTGGTGGCCGTCATAATTATCGCCCTGAACGCCTACCTCCTGATTTCCAGCTTATCACTTTGATTATCAATCTTCTGAAGGTTGACACCTCAGGGCGGGGCGGGCATTGAATCGGATTTTTCCGCCAAACCCCCTGCCTTAACTCTGCGGAGCGTACCTTGTAATTCAGAACTGTTTATCTTTGCCGGAACTAACCGTGCTTAACTCACTATCGAGGCACTTTTATATGGAAGATAAACGGCACCTGGAACGCGTATCGGCAGCCGGACTGCTGGTCGCTCTGGGTATCATTTTCGGCGACATCGGCACATCTCCGCTTTACGTACTGAGTGCCATATTCGGTTCAAACCGCCGCATCGAAGCCGACGTCGTTCGGGGAGCCATTTCCTGCATCGTCTGGACACTCACTCTTCAAACTACACTGAAGTACGTCATCCTGATTCTGCGGGCCGACAACCGGGGTGAGGGCGGCATCTTTGCCCTGTACGCACTGGTACGGCGTCATGCCCGCTGGCTGACCGTCCCGGCCATGATCGGCGGGGCAGCCCTGCTGGCCGACGGTATCATTACGCCCCCGATTTCGGTCTCATCCGCCATCGAGGGCCTTGAGATTCTATATCCCGACATTCCCACCATCGAGATTGTCATCGCCATCCTGACGGCGCTTTTTCTGCTCCAGGCGCTGGGCACCAGCACGGTCGGGACGGCTTTCGGCCCTATCATGCTTATCTGGTTCACCATGCTGGCGACGCTGGGCATTCTGCATATTTTCGATGATCCCAGTATCCTGAAATCGCTGAATCCCTATTATGCGTGGTGGCTGCTGACGCAATATCCGGAGGGCTTCTGGCTGCTGGGATCCGTTTTTCTCTGCACGACGGGGGCCGAAGCACTCTATTCAGATTTGGGTCACTGCGGACGGGGCAACATACGGGTTAGCTGGATATTCGTCAAAACCTGCCTCCTGCTGAATTATTTCGGGCAGGGAGCCTGGCTGCTGACCATCGAGGGACAGGTACTGGGTGCCCGGAAACCATTCTATCAACTCATGCCCGAATGGTTCCTGATTATCGGTATTGTCATCGCCACCGCCGCCACCGTCATTGCCAGTCAGGCCCTCATCAGTGGTTCATTCACACTCATCAGCGAGGCTATTCGCCTGAATTTCTGGCCGAAAGTGCGGTTGGTTTATCCCTCGGCTAAAAAAGGTCAGTTGTACGTTCCGAGCGTAAATCTGTTATTATGGGCGGGCTGCGTGGGCGTGGTTCTCTGGTTCCGTGAATCATCTAATATGGAAGCGGCGTACGGCCTGGCTATCACGCTGACCATGCTGATGACGACCATGCTGATGGCGTATTACCTATATGTCAAGAAGTATAAAGCCTGGGGAGTAGTGCTGTTTGTCGTGGTTTATTTCGCCATTGAAGGCTCGTTTCTGGTGGCTAACCTCATCAAATTCCCACACGGTGGTTATGTGTCTTTAATAATCGGTGCGGCCATTGCCTCGGTGATGTACATCTGGCTGCAGGCGTTCCAAATCAAAATCAGACTCACGGAGTATGTCAAACTCGACCAGTATATTCAGCCTTTTAAGGAACTGAGCCGCGACATCAGCATTCCGAAATACGCCACCCACCTCGTGTTTATGAGCAATGCAGCGCGAGCCTCCGAAATTGAATCCAAAATCATTTATTCCATTTTCCAGAAACGCCCCAAACGAGCCGATATCTACTGGTTCGTCCATGTCGATACGACCGACGATCCGTACACGATGGAGTATAAGGTCAATACCGTAGCGGTGGACGACGTCTACAAAATCACGTTCCGGTTAGGGTTTCGGGTCGAGCAGCGCATCAACCTCTTCTTCCGGAAAGTGATTGAAGACATGGTGAAAAACAAGGAAGTGGACATCACGAGCCGCTACGAATCGCTACACCGGCAGAATGTCATCGGCGACTTCCGGTTTGTGGTGCTGGAGAAATTTTTGTCGTACGAAAACGACCTGCCCTTCCGTGAGCGTATCATCATGGACCTGTATTTCATGGTGAAAGGCTTCACCACGCCCGAAGACCGCTGGTTTGGTCTCGACAGCAGCGCCGTGAAAATTGAAAAAGTACCGCTGGTCATCCGCCCGGTCGAAAACGTAAAACTGAAACGAATCGCAACGTAATAACTAAAGAGTGAAAGAGCGAATGAGCGAAAGAGCGGAGCGCCGCCTGGCAAAAGAGCGGCTTCGCATACCTTTCGCTCATTCGCTCTTTCACTCTTTCGCTCTTTCACTTATGAAACTTCTCATCACCGGCGGAGCCGGATTTGTCGGCTCATCGCTGGCGCTTTCCCTGAAGAAAAATTACCCCGACTACACCATTTATGTACTCGACAACCTCAAGCGGAAAGGCTCGGAACTGAATGTGGCCCGGCTGACAGCGGCGGGCATTCACTTCGTCCACGGCGACATTCGCAACAAGGAAGATTTCGACCCCATTCCGCCCGTCGACGCGCTCATCGAGGCCTCCGCCGAACCGTCGGTGCTGGCGGGTCTGGATGGTACGCCCGACTATCTGATCAACACCAATCTCTTCGGTACGGTCAACTGCCTGAATTTTGCGCTCAAGTCGAAAGCCAACGTCCTGTTTTTGTCGACGAGCCGGGTATATCCCATCAAAACCATCGAAACGCTGAATTTCGAGGAAACCGACACCCGCTTCGCCCTAACCGACGATCAGCCGGTGTCAGGGGTGTCGTCAAAAGGCATTGCCGAGAATTTTCCGCTCGACGGTGCCCGGTCGCTTTACGGCACCACCAAACTGGCTTCCGAACTGATTATTCAGGAATACAACGAGTTTTATGGCCTGAAAACGGTCATCAACCGCTGCGGCGTCATCACCGGTCCGTGGCAGATGGGCAAGATAGATCAGGGTGTAATGGTGCTCTGGATTGCCAAACACTTCTTCGAGCAGCAGTTGGCGTATATCGGCTACGGCGGCACCGGCAAACAAACCCGTGACATGCTGCACATCGCCGATCTTTACCGCCTCATCGACTGGGAGTTGCACAACATCGATAAAGTGAACGGTGAAATTCTGAACGCGGGCGGCGGTGTTGAAAGCAGCGCCTCGTTGCAGGAACTGACCCGCATCTGTCAGGACGTGACGGGTAAAACCATTCCTATCCGGCAGGTAACTGAAAACCGCGCCGCTGACATCCGGCTCTACGTGACGGACAATACAAAAGTTACCCGGCTAACCGGCTGGCAGCCCGAACTTGGCATTCGGGAGATTGTCACGGACATTCATGAATGGCTGGATGAGAATCGGGCGGCTCTGGAGCCGATTTTGAAGTGAGGAAAAGCTATACATTATCTGGCCTGATTTGTCAGAGATCTGTTCAAATCAGGCCAACCCATAAAGAAGTTTCAATCTACTCAACAGCATTGCTCTATCGTTTCTCGCTCTTCATCAACAATAAGCAATCTTACGGTATATCGTTCCAGAATGCCGACGAAAAATGAATCGTCAAAAAAGTCATTATATACACTGAGCGGTATCGCCAAATAGAGATGTCGGTCAGGTTCACTTAGCTCAAGGGCTACTTTATAAATTAGAAATTGACCAAGTGCATCTTCAAATTCGTCCAAAGTAGATGCCCCCAGAAAGCTCTTGATTTCGACGGCAGCGGAAAGTCATCAAGAAGGTACAAGGAAATCAAAATAATCAGGAGATCGTATTTTATACTTTCTCCCTCCGCTTCCAGACCAGATATCCCACGAATACCAGTCCGCTGACCGCCGAGATCCACAGAAAACCCTGCTTCAGTTCGTCGGTATTTTCCCCAAAATAGCCGATAGCCATTGCCAGCGGGGCGGCTCCGAGGGCCGTCGCCGCCAGAAAACGCAGCAGTCCCATTTCCGTCAGGCCACTAACCAGACTGACGGCATCGCCCGAAATCACGGGCGAGAGGCGGGCCAGCACTACGGCCCAGAATCCATGCTCGCGCACCCAGCCTTCGGCTTTGCGCAGGTTCGGCGCCCCCACCAGATTCTCCACGGCCACGTCGCCCACGTATTTTCCAAACACATAGGCTACCGCTGCCGCAACGGTAGTCGCCACCAGCGACAGCGCCGTTCCCCAGACCGGTCCGTAGGCCAGCACCGCCACCACCATTAGCCCCCACGATGGGATAATGATCAGGAAAATCTGCAGAATCATCGCTGCCACCAGCAGCAATGGCCCCCGCCAGCCAAACTGTGAGACCCATCGGCTGATGGCAGCCTCATCGTTGCTCGTCAGCGTGGCCCAGCCCTCTCGCAAAAAATCACGAAACGGGGGCAGAAACGTATACGAGACAGTACCGGCTGCGAGGATTGTCCCGGTGACGAGCAAGGGCAGATGCCGTTGCCAGAAGGGCAGCGTTTGTTTCATTGAAAGCGCAATGGGTGTCTGTTCAATAACTTCTGGGTTAACGGAATGTTATTCGACCAGAAAAGTGAGTGAGATAACCCTGATCAGGTAGTCCCATCCTCCTGTCCAGGGGCAGTGCTGTTACTTTTAGCCAATTGTGCCGTCCAATAATTAATCCGCTCAACAACCTGAACATCCATCCATGCCCATTCATGTATTTTGCACCAGCCAGCCCATTGTATTACAGGCAGCGAGTATTGCTATGAAAATCGGGCTGGATTGGCATTCACCTCAGAAGAAATGAAAAGTTCGACACTAATCGCCTTGATGGGTTTATTTTTCTGGATAACGGGGGGCTTTTGCGCAGCTATACTTCCTTCCAGGTACGGCCTATTTTCCATCTCACTAATCACCTCCTTGATAGGATTATTAGTTTTTACACTTACGGTATGCTATGTCCTGCTTGAGAAATTTTCAAAAAAATGAAAATTAACTATCGGGCCCCTTCACTGTCCATATTGAGCATGTTTTTATGCCTATACACCTTACCGTGCAACCACCAATCCAATGAGATTGCCTATAGAACCCTGGTGAGACAACGAACGTCTCCGATGTAAACGTAGCAGGGCAACCCGAATGGGTTACCCTGCTGCGTTTGAGAAAGTTTCACCATAATCACCCCGCCGCCACTTCGATTTCCTCCCCGTTCTTGTGGTAGAACTTGAAATCGTTGATGCCCAGCGAACTGTCGGGAATGAGCGTTACCCAGCTTTTGTATTTCCAGTACCACTGCATCTGCTTCGACCACAGGCCTTTCGTGTAATACGAGTGCAGGTAGGGGTGCATCAGAATCTGCACATTGCGCTCATTCTGCTTCGTCAGGATATAATCGAGGTTGTTTTCGATCAGGTCCGTAATCAGAATGCTGGCCTGGATGGTGCCGGTGCCGCCGCAGGTCGGGCAGGTCTCCCGCGTGACGATATTCAGTTCGGGCCGGACGCGCTGACGGGTGATCTGCATCAGCCCGAATTTCGTCAGAGGCAGAATCGTGAACTTCGAGCGGTCGGCTTTCATTTCCTCCCGCATGACGTCGAAGATCATCTTCTTGTTATCGGGTTTCTTCATGTCGATGAAGTCCACGACGATGATGCCTCCCATGTCGCGCAGCCGAAGCTGCCGCGCAATTTCTTTGGCCGCTTCGCGGTTGACGCTAACCGCCGTGGCTTCCTGATCCTCCTCCGAGTTCGATTTGTTGCCGCTGTTGACGTCGATGACGTGCAACGCCTCCGTATGCTCGATGATCAGATAACCGCCGCCGGGCAGGCTTACCGACCGGCCAAAGAGCGATTTAAGGTGCTTTTCCAGACCAATCTGTTCAAACAGCTTCGTCTTGCCATTGTGCAGTTTGACAATTTTCTCCTTGTCGGGAGCAATCGTGTGAATGTAGTTCCTGATTTCATCGTACATCTCCTTCGTGTCGACGACGATGTTGTCGAACGATTCGTTCAACATGTCGCGGAGGATAGACGAAGCCCGGTTCATCTCACCAATGATGCGGTCGCGGGGTTTGGCATCGCGCAGGGCCTTGATGCCGTTGTCCCATTTCTCCAGCGAATTCTGTAGATCGCGGTCGAGTTCTTCGACGTCTTTTCCCTGAGCAACCGTCCGGACGATGACGCCAAAGTTCTGCGGTTTAATGGACGACATCAGCCGAAGCAGGCGGGTACGCTCAGCCTTGTCGGTAATTTTTTTGGAGATATTGACCGAACTGGCAAAGGGAACCAGCACCAGATAGCGTCCGGCAATGGATAAGTCGCATGAGAGACGCGGCCCTTTGGTAGAGATGGGTTCTTTGACGACCTGCACCAGAATGGGTGCATTTTTCGTCAATACTTTGTCGATTTTGCCCTGTTTTTCAATCTCAGGCTCCAGTTTGAAATTATTCAACCGGCCTGTATTGACCCGTTTGGCGATAACGTCTTTGGTGAATTTGTTCAGCGAATTGATATTGGAGCCTAAGTCGAGATAATGCAGAAAGGCATCTTTCTCGTACCCAATGTCGACAAATGCCGCATTGAGGCCCGTCACCAGTTTCTTTACAGTTCCCAGGTAGATGTCGCCAACGGTGAAGCTGCTGTCAGACTCTTCAACGTGATACTCCAGCAGTCTTTTGTCCTGCAAAAGTGCTATCCGATCACCTTTCTGAGTCGAACTAATGAATAATTCGTTACTCACAAGATGAATGCGTGGTTAAAATGCCGGAAAGAAGAAAATAAACAAATGCCGGGCAATCGGAACGCAGCGGGCAGGAAGCTACCTGTCACACAAGCGTTATCAAACCGATTGGCCGGCACATAGTCGGTAGCGCCCGTTCAGCGTACCGACAGCTTATTTTTTCTTATGGCGATTTTTTCTCAGGCGTTTTTTCCGCTTGTGCGTAGCGATCTTGTGGCGTTTACGTTTCTTTCCGCAAGGCATAATGTAAAGTGTTTAATAGTTGAAAATTGTAACCCGGAAAGTTTTTCCGGGCTTGCCGCAGGCAAAATACATTTTGAGCTTCGCTCAAGCCCGGAAAAACTTTCCGGGTTACGGGTTACCACTACTGTAATTCCTTTTCGAGTTCCCGTATGGCCTGCTGAATGGCGGGGTCTTTCTCCCGCTCCTTCACCTGGGCCAGCAACTGCCGGGCCTCGTCCTTTTTGCCCAGTTCACTCAGGCTGATTGCCAGATAGAACTGCGCTTTGACGTTGGCCGGATTGGCCGCCAGAATCGACCGAAACCGCTCGACAGCCCGGTTATACTGACCTGACCGCATTGACAACAGTCCCATATTGAACAGAGCCAGTTCATTGTCCGGGTCCTGCTGTAGAATTTCACGCAGAAGCATGATTCCCTGCATGGGCGTATCGGTGGTCACATAGGTCATCGCCATGTTAGCCTTCGCCGCCAGCAGGTTTGGGTTTCTGTCGAGTGCTTTCTGATACAGTTCCCGCGTTTTCTGACCCAGCGCCGCCGCTTTCTGCGCGTTGGCGGCAAAGCCGTAGGCTTCGTAATACAGGTCGCCCGCCCGCAACAGGGTTTCTGCCGATGGAGCCAACCGAGCCAGTTGTTCGCCTACCTGAGCGGCGCTGTCGTACCGGCTGACACTCCGGTACACGTCGATCAGTTTCTGTCCCGCAGCGGGGCGCTGTTCTGCCGGGACCGTCATAAACTGCCGACGGGCATCATCGACCCGGCGCTGTTCTTGTGCCGCCAGAGGCCTGATGTGCATACCGGCACTGTCGGGCAGATTAACCGACGAATCCGGTACTGCCGCCTTTACGCCGGAACCGGCCTCAGCCAGTTTCCGGTCGTTGTTCCGGACCACCCCCTTCGGCAGACTGAACAGCCCGACCGTCAGTAAAATGGCCGCTCCAATGACCAGAAGTATGTTTTTGTTCATACCAGACTCGTGGGGCGTCAGACAAAGAAACGTCAGACATTAGCGTTCGGAGAACGGGTCTAACATCTGACGTTCGTGGCCCGACGTCCTGCTCTCTTAAGCAGAGACTTTCTCGTTGCGCTTAACGGCCAGCTTGACCTGCTCGACAAACACCTTCGCGGGCTTGAAGCTCGGGATGAAGTGTTCATCGATAACCATGGCGGTGTTTTTCGAGATGTTACGGGCTACTTTACGGGCACGCTTCTTATTGATGAAACTGCCGAACCCTCTCACATAGATGTTCTCGTCTTTTGCCAGATTATCTTTAATCACGGTAAAAAACGTTTCTACTGTGTGCTGAACATCTGCCTTGTCGATCCCTGTCTTCTCAGCAATTTCTGCGATTACGTCTGCTTTCGTCACGTTAGTACTAAACTTTAAGGTTCAATTAGTTGTTGAAATTCCAACTCCTCAAATTGGGAGTACAAAGGTAGAGTTTTCTCGGTATAGTTGAAACATCCTTTTTTCTTTTTTTGTCTCAATGACACCACATTACGAAAAATTTTGAATCGACTGACCAACCCGGAAGTCACTCCGGAAGCTTTCGCCGACACATTGATCCGGTGGTATGAACACCACAAACGGGACCTCCCGTGGCGTCACACCCGCGACCCGTATCGTATCTGGTTATCAGAGATTATTCTACAGCAGACACGTGTAGCACAGGGGCTGCCCTATTATCAGCGGTTCGTGCAGACGTATCCGACGGTCGGGGAACTGGCCGCCGCCGACGAACGCGATCTGCTGCGCCTCTGGCAGGGCCTGGGCTATTATTCCCGCGCCCGGAATCTCCATCAGACGGCCCGGCTGATAGTAACCCGGCTGAACGGACACTTTCCGGAGACGTATGCGGAACTGCTGCAGTTGCGCGGCATTGGAGCCTACACGGCAGCCGCCATCGCCTCGTTCGCTTTCGGAGAAAAAGTGGCTGTTGTCGACGGCAACGTCTACCGCGTTCTGGCCCGGATTTTCGGTATCGAAGACGACATCCGTTCGACTGGTGCGAAAAAAACGTTCCAGACGCTGGCCGACCAGCTCATCCGGCATACGAACCAGCCGGACGCATTCAATCAGGGCATAATGGAATTCGGGGCGATTCAGTGTACGCCCGTTTCGCCGGACTGCCTGCTGTGCCCGTTTCAGACAGTCTGCGTGGCGTTTCAGACGGGCCGTCAGGCGCAGTTACCGGTAAAGAGCCCGAAAGCTGCTGTTCGGGAGCGATATTTCCATTACCTGGTCGTCGAATCGGATGAACCCGAAACGCGCATGGCAATGCAGGAGCGAACCGGACGCGACGTCTGGCAGGGACTCTACGACTTTCCCGTTATTGAGACCGACGAACCCACCGAGGCCTTCCGCGATCTGCCCTCTACAACCCTGTCCGACTACCTGCTCCGGGAGGCCCGGTTCAGTGGTCCGCCCGTCCGCCTGAACCAGTTGCTGTCCCACCAGCGTATACGGGCGACGTTCTGGCCCATGCGCCTGAGCCAGCCGCAGACAGCGCCTTTTCCGGACACGATTCATTTATATAAAATATCTGAAATTGAACAGTTACCAAAGCCATTATTGATCGTCAAATATTTGAAAAGTCGGTTCAAATGAGTAACTTTACTAAGTTGGCAACTTCCTGACACAGTCTTAATTTTCGCATTTATGGCAAGCTTGAACAAGGTAATAATCATAGGAAATGTCGGTAATGACCCGGAGGTTCGCTACCTCGATGGCGGCTCGGTCGTGGCCCGCTTCAGCGTAGCGACCAACGAGCGTTACACGACCCGCAGCGGCGAACAGGTCGAACAGACCGAATGGTTCCGGGTGGAAGTCTGGAACGAACAGGCCAAAACCATTGAAAAATTCCTCCGCAAAGGAAATCAGATTTACGTGGAAGGCCGCCTGCGCACGGAAACCTACACCGATAAGGAAGGCAAGGAGCGTTTTTCCCTGACGGTTCGGGCGACCACGTTCCAGTTTATCGGAAGCCGTCAGGAGGGGCAGGATGGTGGCGAGTCTTATAACGAAGCACCGGCCCGCACTCAGCCTGCAGCTCAACCGCAGACACAGCGTTCAGCGCCCGCTCCAGCGGCCCGCCGACAGCCCGAACCCGTTCCCGACGACATGAGTAACTCGGGCGAGGACGATCTTCCGTTCTAACCGGGCTGCCCCGTTCACCAACCGGCTTTTCCATGAGTAGTGACCCTCTTACGCATAAGGTGTTCCTGATTGACGTCTGGAACACCTATTTTACTTTTTACGGCCCCTACGCCGCCGTTCTGCTTGTTCTGTTGCTGCTGGCGGCGCTGGCATCGGCTTCCGAAGCCGCTTTTTTTACCCTCACGCCCGACGATCGTCTCCGCTGCCGCACCAGCGACCATTCGGCAGAACGCCGCGTGACCCAGTTGCTCAACCGCCCCCGGCGTCTGCTGGCCTCCCTGCTGATTCTCAACAATCTGCTCAATCTGGCAATCGTCGTCATCGTGACGTTTCTGGTCTGGCAGATCAGCCAGATCGACCATACGTCGGGCTGGGTCCTGGCGGGCATCACCACGGCGGTGACCCTAATTATCGTTCTTTTCGGAGAAATTATTCCCAAAGTATATGCCAGTCAGCACAGCCTGAACGTGGCCCGCCGAACGGCACCGCTGGCAGCGACGGCCCTGCTTCTGTTCCGTCCTTTTTCGGCTCTGCTGGTCAATCTGAGCAATCTGGTCGAAAAACGGATTCAGCGGCGGGGCTACAAAGTATCTGTGGAAGAATTAAGTCAGGCCGTCGATCTCACCAGCAGTGATTCGACCCATGAAGAGCGGGAACTGCTGAAGGGAATCGTCAACTTCAGCCACCTTACGGCCCGGCAGGTGATGCGATCCCGGGTAGACATAACGGCCTTCGATGAGGAACTGACCTTTACCGAACTCATGACCCACATCAATCAGTCCGGTTATTCGCGGGTGCCCGTCTACCGGGAGTCTCTGGACCATATTGAGGGCATTCTGTACATCAAAGACCTGCTGCCTCATCTCGACCAGAACGATTCGTTTCGGTGGCAGTCGCTGCTGCGCCCCGTTTTTTTCATTCCGGAGACCAAGATGATCGACGACCTGTTGCAGGATTTCCAGAAGCGGCGCGTACACATGGCTATCGTCGTGGACGAATACGGCGGCACGCGGGGTCTGATTACGCTTGAAGACATTATTGAGGAAATTTTCGGCGACATCAACGACGAATTTGACGAAGAAGACCTTGTTTATCAGCGCATCGATGAACAGACCGTCGTTATGGAGGGTAAAACGCTGCTGGTCGACGCCTACCGTGCGCTGGGCCTCGATGCCAGTTACTTTGACGACGTAAAGGGCGGGAGCGAGTCACTGGGCGGACTGCTGCTGGAGCTCTTCACCCGCGTACCCGAAACCGGTGAGGAGGTGAGCTATGGTGAGTTCACGTTCCGGGTGCTGTCGGCAGACGACAAACGTATTCACGACGTGCAGGTCACCCGGCAGGAGGTCGGTCAGCCCGTTGACAACCCGAAGCAGCCAGAATCCTGATCCGACGAGCCTGCCAGTGGACTTGCTCTCAGTTTGCCACAATCAGCTTACCCGAAATTGGCCCGGATTCGGTGCGTAACTGAACGATATACAAGCCATTAGGGAGGGGGGTATTGGGACGAACGGTCAGCAGACCGGTGGCTGGGGCGGGCAACGACGTTTCCAGTATGTAGCGTCCTGCAGCATCCGTCAGGCGGAGGTCGAGCCAGCCCGAAACGCCTTCCATCCGCAACTGAATGGTTCGACCGTCGCCCGGATTAGGGTACACGGTCAGCCGACTTCGCCTGTCCTGCTTCTTCATCCGTTCCTCCAGCGTCAGCAGTTCGACGGGGACCGAATCGGAGATGCGCCCATTGGGCAGAACCTGGCGTATGCGATACCAGCGGGAAGTTTCAACGGAGTCGGCTTCCGTAAAACGGTACGTATACAACCGTGATGAGGCTCCGTCGGCCCGGGAAGGCAGGGTGGTAATGTCTTTGAAGCGGCCGTCGGGCAAACTCTGCTGTACGATGAAACGGCCACCGGGGCTTTCGGGTGCCGACAGCCATGAAATCTCCGACCGCTGCTCGTGGATCAGCCCCTGCAAATCGATGATGTTGAGCGGCGTCAGGCTCCGGTCGATAACGGTGAACGGCTGGGTGGTCAGGCCTGTCTGGATGCTGCCGCGTACGCTCACCACCCGAAGCGTGTAGCTGGCACCCACGCGGAGCGTATCGGGCAGACGCACACGAAGCGGTCGGCTGCCCGCCAGAGCGAGTTCGGCCAGAAAGTAGCCCTGCTGATCCATCAACTGCGCCACAAACTGATTGCCCTCCGGCGAACCAAGCCAATCGAATGATACGAGCACTTCGCCACCGACGGGTATGCGGCGGGGCAGGGGGGCCGTAGCAAACAACCGGGTGGCTTGCTGCGGCTGCGATTGCAGAAAGAATCCGTCGCTCAGGCTTTGGTTCCAGGCTTCCGCCAGTTGCGAAATACCCTGAACGCCGGTGCGGATATTCTCGAAGTGGCCGTGAACCTGACGCGGTACCTGAATCGTGTCGGTGTAGGGTCCCGCAAACACATTATTGCCGGCACGGTTGATGACGTCGTTTTGAGCAAATAAAATCGGCTGGCTCGACTGGTTGGTTTCGGGCGTGAGCGAGGTGCGGGCGACCACCCAGGATATGTTTCGTCCCAAATCCTCCCGCGACCGGCTGATTACGCTCTGAAGCTGAGCGCGGTATACCTCCTGCGGGGTCTTGAGTGGCACGGCGTCCGATTCGCCCTGATGCCACAGCACGGCCCGGATGCCAAACACGGAATGGTAATAGATGAGCGCATTCCGCAGGTTGCGATACGGCTGGAAATTGGGCCACGGTTTGCTCAGAAAAATGTTCTGGCTAAGTTGCCCGTTGGCGGTTTCGCTCCAGTTGCGGACGACCGAGGCGGGCAGACCGACATTGAAAAACAGCACCGGCACCCCGAAACGATCGGCAATTTTGTCGCCCAGTTCACCCCAGCACCAGGCGGCTTCGCCCGTCGGAAAAATTCGGTTTTCGGCCCGCAATGGGGAAAAGGTGGGCATGGGAAACGGCTTCTCCGACGACACAATCATGTTGTCATTGTTAAGAAACCGATTATAGGCATTGAAGCTGTTGACCCGCTCAGAGGCTCCCCGCGAACCCAGCATCTCGACGCCTGCTGCGTTGGACTGCCCGGCCACCAGAAACACCTCACCCACCCCTACGCGGTCGATCGCCCGCTGATCCAGTACCTGCCCATCGCGCAGACCGCGAATCTCCATCCGATACCAGCCGCCCTTCACCGTCACACGGCCCCGGATAGCTCCCTGCTCAGGTATATGGTTGACCGGAAGCCAGTCGGTTTCCACCCCCATATCCTCCCGTACCGGCAAGAACCGCACCTCGACCCGGTCGAGAGGCAGCGAATAATACCCAACGATGGGTACGGCGGCTTCGTTGAGCTGATTCCGCTGAAGGATAACCCGAGCGTAGGGAAAGGAGATGGTAATTTGCGCCGAAGCAACCTGACAGACGAGCGTCAAAGCCAGTCCGAGCCAATGCCACGGGCGCATGAACCGGTAACTTTTTTCCATAAAATTCCTCTGACGACATTGAGTTGGCAATACCGGGGCACTCACTTCCCGGTGAATCCGCAACTAGCCGTAAAATTAACTAAAATGTACCAGTGATTGATTTTACCAGAATTATACTACAAACGGCACAATAAATATACCATCTATTTCATATCCATAACCCTTTGCCATTCAAATAATTACTACGCTGCTTACGGATGTCGGGCAGGGAAGTTTTCAGCCATCCTGACTGATTCAGGCGGTGAATCAGTGTCTTTTCCCGGCGACTAAGCCGACCGTCTATCAGAATGCTGAAGACCAGCAGGCGCTCCAGTCCGGCCCGCAGTCGTGGCGGACATGCCGTCAGATCCGCTGCCGGTGTTTCAAAAATTGTATCCGTAGGAATAGTGAATCGGGAGGCCGTCATTTTCACGCACATCAGATGAGCATAATTCGCCAGTTCCGTTCCGGCGTCCGTGCGCTGGAAAACGGCGGGTATCCACGTTTTCAGAGCCGAATCACGACCATATTCATCGATGAGTTCATTGACGAACTGCCGGATGGTCAGCGGCGCCAGCATCCGGATCAATGCATCTTCGGTGATGCGATACGAGGCCCATCCGTTGAAAAAACCCAGAAGCAGCACGGCGGGCGTTACTGGCCCTTCCCAGATGTTATTACCCGGAATGCCGCCCCAGCGGTGCAGGGCCAGATACGTCAGCCAGGTTATAATTGCCGCTTTGGCGGAGTTCACCCACAGATAGCCCGGAATGGTATGTGGAATGAGCGGACACCGGTGCAGGGCCCGCGTCCAGAAACTTCGCTGCTGTGCCAGAGCCGCTACTGTGTCGAGATTCTGCAAATAATCGCTGTCGTGATAACGCGGAAACTGACACACCAGCGCCATAAACCGCACGGCACCGGCATGAAACGCCTGTAAACCATGCACCATCAGGTAGATCAGCAGCAGCCCGTAGAGAATGCTGACAATGGGCCAGTCCCAGTAGCCAATGGGGGTGGCCGCAAACCAGGTCGGCCAGAAATGATGAGGCAGCAGAAATGCCAGTGCAACCACACCTCCCAGCAGCGCCGACCCCACTCCCACGCTGCTTCGCGCCCAGGTGAGCAGTTTACGCTCACCGGGAGTCAGCACGAAAGGTTCGTCGGAGGGGTGGTCTGTTTCAAAAATGCGCGTCAGATAACGCAGCCCCGCGCGATCCAAATAACCGGTGGATTCGGATTGGTCAGGCATTTCCGTTCAATACATCATACCTCCTTACAACTCCGCAGACGGTCATGCTGTTTTGGCGATCAGGTTTGAACATAAGTTAAACCTTGTACAACCATTTGGTGTCTTATTATCTGACTGATCTGCGTATCAGCGGCTGCGTTCCGAACGCGGCCATTTATTCACTTATTCACTAAATACGCAATACGATGAAAGCATTAGCGCCTTTTCTGTTCATAGTCGGCCTGTTTGTCTCGTGTAACAAACCCGGCGACGCAGTCAATATTCAGGAGATGAATCAGCAGTTCATAAGCGCCTGGAATAATAAGGATTCCGAGAAAATTGTCGGTTATCTGGGCGAAGACGTTCAGTTTTTGCAGGGCGAGGCCCACTACCGGGGCAAATCGGAGGTAGCGCAGAAGTGGGTGCGGGAAACCATGCCAACGCTGAACAACCTGAAAACCAGCACGGTCAGCTCAGGCACTGATACCCAGACGGCCTACGAAGCCGGTACGTACTCGGTCGACGTGCTGCCTCCGGCTCCGGGACAACCGGGCGGAATCGGTGAAGGAAACTACATTCTGCTTTGGAAAAAAGGAGCCGATAATACCTGGAAACTGGCCTATGCTCAATTGGAAGGCCTTCCGGTACGGGTGAAACCGTAAATGGTGTCACGCAGAGACGCGGAGTCGCAGAGAGTTTTTTTGAGAAACTCAATTTGCATCTCTGCGACTCCGCGTCCCGGCGGGGCACCGCTCTGCGTGACACTTTCCTATGACGCTCATTTTCTCGCCTGCTCCAGTACCCGCAGCAGGTTACCGCCCCAGATTTTAGCCAGGTCTTTTTCGGAGTAGCCCCGGCGCAGCAGTTCCCGCGTCAGATTTTCGATCTGACTGACGTCTTCCAGACCGTCGACGCCCCCTCCCCCATCGAAATCGCTGCCAATGCCGACGTGGTCGACGCCCGCCAGTTTCACGATATGGTCGATATGCGCCGCAATGTCGGCTACGCTGGCCCGCTCGTGGGCGTAGAGCCGTTTGATGGAGTCGGTTTTGGCTTCCAGCCGGGCCTCCAGTTCGGGCGTGATGACCCTGCCTACAGTCGCCATCCGAACGCTGTTGAGCGCCTGCCGGTGTGCATCTGATGGTTTCCGCAGATAGTCCGAAACAAAATTGACCTGAATGACGCCCCCTTTTGCGGCCAGGTCGCGGATCATCGCATCGGACATGTTGCGCGGGAAATCGCAGAGCGCCCGGGCGTTGGAGTGCGAGGCGATGACGGGAGCTTTCGACAGCGCCAGCACGTCGTAGAACGTTTTGTCGGATACGTGCGAAACGTCGATCAGAATGCCCAGGCGGTTCATTTCGGCCACCACCTTTCTGCCGAACTCGCTCAGGCCATTGTGCAGCGGACCGTCGGGGTCGGTGGCCGAGTCGCAGATGGCATTGTTGGCGAAATGTGAGAGGGTGATGTAGCGACAGCCGAGGTCATAATACGTTTTCAATAGCGACAAATCCTCTCCGACGGGGTATCCGTTCTCCATTCCGATAAAAATTGCCCGTTTGCCCATTTTTTCGAGCCGGTATGCATCGGCGGGCGTTACGGCCAGTTCGGCCAGATCCGAATGTCGGCGCAGCGCCTGGTGAATGCTGTCGAAAATCCGGAGCGCCTTTTCCTTTGCCCCGGCGTGCCCTTCGGGCGTTCGTGGCCCCTGTGCCATGTAGACCGCAAAAAACATGGCATCCATGCCCCCCGCTTTCATGCGCGGGAAATCAATCTGCGAACCAGTTTTCCGATCATGCGCTTCCCCGACGTCGAAGCCGGGCTTCTGCATGGTGATGGGCGCATCGGCGTGGGTATCGAGCGTCAGAATGCGCTGGTGAATTTTATGCACCCGGTCACTATCGACAGGATTGAGCAGTAAGACGAGTATCGAAAAAGGTAGTAAGACGTTCATAAACTTTCGGGTTCGACCCCAAGTTATGAAAACTGAGAAGTACCTTTGCGACAATGTATAATGAACAATGAATAATGTATAATGAAAGGCCGTACAAACTCCTGCATAACAGCCATTTACTATACTGTTCATTATACATTATTCATTATACATTAATCTATGGCTGTCGTTCCTTATAAAGACAAAGACGCTTCCAAGCGCGAGCAGGTGGCCGAGATGTTCGACAACATTTCGCCGAAATATGATCTGCTGAACCATTTGCTGAGCGGCGGCGTCGATATTTACTGGCGCAAACGGGCCATCCGCGAGTTGAAGCAGTACGCTGACGTCTCCCCGAAAAAGCTGCTCGACATCGCCACCGGCACGGGCGATTTTGCTTTGGAGGCGCTGACGCTCAGGCCCGAAAAAATTATCGGCGTCGACATTTCGGAAGGGATGCTGGCCCACGGTCGCGAGAAAATGAAAAAGCGCGGCGTCGACCACCTCATTGAAATGAAGACGGGCGATTCCGAACGTTTGCCATTCGGAGACAATGAATTCGATGCCGTCATCGTTTCGTTTGGTGTACGGAACTTCGAAAATCTGCTGAAAGGCCTGACCGACATGTACCGGGTGACGCGCCCGAATGGCACGTGTCTTGTACTGGAGTTTTCGAATCCGCGCCAGTTTCCGTTTAAACAATTGTATTCGTTTTATTCAAAACAGGTCCTGCCGCTCATCGGGCGACTCATCAGCAAAGACCCGTCTGCCTACACGTATCTGCCCGAATCGGTGGAAGCGTTTCCGGACGGCCCCGACTTTCTGCGGATTTTTGAGCAGGCAGGCTTTCACCAGACCAGATGGATACCCCTCACGTTCGGCGTTGCATCGATATATCTCGGAAAAAAATCCTCCTGATTGCTTTATTAGGCTCTCTGCTGGCCGTAAAGGCGCAGGGGCAGACGGCCATGCGTTACCGACGCGTTCATCTGGAGAATTACGACGACCGACCGCTTCGCTACGGTTTTTTCTTCGCCCTGCCGTCGACCCGGTTCAACGTCAAATACAGTGATGCCTATATGACGGCGGACTCCGCCTATCAGCTTTTTTCGCCCAACCGGACGGGTTTCCGCGTCGGTTTCGTACTGAACGCCCTGCTGAGCGACCATTTTGACCTCCGCACTACGCCCTCCGTCTCGCTGTATGGCCGGGAGGTGATTTACCGGTATGCGGGCGGCACCGAACGTAAGGAAGTTCGCGAGTCGACCTGGCTGGAAATTCCGCTGCTGCTGAAATACAAATCCCAGCGTCGGCACAACTCGCGTATGTACGTCATTGGCGGGCTGTCGCTGGGGCTGGAGGCCAACGTCCGCAAAGGCGAATCACAGGGGTCGAGTCGGCTGCTGACCAAAACGCGGGATTTGTCGGTGGAGTACGGTATTGGTTTCGAGCAGTTTTTCGAGTTTTTCAAATTTGCGCCCGAACTCCGTTTTTCGCACGGGCTGGTGAACTTGTTCGAGCCGGTGCAGGTGTCGACGGCCAACCAGTCGATTCGGGGACTGAACACCCATACGGTGACGCTTTTCCTGACGTTCGAATAATTTTTTTCGGCTAACAACCGCCTGAGAGACAATTGCCTGTGGACCGGGAGGAGCGTTTAGCCAATATTTTTTCGGGGTATCATTTGCAAAAAGGCCGAAGTGCCCTCTATATTTGCAGTCCCAAACGACAACAGCCACGCCTGACCGTCGTCGGGAACAGAAGGGAGCTTAGCTCAGTCGGTTCAGAGCATCTGCCTTACAAGCAGAGGGTCGGGGGTTCGAATCCCTCAGCTCCCACTCCTGAAAATCAGCCAGTTAGCAGCAATGTTAACTGGCTTTTTTGTTGGCTCCTAACACAATGGTTGACACAAGCTCCCTATAACGACGTGTCTGATTATCTTCACGGTATACAACGATTTACAGGCTATCACGTTCCATCCCAAACTTCAGCCGCCCGGCTGACCTGGCTCATAATTTAGTCGTTCAGGCTCCCTTACCTTGTATCCGGCATTCAAACCCCGGAAAGCATGGCGACACTTCGGATTCTGTTTATATTTCTGCTGCTGGTCCACGGCTTCATTCATCTGATGGGCTTTGTCAAATCCTTCGGTCTGGCTGAAATGGCGCAGCTTACTCAACCCATTTCCCGGACAACCGGATTTCTGTGGCTCTCCACTTCTCTATTGTTCGCGGTGACTGCGGCACTCGTGCTGCTGCAAAAAGAGGCGTGGTGGATGGCGGCGATCCCGGCGCTTATTCTGTCACAATTCCTGATTTTTACAAACTGGCAGGATGCCAGGGCGGGCACGTTTGCCAACCTTATTATTCTGACGGCGACAGTAATCGGGTTTGCCGACTGGCGATTCGACAGGATGGTCGGGCAGGAAGTGAGCGATCTTCTGTCCACGTCGCCGCCTCCGGCTGGTTCCGTGACCGAACGTGACCTGACCAGCCTCCCGCCCGTCGTGCAGAGATGGCTGATCCGTTCGGGAGTACCGGGTCGGGCCGTACCACACTTCGTTCATCTGAAACAGAAGGGCGAAATGCGTACCAGCCCCGGCGGTGACTGGGTGCCGTTTGAAGCAGAACAGTATTTCGCTCTCGATGAACCCGGATTTGTCTGGCAAACAACGATCCAGGCCAGTACCAAACCTTTCCTGTCGTTTCTGCCCATCAAAGGCAGGGATAAATATGTGAATGGCCGGGGGGCCATGCTCATCAAACTCCTGTCGCTGTTCGCCGTGGCCGACGCTCACGGCCCCGAAACCGATCAGGCCACGCTGCTTCGTTTTCTGGGAGAAACAAGCTGGTTTCCATCAGCCGCCCTCCGCAACTACATCCGCTGGGAGCCGGTTAGTCCTCTGTCTGCCAGAGCAACAATGAGCTATCGGGGAGTAACGGCGGCGGGTCTGTTTCGCTTCACACCCGATGGCGATATGGCGGGCTTCGAGGCCAGACGCTATTATAGCCGCCCGGAAGGGGCTACGCCGGAAGACTGGATCATCCGCTCGACCGATTGGAAAGAGGTGGATGGATTCCGAATTCCCTGCCGAAGCGAGGTCACCTGGAAACTCAAAGACGGCGATTATACCTGGCTGAAGCTGGAAATCACCGACATTCGGTTTTTAACGGCACCCCCTGTTGGTCAAAAACAGATGTCACTATCTGCTGTCGAATGACTTCGTAATCCCTCACCGAGTGGCGGCAGAAGACCTTCCACCGTCTTCTACCGCCCCCCAACGCCTCGAACCTTTCTTCCGTCTGCCGGTTCTTTCCTGTAAATTCGTTGTTTGACGACGATCCAGGCCGTATTTTCGGCCCCGTTATCTTCTGAACGAACTTACATGGAACAATTATTCACGGCTGAATCCATCGTCAGTCTGCTTACGCTGACGTTTCTGGAAATTGTACTGGGTATCGACAACATCATCTTTATTTCCATCGCCGCCAACAAACTGGCCGCTGGCGACCAGCCCAAAGCCCGTAACATCGGTCTGATTCTGGCAATGATCTTCCGGGTGGCCCTGCTGTTTGGCATTTCCCTGCTGATTTCACTCAGCAAGCCGTTCGCCGACTTTTCATTCGGCTGGCTCGAAGGTCACCCCACCGGTCAGAGCGTGATTCTGTTTGTCGGCGGGCTGTTTCTGCTCTACAAAGCTACTTCGGAAATTCACCATAAACTGGAAGGCGGCGAGGATGAGCAAACAGCCGGAGGAACCTCCAAAGGCAAAGCGACTATCAGCAGCGTCATTACACAGATTGCTATTATCAACATCGTATTTTCCATCGACTCGATCCTGACCGCCGTCGGTCTGACCAAAAACGTAACGGTGATGATTATCGCCGTGGTGCTGTCGGTGCTGATTATGATGTTTTTCGCCGGGCCGGTGGGTCGCTTTGTCAACAATCACCCGACGATTCAGATGCTGGGTCTGGCCTTTCTGATTATGATTGGCTTCATGCTGATTGCCGAGGGTGCCCACCTGGCCGAACTGGTCGTGTTCGATCAGCACATTGGCGTGGTTCCCAAAGGGTATCTGTACTTCGCCATAGCGTTCTCGCTGCTGGTTGAGGCGCTCAACATGCAGCTACGCAAACGACAGAAACCCGTTCAGTTGCACGGATACGAGGAACAGGCGAGACGGGAGGGAATTATTTAACCACGGAGGTAACTAAGATTGCACAGAGGGCACTAAGAATCACAAAAATTACTCTGTGATCTCTGTGTTGTCTCTGTTTTCTCCGTGGTTAAACCCCATCCAGCGATTTCAGCGCCTCGACGAGTCCGGCTTCTTCGCCCACGTCGAGGCGTTTTTCTTTAATCAGCTTTTCGAGTGCTTCCTTCCGGTCGGGCAGGGCCGACAGCAGCGATTTTCGATTTTTCTGGATACGGGTCAGCGTTCCGGAGGGCGCCACCAGAAAATACTGGTCCTGTTTTGCAAATTTTCTGGTAGCCGACGCCTGGTTATACTGTTTGATTTCCTGAAGAACGACTTTAGGCTGTTTCAGCAGTTTGGTGGGGCCGTCGTGCAGCACCTGGTAGAACGTGAACACGTCGCTGCCGCCGGTTGCCGGGAAGCCGTTACGGAACCGGAGCGTATCACCCGTGGGCGTTGCCAGGTCGAATCCCCGAATATCGCGGGTGCCGAGGCGATAGTTTTTACCGTTCTGCTGGTACTCCAGTTCACCCGCATAGGCATCGTAACGCACCTTCAGATTTTTATAGGTTTTATTGCGCAGCGTCATTACGGAGCCCTCCTGCCAGGCTTCGTCGAGATAAGGGGAGCCTTCGACCTCCACGTATTTATTTTCCCGAATAACCTGCCCGTTGACGTCGGTCAGAAACATGGCCTGCCCCTGAGCCATTTCCGCCGTCAGCAGCAGGCAAACGACTAGCCATCCTAATTTTACGCTTTTGTTCATACTGTGGTTATATCAGTAAAACCAAAGATAAAAAACAGCGCCGGAACGCCCATGCTTTTTTGTACCTTTGCGGCCATCCGAACCGTTTCACCTCCTTCGCTTTGCAGTTAACCGACCAACTGAACGACATTCTCCGCAGCCTGTCCGGTTTTTATCCGGAAGTCTTTCTGACCGGTGCGGTAGTGGTCGTCATCGTGGCCGATCTGGCGCTGGGTTACCGTAAATCCGAATGGCACCGCCCCGCTCTTTATGGGCTCAGTGCGGTCGGTATTCTGGGAGCGGGGATGCTGACAGTCGGGCAACTGAGCCACCCGGCGGGCTTTCTGTTCGGAACGATGTTTTTCCAGGACAGTCAGGCCATTTTTTTCAACCTGATCGTCGCACTGGCGGCGCTGGTGGCGCTGGCTCACGCGGGGCTGCTGCTTCCGGGCTTTCCGGAAAAAAGCCATCCGGTTTCGTCCGATGGCCGGGAGGCGCTGCCTGCCGACTGGCTGCCGATTCTGCTCACGCTGGTGCTGGGGTTGTTTGTCATGACCCAGTCGGTAAATCTGCTGGCTATCTACCTCAGCCTTGAACTCGTCTCCATCTGCTCCTATCTGCTCACGGCCCTGACAACCGGGCGAAAACCGTCGGAAGCGGGCATTAAATACCTGCTGTTCGGGGCGGTCAGTTCGGCCATCATGCTCTACGGTATGTCGCTGCTGTATGGTCTGACGGGCACCCTCGACCTGACGAGCGGCGTAGTTCCGGCGGAGCTGGCAAAAAACCCACCCTACGTGGTTTTTCTGGCTGGTTTTCTGGTCCTGACCGGTCTGTTTTTCAAGATGTCTCTGGTGCCGATGCACCTCTGGACGCCGGATACGTACGAAGCAGCACCGACGCCGGTAGTTTCGTTTTTCTCCGTAGCGCCCAAGGCGGCGGCCCTGCTGGTGCTGATGCGGGTCATCAGCGCCCTGCCCGTCACGTTCCAGACGCCCCTGGCGGTCATCGCTCTTGCCAGCATCACCCTGGGTAATCTGTCGGCCCTCTGGCAAACCGACGCCAAACGTCTGCTCGCCTACTCGACGATTGCCCATGCGGGCTTCGTGCTGACAGGCGTGGTCGCCTTCAGCGAAGCGGGCTTCGAAGCGGCTACGTTTTACATGGCTACCTACCTGTTCATCAATATGGCGGCATTCCTGCTCATGGACGTGCTCGGGCATCCCCGGGGCGGGGGTCTGGCCCTGCGGGATTTCGAGGGATTGGGGTTGCGTCGGCCCCTGCCGGGCGTGGCGCTGACCATCGTGATGATTGCCCTGACGGGATTGCCGCCCACGGTGGGTTTTACGGCCAAACTGCTGGCGTTTTCGGCCCTGTTCGATGCGGTGCAGATGACGGGCAACGGCTGGCTGCTGGCGCTGTTTGGTCTGGGCGTACTGAACGCGGTCGTCTCGCTTTTCTATTACCTGAAAATTCCGTTTCTGATGTACTTCCGGGGCACTCCGCCGCCGGAAGGTGTGGTGCAGCCATCGGCTTCCCTGTCGCTTCCTGTCGGGCTGATGCTGCTGCTGCTGATAGTACCCATCCTGCTCTTCTTTTTCCGCCCCGACTGGCTGGTCGGCTGGATTGCGGGATTATAGCTTAATTAGCTGACGGGCAATCTGAATGTCCTGATTTTCCGCTTTGAGCAAGTACCTTCCGCCGGGCACCGACGACAGATTCAGCTCCATTGTCTGATCGCCAGCGGAAATCGTTCGTCGCATGACCACCCGCCCCGCCATGTCCACGACTGTCAGACGGGTAGCTGAAGCGTAGGAGCGCTTTAATTTGACCAAACAGCGTTGTTCTGCCGGATTAGGCGAGAGTGTCAGGTCGGCGTCGGCGGAGGTTGTCGACAGTGGAATATCGATAAATATAGTGACGGGACCGGAAAGGTTTGTGCAACCGGCCTGACTGGTCACCCGCACGGTATATTCTCCGGATTCTGCCGCATCATAATTTACGGCGGTGGCGCCGCCAATGGCCGTTCCATTTCGAAACCACTGGTAGTTCAGCCCTGGTTCCGTATTGGCTGTCAGCGTCACTTTCTCCGGCGCATATACACGGGCGTCCCCCGTGGCAGCAGCGCGGGCTTCGGGCAGAGGCGTAACGGCGAAGGTCGTACTGGCGTCTCCATAGATAAGCGGGCTTCCCGTAACGATACGCACCCGGTAATTTCCGGCCACGGTCGGGGCTTTAAAAGCCGCCGTGTCAAACCAGAATCTGCCCGGCAGAGTTTGCAACACCCGGTTATTAGTATCCAGTAGCTGGATTTTGTGACTGACTGGCTGTTCAAACGTCATGTCTAATTTATCATAGGGCATTCGAATGGAATCTCCCGCGCAATATGTTGGCTTGATTGCCCCCGGAATGAGATTTCGCTCATCATAGACACTCAGGCCTGCTGCTCGTCCACCAATCCACAATCGTTTCTCATAATCGACCGTCATCACCGTGTATTCTTCGGCATTTGTCAGAAAATTTTCGGCATCCCGCGTCCATTGTTTACCATCATACCGGATAAAATACCGACGTGACAAAGCAATGGGATTGTTTTTTCGGTCAAAAGTGACTCTGAATACGTAATCGTTGTCGGCAGTTATAGGATAGCTATGAGCCATCTCCCAAGTCTGTGCGGACGTGTATCGGGCAATGCCGAAAGTTCCAGAGAGCCATACTTGGGTTAGGGTATTATCGATGGCAAGGCGGAGGCCGTAGCCTCTAGGCAGATTTCGATTGCCCGTCGTCATGATGTCCCAGCGCTGTCCATCATAGCGGGCAACGCCCTGATCGGTGTTATAGAAACACGCCCAAACGTGGTTGTTTGCGTCAACCACGGCGTCATAAAATATATTGCTCCGGGGCAAAGGGTTCGGCGTTGACACCCAACTACTCCCATCGAAGCGATGAATGAAATAATTGGTAACGACAATTACAGTCCTGCCTCTGGCAAGAAGCAGTTTCTGAACGTTTTGGCTGTCCCCGCCAGTCGGCCAGGGGAAAAGCTTCCAGTCGGTTCCCGTCCACCGAACCAGGCCTTCATACGTTGCCGCCCACACCAGCGTCCCGTCGCCAATCACTGCCTGAACCGGAAGTTTCAGTTGACTGCCGGTATTGGGCAGACTGAAACGCGTCCAGGTTTTCTCATTCGAGAATCGGTATAGACCGTCGTTGGTAGCCAGCCATACCGTGCGGGAGAAGTCGGTCCATATCTGATTGATTCCAAATGTGGGCAGAGGGCTGTTAAACGGAGTGTAGTATCGCCATGCGGGGCGGGCCCGGCCAGTAGCGAACTGTCCTGCGTGCCAGGAGCCTCCACCCTCCGGCGAGGAGGCTCTTATTCTGAAATAATAATTCCGATTGGCTTCCAGTGAATCGATTATACCCAAGCCCCAGCCGGAAGGACTTACTTTACTTCCGGCATACCAATGGCTTTTCTCCCGACGATATATGGGCGCACTGAAATCAGGCTTTGGGGATACCTCTACGGAGAACATAGTGTTAGGACTGGCTCCAATGGTTGCTCCTATCAGAAAAACAGGACCGAATTTTCGAGTCTTGATCAGATTGGAATCCGGATACATTTTTTCGACTCTTGGAGGCAGGGAGAATTGCCGTACCTCGGACCATTCGCCGGGCCGTTCGCCATACCATGCTCTAATCCGCCAGTAATACTTCCAGGTTGAACCGGCGTTAATCTTCTGAACTGGCAGTGGCACACTTAATGCGTAGCTATTTGCATCAAAGACAACAGTGTTGTCAACAAAATTCATTGTATAGCTTACCTGAACCTGATAATGAGTAGCTCCCGGCGAAGCCGTCCAGATAAATTGCCCTCCCTGATACCCCCATTTGTCCGGGGCAGGAGCCAATAAAGTAGGGATTGACAGGTCATTACCCTTTCCGCGAATCAGCGTTCTTATAGAAGACCAAGCGCTCTGCCCGTGCTTATTCATGGCTTTAACTCGCATGTAGTAACTGGTTTCGGGCAACAGGTTATACGCCCGAAACAATGGAACAGACACCAGAGTATCAAAAACCATCTCTCTGAAAGTGCTGTCTCTGGCAATCTGTACCTGATAGGCTTCCGTCCGGGGGGTGAAGAGCCATGTCAGATACGGATTGTGGTGTTCAATCGACACAGCTTCGGACGATACAATCGGGCCATCAGGCGCTTTATCTATTACGGGCAATTCACTACGTTCGGCGCTCTGTCGCATAACCTGCCGACAAAACGGATGAAACGTGAGTTCCCGGCCACAATAGCTCATGATGGTTCCTACTTCCTCCTCGGTTTTGCCTGTGTAGCAGGCACCTTCTACGGTTGCACAATAGTCTATAGGACCTTCAGGCCAACTACAGTTATGTGTATGAAACGAACCGAAGGTGTGGCCTAACTCGTGAGCAGTGAGCATTTTATCAAATTCATAGTTGATCAGGCCTGCTACTGAGGTTCTGGTAAGGATACCGGGCCTTAGATCAGCCTGTCCTCCGCCAAATCGGGCAGAGTATCCGATGACAATACGATACGGAACGGTTTTCATACTATCCCGCCAGTATTGGTCCACGGCGGCCAGATGTACGCCCGGGTTAGTGGACCGATAGGGGTCAGAGTCCTTCCATATTTTGATATGACTGACGGTCAGCTTAACTCCAATTTCTTCCTCAAAAACCTTCGATATCTGAACCATTCTCCAGTAAATGTCCCGCCGAATTCTCTCTTCACCCGCTTTATAGATGTCGTTATATAGCCTTAATACCGTATAATCCACGTCCACTCCCACCAGGCACTCCAGCATCGGGGCCGCTTTAATCCGGGCGTTGGTTCGTTCGGGGTTGGTAGACAATCGGCTCATCAGTTCCCGCAGGGCGGGCGTCGCCTGAGGCTCAGGCGTAGAACAGGTTACGGGAGCCTGCTGGGCAGACGTTCGGCGGAAAATTCCGAATAGTAGAATGAAACAGAGGAGCAGGTAGCGGTTCATGGCATAGGGGGACGGTCTGGTACGTAGATACTGGAATATGAGCGTTTCGTTCTACTTTGTATGTTTCTAAAAATAGAAAAAAAAGTGCAAAACAGCCAAACTCAGACCTTTCATTAAAACTTACTTAAAGCACACCTTTTCCCGGCGCACATCCGTACCTTTGCATTAGTCCGACGAACGAAACATTTTCGTTTGCCGTTGTTACTCTATCAACAAAGAACCAGGCTAACGGTCCCCGCATGAGCGACGCCATTAAACACGAGTGCGGCATTGCCCTCATTCGTCTTCGCAAACCGTATCAATATTACATCGACAAATACGGTACGGCGCTGTACGGCGTCAACAAGCTGTATCTGCTGATGGAAAAACAGGTTAACCGGGGACAGGATGGTGCCGGGGTTGCCAATATTAAAATCGACGTTCCGCCCGGTCACCGCTACATCAGCCGGTACCGTTCCGTCGAAAACCAGCCTGTCGCCGACATCTTCGGCAAAATCAATAAGAAATTCCGTAAGTCGCTCAAAAACAATAGAGATAAAGCCCGCGATGCCCGCTGGCTGCAGGAAAACGTTGCCTTTACGGGCGAGGTCTGGATGGGCCACCTGCGCTACGGCACTCACGGCGCCAACGAGATTGAAAACTGCCACCCGATGCTCCGGCAGAACAACTGGCGCAGCCGTAACCTGGTGATGGCCGGGAACTTCAACATGACCAACGTGGAGGAATTATTCGGCAAGCTGGTCTCGCTGGGGCAGCATCCGAAAGAACAGGTCGACACGGTGACGGTGATGGAGAAAATCGGCCACTTTCTGGATGAAGAAAACCAGCGGGTGTTCGACCGTTTCAAGGGCATTTACGAAAACCCGGACCTGTCGGACATCATTGAAGACAACATGGATTTGCAGCGGGTGCTGCATCGCTCCTGCCGCGATTTCGATGGCGGCTACTCGATGGTGGGTATGACGGGCTACGGAGCGGCTTTTGTGGCCCGCGACCCGGCAGGAATTCGTCCTGCCTATTACTACGCCGACGACGAAGTGGTGGTAGTGGCCTCCGAAAAACCGGCGATCAAAACCGCGTTCAATATCGATTACAGCCAGATTCAGGAAGTGAAACCCGGCCATGCGCTGATTGTCGATAAATACGGTGAATACGGCGAGTATGAGTTTGTAAAGCCCACCGAAAAACGGTCGTGCAGCTTTGAGCGCATTTATTTTTCGCGGGCAACCGACCCGGATATCTACAACGAGCGGAAAATGCTCGGCAAACTGCTGATTCCGCAGATTCTGGAAGAAGTCGAATACGATCTGGAAAATACAGTCTTCTCCTATATTCCCAATACGGCGGAAACGGCTTTCTTCGGGCTGGTCGACGGACTGGAGGACTATCTGGCCCAGCAGCGCAAACGGGCCATTATGGAGCAGACGCTTTCGCCGGAACAACTGGACAAGCTGCTCTCGTTCCGGCCCCGGATTGAAAAACTCGTTTCAAAAGACGTTAAACTTCGGACGTTCATCACCGACGACGCTCACCGCGACGACATGGTTTCGCACGTGTATGACACGACCTACGAAGTCATCCGGAAAGGCATAGACAATGTGGTGGTCATCGATGATTCCATCGTGCGGGGCACCACCCTTGAAAAAAGCATTCTGCGGATGCTCGACCGGCTGGGCCCGAAGAAAATCATCATCGTTTCGTCGGCTCCGCAGATTCGCTTCCCCGACTGCTACGGCATCGATATGTCGAAGATGAAAGAATTCGTGGCTTTCCGGGCCACTCTGCAACTATTGAAAGAACGCGGTCTGGAGAACCGGGTCGATGAGATTTACGCCCAGTGCGTAGCGGCCGTCGAGTCGGGTAATGCCTATTCCCGCAATTACGTGCAGGCGCTGTATGAACCGTTTACGCACGAGGAAATTTCCCGGAAAGTGGCCGACATCATTACGCCGCGCCGGGGTAACGTCAGGGAGTTGAACGCCGAGGTCGCCGTCATTTTCCAGACGGTGGAAAATCTGCACCGCGCCTGTCCCAATCATCCCGGCGACTGGTACTTCACGGGTAACTATCCGACACCGGGCGGCAACAAGGTGGTTAATAAGGCGTTTGTCAACTTTGTGGAAGGAAAAGTGGTTCGGGCGTATTAAAGAGAAGATGCAAGCCAGTATTCAGCTTATTCTCCAAAAACTGGACGCCCGATAAATAGTCTCTAAACTCAGACACAATCTGTCGGGTCTGAATTTTCCGATTAGACCTGCAAGGTTTCAAAAACCTTACAGGTCTTTTTTATTTCGTGTGTAACTTTGACTCATGCGCATTCCCCAGGAAACCATCGACCGGATTCGTCAGTCGGCAGACATTGTCGAAATCGTCGGTGATTACGTCTCGCTGAAAAAACGCGGTGCAAACTACATCGCCTGCTGCCCGTTTCACAACGAAAAAACGCCTTCCTTCAACGTCTCGCCCGTTCGGCAGATCTATAAATGTTTCGGCTGCGGGAAAGCAGGTGACCCCGTCCGGTTCATCATGGACATCCAGAACGTGGGCTATCCCGAAGCGCTGCGATTCCTGGCAAAAAAATACGGCATCGAGATTCAGGAGCAGGAAACGACCCCCGAAGACCTGCTTCGGCAGAATGAACGGGAAAGCCTGTACATCGCCCTGAATTTTGCCAAAGAACATTACCGACATCAGCTTACCGAGACCGAGGAAGGGCGCAGCATCGGATTAAGCTATTTCCGGGAACGTGGTTTTCTGGATGATGCCGTCAAAGCATTCGAACTCGGCTACAGTCAGGATGTCTGGGACGGTCTGCTTCAGGAAGCCCTGCGGAAAGGCTATCAGCAGGAAGTGCTTGAAAAAGCCGGACTGATTCTGACGAAGGAAGGCGGCTCGGGCAAGCCATACGACCGGTTCCGGGGACGGGTCATTTTTCCCATCCATAACGTATCAGGGCGGGTCATTGCGTTTGGGGCACGCATTCTTAAATCAGATAAAACCCAACCTAAGTATATCAACTCGCCTGAAACTGAGGTTTATCACAAAAGCCAGGTGCTTTACGGCATCTTTCAGGCCAAGCAGTCCATCCGGCAGGAGGACGTCTGTTATTTGACCGAAGGCTACACGGACGTTATTTCGCTCCATCAGGCCGGTATCCGTAACGTGGTGGCTTCGTCGGGTACGTCGCTGACCATCGAGCAGATTCGGCTCATCAGCCGCTTTACGCAGAACGTTACGATACTGTATGACGGCGACGCAGCAGGCATCAAAGCGGCCCTGCGCGGGCTGGACATGGTGCTCGAAGAGGGCCTGAATGTCAGTATCGCCACGTTTCCCGACGGCGACGACCCCGACAGCTACGTCCGGAAAGTAGGCGCCGATGCGTTTCAAAAGCATCTCAAAACGACCACGAGCGACTTTATTTCGTTTAAAACCGATATGCTGTTGCGCGACGCAGGCGACGACCCGTTCAAACGCGCTGAGGTTATCGGAGAAATTGTGGAGAGCATCTCCCGCATATCTGACCCAATCAAACGGCAGGTATTTTTTCAGGCAACCGCCCGGCAACTGAATGTTGACGAACAGACGCTAATCAGCGAAAGCAATCGGCGCATTCTGAAGCAGCAGGAAAAACGCACCCGGCAGCCCGACAAACTACCCGGTTCGCCCGCCTCCGATCCGCTGACCGACGCCCTGGCGGATCTGGCCGTCGATAGCCCCCCCACCGCGTTACCGACGGAGATTCAGGACCGCCCCGCCGTCGGACGGCCCGACCGCAGCCCTATTTCGTATCAGGAGGAGGAATGTATCCGGTTACTGGTTACCTACGGCGGCATCGAACTGGAGCCGGAGATTTCGCTCTGTCATTACATGCTGAGCGAACTGGGCGGCATCGAATTCACCATCCCGGCCTACCAGACCATGCTGACCGAAATCCGGGAGGGATTTTTGTCGGGCGAGCTGCGAACGGCGGATTATTTTCTGCGACATCCGGAAACGGAATTACAGCAGCAGGCCATTCACCTTATCACGCAGAAATACCAAATCAGCGACGGCTGGCAGAAACACGAAATTTATGTCCCGACCGAAACCGAGAAGCTCGCCGACGCGGCTTTCACCAACATACTGCGTCTGAAAAAACTGATTGCCGAGCAGAAAATGGCCGAACTGAAACAGGCCATCGGCCGGGCCGGGAGCGCTGAGGAATCCGACCAGTATATGCTGGAATACATGCATTTCAAGAAGATCGACATTGAAATCGCCCGTTTACTGGGCACGGTTATTTCCGGATAAAACAGCAAACCCGGACCTATTCGGACCGGGCTCTGTTTCTTCAGCAACGTTGAGTATTTAGGTAGTGTTTGTTGAGTAAATCAGACGGAGACCTACTTATCGGCCTTCGGTTACTGAACGCCTGCCGGCCATCCAGTGATGAAAGGAGGGGTGATTTTTCCGAATGGTCATAACCAGTGCATCGATTCGCCGGTTGGTTTCTCTCAGCATCTGGGTTTGCTGAAGCAGTTTCATGGCAACCTGCTCCCGGTGCAGACACTCTTCGTCCAGGTGCAGCATCAGTTCCTGAAGAACAATCATGGCTTCCCGACGGACGCCGATTAACTGCTGCATGGGCCGACTGGTTCCTTTCGGATTGATGTCCATAAACCACCGGATACAATCGCCCAGAAGTTTATAACGTTGACGTAACCCCGCGACGGCATCGGCCCACCGGTGGTCACCACTGGTCTTCGAAGCCCGTACTGGCGTTGTTACAAAAGGTTTTCCTACAATCATTCGCGTTGAGTAGTTAGCAGACAATCCGGATTGGATATACGTGCAGTTGAAACACCCGCACGTGTATTCATCAGCGGGTGTTGATACCCGTGTGTGAAATCTTCTTGACGAACCGACGCAGGGTGTCGCGGCTGACAGGCGTTTTCAGTTCGCTGTTGATAATCTGTAGCGCCTGACCCGGCTGACGCGGATGCGTCTGCAGCGCTTTTCTGACCTGCTCCACGTGCAGGGCATTCTGCGGGTTGAGTTTCGGCTTAAGGCCCCGACCTGGTTTATCCTGCAGACCTTTCACGCCGTCTTCCTCCCAGCGGTTCAGCCAGTTGTATACCGTGCGGCGATTGACATCGAAAACATCCATCAGGTCCTGTACCTTCATTCCGTGGAAGCTGTACATAATACACTGGCAACGCTTCTTCAATACCTTGTTGGAGGTAGTGCGTACGATTCGCCGCAATTGTTCCAATTCGTCTTCCGTTAAATCTTTAATCTTGCGCATAACATTCGAGCAATTGTTGTTTTCGACGTGATGGTTGTTCTGAATAACTGAACCAAAACTATCCCTGTATTCTTCAACTGCCAAACCGATCTGTGCGAAATGACCAATTCGATGTCTGATTTCTACATAATTATTTTACCAATCTGTTGTCAGGCGGCCCGGCAGGCCCTTTTTTCCCATGCCACACCCAGTTTATGTTCATGTATTGGTATATCTGGTTTAATAACCACTTTTTTTAGTCATTTCACGCAGCAAAATAGTCACTTCGCGCAAACGCTTAAAGATAAACTTCTTGATTTACAGTAACTTAACCTATAACACTTACTCATCCATCTTTTTATGAATCGTATTGACGAAAAAAATGAGAAGCCGCGTCCTTCGTTCAGCATCAAGCGTAAGGATTTCTCAATTTTTGTGGCACAGGCAGAATTATTTACCTGTGAAGTGCTCTGTCAACTCCTCAAGCAGCAGGGGTACAACGTGGTCGGTAAAGCCGTCGAACTGGAAGAGACCGTTCAGCAGATCCGTGTGAAGCGCCCGCAGTGCGTTATCCTCGAATCGGAGATTTCGGGCAAGCACAGCGTCGATGTCGTACGGCAGGCGCAGACTGGTAATCAACAGACCAAATTCATTCTGTATACGAGCAGACCGGACATCAGGACCATGGTGAGCGCCATGCAGTCGGGGTTCTACGGCTTCTTATATTCCAATGACGGTCTGGAAGAATTATACAAGTGCTTTCAAAGCCTGGAGACGGGCGGACATTATTATAGTCCCGGCTTCCTGTCATTGATGAAGAACATGGGAGTTAACATGCTGCCCGACGAAACCCGGGATCAGTTGAAGCGGCTCAGCAGCCGGGAGAGGGAAATTCTAAGGATGGTGTCCGACGGATTATCAGGCAACGAAATCGCCGATACACTGTGCATCAGTTACCGAACGCTGGCGAATCACAAGACGAACATTGCTCAGAAACTGGACCTGGAGAGCTGTCGTCATCTGACACGTTTCGGAATATCTATACGGGGACATTTGTGATCCACTGCCTCGGGGTGGCGCCGCTTTCGGCAGGTCCGTGAAAACGTTCCAGTTTGGATTTGAAGTCATGCAGCCTGGCCCGGGGCATTTCCACTTCATTGCTGCGCGGGGTGCGCAGCCGGATGATGTATTTTCCTTTCTCCCAGTACGAATACGAATCCACAAAGCTCAGATTGACGATGCAGTCGCGGCGGACGCGGAAAAACATCAGCGGATTGAGCTCGGCCTCCAGTTCGTTCATCGTTTTGCTGATGGCGTAGCGCCCGTTGGGATGAACGGCGAAATACGTGCGGTCTTCTGTTTCAAAATAGTAACACTCGTGGACGGGTACGACCAGTTCGCCGTGGTTATTACGGGCTTTCAGGTGGCTAAGCGCCATCCGGGTAGATTCGGGTGCGACTTTTAACTGCAGCGCCCGAACCTCGGCCATTTCTTCCAGTTGCTGCCGCACCTGACGCCGCTGCTCCAGAATGTCCATCAGCAGCGAACCGTTTACGGTGCCGTACCCCACGACCATAACCGGCAGCAGATAACACAGATAAATTTTCAGGTTGTACGTACCGAGCAGATAGCCGTCCAGATAAGAATCGATGGAATAATTGGGGAACTGTTCGAGGAGATACCGAACGGTCTGCGTCACGGGGTTGAACAGAAAGAAAGCCAGCAGCAGAATAGGTAGCAGACTAAGCTGGTAACGCAAGAAATTTCTGGCCTGCAGCGGCAGTTCTTTCAGATGAAAAAAGTCGTGTACGAAATCCAGCAGTTTCAGCACGATGACCAGGGTGACAAATTCAGGGAGAATCAGCCCGCGGACAATAGCCCAGACATAGTGGAAGCCCCCGCCCATCTCTCCGACGACCTTCAGCTTCTCATTAAAGGCAAATAACCAGTTAAGTCCCTCAAATGTCATGAGAGCCGTTATCAACAGCCCCATGCAGATGCTCGGCCTTTTCAAGAGACTGCGGCTTAATAATACCTCTGTCATAGCCCCTGCTAATTAAGTAAGTCTGCTACAAGTTAATCAAAAATCAACCCGGATAGTAAAAAGTTACTATCCCACTCCCTGCATTTGGTTAATTGTTTCCATTGAAGCCCCTTCATATGTGCCATACCTTTGTAATGTCAATCAGCCGAAGATACCGGGTCCTGAAAGCTGAGCGGCGAAACAAGTTTACTTAATCACTTTGAACACATTATTCTGACAAATAGCCATGAAAAAGAACTTTGCCATCCAAGCTGCCAAGCAACTCCTGAATGCAACTGAACTGACCATTTCGGCCAAGAACGAATCGCAGAACAACCAGCTCTTCACCAGCAAAGCGGAAAAAGAGCGTATCTGCTGCCCCTGGCTGGTCATCTTCACCGGCACCCAGCGCGAAGGTCAGCTCGCTTACTAATTCCGGTCAACGAACGCGCTCCCATCCATGAAAACGCTCGTGCAACGCTATCGTAAGGAACTGGGCCTGTGCCGTCGGCGATTCCAGGCCCTGGACCTTCGCCAGGAAAAGGGGTACTTTTTCAAGTATACCACCTTCTCGGCCAACATGCAGAATCTCCTCCCCGAGATTGCTGCGGCCCGCCACGAGCCTCTGTTTCAGGAAATGCTGCTTCAGCAGGTTTATACGACCTTCGACCAGCAGTTTCTCAGCGCCTGCGACTTTGCGAGAGTCACCGGGCCGGGGCAAACAACCCTGAACAGCGGAAAAGCGCACATTTACGTTACCTTCCACCTCGGTTCCTACCGCCTGCTGAACAACTTTCTGTTCCGAAGCGGCGTCGACCTGGCCCTGATGGTGGGCAGTAAAGTCTACCACGAACAGGGACCAGAGGTGCACGAGACCATCGAGGCGATTCGTCAGAAACATAAACTGACCAATTCGTTCCGGATGATCGACGCCGAAGACTCGTCCTCAACGTTGCAAACCATTCGCGAACTGCGCGCCGGAAAGTCGCTGCTCATCTATATCGATGGCATGACCGGCTCCACCGGCGTCAATCGACGCGAAGACAAAGAACTCAGGGTCCGGCTTGGCAGCAGCCAGGTCTGGACCCGCAAAGGGGTTGGGTTTCTTTCACACATGGCACACGTACCAATTGTACCCGTGCTGTGTCACCGCGACAAAGACCTGAACAATATTCTGTCTTTTCGCCAGCCCATCAGCCCTGATAACTGCTCTGACCGGGAGGAATACTGCCAGAAGAGCCTTCAGACACTCTACGACGAGTTCTGGGGTTTTCTCAAACAATATCCTTCACAGTGGGAAGGCTGGACTTACATCCATAACTTCCTTGACATCGCCGCCATGGAAGCGGCGGTCACTCATGAGCGTACCTACGATGGTCTGCCCGTAAAATCGAACCGTAACGTTCGCCGCATCTCGTTCAATGAGGATCGCTACACCCTCATGGATTTGGCAAGTGCGCCGGTGCTTTTCGATCGCAGACTGTATCTTACGTACGAAATCTCTGCCGATCTGCGTGATTTTCTTCTACAGATAGGCAGTGTCGACTCTCCGGAAGAGGTGCTCGGTTCGGACCTGTACCTCGACCTGCTCAGCAAACAGATTCTCTGCTAAGCCTTTCATTCGTTCACTTACTGAAGGTGGGTCCCCTGGCCGGGATCCGCCTTTTTGTGCTTAAAAAATGGCAAAACATTTAAACAAAGGTCCATCTTTTCCTAATACCAGTCAATACGCGGCGAACCCATGAACTGAAAAACATATATTTTACACACAAAAAAAATTTTAAAAGGCTATATTTTCCAATTCACGACAAAGTACAATATCGGCTAACTGACTGTATTACTGATAATAACTGCCTTTTTCCGTCAAAAATGTTTATCCAGCTTCAAAAAAGAATTTTTAGAAAATTTTAATCTCGACCTTCTTGTCTGGTAATTATTTCCTTTAACTTTGAATTGCCATTGGGCATCTGGTGTGTGTCTCTTATATAACCCGTTGCCCTACCTTTATGTTAGTTTTTTACCCTTCTGCCAGCGCGTAGAGGGCAAGGGCTGCATAATCGACTTGTCGATGAAAATAATAAAAAAAGGAAGGACGTACGGACACCCTTCCCGGACAGGAGCGTTACAGACGAGTCACTGGGCCATGGCCGATGCCCGTGGGGCGTCAGCGGCAGCATCGCGCTCGACGAGTTGAAAGCTCATGTTGAGCAAGCGAAAGATGCTGACCAGCGTCCCGTCGCGCTGCCAGCGCCGGAACCGATCGTAAACGGTTTTCCAGGAGCCATATCGTTCGGGCAGGTCCCGCCACGGAGCGCCCGAGTTGAGGATCCACAGGATGCCATTCAACGACTGTCGGTGTGAACGCCACGGACGACCCGGGCGATTATTCGTGGGCAGAATGTCTTTGATTTTCTCCCATTGACTGTCGGTTAGTTCGTACTTACGCATTATTGTTCCGAGGGTTTTACACAGCTTGTTGTGAACTGGTGAATGTTGGTCTGATAATCGGGTATATTTTTTCAGGTCCTGAACCACCTTTCTCGCCTGACAAAAAGTACAATTAGAGTCAGTACAGCGGGTTATCCCCCACAGGTTGGGACAGGGGCTGGTGAACGGGTCGGGTTGAACCGGTTAAATTTCGGTCTGAAAATAGGTAAATTATTTTGCAATACCTAATCAATTTTCATGAACCGGCTTTCCATGCGGTTTATTCGTTATTCTGCGGATTGGAATTGATCGACCGGTAAGGATTTGCTCTTTGTTAAACTGAGTCATACGTTATGAATTTTGCCGTAAACAAGTACCTGGCCGCTCTTGCGATCGCCGGCTGTCTGACATCCTGCGTGTCGCAGAAAGAAGTAGCCTACTTTCAGAATGCCGAAAATGAAGCGCCCGATCAGGCCATCGCCATCACCAACCGCTTCACCCCTACCATTCAGCCCACCGACATCCTGTCCATCTACGTAACCAGTCTCAACCCTGAAGCCAGCAGCTTTTTCAATCCCTACGCAGCGGTGGCTCAGGGCACAACCATTACCCAGATGCTGCAACCCGGTCAGATACCGACCAACATCGGTTATCTGGTCGATACGGAAGGCAATGTAGAACTGCCGATGCTGGGCAAGGTGAAAGTTAGCGGCCTGACTACCCTCCAGGCCCGCGATCAGGTGCGCGAAAAATTAAAACCGTATCTGAAGGAACCAACGGTCAACATCCGTATGCTGAATTTCAAGGTTTCGGTGATGGGCGAAGTCGTACGGCCATCCATGTTCACTATTCCCAATGAGCAGATTACGCTCCCGGAGGCACTCAGTCTGGCAGGCGACATCACCATCTTCGGGCGGCGCGACAACGTGCTCATTATCCGCGAAACCAACGGCAAACGCGAGTTCGCCCGGATCAACCTCAACCGACGCGACCTGTTTTCTTCTCCCTATTACTATCTGCACCCCAACGACGTCGTGTACGTGCAGCCCGGCAAAGCCCGGACCACGTCCGCTGACCGCTTCTTCCAGACAGCCCCGCTGCTGGTAAGTGGCCTCTCATTCATCGCCGTCATTCTCCTGAACATCAATCGTTGATTCAGATAATCAGTCAGAAAAAGACGGCTTGATGCACTTTTTGTCTGTTAATTATTTTACAAATGAAGATTTGTAGTTGTATAATCAACTAATTATGTGTTAATTTTGGAATTATTCAGGGCATACAAATGCCTAATCTTGAAAATTTAGTGTCCGATAATTGAATGTTTCAATTACCGTGTTTCATCTGGTCCATCTTGTTTTCCGCCGACTATCGGCAGGAAGACAACAACTAAACCACCTGAAACAGCCTGTGCTCGACCCATTAGGACTTACTCAACGTTATGATTGATCTACTACGGACTTCAGAGTCGGCGTATTACGTCGACCGGACGGTAAGCGCCGAAAAATCCTATCCGGTTTCCAAGCGCATCTACGACATTGTATTTTCCCTGCTGGTCACCGCATTTGTCCTTTCCTGGCTCATTCCGCTTCTCGGCCTGCTCATCCGGCTCGAATCGCGGGGACCAGTACTGTTTGTACAGCTACGGACCGGCCGCAACAACCGACCGTTCCCCTGCCTTAAATTCCGGACAATGCGCTATCAACGCAATGCGACCTACGCTCAGGCGAGAAAGGGCGACGCCCGCGTAACGCGCATCGGGGCCTTTCTGCGACGGACCAATCTCGACGAAATGCCGCAGTTCCTGAACGTGCTCGCCGGGCACATGAGCGTGGTCGGGCCGCGCCCGCATCCCATCCCGCTGGATGCCCAGTATATGCCCCTCATTCCCATGTACCAGCAGCGCTATACGACCAAGCCCGGCGTGACGGGCCTGGCCCAGACACGCGGCCTGCGCGGGGAGACGGGTCTGCGCGAAATGAGTCACCGGGTCCGGCTCGATTTATGGTACATCCGCAACCGCTCATTTCTGCTGGATCTTAAAATCTGCTGGTGGACAGTGGCGAAAATGGCAAAAGGAGACGATAAGGCTTACTAACAGCCACTCTCCCTTCCTTCATTTTCAACCCGGAACGTTATGAAGTGTAGTATTATCATCAGAGCCTTCAACGAGGAAAAGCATATCGGGAAACTGCTGGATGGCATCAACCAGCAGGAGATATCTCACGAACTGGAAGTTTTGCTGGTCGATTCGGGTTCGACCGACGCGACCGTTCGGATTGCCGAGGCCAAAGGCGCCCGCGTCATCCGCATCCGTCCGGAAGAGTTTTCATTTGGCCGGGCGCTGAATCTGGGCTGTCAGGCAGCCAAGGGCGAGATTTTGCTGTTTGCCAGCGCCCACGTTTACCCGGTCTATACCAACTGGATTGAAAAAATGCTGGCTCCGTTCGGAGATGCCAAAGTGGCTCTCAGCTATGGTCGGCAGATTGGCAATCACCTTAACAAATATTCAGAGCACCGGCTGCTGGCGAAATGGTTTCCGGCGACGTCCAACTATAATCAGTTGATTCCGTTCTGCAACAACGCCAATACGGCCATCCGGCGCTCACTCTGGGAACAAATGCCTTTCGATGAAACGCTGACGGGTCTGGAGGATCTTCACTGGGCCAGTCAACTGATTCAGAAAGGGTATAAAATCGCCTACGAGGCGGATGCTGTCATCGTACACGTTCACGAGGAAACGCCCCGAAAAATATTCAACCGATACTATCGCGAGGCCATCGCCTTCAAGCGCATCCAGCCCCACGCGAAATTCTCGCTCTGGGACGCCGCCTATCTGTCGGTCAGCAACATCGTCAGTGACTACGTGGCCGCCGTTCGGGAAGGTGTATTCTGGAAAAACGCCTGGGAAATTCCCACGTTCCGGCTGATGCAGTTCTGGGGAACCTACCAGGGGTATCGGTTCATCGGAACCCTGGACCGTACCCTCCGCGAACGATTCTATTACCCGAATCACGTCATCGGCGCCACGACGCCCAGCCGTCCGGCCCAGATTCGAATGAAAGAAATTGCTTACGAATAAATAATGACTCTTGTTAAAACCTGCTGAACGCTATGAAATACACTGTTGCCGCCATCGTCCCCATGCGCCATTCGAGCGAACGGGTGCCGGGCAAAAATTACCGTGACTTCGCCGGAAAGCCGCTGTTTCACCGCATCGTCGACACGCTCCTCGACTGCCCCTCCATTACGCAGGTGGTCATCGACACCGACAGCCCGACGGTCATCGAACAGGCCCGGATTCACTACCCGACCGTAACAGTGCTGGAACGCCCGGAACATCTGCGCGACGGGGCCATTCCGATGAATAACGTGCTGCTGAACACCTGCGAACAGATTGAAGCCGATTTTTATCTGCAAACGCACAGCACCAACCCCCTGCTGTCGGCAGAGACGGTTGAGAAAGGCATCCAGGCGTTTTTGAAGCAGTATCCGATTTATGACACCTTGTTCGGCGTGACCCGCCTGCAGGTCCGGCTGTGGGACCAGTTGGCGAGGGCCGTCAACCACAACCCGGCCATACTGCTGCGCACCCAGGACCTCCCGCCTATCTATATGGAGAACTCCTGCCTGTATCTGTTCCGGAAAGAAACGCTGCTTCAGAAACACAACCGCATCGGCGATCGCCCCTACATGCTCGAAATTCCGGAAATCGAGGCGCAGGACATCGACGTCGAACTCAACTTCAAAGTGGCCGAATACCTGTTTACTCAACTCTATCCTGAACTCTGCGTATGAACGTCCTGATCACCTGCCCGCCGATGCTCCGGCAATTGCCGGAATTTCTGCCCCTGTTCGCCGAACGGGGCATCGAGGTCATTGCCCCGAATGTGGTGCAGACCCTGACCGAAGACGAACTGATTGAACTCGTTCCAACGGTCGATGGCTGGATTATCGGCGACGACCCGGCCACCGAGCGCGTATTCCGGGCCGGGAAGGCCGGACGCCTGCGGGCCGCCGTAAAATGGGGCGTGGGCGTCGATAACGTCGATTTCGCCGCCTGCAAAACACTGGGCATCCCCATCATCAATACACCCCAGATGTTTGGGGCCGAAGTAGCGACTATCGCCGTTTCCTACGTGCTGGGACTGGCCCGTCAGACCTACCTCATCGACCGCGAAGTGCGGGCGGGCGGCTGGCCCAAACCCGCCGGTATGTCGCTGGCCGGGCATACGGTAGCGCTCGTCGGCTTCGGCGACATCGGCAGGGCCACCGCCCGGTTCCTGAAAGCTTTCGACCTGCACGTCAACGTATATGATCCGTTTGCCCGGCCTAGCGAAGCTGACCTGGAGCAATATCGCTTTCTGCCATTCCCGGAAGAGCTGCATACGGCGGATTTCGTCGTGACAACCTGTGCGCTCACCCCGGCCACCCGGCACCTGATTAACCGGGAGACGATTTCGCTCATGAAAGACGGCGTCCGGATCGTGAATGTTTCGCGTGGACCCATTGTCGACGAACCGGCGCTGGTGGAGGCGCTGAAATCCGGCAAGGTGCATTCGGCGGGACTGGACGTGTTCGAGACCGAGCCGCTGCCCGCGACCTCGGAGCTGCGGCAGTTTGACCGCTGCATTTTCGGAACGCATAACGGTTCCAACACCATCGAGGGCGTACGCCGCGCCAGCCATCAGGCCATTCAGTCGCTGTTTTCGTTTCTCGAAGTCGCCGAACCTGTAGCCGCCTGAGTCATGGAAACGAAAAAGGCTATCATTACGGGTGTACTCGGCGGCATCGGCAGCGCCCTTGCCCGTGCGTTCCGCGAAAACGGGTACTACGTTTACGGTCTCGACCTGCGTCAGGCGGAACAGCACGAGGCCGACCAGCTCATTCAGTTCGACCTGCATCAGTTCAGCACCGACACGGCCTACCGGACGGAATGGAAACAGAAATTCGGTGCCCTGGTGCCCGAACTGAACGTTCTGGTCAATAATGCCGCCGTGCAGTTGCTGGGCGGAACCGACGAGCTGGCGCTGGACGACTGGAACCACACGATGGCCGTGAACCTGACCGGTCCCATGCTGCTCAGCCAGCACTTTCTGGATCAACTCGAAGAAACCCACGGCTGCATCATCAACATCGGCAGCATCCACCAGCAACTGACCAAGCGCCGGTTTGTGAGCTATGCCACCTCGAAAAGCGCCCTGATTGGTCTCACGAAGGCGATGGCCGTCGACCTCGAAGGCCGGGTACGCGTGAACGCCATCAGCCCCGCCGCCATCGAGACGGACATGCTGCTGGCGGGTTTCAACAACGACGAATCGGCGCTGGATGAACTGCGCCGCATTCACCCCGTACAGCGCATCGGCTACCCCAAAGACGTAGCCAAACTGGCGCTGTTTCTGGCATCGGAGAGCACAGGTTTCATCCACGGCGCGAATCTCTCGCTCGATGGAGGCATAAGTTCGGTACTGAAGGATTTATGAGCCAACCCATAAACCGTATGGGCCATGAACATCCGGGCACAGTTACGCAGGCTGAAGAATGCGCTGCGACCATATTATGAGCGGCTTCGCTACGGTCAGTCCGTAGACGAACCCATGCTCGTACATGAGTTTTTTGCCAGAAAAACAGGGGGCGTGATGGTCGACGTCGGGGCGCATTTCGGCACGTCGCTCGAACCCTTCGCCCGCAAAGGCTGGCAGGTGTACGGTTTTGAACCCGATCCGAATAACCGTTCCGTACTCAGTGAGCGGCTGAAAGACCTGTCTACCGTTTCGATCGACAACCGGGCAGTGACGGATGTTTCCGGGCAGCGGCTGGAGTTCTATACCAGCGACGTCTCGACCGGCATCAGCGGTTTGTCCCGATTTCACGAATCCCACCGCCCGACAACCACCGTGACGACGGTAACGCTGCGGGATTTTCTGAAAACGAAACCGGTGTCGGATATCGACTTTCTGAAAATCGACACGGAGGGGTTCGACCTGTTCGTGCTGAAAGGTTTCGACTGGGACAAAGACCCGCATCCGAAAACCATCGTGTGTGAGTTTGAGGATAAAAAGACGCTGCCGCTGGGCTACTGCGTCAACGAAATGTGCGAGTATCTGAAGTCGAAAGGATACCAGTTGATTATTTCAGAATGGCACCCCATCGTTCAGTATGGAAAGCGCCATAAATGGAAGGGATTTTTGAAGTCGACGAAGCAGATCACCGATCCGAATGCCTGGGGCAACATTATTGCGACCAAGACGCAATATTTCCCGGACATGATGAATGTCTGCCGCCGACACGGGCCCGTTGCCGCCTGAATGAGAATGAAAATGAAGGTTCTGAGCTGTATTTTAATCGGAATGATGCTGACTCTGTCCGGGGTGTCCGCCCAGACGGAGAACACGTATCCGGTGATTCTGTCCTCGCGGTGGTTTCATCCGACTTCGCCCGACGATACGCTGAGCACCCTGAACATGGTCGATATTTATAAACCTGATCGCATCGACTGGATGTACTGCACTAATGACACCCAACTGGCGCAACTGCGGGCTCGTAAGATTCCGTATAGTCTGGCGATCAATCCACTGGTGCCGGATTCGGCGGGCTATACGGTTCACGGGCGGATTGTCGACGCGTATGGCAGGAAACTGGTTGCTCCCTGGATGAAAAACTGGAACATGACCAATGCCAACTGGGGCTGCGCCAATGCGCCGGAGTTTCGGGATGTTTTCTATAAACAGTCGCGTCTGCTGATTGATTTGCAGGCATATGGCCTTTTCATGGACGACGCCCGCATGAACGACCACGCTATGGAATGGGGCGGCTGCTTCTGCGCCCACTGCATGACCGGGTTTTCTGACTACCTGCGGGCCAACGGAGCGGATTCGCTGTCGCCTGATTTCAATTTCCGCGCCTACGTGCGGTCGCAGGGGCCCGGCTATTCATCGAAGTCGTCAGCGCCCATTGCCAAAGCGTTCAGGGCGTTCCAGACGGCTTCCGTCGTCAGGTTTCTGACCGACTGGCGTAAAGCAATGACGGCGTATGCCCGGCGTCCGCTGACGTTCCTGACCAACAACTACAGCGGCAACTGGACCGACATCTACCGCGTGTTCGACGTGGGCGTGGCCGAACTGCCCGAAAACCGCGTCAACAGGCCGTATCTGGAAGCCAGGCTCGACAATGCCCGACGGCTCGGCAAGCAGCAGTATTTCACGCTGAGTTCCGACAACGAAGCCCTGCAGACCAAAGCGCTCTTTCTAACCTACTCGGTTGGCAGTGCGCTGATTATTCCGTGGGATGTGTATGTTCATGCGAAATCGGCACAGGCTCCGTCCCGATTCTTTGGTTCACCGGACGCCTATTCGCCGATGTACAGCCTGTTCAAAGCCGAATCAGCACCGGCGCCAACTGCCCGCAGAACCTCCTCCCTGCGGCGGGCCGCTCCGCGAAGCATTCAGGTCGTACCGGTGCAGTCGTCTGATTCCGTTCAGACCTACGTCTTTTCCGGAACCCGGCAGCAGGTGCTGCAGATTAATGCAACGACCCAAAAGCAAACTCACGAAATCATTCTGAAATCAGACGCGGCCTTGTTGCCGTCTTCGATACAGATTATTAGCCCGAATCCGGCCACTGTCCGCCTGAGAGCGAGAAAAAACGGTGTTTCAGTCAGGTTTCCGGGCGACCTTCTGGTCCTGCGTATTCTACCGTAACGTATGCGAACACTGTCTTTACATAACTGGTATTCGTTCAGTAAGTGGTGGAACTCTCCGACGCTGACTACCTGGATGAGCTTTCTGACCAAATCGTTTAGCATAACGGTAGTGCTGCCGCTCGTGCTGAACCGATTTGCACCTGAAGAGGTCAATTTGTGGTATCTGTACGCTGCCGTTATCAGCCTACAGGTGCTGCTCGATGCGGGTTTCGGTTCGGCATTCGTGCGGGTGATCGCCTACGGAACGGTGGGACTGAATGATTTTTCGTCGCTGCGAGGGAACGAAACCGCACCGCAGGCAAGCGGACAATTTGATGAATCATTCATCAGAACCGCCTATCACCTGATGCTGCGCATTTATCGGCTGCTGGGATGGATAGCCCTCGCCGCACTGGCGACACTGGGCACCCTTGCGTTCATAAAGCCTATTCAGGATGCAGGCAGCCCGCTCGTCGGCTGGCTAACCTGGAGCTTCTTCGTCGTTACGTTTCCCTGGGTACTTTGGGGCAATGTTTACGTCAACCTGCTGCAGGGCACTCAGAACGTTCCGCTGGTCCGTCGCTGGGACACCCTGTTCAATCTCCTGAATTCGCTTAGCTGCATTCTGCTGCTGATTATTTTTCCCAACGTATATCTGCTGGTCATCGTCAATCAATGCTGGCTGCTGGGGGTGACGGTGCGGAATTATTATCTGGTACGGAACAAGTACACGTTTCTCCGAAACACGGAAGTCGACCCGACCCGTATGGATGACATACGACGGAACGTGGTGCCGAGTGCGTTGAAGAGCGGGCTTGGTATCATTATGTCACACGGGCTCATTCAGGCTTCAGGCTTTGTTTACGCTCAATTGGTACCGCCTGCAACCCTGGCAACCTACCTAATCGGCCTGAACCTGATTCAGGCTATCCGCAATTTCGCGCAGGCACCCTTTTACAGCCGACTGCCCGAATTTGCCATGTATACCGGGCGGGGCGACATCGATACGCTGAAGGCCGTGGCCCAGCGCAACATGTTTCGGGTATACCTGATCTACTCCGTCGGTTTCTTCAGCGTGGCCTTGTTCCATGAGCAACTTTTCCGGCTCATCCAGTCGAATGTTGCGTTTCCGGATGCCAGACTCTGGGGTTTGCTGGGGCTGGCGTTTCTGATCGACCGATACGGGGCGATGCACCTGCAGCTTTACAGCACGACCAACCATATTATCTGGCATACGCTCAACGGCATTACCGGTGCGCTGATGCTCATATTGTCCAGTTTGCTTTATCCCCTTATCGGGATTTATGCGCTGCCGGGTAGTATGCTGATGGCTTACGTATTGTGCTACTCTTGGTATGCTCCGTATAAATCATACCGGTTTATTGGAACGGGATTTTGGAAGTTTGAGAGCCGCGTCTTCCTTCCGTTCATCATTGTGTTCTTATTGTTTATCATTCAAAGCTACAAGTAGATGACTACTGTTCTGTATATCATTGGCTATTTCATTTTGTTATTATACCTACCTAAAGTAGCTGACAACCCTATTGTAAAAGCTTTACCTCTAATGTATTTTTTAGTGTATTATATCTACTTAACCTTATCCACCAGAAAGTTGCCTGCTCTGCCAATCAAGCGAAATTATACTGCCATTCATGTAGCTTCTATAATATTGATAATCGGCTTAGCAAGAACTAATAAGCCAGACACAATACTTATGGGTTCAGTGGTAAAAGTTTTATCTTTCTTAGCTTTCTTAATGTGTACAATAGCATACTCAGAGTGGTATGTACGAAAACGAAACAAAGATTTTATTCTATTTTTTTTCTTAGTAAACTTAGTACCATATTTATTGTACTGTTTTGTTAATATCTTCTTGTGGGCTTCTGGTATATCTGTCGGCAAGTATGAGGAAACGACAATTGGAGAAGCTCTTCTTTTGTCGCAATTAGGTATAAATATTGAGCGTGTCAAGTTTCCGCTAGTTACCGGATTCAACAGCTTTGCTACTCTATTAGGAGGTCTATTCTCTGTTACTCTGATGGGTTTAGTATCAAGTTTCAGATATAAGTCTCTTCTTTGGCTAAGCCTTGCTATTATTTTTGTAATGTTGTTGATGATCGACTCAAGGACGGCACTCATTTATCCGGTGCTATGTTGCCTACTTGTTCTATTTCTCAAAAAGCGGGAAAAAATAGGCATACTACGTACATTCCCAATAACCCAGATATTTGGTCCTATTCTCCTTGTGCTTTTTCTTCAATTAGTATCGAACATTCCATTTTTTGCTTCTCTTTCAAGATCGTCGGAGGACTTACAAACCGGTAACTCTCGTACTATGGTATGGACCATGGCCTTAACCGAATTTATAGAATTCAAATTTGATCACATAGCAGGCTACGGCGAGTATGGGCATTATGAATCTGGGGCCTCTGCGCTTTGGGCGCCTTTCTTTAGTAGCTACGAAAATAGTGAGATGATGCACCCTCATAATACTATTCTTATGATCCTTTTCGATTATGGCATTATCGGACTTATCGCGTATTTTTTCTTGCTATATCGGTCAATAAACATGGTTATAAGTACCTGGAAATTCAATAAGGATTTTAATTCCCTTATCGTAACATATTTAGCGTATTTTTTAATAATTGGAATCACTGAATCTTTCTTTGGATTCTATTATCTAAATTCTTATTATCTTCTTTTTTCTGTATTAATCGTGCAAGCAGCAGTAACTCCTTATATCCAGATGGAATATATAAGAAATCATGAGAGTGCTATGCTCAAGAAACAGGGACGTAATCAAAAATTCGAACTTCACCATGCGCATTAAACTGAAAGACATATCTGTCACCCGTGTAGTAGAAGCCGTAAACCGACGTGTGAAGGATATTTCACACTCCAGCGAGTGGAATGACTCGTCTTTGGGAACCGGCAACCGGCAGGCACTGGAAGCGTTCCGGAATAAACATGCAGGACAACGCTGTTTCGTCATTGCGAACGGTCCTAGTCTGGCGACGATGGACCTGTCCCCCCTCAAAAATGAATTCACGTTCGGCATGAACCGCCTGTATCTCATTTTTGATCAGATGGGGTTTGTACCGACATACCATTGCGTAGTCAACGATCTGGTTATCGAACAGTTTGCCAACGACATCGCCGCCTTGCCCACCAAGAAATTTCTGAACTGGTCGCAAAGGAATCTGTTCAGGCCGCAGGATGACCTCTTATTCCTGAAAACCTACCTCAATTTTGAAGATGACTTCTCCTATGATTTAGCCAAAGGAGTGTATTCAGGAGGTACGGTTACCTACGTGACGCTTCAGCTTGCCTATTACATGGGTTTCAGCGAGGTCTATCTTATCGGACTAGACCACAATTTTGCGGAGAAAGGCCGACCCAATGCCACCGAAGTCAGGGAACAGGCAGAAGACAAGAGCCATTTTCACCCCAATTATTTCCCGAAAGGTGTTAAATGGCAATTGCCGGATCTGTACCGTTCGGAACTCGCGTATGCCAAAGCCCGACAGGCTTACGAAAAAGACGGTCGAGTGATTAAGGATGCGACCGTTGGAGGGAAATGCGACGTTTTTGAAAAAGTTGCCTACAATCAATTATTCTAAGATGAAAAGAACCAGTCTGATTTCGTTACAGGTGTCGTCGGGGCGTTATGACGATTTCATGCGGCAGATAACCGAACTGGCTACCCAACGCATCTCTTCCTATGTATGTTTCGCCAATGTACACATGTTGATTGAAGCGTGGCAGAACAAGGAGTTTGCCCATCAGGTCAACGGAGCAACGTTTGTTGCCCCCGACGGTATGCCACTGGTCTGGGGAGTACATCAGCTTTACGGCGACCGGCCCGACCGGATGGCTGGTATGGACGCCATGCCCAGTTTGCTGAAAATAGCCGCCGAAAAAAATCTCGGCGTTTATTTTTACGGTTCAACGCCCGATGTCTTAAATAAACTTGAAGCGCTCTGTCGAAGCGAATACGCCGGATGTCGGATTGCGGGCAGCTATTCGCCTCCCTTTCGGCCCCTCTCTTTGGATGAGGAGGAGGAAGTAGTGCAAAAAATCAATAATAGCGGAGCACAGCTCATCTTCGTCTCGCTGGGCTGTCCCAAGCAGGAACGCTGGATGGCGAACATGCAGGGACGTATCCGGGGCGTGATGCTGGGCGTCGGCGGGGCTTTTCCGGTGTTGACGGGTGATCAAGACAGAGCGCCCGCCTGGATGCGGCGTTTGAGTCTGGAGTGGGCCTATCGTCTCGCTCAAGAGCCTAATCGACTGTGGAAGCGCTACCTGACCACTAATTCGCTGTTTCTTTATCTTTTCGCCAAAAGGTATGTACGGGTGAAAGTATTACGCTTTTAATTATTTCAACATCAAAATTATTCGAGGGTTATTCCTTTATCATTAAATTCTATAAGGGGAGTAGGCTATCCCACTCAGCTAGTGGCACTATAGCATATTTTGTGCTCGTTATATTACGGAATTATTAGACTACAGCTTTAGGAATAGAAGCTAAGGACGTACAATCCTATCATACTATCCAGAAGCCACATGTAATAGGAAGAGTCAAAACCTTAATCAGAGATACCGATGTCACAGAATGCTATCCTTTATACGTCAGTGGCGGATATGGCCGCCGCTACTGAACCTTACGTGCTCTATGATGGGTCGATATGGGAACAAGTTGTGGGACCGCTGACACCCAATGGGGGTACGGTGGTAGCAGGAGCCAATAGTAAATTCTATATCAGAGAAGGTGATTTTATCACACCTGAAATGTTTGGTGCAAAAGCGGATGGAGTAACAATAAATACTTCTGCTATAAATGCTGCCGTGCAGGCTGCTAGTCAACAACAAAAGCCTTTGTATTTTGGAAATGGTGTTTACCTATGTGATCCTATAACAATTAATTCTTCCATTATAATTAAAATGAGTGAGAAAGCTACACTTAAGTTAAATGGATCAGCAAGTCGAGTAGGAGACACTTTAATCTTATTAACAATAAAGTCTTCCAATGTTACGATTTCTGGAGGAACAATTGACTACAATAGAGATGGATTGAATAGGTCAGCCTTTAATATTGCTAATAAGTACTTATACATAGCTGTGTTTTTACAAGGCAGTCAGTCTATTCCACTAAATAATATAAATATTAGAACAAAAATAATAAACGGCGTAGATAAGTCTCTGTATGCTTTATATACTAATAATTGTGAATTCTCTTTAATATTTAATAATTGTTGCGCTGGTCCAGCATTTGAATATTGTAGTCATATACAATTTAACTATTTAATCGCAAATAATATAGACAATTTAGCGTGGAGAATATTTCCACACGCTATAGATTTTTTTAATTGTAAAAATATTAATATTGACAGCTTGATAATTATGAATCAATCAGGATATTACTTGTTAGATGATGATGAAACTAAGTCTGATTGGTTCTCAGGTCTTACAATGGTTAATAGTCATCATTTTTCTTTTGGCAAAACGCAAGTTATTGCAAAAAAAGATAGTAATATGATGAAATCTGTAGGGATTTCATTTCTAGGTTGTAGTAATATAAAAATGACTAATATAGAAGTACGCCGTTATACAGATGTAAATTTTGAAGTAGGAGGATGCAGTGACTTGCATGTAACTAACGGATTGATTGATTGTGAGTACCAACCTACTTCTTTATGGCCTGCAACCCGCGGAACTTGTCTAAATATATATAATAATGCATATTACTCTGATTTTAAATCTCGTTCTACAAGACCAAGCACTAATATAAATTTTGTAAATGTTAATTTTAGACGCAGTTTGGGTTTAGCTTCACAAATGAGATCTCTACAAAATTCTAGTTTTGTAAATTGTAATTTTGAATCTTCATCCAATGGCGTTTATATTGACGAACAAAATATTGATGCCAGTAATGTGGCACAATCCACCTCAACGATTGAGGATTTGCGATTTATAAACTGCAGATTCTGGTACAATGAATACCGTGGCGTATCGAAGACTTCGGGTACGCGTGCCCATTTTATTAATTGTATATTTGCAAACAACGGACAAGCAAAAACTAATGCAGGAAACGCATTTAGACATGGAGGAGGAACTCTTACTTTACTGACACCCGGATTTGATACATATAACTCACAGGCTACACCGCCCGCGATACGTACAGGTACGCGGCTCTATGCACCATTAGCTTTTGATGATCAGACGGTTGTTTCTAATGGTTCTTTTAATCCAGATAGCCCAACAATAATATCCCTTGATCGACCAGCTTCATTCTATTATGGACAATCTATCCGTGCATTGGGAGTAGGGGTCTCTGGAACTAATCTTATTACACAAGTTTATGATATAGATAAAGATGAAATAATCATTTTTACACCACTAACTACTATACCACTTGTACCTGGAACCGGGACTATTTCAGTAAATAATCCAATAGATAAGACTGAAATTACGGGAACCGGCACAGCGTTTTTATCAGAGATAACAGGACGTTTTTGGATAAAAGTTAATAACCAATACAGGCAAATAGTAAAAGTTCAAGTGCAAGCTTGGCATATTTGTCATCTCCTTTTCCAACAGATCCTTCATCAGCTACATTTGAGATTATTAAATTTAACGTTGAACAAATTAGATCTCAGGAAGTGGGTTTACGAGTAGGAAACACGAATGATCTTGATTTCAAGATTACTACTCCTGTTTATGGACCTGGAAATATAATCGCTAACCTACAGAATAATGCAGGTTATGAAGTTCTAAATGAGGCAGATTTCACTGGAAATGGTACCACTGTGTTTGGTGGCGACGGTATAGCCGTGCCAGTTGGTATCGGCAATCAAGGTATCCAAGTTAAGGGTGATCTTCCTTTTATTTCATTACATGAGACAGACGCTGATCCTAACAAGAAAACTTGGTCTATTACGGCTTCCGCAGGGTCATTACATAGTAGGATAATTAATGACTCAGGAGTGGCAACAATATATCAAAGTATATATACAAATAATTCTGGCGGAATTAGCTTTCAGGATTTTATGCATCCAATCAAAGCCCGGCTGTTTAGTGGTTCAACGGACCCTACAACTGCTCAGCTACCCACAAACGGCCAATGGCTGATTTGGCAAAATACAACCAATAATGAAATAAGAATCTTTGCAAATCAGGGTGGCGTTATTCGTAAATCTGCCCCTTTCACGTAAATACATCTGAATATTAGAACTGTTAAAAAACTTCACTTTGGCTATCAACCAGTTATTTCATGCTATGCCATGAGAGCTAAAATATGAATCTATCTAATGACCCTGGTGACAAAAGTTTCTTCGGGCGAATGTTCTCGTCATACTGCAATTGACGAGTTGATTCGATGCAAGACTTGAATAACCAACGGAAATTCTATACCCGCTTTAAATAACTCACCGCCCCAAACTTTTCCGGAGGCTCAGCCAGCCACCGGTAGAAGGGGGCAATAATCCTCCCTGATCGTAGGCGATGGCCGTCTGCAGTTCGCTGCCGCCGAGGAAACGCAGCGGCCACGTCAGCCCGAGCATACCCGAAAACTGGCCTTCCGTGGTGCGGAACGGGACGCGGTACAGTCCATAGTTCCGGCTCATCGATACCCGGCTCTGCACTTTGAGGCCGGAGGTAAATTCGCCCATCAGCGCCAGATGCAGCATGTCGACCCGGTTATTTGCCAGCGTCCAGATGGAATAGGGCCGGACGTAGGGGTTCTGCAGGTCGGCCTGCACCTCGCGGCGGGGGGTGATGAAGGGCGTACCGATGGTCTGGCGGCGACGGGTCCAGCCGTCGAGATACTGAAAGTTGTTGAAGTAGTCGTCGAGCCCCTGAAACTGACGGTTTCCGACGTTCATCGTCATCCCTCCCTGATTTTTCGTCGTGAGGTATTCGACCAGTAGCTGCCGGAAGCGGAAGCCCCGTACGGGCCCTGCCGAGCCGTTTTTCAGACGCAGGCCAAACAGTCCGTCGGCCCCGTTTTTGAAAGCCGTCCCGGATTTGTCCTCGAACGCGTGCTGGTAATAGAACAGTCCGTTCCAGAATTTACCGGACCACTCGATGCCTAAGTCGATGGAGCCGAGGTGGTTGCCGAACCGGTTCATGCCGTCGTGGGCCGTGAAATCGTCGGAAACGAGCGTGTTGGGCTGACGCACGGATACCACGTAGAGATAATCGCGGAACGACGAGGGCAGGCGACCGTTGCGCGAGTGATTCGGAATGAAGTCCGAGCGCCCGCCCCACTGGGCATTGTGAACGATGCCACCGTACAGTTTTATCTTCCAGTTAGGCTTGCCGAGACGTCCATAGAGGGCTTTCTGATGCAGGAAGGAGTTCCGCATGGAGTCGGTGGCCGGAAACCAGCCGTGGGCGTAGAGGGCGTTGATGGCGATGAGCCCTTTGGTAAATCCCAGCGGTACGAAGCCGTTGGTGCCAATCTGGACTTTGGTTATGGGCAGGGCATTCTGCGACCAGGCATAGAACCCGGAACTCAGCGTGGAGTCGCCCAGGCCAATCACCTCCCGCCGCCGTCCGGCATAGGCGTAGAATTTACCCAGCGTGCCCGTCACGTAAGCTTCGGGCACGAGCGCTTCGCTGACCCGACCGCCGTTGGCAACCACTTCGGCTCCGTAGCCAAGCGACCATTTTTTGTTCAGGCTGCTGTCGGGGCGTAGCGTGGCGTGGGTGCCCAGGCGAAGAAACCCTGTCGGCGATGAGAGCGGCACCACGCCATACTGGTTGGCCCGCAGCCAGAAGGGGGTTCGTGAGGATGAAGATACGATACCTCCGGCTTCGGCGTGGTAGCGCGTCTGTAGCCGATTGGCGTTTTGCTGGGCCATTACCGGCAGAACCATCGCCGACGTTATGACGGCAGAAAACGTCAGTAAACTGTTCTTTGTCATTTACTTAAGAGATGGCTTAACGTTGAGTAGTCAGGCAAAAATACTGATTTATCAGACAAAGAAAAACAGGAAGTCGGGAAATAATGAGAAGGCTGACAGTTGGGGATTAATGGCTAATCTGGACAAATTTGCAATCGGATTGCAAATTTGTCCAGATTAGCCATCTTTGCGGTATGATCGAGCGGGACATTACACACAAATTAGAGCAACTATCCGGTCAGTATCCGGTAATCACCCTGACGGGGCCCCGCCAGTCAGGAAAGTCTACTTTGATACAGGCGGTTTTTCCTCATCTACCGTATATTTTACTGGAGGATCCGGACGTCCGGGAACTGGCACAAACCGACCCCCGTGGCTTTTTAGCCAATTACGCCAATGGCGCTGTTTTCGATGAAGTACAGCGTGTGCCAGATCTTTTTTCCTACTTGCAGGGTATTGTCGACAGGCAAACAGCTAATCAGCCTTACATTCTTACCGGTTCTCAAAATTTTCTTTTGTTGGATCACATCAGCCAGAGCCTGGCCGGGCGTACTGCCGTGTTACGACTATTACCGCTGAGTTATCCTGAACGGCGGGCCAGTGGGCTGTTGCCCGCTACAATAGACGAACTACTCTTTCAGGGCAGTTATCCTCGTCTGGTGGTTAACCAACTGGATCCGGCTGACTTTTTCTCCGCCTACATTCAAACGTATATCGAGCGCGATGTGCGTTCAATAAAAAATATTACTGATTTAAGCACGTTCACCCGGTTTATGCGTCTGTGTGCAGGCCGAATCGGTTCCCCTCTGAATCTATCTTCGCTTGCCGTCGATTGTGGTGTCGCCGTCAATACGATTAAGGCCTGGCTCTCCATTCTGGAAGCCAGTTATGTGATCTATCTGCTTCCTCCCTACTACGAGAACTTCAGCAAACGATTGATTAAATCGCCCAAACTATTCTTCCACGACACGGGGTTGGTTTGCTCCCTTCTGGGTTTACGACGGGCGGACCTGATCGAGAGCTTCTACATGCGGGGCAATCTTTTTGAAAACTTTGTCGTCAGTGAAGTTCTCAAACACTATTACAATCGTGGACAGCAGGCATCCTGTTACTATTGGCAGGACAAAACAGGCCGCGAGATTGATTTGCTTATTGAAGCCGGCAATGGTCTCCTGCCCATCGAGATAAAAGTTGGTATGACGTTAAATAGAGATTATTTCGACAACCTATCGTACTGGAACAAGTTAAGCGGCAACAGCCCATCCAACAGTTATGTAGTTTACGGCGGTTCTCTGCGCCAAAGTACATCTTCCGGAACTTTCGTCCCATTGACGGATTTGAACACTCTCCTGCTGAACGGCAGAGTATGACGGTAGCCTGCATCTACAATCGTTCGTTGAGAAACGTTTTTCCTTTGAGCAGGTCGAGGTCGGCGGTTTCCAGCATCCGGGCAAGTTTTTCGGCGTGGCGGGGGCGGTGTAGGTCGCTGCCCAGAAAATCGACCTGATCGGCCCGGAGCAGCCGCCGGGCCTGCTGTCGGGCTTTGCCGCCGTACTGGCCCGCCAGCGAAAGCAGATTGAGCTGAAACAGACATCCGCGCTCCCGCAGGCTGTCGAGCCGGTCGGGGTGTTCGCTCAGGTAGGTGTATCGTTCAGGGTGGGCCAGAACGGGTCGGTAACCCCGCGTCTGCATTTCAAACACGAGGTCGTCGAGGTTGACGGGCGGAACGGCAAAGGGCAGCTCGAACAGCAGATAACGATCGCCAAACGTCAGCACCTCGCCCCGCCGGAAGAGCGTCAGGAAATCGTCGTCGAGCAGATATTCGGCGGCGGCATCGATAGCAATGGTCAGTCCCTCGTCGCGGGCTGCCGCCCGCAGGCTCTCCAGGCCCTGCCGGATAATGGCCGCCGTGTTGGGATAATAGTCCTGATTGATGTGCGGTGTGGTAATTACTTTCCGGTAGCCCAGGGCGGCGAAGCGTCTCAGGCAGTCGAGGGCCGTGTCGAGGTCAGGTACGCCGTCATCGATAGCCGGAATGAGGTGCGAGTGCAGGTCGACGCCCAGAAATCCGTAATCCGGGAACGTGGGGCGACCCCACCAGCGCGTAAGAATTGAAAGCATATATAGATAATCTACCTCAAAGGTCGACAGTTCGGCGTCGAAAGTCAAGCCTGTCTACAGACCTGTAAGCCGGGCCGCCGCTGCGGTTTTAGAAACCTTGCAGGTCTGACTGGACATATAGACCTGCAAGGTTTCTGAAACCGCAGCGGCGGCCCGGCTTACAGGTCGGCGCTGCGGCGCTCCTGTAATTCCTGCAGCAGCAGATCGTTGGTTTCCTGCAGCAGCCGGACGCGCTCATTGAGCTGAAACAGCAGGAACTCCATATTGCGCAGGCGCTCATCGAGCGTCAAAGCCGCCGTGGGCGACTGCGACAGCGTCCGGAACATAAGACCCTCACCCCGCAGCAGCCAGTCGGCGTTGACGGAGGGATAGGCCAGCAGGATTTTTTCGAGCGTTTCAAAGCGGGGTTTGAGGCGGCCGTGGAGGATGTGATAGACTTTTTCGCCCCGTTTTTCGCCTAGTTGCCGGGCAAATTCCAGCACACTGACGTCGAGGGCATCGATAAGCTGCTGAAGGCGGTTTCCGATGGTCATCGAATGGGTCATTTTTACATGAATTCGTGTACAATAAAGGCTCTTATGGCTTGTTCGTTTACACAATTCTATGTAAATTTATGTCCTGAACCAAGACCCTGTAAAAGGCAAAAGGGGCCGCATCGCGATCCCCCTGTCCGAACAGTAAACAACAAATACTAATGAACACACAAAAAAACAACATGATCTCCGAAAATCAAAATGGTTTGGGGGTAAATGTGCAACAACCGGTGCACGAGGTGGCCGGAGAAGCCCGGATTCCGTCGTTCAAATACCTGGAGGGGCACCCCCGGCAATATCGGTTCGATGCCAAGGAGGGCGTGTTCAACATCAACGGAACCGAAAAGCTGGGTGGTCCGTCGCAGGGGCGTTCGCTGACCTTTCAACCCATTGCCTGGCGCATTTTCACGGACAATATCCTGAACATGGGCACCAAAAACTGGGCCGAGCTCTTTTTCATCGATGAGAAAGACTGCGTATCGGCGGTGCTGTTTCACGGCTACAGCGTCGACAATATCTACCGACTCATCGAGCCGCTTTTCTACGACGACCTGACGCTGGCCGACGTGCTGATTACGGCTACGGCGGAGCGCAAGGAAAATACCCGGATTCAGCCGAAGGGCGTGTATTACATCGCCTCGTTTTCCTATAAACTGGCCGACCCGGTCCGGACCGCCGAACTGAAGGCGTATGCCGAATCGCACCGCATTTTCCGCCACGAAACGCTGACCGACATCGCTAACATCAAGACGGCGTATAACTACTTCAATCCGTTTGCCCATGAGGCAGAACTCACACTGCCCGCTGCCAACTGATATGCACCTGTTCACCGACCAATCGGAGGCGGCGTTTCGGCTGCCCTCCTCCTATCATCTGATTCCGCGGGTGTCGAACTCCGACCTCACGCGGCTGAAAGAAGAGTATCTGGGCTATGGGACGATTCCCTCAGCGCGGTGGTACCCCGAAACGGCCCGGACCTTCGGGCGGGCCTTTCATTCGCACCTGCTCGAGCCCGAAAGCGTCGGCGGCGTCATCCGCCAGTTGCTGCCCGACCTCGCCCCCAGCGATTCGGATAAGCTGGATACGCTGACGGACCGGATTCGCCGCGACCCGTTCTGCCGCCGTTACCTGAACGGAACGTCCCAGCGTGAGCGCATCGTACTCTTTACGGACCCGGAGACGGGCGTGGCCTGCAAGTCGCGCATCGACCTGCTGCACACGAGTCCGAAACGGCGGTCGGCGCTGATTCTGGATTTCAAGACGACCTCGGCCCGGAGCCAGAGCCAGTTTCTGCAAAGCTGCTACGACTACGATTACGACCGGCAGGCGGCGTTTTATCTGGACGCGCTGCGGTATGCCGAAAGCGGCGAATGGGCCGACACCCGGCGGTTCCGGTTCGTACTGATAGGAGTGCAGAAACAGCGACCCAACCGGCTCTTTGCCGTCGAGGCCACCGACATTCCGAACTTCATCGACTATGGCCGGAAGAAATACCGCTTCTGGCTCCGCAAATGGAACGAACGCCAGGACGAACCCGAAGTAAGATGGCGGCTGGCGTCGTGATTTAATTTTGAATGATTGAATGATAGAATGGTTGAATGAGCTGGCGCCTTAATGAGAAGTTCGTAAGGCGTCAGCCCATTCAATCATTCTGTCATTCTACTATTCTATCATTGCTCATGCTCACTCCCCAACTCATTGATGTCCCTTCTGCCCGGCCCCTGTTTGAATGGGGAACCGACGGGCTGGTGCTCTGGCTGGAAGAACTCGACGGTTTCGGCAGCCTGATGGCAAACATCGAACCGGCGCTGGAACAGGTGTCGTTCGCCATTGAACTGCAAACGGGCTGGGATCACCGCACCGACGGCGATACCTATCACCCGCTGGTGGGCTACCGCGTTCTGCTCCGCGATGCAACGGGCCGGTGGTATGCGGTCAGGCTCGACGAAACCGGGCGCTTCGATAATTTTATTCCGCTGGAGGAAGCCGACTTCGAGGCAGTATACGATAAAGTGATGTGGCTCGTGTAGCCCGTAACCCGGAAAGCCTTTCCGGGTTGTGCGAAGCACAAGTAAATTACGCCTTCGGCATACCCGGAAAGGCTTTCCGGGTTACGGGTTACGCAGGCCGCAACACTCTCCTCTTCTTTATAGTTACTATACCGGTAATCAACGTGATGAAACGCTTTGAAGAGGTCGGTAAAAATTCTGATTGCGCTTGTCGTTCTTCTCATCATTGCCCGGCTCCTGCTGCCCTGGTTCGTGCTGCGCTACGTCAACCGGACCCTGGCCGACATGGGCGCTTATACGGGTCACGTCGAAGACGTCGACATTCAGCTCCTGCGCGGAGCGTACCAGATTGACGAACTGCGCATCCGTAAAATTCGGGGTAACTTCAAAGAACCCTTTCTATACATTCCCAAAACTGATTTGTCGATTGAATGGGAATCGCTCTTCAAGGGCGAACTGGTGGGCGAGGTGGAATGCTACCAGCCGGAACTGAATTTCGCCTTCAGTGAGCGCGAGAGCCAGAGCCAGACGGGACAGGAATACGACTGGACTCAACTCGTAAAGGAACTGCTGCCGATTCAGATTAACCGCTTCGCCATCGTCGGGGGCCGAATCGACCTGACAAGCCTCGTGAGCCAGCCCCGGGCCGATTTGTCCCTGCAGAACGTTCAGGGCGAAATCCGCAACATCAGCAACACCGCCGATATCAACGCCAAACTGCCCTCGCCCGTCTGGGCTACGGGCGACATGCCGGGCTATGGCGGCACCATGCGCTTCGACGGCAGAATGTATCTGCTGAAACCCCTCCCGGACATCGACGCCAACCTGCGCCTGAACGACGTCCAGTTGGTCAAACTCAACGACCTGGCCCGGCAGTTTGTGGGCATCGATTTCGAGGAAGGCACCCTCAGCGTCTACTCGGAGATGGCTCTGGACAATGGTCGGCTGAAAGGCTACATCAAGCCCCTTACCCGAAACCTGAAAGTGTTTAAACTGGACGAAGATGAGGGCCGGTCGGTCGGGAAATTCGTTAAAGAGCTCGTTGTCGAAGGCGGCACCGAACTGCTCGAAAACCGCAAGGCGGACCAGGTAGCCACCCGAATCCCGATAGAAGGGAACGTCGATAATCTGCAGGCCGACGTCTGGCCCACCATTTTTGGTTTGATACGCAATGCCTACGTCGAAGCTTTCCAGGAAGAGTTCGACTATGACATTACCTTCAAAGATGCCCTGCAAACGCTCAAGGAGGATTATAAGCAGAAACGGGACGAGCGGAAGACGGAACGGAAAGAGCGGCGGGAGAAACGAAAGGAAGAACGACGCCGGAAACGGGAGGAGCGAAAACAGGATTAAAACAAAACCGGGCCGCTACAGCGTAATGGCCCGGTAACACTCTTGTTAAACCTAAACTCTAACCTTCCGGCCTGAACCGGTCAGTCTCGCCCGCAGCGACGGGCCTTCCCCCTGTTCCGGAATAGGCTTCTTCTTCACATCCATCCAGGGTTATACAAACCTAACCAAAATCTATTTATCAGACAAAAAAATTTAAGCAATAAATACGCAATGGCCCCGCTTTTTCGTTAGGCAGGTTTTTAAATAAAGAGAAAAGAAAAGCCTGAAGGTGATTTTAACGTATATTATTACTCAATTTTCCCGAACACACTGCGGCCTTCTCGTTTACTAATCAGCTATTTATCAGACAACGATTCACTGATTCCTGTGTAGGCTGGCTTCCTGCGGTACCGGGCGTCGAAGGGCAGAGGAAAATCCTGACACTGACAGAATTTGGGTATCCAGCTATCGCCATCGCTCACGTTCCAGAACGTAATGCCGTATTGCTGGTCTTTGGGTACGGCCCGGCGATAGGCCCGCACAATGGCGGCATACTTCTGGCGCTGGCGCTGCCAGTGTTCGTCGGTGGGCGTGAAATTGGGCAGTTTTCCGGGATTCACCCGCACGTCGAGTTCGGAGATATGCACCAGCAGACCCGTGGCGGCTGTCCGGCGCAGGGCATTTTCAATAAGTGAATCGGACTGGTTGACGTTGGTGTGCATCTGTAGTCCGATGCCGTCGATGGGTACGCCCCGGCGTTTGAAATCGGCGACCATATTCAGGATGGCGGCGAGCTTGCGGGGACTGTATTCCTGACCGTAATCGTTGTAGAACAGTTTGACACCGGGATTGAACTCACGGGCGTAGCGGAAAGCCCGCGCTACGAAATCCGGGCCAAGCTTCTCCGACCAGATACTTTTCCGCAGCGTTCCATCGTCCATAAATGCTTCATTGACGACGTCCCAGGCCGCAATTTGTCCGATATTGTTCCGAACGACGGTTTTGATATGGTCACGCAGCAAACCCTCCCAGGTCGCCGAATCGCCCTGAAACTCAGTCACCCATTTTGGAACGGCCTCGTGCCAGACCAGCGCGTGGCCGTGCATCCGTTTGCCGGTCCGGGCAGCATAGGTTACCAGTGCATCGCCTCCGCTGAAGTCATAACGGTCTTTTTCGGGATGAACGTGGTGCATTTTCAGGACATTTTCGGAGGTAATGCTGCTGAATTCCTGCTCCACCGTCCGGCGGTAATCGGGGTGGTTGGTCAGCAGTTTGGGGCTGAGGGCGGCCCCGATGGGAAAGGGGGCCAGCGATCGGAGCGTCGGCTCCGGCTGTTCTGCCCCCACACATCCGATCAGCAGCAAAAAACTCCCTATTCCCTTTGCGAGCGTTGCGTTCACCTTAGCGTCTTTGCGTTTAGATTGTGCCCTTCTTTAGTTCCTTCACAGCATAATCTGCCGCCCGGGCCGTGAGGGCCATGTAGGTCAGTGAGGGATTCTGACAGGCGGATGAGGTCATGCTGGCCCCGTCGGTGACAAACACGTTTTTGACCGCGTGCATCTGATTCCATTTATTGAGCACCGAAGTTTTAGGGTCGCGGCCCATGCGGGCGGTGCCCATCTCGTGAATCGCCAGACCCGGTGCCTGGTGGTTGTCGAAGGCCGCCGTGACCTTAATGCCCGCCGATTCCATCATCGCTTTGGCCTGTTCGATGGCGTCGACAGTCATTTTGTCTTCATTCTCGCCCCAGGCGCAGTCGATGTCCAGGGTGGGCATACCCCAGCGGTCTTTTTTGTCGTGATTCAGTTTAACATGGTTTTCGTAGCGCGGCAGCATCTCGCCCATCGCCGTCATACTGAACGTCCAGATGCCGGGGCGGGTCAGTTCCTCCTTGAAATCGGCCCCGAAACCATCCAGACCGAAGCCCCGTCCCCAGCCTTCCCGCCCGGCTCCGCAGGCGTAGGCATAACCCCGCAGGAAATTCTGCTGTTTGTCGTTAAGCACGTTCCGGAAGCGGGGAACGTATGTTCCCGTCGGGCGGCGACCGTAATAGTAGAAATCATCGAATTCCTTACCCTCGTAGATGCCCGACACGCGGCCCCGATAGTTGTGGTCCATCAGGTAGTGGCCCAGCGCTCCGCTGTCGTTGCCCAGTCCGTTCGGGAAGCGACTGGAGGTGGAGTTCAGCAGCACGAGCGTGCTGTTGAGCGTAGCGGCGTTGACGAAGATGACTTTGGCAAAAAACTCGGTGGCCTGCAGCGTGTTGGTGTCGATGACGCGCACCCCCGTAGCCTTACTTTTTTTTTCGTCGTAAATAATGCTGTGTACCACCGAAAAGGGCCGGATGGTGAGCCGTCCGGTTTTGGCGGCGGCGGGCAGCGTGGCCGAGTTGCTGCTGAAATAGGCTCCGTAGGGACACCCCCGCGAACACCAGTTTCGCGACTGGCAGTCGGCCCGGCCCAGTGCCTGATGAACGGGCTGGGATTTGCTGAGGTTGGCCGTCCGGCTCATGATGAAATGGCGGTCGGGGAAGTTCTTGTCGATGGCTTTTTTAACATGCTTCTCGACGCAGTTCATCTCGAAGGGCGGCAGGAATTCGCCGTCGGGCAGGGTTGTCAGGCCGTCTTTGTTGCCGCTGATGCCCGCAAATTTCTCGACGTAGCTGTACCACGGGGCAAGGTCCTGGTAGCGAATCGGCCAGTCGACCCCGTGACCGTCCCGGAGATTATCTTCGAAATTGACGGGTGCCCAGCGCTGCGTCCACCGCGCCCAGATGAGCGATTTGCCACCCACCTGATAGCCCCGCGTCCAGTCGAAGGGCTTGATCTGCTGAAACGGGTGTTCGTCGTCTTTTACAAAGAAATGACCCGAATATTCATTGAACGCATACCCTGTTTTGCTAACGACCGGATTTTTCTCAATCACCTCCAGCGGCAGACGGCCCCGGTGGGTCATCTCCCAGGGTGCCGACATGGTCGTGGGGTAGTCCGTAACGTGTTCGATGGGCCGACCGCGCTCCAGAACGAGCGTACGTAATCCTTTCTGAGTCAGCTCTTTGGCAGCCCATCCTCCGCTGATCCCCGACCCAATGACGATGGCATCGTAGGTTTGTTGAGCGGCAGCATTATTGAAGTACATGGCGGTTACTGGTTGATAATCACTCTGTTTTTTTAACGTGGTCAGGGGCGCAGATTGTACGGCGTCCTCAATGAACGGTCATGGAATACAAACCAGAAACAGGGCCTGACTTACTCAATGTCGACTGAGTTTTCGGCTGAACGACGAACCGGCTACATCGTTGCGATATATAACAGTCGGGACCGCTATGGATGACATATCGTTGGTGATATGGCGTCCATAGCGGCCCCGACTGTGACTGATTTTTCCCTTTACTGATTCGGAGTCTGGCCCGCTTTAGGCTTCGTGCTCGAACCATTGTAGCGGGAAGCGTTTTTACCCGCTGCCGACGGTCCGGTTGTCGAGCCTTTGTTTGCATCGTAATTACCCTGCCCCGACGTAGCCCGACCGGACGTGGCCCGACCCGTCGTAGAAACTCCGGAAGCCGGGCTCGCGGCAGTGCCGTTACCACTGTTCGAACTGCCCGTAGCAGCACCCGTTGCCGTGGAGCGCCGGTTGTTCCTGCCTGAGCCACCCTCCTGCCGGTCGAGCGTGGCGGCTGACGTAGCCGGAGCACCGGTACCCGAAGCATTTCGCCGTTTGGTCGAGCCGTTGTTGCTGGTACCGGAGTACTCTTTCCCCGTTTTACCCGACGGACGGCTCATGTTGGTTTTCACCTGGTCGACATTCGTAACGGCCCCCGACGAAGCGGCTCCCTGACTGGTGTTCGACGTCGAGCCCTGCGTATAGGTGTGTGCCTTCCGGGTCGGGCGGGTGGCCCGGCCAGCCGACGAAGTTCCGGAGCGGGGAATGGCTCCACTGCCGCCGGGGGCGCTGGCCTGCCGACCTGAATTGACGTTCGGGTCATTGGTGAGGTCACCGGTTTTGGTCGAACCCGTCTGCAGATTGCTGTTGCCTGCACGGCTTTGTCCCGAGCTCATTTTACCGCTGCCTTTCTGGCTGCTTCCCGAACTATAGGCGGCGGCGGGATAGTCCGTGCTGCCGCCCCGGCGTCCGGTCGGATTGTCATTGGTGGCTTTCTGGTTTGGGTTACTGGTCGCCGAAGGCCTCTGATTCGAGGGGGTCGACGAACTGGACCCGCTGACCCCGGTGTTGGGCGTCTGGGCCGTTGCTTCAAGGGTGATGCCGACCGACAGCAGCAGCCCCAATACTTTTATGGTTCTCATCTTCGATGCCTTTTTAAAACACGGGGAAGACAGAGGTTAACACAGAGGCTGACCTTCATCAGGTCTCATCCTTCAACACATTGCCGGACTTCCGCTGAAGCCGGACATTCCTGCACACCGCCTCTGTGAATCCTCCGTGCTCTCCGTGGTTGCTGTTTATTTCAATTCCTTACAGTATCGACGTCCGTCGCTCCGCCCCGCCGGAGTGAGTCCGGACGCAGGCGCTTCGGGTCGCGTAATGGCCGACGGTCCTGAATGGGCGGGGCGCTCTGTCCCGGTGTACTGACACCCGACCGCGTGGGCCGACCATTTCGCAGAGTATCGCCCATCCGTTCCCGCCGCTGCCGCTGTTTCAGTCCAGGCGTGGCAGCGCCCGGCGTGGCAGCGCCCGGCGTGGCAGCGCCCGGCGTGGCGACGCCCGGCGTGGCGACGCCCGGCGTGGCGACGCCCGGCGTAGCGACGCCCGGCATCCGCGTGGTATCGACGCGGCTGTTTTCGCTGGCCGTCTGCCCCCGGGTGGCCGTAGTCGAGGTCGACTGACTAATGGCAGGCTGGTGATCCTGACCCAGAACGGCGTGGCCCAGCGGCAGCAGGACTGCCAGAACGAACCAATTCGGTGAACGTTTCATATCGATGCTCCGTAAGGGCGTTTTCTGAATTTAATAAACGGAGCAGCTAACACGATAGTATGCCTGCTGCTCTGTTACCGTTCCGTCATGTACGGTCGGCAGCCAGCGCCGATAGCGCCGCCACCTTCATTTAGTTGTTGCCGGTCGAGTCGCGGCGGGATGAATTCCGATCCGTCCGGTTGCGCCGCTTGTTTTTCGTCCGGTCGTTGGTTCTTCCGTTCATGCCCGACGACGAATCCATCTGGGTTGAGGTGCGGTCGCCCGAACGATTCATCCGGCCCTGCTGGCCCGAGGTGGTCGTGTTGTCCGTCTGACCGCTGGTGTTAGTCTGGGTCTGCGGGCTACCCGTGGTGCCGTAGGTGCCGCTGCTGCCGGATGTCGTTCCCGTTGAAGTCTGGGAGCCGGACGTACCCGTCGTAGACGGTGTCTGAGTGGAGCCCGTGCTGGTCTGCGAACCGAGCGTCGTGTTGCCCTGGGGATAGGTCGACGAGTTGGTATTACCCGTCGTTCCCTGACTGTTGGTCTGGCTGCGGGGATCGGTCGTCGTTGTCGTCGAGCTGCTGCCTGTTGTCCCCGTCGTGGTGTTGGTGTTTGTTGTCTGCGCCTGAGAGAGGGTCGTTATTCCTAATAACAAGGCCCCCAGCATGAATGCTTTTTTCATCGTTGAGTCAGTTTATGAAGGTTAGTTTATCCTTCTCCAGAACCTAACTCAAGATTTATTCTATATGTTTTATGGGATTTATAAATTTAATATTCTGCTTAGGGTTGCCATTGGATTCCGACCGTGAGGCCGTAGCTATACGGACGAATGTAAAAATGTTGCCGGGCGTCGATGGAAGGCGTCAGGTTATAAATCAGTCCCGGTTCAATCTGCAGACGAACATGCGGGCCTATCGATCGCTCCAGCCCATAGGCCAGATGCAGAAACGGCTGCCAGTCCCGACTGAAAGCGTCGGCTCCTGAACGATTCAGCGTATAGCCCACGCTGCCCCCCGCCACCAGATACTGCTGCCCTAATCGGCCCCGGCTCAGCATCAGGCGCCCTTCAAGACTTGCATTGAGGTAATGCCAGTATGCCGCAAACTGCTGCGGTTCGGTACGGTAGACCGGCGTTACGCGGACCGTCTGGTTATTGACGTATTCGACCTGTAGCGAATCTGGGCTCGCCGCACGGATGTCATACTGCATCTGCTGCTGCATCTGCTGCCAGGCCAGCCCTGCCCGCAGGTTCAGCCAGCGGTTCACGGCTTTGTCCAGTCCGATTTTCACCCGCCAGCCCGAGCGGGATGATAATGAGGCAACGGACCGGATGTCCTGAATAACCACTTCATCCCCTGCAATGGGGCGCACCGACCGAAACGTATACAACGGCGTGATTTGGCCGTAAACAGACATAGGTGTTTGGGTAAAACGGGGCTCGATGGCCGCAGGCACCGAAGGAGCCGCCACCGTCGGCAGACTGGAGCGGGTCTGAAGCCGGAATGGCCTCCCACTTAATCCGGCCAGAACCATTCCGCGATACGCCGGGGTTTCAGACGATTGGTCCGGGAATACTGAGCCGGTGGCCTCCTCTGAGCGGCGGACGGGCAGGGCAGGCCCACTGGTCGGGCGCATTTCGGCTGCCGGACGACGTGAGTTGAAGCTGACCGGGTGGGACGAAGCGCCCTCCAGCAGTCGGGGCACCGGCATATGGGCTATTCGGGTTTTCATTCCGGAGCGACCGACCGGAGACTCGCCAGCCGGTTGGGGTGCCGGACCGACCGGGCTAACAGTGGCATCGACTTTTGTATACGCCTCATCCGGCTGAGGGCGGGAGGGTCGACCCCTCTCCAGGCGTTCTGTACTGGCCTGCCGGGCGGTTTTTGGCCCGGCAGTGGCCGGACCCGGCGAACGTTCCGGCCACTCCATCAGCAGCCATGCACCCAGCAGCAGCACCAGCAGCCCAATGCCGAGAGGCTGTTTCCATCCCGGCGGTTTCGGCTTGTCCGGCTCACGGTTGACCTCTGCCAGAATGCGGCGGAGGGCATCCGGTGACGGCTCCGACTCAAATCCGTCGAAGCGTTCGCGAATGCGGCGTTCCCATTGTTCGTCAGTAGTTTCCATAGCTGACAATCCCGATAGTTTTCAGTTTGGCCCGGAGTGATTCTTTGGCCCGGGCCAGTTGTGATTTTGAAGTTCCTTCCGAAATGTTCAGCATCTGCGCAATTTCGGGGTGTGTATAGCCATCGATGACATACAGGTTGAAGACCATACGGTAACCATCCGGCAGGGTCTGCACCTGTTTCAGCAGTTCTTCGGTTGAAATGCGGGCGAGCATGTCCAGATGATCGTTCTGGTGAATGTACCGGGCGGCTTCGCAGTCGATTTCGCCATGCTCATGCCGGTGCCGGTGATACCAGTTGATAGCCGTATTGACGACCACCCGTTTGAGCCAGAACACCAGCCGGTCGGGCTGCTCGACGGTGTGGATTTGCTGGAAGATGCGGATGAAGGCCTCCTGAAACATGTCTTCCGCCTCGGCGGGGCAACGGGCATAGCGACGGCACAGACCCATCAGCCGACCTTTGTAACGTTCGTACAAAGCCGTTTGCGCACGAGGATCGTGTCGCTGACATGCCCGCAGGAGTTCTGGTTCCGTCAAGTACGTTTTAGGTGTAGTAAATGGGTAACCGGTCGATGAGGCAAATGAGTAACTATCCACATACCCAATTCCCTGATTCCATTCAGCCCATTCTCATTATTTAAATTCGATTTTCACCGTCGCCGCCGATCGGTTGCCGGCCATATCGATAAGTTCGTATTTAAAGGTGACAATACCGATAAGATTCGACGGAAAACGGTAAACGACAGCGCCATCCCGGGTAATTTCCAGATTGGCGCTGGATAGATTCTCCGTTATTCTTAGACTGGCAATCGGCTGGCAGATACGGTCGTTGTTCAGTATAGGCAGATAAACGAATCCCTGCCGGACGTCTTCTCCCTGCCGGGCGCGGCCAACCGTCCGGCTATCGTCACGGGCATTCAGTATGCATCCGGCCTCCGGTGCCTTCAGCCGAAGCCGAACCGTTGCCTCCGCACACTCGGTGCCTTCGCAGCGGCGGTAGCGCAGTTCGTCCGTTCCCGTAAAATTCGGGTTCGGGCGGTATACAATCAGGTTGGTTCGGGTTACGGTGGCACTGCCGCCGGAAGGCGCTTTCGTTAGCGTGATGGCAGCGCTGCGGTCCCGGCAAAGCTGGTCATTAGCCAGCACCGGAATTGCCAGCGAATCGGTCGTCATCCGGGGCTTCCAGACGACATTATCATCCCGAAGAGTCATTTTACATTCCTGCCGGGGCGATTCGCCTACCAATATGCGCACCGTGCCCAGAAACGTCCGGGGCTCGTTGTCTGTGACAATAATTCGGTAAATGAAGGTATCGACGCCGCTAAACCCGCTGTTGGGCGTATAGACCATTTTACCGTTTTCTTCCCGGACGGTGCCGTTTTCAGGGGCTTCCTGGACGGCCAGACTGCCCCGATCGACAATGACATTGCAGAAGCGGTCATTTTTCAGAACATCGATGACAACGGCCTTCCCGACGGGCGTTCGGGCGAAATCGGGAATAGGTCCTGCGTGGCAGGGCATCCGGCTGCTGTCGGCGGCGACATTGATCCGGAAGGGGCGCAGGGTGCGGGCTCCCTGTTCGATGCCGAGTGCGAATACGTCTTCCCCCGCCACAAAATCCTGGCCCGGCGTGTACAGCAGCAGGCCGGTATTGGTGAATCGGGCCTCGCCCGTCTGCGGCGGTCGCTCGATGCGGAACGTGGCGGAGGCCGTTACGCCGGGCAGCGACCGGAGGTCGATGGCAACCGGCTGATCGGGCAGCGTATACAAATCGTCCGTCTCTTCGTCGGGCAGTTCCTGCGGCGGCGCTTCTTTATCCATAAAGACGGAATCGCAGCCCCCGACCAGAATCAGCAGACTCAGATTCAGAATCAATGAATGAAGATACTGTTTCATGAACTACGTTTAACCGAATTAGGTGTCATAGCAGTCAGGACAGCGGTCAGCGCCAAAGGGTTGCATTCCTGACCGGATTCATAAAAAAAGGTACACCGCCCGAGCAGCGATGTACCTTTGACCGGAGTATAAGTCCGGCTTACAGATTCATTTTCTTCATTTCCTTCACGGCAAAGTCGGCAGCACGGGCCGTCAGCGCCATGTAGGTCAGCGAGGGGTTCACGCAGGAAGCCGACGTCATGGCCGCTCCGTCGGTGACGAATACGTTCTTGGCCGCATGTACCTGATTGTATGCGTTAAGCACCGAGGTTTTGGGATCGCGGCCCATGCGGGCGGTGCCCATCTCATGGATGCCCAGACCCGGCCACGAACCGGCGTCGTAGGTCGTAACGTTTTTCAGACCAGCCGATTCGAGCATTTCCCCGGCATCGGCCATCATGTCCTTGCGCATCTTCATCTCGTTCTCTTTGAACTCGGCGTCGAAGCGCAGGATTGGCTGCCCCCACTTATCAGTCTTTTCTTTCGTCAGTTCGACCTTGTTTTCGTAATACGGCAGACATTCGCCAAACGCCGTAATACCCATGTTCCACGGGCCGGGTTTGGTTATTTCCTCCTTGAACTCAGCCCCAAAACCTTCGATACTATTGCCCCGGCCCCAGTTCATGCGGCTTGCCCCGCCCTGATAGCCAAAGCCACGCAGATAATCACGCTTCTGCTGTCCGGGCAGGTTTCGGTAACGCGGGATGTAGATACCGTTGGCCCGGCGACCGTAGTAGTAGCGGTCCTCGAACCCTTCGTAGGTACCGTTAGCGCCCAGCCGGAAGTGGTGGTCCATCAGATAATGGCCCAGCGCTCCGCTGTCGTTGCCGAATCCGTTGGGGAAGCGATTGGAGGTCGAATTCATCAGAATGAAGGTCGAACCGAGGGCCGAAGCGCACAGAAAGACGATGCGGCTGTTGAATTCCAGCATCTCGCCCGACTTTTCGTCGATGACCCGAACGCCTTTCGCTTTCTGCGTCTTCTCGTCATAAATCAGCGAGTTGACAATGGAATGAGGCCGGAACGTCAGGCGGCCGGTCTTCATGGCGGCGGGCAGTGTGGCCGCCTGCGTACTGAAGTAAGCGCCGTACGGACACCCGCGAATGCAGAGGTTTCGGTACTGACATGCCGCCCGACCCAACGCCGTCTGGGCGGCGGTTGGCTTGGTCAGGTGTGCCACGCGACCGATGATGATTTTTCGGTCGTTCCATTTTTTCTCCACCGATCCTTTCACGTGCTTTTCGAGGCAGTACATGTCCATCGGCGGCTGAAACTTGCCGTCGGGAAGCTGCATCAGGCCATCACGGGAACCGCTGATACCGGCAAACGTTTCGACGTAATCATACCAGGGCGCGATGTCCTTATACCGGATGGGCCAGTCGATGGCGATGCCTTCTTTGGCATTGGCCTCGAAATCGAGGTCGCCGAGGCGGTAGCTCTGACGGCCCCACATCAGCGAACGGCCGCCCGTATGGTAGCCCCGCATCCAGTCGAATCGCTTGGTTTCCAGATACGGATTGTCCTTGTCGTTGACAAACAGGTAGGCCGACCCTTCTGAAACGGTGTAGCCAGTCCGGGCCTGAACGGCCTGCTCCTCCAGCGAGTTCAGCGGCATGCGCCCCCGGTGCGGAAATCCCCAGGGGTCGGTCATGGCCGTTTTGTAGCCCGTAATGTGTTCGATATGCTCACCGCGCTCCAGCAGCAGCACTTTCAGACCTTTTTCGGTCAGCTCTTTGGCGGCCCAGCCCCCGCTGATACCCGACCCGACGACAATGGCGTCGTAGGTCACAGTCTTTTTATGGTCGATATTGAGGTTCATTGTTCTTTCAGAAATGAATAATGGAAAATGTATAATGTATAATGCTACTGCCTGCTCAATGTGTACATGTCAGAAATCTCAGTTCATTATACATTATTCATTATACATTGATTTGTTACAGTGCCCAGGCTTTCTGGCCCGGCTTGAGGGGAATGCAGCCTTCGAAGCGACCGGGAACGGCCACATACTCCAGCGCCTGCGTTGCGCCTACCTCCGAAGTGAAGTAACCCATGACGGTCAGGTCTTTCAGCATGTTGAAGAACGGCGTATAGCGCTGGTCGGCAGGCTGCGCCGCCATGGCCTTACGCTGCTGGGCGGCTTCAGCCTGAAGCTTGGTCATGATATCGATGCGCTGCGCGTTGTCGAGGGCCGTAAAGTTTTTGCTGTAGGCCGCCTGGCTGATTTCATTGGTATGCGCCAGACCGTCGAGGAACCGTTTCTGATCCGCTTCTTTGTAGCAGTCTTTCAGAACGATGTCGATAATCTCGTTCACTTTAGCGGCTTTGGCTCCGGGCGTTTTGGTCGTCGGGATGATAACCTCGGTCATCTCGGCCACCTGGGCGTCCTGGTCAGCCGTAAAGAGCAGGGGCTTGCCGGTGGCATCACGGGCAGCCGCCGATGCTTCGAGTGTATTGGCGAGAGCCGGCAGAGTAAGCGTGGCGCCCACCATCGTTGCCACTCGCATCAAGGCGTCTCTTCTGTTCATCTTGAGTTAGAAGGAAAGAAAGTGAAGTTCAATCAGGTAACGGAATTGTCCATGACAAATATATGGATTTCGGGGTCTTTTGTGTACTAAAAAGAATGTATATTCCGAAACGAAGAAAATATCAGGCTGGATTTAAGTACTTCTACTTCCTTAGTTCGACTCAGAAACTACATTTTGGAAAAATTTTGTTTGTTTCTAAAATATTCTGCTCTCCTGTTCGACTATCCAGATAAATGAATGCGGCAACACCTATAATGGCCCCAGGTATGGATAGTGAGGTTCCGGATACGGTATCCCGCCCTTCCGGATCGGCGGAGCGGGCGGGCGAGTCGGTGGAGCGAGAGCGGTCGGGGCTGTTCGATTTTCTGCGCCGACGGCTGCCCACGCGGGAGGATGCCGAGGATTTGCTGCAGGACGTGCTGACCGACTGGGCCGAGGTTAGTCAACTGGCCCGACCCATCGAACACCTGACCGGCTGGCTCTATACGGTTGCCCGCCGACGGATTTCGGACTGGTATCGAAAGAGACGGCCCGTATCGCTGGAGGAGCAGTTTACTGGTTTTTCGGATGATGATGAGCCGCTGCTGCTGACCGACCTGCTGGCGACCGACGATGAAGCTGCCGACGACGGCATGATGCGGGAGTTGATGATGGACGAGATCATGGCGGCCCTGGACGAACTGCCCGCCGAACAGCGTGATGTTTTTGTGCGTCACGAGATTGACGGACAGAGCTTCCGCGAGATGGCCGACGAACTAAACGTTCCTGTCAACACCCTGCTGTCGCGGAAACGCTACGCCGTTCTATTTTTGCGAGAGCGACTGCGGGATTTGTACGATGAATGGCTAAACGACGACTAAAACATAAACTATACCATGAGAAAACGATTCTGGATTCGCCGGGGACTGGCGGCCTTCGCCTTCGGGCTGGGCCTGCTGGCGTTGGTCGGCCTGGTGGTCATGGCGTTATGGAACTGGCTGGTTCCGGTCCTCTTCGCCGGGCCTACGGTCACGTTCTGGCAGGCGCTGGGCCTGCTGGCACTGGGCAGGATTCTGTTCGGCGGTTTTGGTTTCGGTGGCCGGAGACGCGGCTTTGGTAAACCCAATGGCTGGAACTATCAGTATGTCAGTATGGGAGGAGGGTCGGAACGACATGGGGAAATGCGGGAAAAGATGCGCGAACGGGCGGAAAAATGGCGCAGCATGACGCCCGAAGAACGCCGGAAAGCCCGCGATGAGATGCGGGCCGAATGGCGGGAACGCTGCAATCGGGGCTGGAGAGATACCGACTGGGATAGCCCCCGCGAACGTCGGGATACGCCGGAGGGTAGTTAATGTATAATGAAAAATGAATAATGAATAATGAATAATGAGCCGACGGGGCTATCTGCAGGGATCAGTGATAAACCAATCCCCATCCATTATCCATTTTTCATTGCGGTCCGCCGGTGCGGTACATTATTCATTATGAGACAATTAACCCAACCCCGACAAACCATCCGCCGTCGCTGGCTCCGTTCCGTGCTAACGGCAATCCTTTTGATTATCGGCTGGATATTGTATGACCTGAACCGTCCGGTAAATGTCGACCTGCGCCAGTTTGACCCGCTCGAAGTGGCCCGGCTGGACGCCGAAATGTGGCGGTCGTATTATGAACGTCGACCTGTGCGGATGTTCAGCCAACTGGCCGAAGCCATGCGGACGCAGTATGGCGCTCCGTTCTGGCGGTCGTTCGTGATTGCCTACCACGCCGGAAAAGCGGCGTTTGTTTTCAAGGACGGTCGGAAATCGCTCCGATTATACCAAGGCACTACCCAGCCTCGAACGCTATTACGCCCAACTCAACAACCTCAGCGCCCGGCCCTTCGACGTAAACCGGGCGGCCCGGCTCGAACTCGAATGGTGGATTGTCCGCCGTGAACGCGACCGCCACCCGCCATCCGAGTGGGCGCAGTTGCTGGCCGATCTCGCTGGTGAACTCTACCACCTCCCCTCCTCCCGCTTCCGCGAACACGCCCGCCTGCGGGTAAAGTCCATGCTCTACCGCGACGCCCGCAACGGGCGCATGACCGAAAGCGACTGGCAGCATGTCCGGCAGGTGCTGGAGGAATCGTGGAAGGCGCTTTATAAGAAAGTTAATGATTGAATGATAGAGTTTTGAATGACAGAATAACGGCAAAGCCGATTAACCCATTCAATTATTCTAAACTCTATCATTCAATCATTCAAAATTACACCATTCAATCATTCCTATTTATCCCACCACACCGGCGTATCCAGGTCGTTGATGTCACGCAGTCCCTGACTCTGGATGGCCGCGTCGAGATTGGTACGGTTCACCGAGTTCTCCGCATCGGGATACGACAGCCGGTTGATAAAATTGCCCCGGATGGTTTTACCCGGGTACGGATTCGGGGTCAGTACCGGGAAGTTCGCCCGGCGGAAGTTGGCCCAGGTTTCGGGAAAGTTCAGGAACGAGGCTATCCAGTACTGCGTACCAATCTGCTCCAGCCCACGGGCCGCTACGAAAGGATTGGCGGCCAGATACGCCGTAATATCGGCGGCGGCGATAGCCGAACCGGGGTCATAGTCGGCCAATTGCTGCATATGGGCCGTTACGCCCGCGTTGTAGAAGGTCGCCGGATTGCCCGCCGTCCAGCCGCGCACGGCGGCTTCGGCCAGCAGCAGTTGAGTTTGGGCAAACGTGACAAAGAAGTTCGGCGAGGCGAGTTTACCCATGCGCGTACGGTCGAGCTGCGAGTAGTCGTAGAAGCTCACCAGCCCGTCACGGGTGGCCTGCGCCACAATCGTACTGTTGTCGAAACCCATCGGCATCCCGATTTGCACTGCCGTTGTGCGGTTGGCACGGGCGGCTGTCTGCTGCGGACCCGAAGCGGCCCCTACGTAGCGCACGGCGATGGCAGGCAGGCGCGGGTCATTGGTGTTTTTAAGCTGGTCGACAAAAGGCTTGGTCAGATAATAGTTGTTGGCCTCCGAACCGTTCAGCGTACCTCCCGTGGAGTTTGTGTAGTTGGCATCGTGCCGGATGACGGCATTGTCGGCATTGGACTGCATGACACCGCCCGCCACGGCCCGTTCCACGGTGCTGCGGGCCAGCGTAGGATTCACCGCCTGAAGCCGCATACCGGCCCTGAGCAGCAGCGAAAATGCCAGCCGACGCCATTTCACCACATCACCCCCGTACATAATTTCACCCGTTTCGCGGGTTTTGGCGGCATCAAGACCAGCGGCTGCTTCCGTCAGTTCTTTGATGACGTCGTTGTAGATGGCTTCCTGCTTGTCGTATTTTGGGAATGCGATACCTTTCAGATAGCCCAGTCCGGCTTCCGTGTACGGAATGTCGCCGTAGGTATCGGTCAGAATCATCATGACGTTGGCCCGCCAGATTCGGGCCGCGTGATACAGGTTCGAGCGATTGGCGTTGTCGCGGGTTTGTTCGATGACGTCAGCCAAATGCCGGTTTGCGTTCTGGAAATAATTATTCCAGTTGGCGGCGTTGCGGGGCTTATTGTCCTTGTTGAAGTTGGCCCCTTCCAGCACGGTGCCGTTGGGCGAGACAATTTGCTGCACAATACCGGCTTCAAAAACCAGCGCATCGCCCCCCGGAAAGGCACTGCTGAGTATGCCGTTGTTGAGGAGCAATACCGGATTGAGGGCGGTTGGGGAGTTGGGGTTGACGTTCAGTTCGTCGAAACCCTTTTCGCAACTGCTGATACTGAGCACCAGCACAACAAGGAGAGGCCGGATAAAGCTTATGTTTTTCATGGAATGTTCTAGTTGGTAGTTTTCCGTTTACTGTTTTCGGTTTTCAGTTGCTCTGCCATGTCCTGATTAATAACTGCAAACTGAAAACCGAAAACTGAAAACTATAAACTGAAAACCTATTTAAAACCGTGCGTTCAGGTTGAAACCAATGCTGCGGGTTGTGGGTACGCCAGTGGCTTCCAGACCCACTACGTTATCAGACGAAAAGCCGAACTGTTCGGGGTCGATGTTATCAATCCACTTTTTCAGGATGAGTACATTGTTGCCTACTGCGTTCAGGCGTAACCCCTTGATGAACATATTCTTCGGCAGGAATCGCGTGAAGTCGTAGCCGAGCGTCACCTGACGGAGTTTCACGAAGCCGCCGTTATATACGATTGCTTCGCCAGTGTTGTTGGCAACCATCGTTTCGTAATAGATTTGCGCATTTACGCGGGCCGCGTTGGGTTCGCCGTTGGGCCCGACGCCCTCACCCACCATGAGATAATTGGGGTTGTCGCGGCCCACGAGCGTCATTTTGTGCAGACCGTGACGAATGGCGTTCCGGTTCGTACCCGAAATCATCTTATTGCCCAGGCGATAATCAATCAGAAACGACAGACCGATGCCTTTATAATTGAACGTATTGGTGAGTCCGCCAAACCACCGGGGCAGGGCCGAACCAAACGAAACCTGCTGAGCGCCCCGCTGGGGCAGACCAGAAGCTGAGTGAATGAGTTGTCCCTGAGCGTTCCGCAGCAATGGGAAGCTGTAAATCTGACCCAGCGGCTGGCCCACCACCTGCCGTAGTTCGCCGATGAATACGCCGCCGCCGGTTACGATTTGTGCCGGTTGTTTGTTGCCGTCGTAATCACGGCCTTCTGTGCCGTCATCGTCGGTCAGCAGGCGGAGCAGTTTAGTTTCGTTATAGGCCGCGTTGAAGCTGATGTCCCAGCTAAAGTTATTGCCTCGCACGGGCGAACCGGTCAGCAGCAGTTCGATACCCCGGCTCCGGCTCTGACCGCTGTTGATAAGCTGGTCGAAATAGCCCGACGCGTTGGAGATTTGCGCCGCCACAATCTGGTCGCTGGTGATTTTGTTATAATAGGCAATGTCGAAGCCGAAGCGGTTTTCGAAGAACTTCATTTCCAGACCAAATTCAGTCTCAGCCACGCGCATGGGCTTCAGGTTGGCGTTGGGTACGCGGGCACCCGAAATAAAACCTACCGGCTGTCCCTGAAACAGGTTGGCATTTACGCCGTAAAACAAGCTGTTGGCGTAGGGCGGAACGTCGGTATCGCTACCCACTTCGGCGTAGGCAGCTCGCAGTTTTCCGAAGCTAACCCAGGCGGGCAGCGAGCTGTTGAACGCCTGCGAAAACACAAAGCTCCCCGTAACCGAGGGGTACAGAATACTGCGGTTGCCCGGTGCCAGCGTCGAGAACCAGTCGTTGCGGGCGGTGGCGTTGATGAACAGGAAGTCGTTATACGACAGCCCTAACTGCCCGTAGAGCGAGTTTACCTTACGTTCGCTGAGATTGTAGGTTGGGTCTTTCACGCGGGCGTTCTGGGGCGTGTAAAGTCCCCGCACCACAAAGTCCTGTGCGTAGGTGCTGTTGTTATCGCCATACCGATATAACTGATTGCCACCGACCAGGGCATCGACGCCGATTTTACCGAATTCGCGGTTGGCCCCGATGAGGAAGTCGGCGTTGACCTCGCGGAACCGGCGTGTTTCCTGCACCACCCAGCCGTTGACAAAGCCCGCCGGAGCCGGAGCCTGCGCTGCCGAACCCGTTGGAAAGTTATAGGTCTGGTTGCGCGACCAGTAGTCCTGCCCAATCCGGCCCTGTGCGTAGAGCCAGTCCGTGAGATTGTAGCGCAGGGCCACGTTGCCGAAGACGCGGTCGCGCTCTATGTTTTCAAACTTGTCGCTCAGCGTAAAATACGGGTTGGTTCGGTTACGGAAGCGCGACCAGACAAACTCGTTGCCGTCCGCATCATACTTGTTGGCTTCCATTACGTCGAACGGCATCGAGTTTGCCATCGTGAAAAGGACCGTCGGAATCGTAAAATCCTGCTGGGCAATCTGGGGCGGGTTCTTGTTGTCTTCGAAGGAGTAGTTAATCGTTCCCGACACGTTCAGTTTGGGCACCACGTTGTAGTTGAAACCAAAGTTGAGACTCTGCCGCCTGAAGGTGTTGTTGGGCGTAATGCCCTTCGAGTCGAGGTTGGAAGCCGAAATGCTTATACCGCCTTTTTCACCAGCCGTGGACAACTGAATGGTGTTGGTCCAGTTCAGGCCGTTACGATAAAACTGCCGAACCCGGTTCCGCACCGGTTCGTAGGGAACGGTGACGCCCCCAAACAGCACCTGCGTCATGCCGGGCTGAAAGCGCTCGCCCCAGCTCCACACCCCGGAGGTGGGGTTGGGCGTGGTGGGCCGCACACCGTTTTCGCCCTGTCCGTATTCATACTGGTAGTCGGTGAAATCGAGCGGCTGCTCGACGGTCATGTTGCTGTTAAAGGTCACGCCGATGCCCGCGCTGCTGCCTTTGGTCTTGGTCGTAATCATGATGACCCCGTCTTTGGCCCGTGAGCCATACAGGGCGGCGGCAGTGGCTCCTTTCAGCACGGTCATTTCCTCGATGTCGTCGGGGTTGATACTGCTCAGACCATCGCCCCCGTCGGAGTTGTTGAAGCCCCGGTTGCCCACTGAAGCATCGGAACCGTTATTCCCCGAATTGATGCTGAAGTTCGTGTTATCGATGGGTACGCCGTTGACGACGATGAGCGGGCTGTTCTGACCCGAAAATGACGACTGCCCCCGGATGCGGATTTTGCTCGTGGAGGCCGGCCCGGTGCCAAGTCCTGAAATCTGAACCCCGGCCATTTTACCCTGGAGAGCATTCATGAAGTTGGGCTGCCGGTTGACGTTAATCTGTTCGGTTCCCAGCGTAGCCGTGGCGTAACCCAGCGTTTTGGCTTCTTTCTTGATACCCAGGGCCGTTACGACCACTTCGGAGAGATTCTGCGACGATTCTTCGAGCGTCACGTTAATCTGGGTCTGATTAGCAACGGCTACCTCCCTTCCTGCGTAGCCGATGGAGCTGAAGACCAACACCGTATTGGGCGGAACCGCGATGGCATACCGGCCATTGGCGTCGGTCGTCGTACCATTGGAGGTGTTTTTAATCACTACGTTGACGCCCGGCAGCGGCTGCTGATCTTTACCGGAAGTAACGGTACCCGTCACCCGCAAATCCTGTGCCTGTAGATGTAACCACGGCAGAGCAAAAAGCAAGACGGCCAGAAACCATCGGAATCGTGTAAAAATGCCCATAAAGGTATAGGTTTTAGGTAGTGCTATAAAGATACACATACTCTTTAGTATTTTATAAAGGTAAGTGCTCTCTATTCTACTCTTTGAAAACGAGTGATTTTATCCAGTCAATTTTGCGTTTAGTCTGATAATGAAGCGGGTAAAAATCCGTAATGGCTGGCGGCGCCCTCCGTCGAATCCATAATTTTGCCGGGTCGATCACCGGTTCGTTCTTTTTTTGCATAAAAACGACAACATGTGTTGCACGATCCCCCGTCATTCTGTTATTTTTCAGACCGGTTTGGACGAACGTAGTATCCCATACGAATAAATACCCAATCGACTCGCCTATGGCTAAATTGCTCATCGTCGATGATGAAAAAAACATTCGGGCGGCCCTGCGCGACATTCTGGAGTATGAGGGCTATGAAGTAGATGAGGCCAAAGACGGCGAAGAAGGTCTGAATCTGTTGCTGAAGAATCAGTATGACGTGGCGCTCTGCGATATCCGGATGCCGAAAATGGACGGCATGGAAGTATTGCAGAAGGCCGGTGAGGCGGGCACAGGCACCCAGTTTGTCATGGTGTCGGCCTACGGCAATGTCGAAAACGCCGTGGAAGCCACCAAGCGGGGCGCTTTCGATTTCATCACCAAGCCACCCGACCTGAACCGCCTGCTCGTTACGGTCCGTAATGCCCTCGACCGCTCGAAACTGGTGACAGAGACCAAAACCCTGCGGCGGCGCATCTATAAGCTCAACGAAATAGTGGGTGAGTCGGATGGAATTCGGCGGGTGAAGGAAACCATCGACCGCGTGGCCCGCACAGAAGCGCGGGTGCTGGTGACCGGACCCAACGGCACCGGTAAGGAGATGGTTGCCAAGCAGATCCACGAGCGGGGCAGCCGCGCCAACCAGCCGCTCGTGGAGGTCAACTGCGCCGCCATTCCGAGCGAACTCATCGAAAGCGAGCTATTCGGGCACGAGAAAGGAGCGTTTACCGGAGCCAGCAGCCGACGCATCGGCAAGTTCGAACAGGCCGATGGCGGAACGCTGTTTCTGGACGAAATCGGCGACATGAGCCTGTCGGCTCAGGCTAAGGTGCTGCGGGCGCTACAGGAAAATAAAATCACCCGCGTCGGTGGGGACAAGGAAATCAAAATCAACGTCCGCGTCATTGCGGCGACCAACAAAGACCTGCGCAAAGAGATACAGGAAGGCAACTTCCGCGAAGACCTCTTCCATCGGCTCGGCGTCATTCTGATTCACGTTCCACCCCTGACCGAACGCCGGGAGGACATTCCGCTGCTGGCCGATAAGTTTTTGCAGGACATCGCCGAAGAATACGGCGCCGTACCGAAGATCATCGACGATGCCGCCATGCAGCATCTGCAGAATCTGCCCTGGACCGGCAACGTCCGGGAACTCCGCAACGTCATCGAGCGGCTGGTCATCATGTGCGGCGACACCATCACGCTCCAGGATGTGGAGTTGTACGCATGAAAAGGGAGGAAAGGGACGAAAGGGAGTAGGGGGACGAAGGGGAGGAAAGGGACGAAAGGGAAAACATTTCCGAAACCATCCCTTTCGTCCCTTTATTCCCCTTACTCCCTTTCCTCCTTCTATCCTACCATCAAATTACACCCCCGCAGGTCGGCGTTGTCGAAGCGGCCTATAACCTGGAAACCGCCGGGCTGACGGTCGTCGTAGCGGCCCAGGTCCTGGGTTTCGATGAAGCTGCACGAGTCCAGATTCGCAAGGTCGATAACATTGATGCCCCCGTGGAGACGGCCCCCCGTGGAACGGCGCAGGATGGTGAAGGGGTCGTTCAGGTCGCGGAGCAGAACCCAAAGCGTGGGCGAAGGCCGAAAGACGCCTTCGCCGGTCGAGTACGCCTGGGATAGCAGTTCGGTCATTCCGTATTCGGAGTGGATGGCTGAAACGCCCATCCGCTGCGTCAGAATGGCGTGTACTTCTTCCCGAAGGAGTTCTCTCCGACGGCCCTTCATTCCGCCGGTTTCCATGACGATCAGGTCGGGCAGTTGCCGGAGAAACGAAACGTCGGTGCCGGATTCGGCGTAGTCGAGCAGGGCGAACGTTACGCCGATGAGCAGAATGCGGCGGTCCGACTGCGCCGCCAGCCTCCGGATCGTGTGGGTCAGGCGGTCGGTGTCGTGCAAAAAAAAACCGGACTCCGATGAGCCTGCTTTTTCAATAAACCGCTGAACCATATACACCAGCGACGAGTTATTTCGTTCAAGATAGGAAGGCAGCAGGGCCAGGATGTGAAAGCGGCTGAGCGGACCGTAGGTTTCTTGAAAAATCCGCTGACTAACCTGCTCATACAGGTCCCGATCCCGCAGAACGTGTCGGCTCGTACTGGCTCCGGTGGTGCCGCTGCTGGCAAACACGATATCGTTCCAGACCTCTTCCGCCGACACTTCGTGGGCGTGGGTCAGGATGCGGTGATTCCGGAAGAAGCCGATGGGCATAAACGGAATCTGCTCCAGGACCGTCACCGCCTCGGGCCGGACGTTCAGGTGAAACAGGTAACGGGCGTAAATGGGGTTGTAGCGGGCCTGATACCGGAAAACATCCAGCGCAACGGACGCAAAATCGGCCTTGCCGACGGTCAGAATCCGGCTCCGCAGTCGTTGCCGTTCGGTAAGAAAACCGTCAGCGGACGGGGAAGCTGGCCGGTTCATGCAGGACTGATATTGAAAAAGATACGATATTCGAACATTAGTTTACTAACAGTATGTCACGGCAATCTATTCGGCATGGGCTGTTTTTTTTCGCACTGACCGCCGCCCTGGGCAGTTGTATCGACCCCCCGGATTTTGACGACAAACCCGAACTGGAGAACGCCAGCGTTTCCAAGATCGAAACGTTCGACGACTTTTCCCGGCTCCCTAAGGATTCGGTCATCGTGTCGGTCCGGTTCAAGGACGGCGACGGCGACCTCGGTCTGTCGGCCGACGACCGCCGCGACACGGCGGCCATCAACAGCATCTACCGCAACTGGGGCAATTACGAAATACGGACGTTCCGGCGACTGCCTACCGGTCAGTTCACCGAGCTGAACGTGGCGGTCAATCAGCGGCTGTTTTTCCCGCGTCTGAAACGGGAAGACAAGCCTGGTCCGCTGGAAGGTACGCTTGATTTTTCGCAGTCGTTTTTCAAAACGCGTGAAGCCCGCATGGTTCCGGTGAAATTCCGGGTTCGGATCCGGGACCGTCGGCTGCGGGAAAGCAACACCGTCGAAACCGACACCATCAGCGTACCCGTTATTCTGTAGCGGCCAGACCGGCGCCTGCCGGGGCACCGACCTCGGCCACTCCGGCAGGCGCATCGAGTACAATCCGAAAGGTGGTGCCCTTGCCCACTTCCGAATGCTTCACATACAGGCGTCCGTCGTGGTATTCTTCCACAATGCGTTTCGCCAGCGTCAGCCCCAGTCCCCAGCCCCGCTTTTTAGTGCTGTAGCCCGGCGTAAACACCTTCTGCATATTGGCTTTGCTGATGCCTTTGCCGGTGTCGGTGATGTCGATGGCGATCTGCTGTTTAGCCAGGGGCAGCAGTTTGATGGTAAGACTGCCGACGCCGCTCATGGCATCAACGGCATTTTTGCAGATATTCTCGATAACCCATTCAAACAGAAGCTTGTTGACCTGAACGTTCTGGCCTTCGGGTAACTGATTTTCGACCCGCATGGTGACTTTGGTCGAGATGCGGCGCTGCAGGTAACTGACGAAGTTGCTGACCGTGTCGTAAAGATTCTCCGGTCGCAGCGTCGGAACGGAGCCGATGCTGGAAAAGCGGGCCGTAATGGTCTCCAGCCGCTTGACATCCTTTTCGATTTCGTCGGCGATAGACGGGTCCATGCCGTCGTCCGAGCGAAAATATTCCACCCAGGCCATCAGCGACGACAGCGGCGTACCGAGCTGGTGGGCCGTTTCTTTTGCCAGACCGACCCAGACGCGGTTCTGTTCGGCCCGGCGGGCGGAACTGAATGCCAGATAAGCCAGGAAGCCCAGCACGAGCAGCGTTACCAGTTGCACATAGGGAAAATAACGCAACTGCGTCAGCAGAAAGGAGTTGCTGTAATAGATATAGCCGCGTTTCCCCTCCCCGAATTCGACCGGAATCGGCGGGTGTTCGGTTTTCATTTCCTGCGTACGTTCGAGCAGAAACCGGGCTTTTTCATCCTCCGACGCATTTTCGGGATAATCGTCGAGATTGATGTGAAAGCTGGGATGCCCGGTTTCGTCGACGTAGATGGCCGGCACTTTATTGTTGGTGTTGGTGAGCAGCACCTCCTGAGCCACGAAATTGATGTCCTCCTTGAAGTCCGTCATGGCGTTGACATACGTCAGCGCCTTGGAATAGAGACGCATATAGCTCTCCTCCCGCGTTTCGAGTTGCTCGATCAGACGGTTCGTATACAGCAGTGAGGCCGACCCCACCAGCAGTAGATTGAGCGCAACGATGATTTTCAGTGTATTGCGCTGTCCGTAAATGTCAAACGATTTCAGCATGTAGCCCATAACAACTGACCTGAGCGTAATCAATCCGGCAATTGACCTTTCTCATGAGTCCATCACCCCACTTTTACGAATTTTGGGATGATTACACGAAGATAACGAGCCAGGCGGAGAATTGGTGCAGGGAGCGGTGAATTGCACGGAAGAAGGAAAGCCTCTCGTTTTTCGGCCCTGCTCAACGGGAGCGCCCCCCGCTTCATCCGCCCATAATGACGTTTCAGTTTATAATATATCCAAATAAACGGAAATGCTGAATTCGGTGTTTTTTTGTAACGGATTGTACGCTAATTTTGTAATACGTTTCTGAGTAAAAGCATGTACGACACCTTCAAATCAATCAGCCTCTCTTACAAGACAGCCCCGCTGGCTGTTCGGGAGCTGATTGCATTAAACGAAGACGAAGCCCGGCGATTCATGCTCCGGCTGCGGGATGTTTTCGGAGCCTCCGAAGTTCTGGTCATCTCGACCTGCAACCGAACCGAAGTTTACTACGCTTCGTCAGAGAATCTGAATCCGGAAATGGCCCGCCTGCTGCTGGTCGAGAAAGGGCTGACCTCCACCGATGAATACCTGCCGTATTTTCAGTTTTTCGACACGGCAGAAGCCTCCGTACGCCATCTGTTCGAAGTATGCACCGGCCTGCATTCGCAGGTAGTCGGCGACATGCAGATTCCCAATCAGGTCAAGCAGGCCTATCAGTTGTCGGCAGACCTCGACATGGCCGGGCCGTATCTGCACCGCCTGATGCATACCATTTTCTTTACCAATAAGCGGGTGGCTCAGGAAACCAGCTTCCGCGACGGGGCCGCTTCGGTCTCCTACGCCGCCGTTGAACTTATCGAAGAACTGGTGGGTGAGTCGTTCTGTCCACGCCACGGCGGCCCCTCCATACTGGTGGTCGGTCTGGGCGAAATCGGAACGGATGTCTGCAAGAACCTGGCCGACCGCAAACTCAAACGAATTACGCTCTGCAACCGCACCCGCTCCAAGTCCGAGAACCTGGCGGCTGAGTATGGCTTCCGGATTGCCGACTTCGAGCGTCTGGACGAGGAGGTACGTCAGGCCGACGTTATCATTTCGTCGGTGCAGATGGATGAGCCGCTGTTCACGCCCGCCCGCCTGCACGGGCTTAACGCATTGACGTACAAATATTTCATCGACCTTTCGGTACCCCGCAGCGTCGACGTCGCCGTCGAGCAGATTCCGGGTGTGCTGCTGTATAACATCGACCACATCCGCAACCGGACCGATGAGGCATTGAACCGCCGTCTGGCCGCCATTCCTCAGGTCGAGCGCATTATCGAAGAATCCATCCGGGAGTTCAACGACTGGTCACGGGAGATGGTTGTCTCCCCCGCCATCAACAAATTCAAGAACGCGCTGGAGCAGATTCGTAAAGAGGAGATGGCCCGCCACATGCGCAATCTGACGCCCGAAGAATCGGAAAAGATTGACAAGATTACGCGGGGCATCATGCAGAAGATTATCAAGTTGCCCGTTCTGCAACTGAAAGCCGCCTGTCGCCGGGGCGACGCCGATAATCTCATCGACGTACTGACGGATTTGTTCGATCTGGAAAAGCAGCCCGACGAGGTTCCGGGCGAAGAGAACAAACGCGCTTTTTAAATACGATAAACTGAAATCGTCGCTTAATAGAGCCGTAGGCTTGTCCCGTCAATAGCCAACGACCCGTATATCAAGAGTAGAAGCCCCGGAGGGGCGACCTGTTGAGGCCCATTCCTTACAGGCCGCCCCTCCGGGGCTTTTTGGCTTTGTGGGCGCTTTTCTTTCTATGGACAGGGCGCCCCAAAGGGGTTTATCGGTTTTATATTTTGTTTTTATAGTATCAACAGGACGAGGCACAGGCCATCCGACTCTCCGGGGCGTGTTCACCCGATACTGAACCTGGAAAATTTGCCCGGTGAGACAGTCGCCAAGTAATCTTTTTTGCTTAGTTTGGCCCTCATGCGGTTTATCAACTCCCTGCTTCGTCTGTTTCTGCTTGTTCTGCTGGTCGCAGGCCTGATTGCGCTTTGGGAAGGGATAAGGGGCAGCGCCCTGTTCAGTCGGTTTCGGAAAGGAGAACGTACGATTCAGACCGTTGTGTTGCAGGAGGTTACAAAAATGGGTAAGCTGGAACTGGTGCGCTACCGCTTCAAGGACGTGGTCGAACATGAGCAGATCCGACAGTGGTTTCCGAACCCCAAAGCCGTACTCATCATCGAAGGCGAAGCCGTGGGCTGCCTCGATCTGACCAAAATCACCGCTGCCGATATCACCGCCACCGGCGATACGCTCGTCGTTCACCTGCCCGACCCCGAACTCTGTTCCTATAAAGTCGACCACCAGCGATCGAAGGTGTACAATACCGAATTTGCGTTCTTTGAAGAAGCCGTTCTGATTAACGAAGCCTACCGACAAGCCGAAAAGCAAATCCGGCAGTCGGCGCTCAATGGCGGCATTCTGGAACAGACCCGCCGCAATGCCGATCAGATTCTGAAGCCTTTTCTGGAACGGGTTTCGGGCAAAAAAGTCTTCCTGACCACGCGCATGAAGGCAACGCTGGGTCCGCTGCGATGAGGTTTTTCAATCACGGAGGTGTGGTTCCTGTAACACTGCCGCCCCCGGGCTAAAGGGCCGGGGCAATGAATGCTTATTCGATTGTTTGTGATTGCTTCGGGGCTTTAGTCCAACTTTCCAAAACGCATTCTTCAGCCCGGCAGCCGGTCCGACTCGTCTTTCAACATCACACCCGACAGGCGGCGGCGTTTCATTTCCGTCAGCAGATACATCAGTTTTTGTACGGCAGCCTCGTACGGCAATCCTTCGGGGCGGATGTTCGATACGCAGTTGCGGGACTCGTCGGTCAGGCCGGGGCGGGGCCGGTAGGTCAGATAAGCACCCAGACTGTCGGGCGACGACAGACCGGGGCGTTCGCCAATCAGCATCACCACCATGTCGGCCCGCAGCCCGTATCCGATTTCATCGGCGATGGCGACCCGCCCCTGTTCCACCAGACAGACCGGTCCCACCGCCCAGCCTGCAGCGGCGCAGACTTCCAGCAAACCCGAAATTACTGGGAGTGCATGTCGGTTGACGGCGGTTGCTGAAAGGCCGTCCGCCACTACAATCACCAGGTCGCTGGGGCGTCCACTCCAATTTTTCAGTGCGTTCACCGACTTTTCATCCAGCCGTCGGCCCCGGTCCGGGCGTAGAAGGAACATCTGCCGGTCGGTCGCCTGGCTGTGCAGATGGAGCGGCTCACCACCGCTCAGCCGACGCAGATGGGTCAGTAGTGTCTCCACATCCGTCTGCGAATACACGGCATCGCGGGCGCGGGCGTGGTCAAGCTGGAAGTCGAGCAGAGCGCGGGTAGGCAGACTGTGCCCGATGCGCCCACGGGCGATACGGGCGGGCGTATGGGTCTGCAAAAACGCCCAGGGATCGGTGGCTTCCGGCTGCATGGCCTGTCAGTTGAACTGTATACGGGTGAACTGAATACGAACGTCTGGCCTGAAACCCACCTGTCGCCAGCGGTCATTCCGGATGCGGACGTGTCGGATGGGTTCGCCCGCTTCCCCGCGTGTCATCAGATATTGCGCGTAGTCGGTTGCCGTGGCAACGTGTCGGTTGACCCATACGCCGCTATCCAGTAACGGAACCGCCGTTTTGTACTCAAATCGTTTGCCAGCCACAGTCTCTATCTCCAGCGTCAGCGGCGGCGGCTGAAATAGCAGACGCATCAGCCGGCCAGCGAGTGAGTAATCGACGTCAGCCCGCATCAGCAGGGGACCATTTCCGGGCGGAACTGGCACCGCTTCATTCAGCCGGACGTTGTGCACCGGCCCGGACGACGCACGAACGGCTACCGGGCGGGGGAGCCGCTGCAGCAGCACGCGATTGGGCTGCTGCTCCAGTACCGAATACTGCTGCATCATTGCCAGTTTGGTCATAGCCTCATCGCCCATTGCGTAGCGGGTGTCGGTCGAGCCGTGCGCAGCGATCAGATACGCCGGACCGCCTGCTGAGCGATAATGAGCCGCGTTCAGTGAATCCAGGTAGCGGCTGGCCGCCTGATAGGTTTGAAAAACGGGTCTGGGACGGTAGTTACGGGCAAGTCCTTCGGAGTAAATAAGCGAAATATCAACGGGTAACACGTCGACCGTGGAGCGGGCCAGCCGCTGCCGCCATGCCGCCGGAAACGTAGAGTCGGGTGATATGGGATAGGTCCGGGACGTGAACACGTCGGTCAGATAATACTGCCACTGCAGCGGCTGCAGCACCCGGTAACGCTGCTGCCAGAATTTGGGGCCAAGCACTACGCCCGCCAGCATGACGACCAGATAGGGAATCAGAATGGCCCGTTTCAGCCAGCGAAAATCCGTGAACAGAAAAATCAGCGATAGCGGCAGTACGGCGTATTTGAAAAACAAGGCAAAATGGCCGGGGTCGGCCCGCACGAAGCTTTGTTTGTATAAGACGAAAAACTGAAGCCCAGAAAACGCCAGTATCAATCCCGTGTCCAGCATTCGGCGGCTGAAACCCTCCCGGCGATGCAGCCAGAGAAACGACAGAACCACGCCGCCCAGAAGGCCGGTCACGGTCAGTGCGGCCAGCAGAGGCCGGCCCGCAGAACCCGCCATCATCGCCATGGCGTCGTTGTAGGCGTCGACAATCTGCAGGCTGTTTCGCACGTACGAAACCAGATCCGTTTGCAGCAGCCAGGCACTCACCACCAGCAAAACGACCGTAGCTACGCCGGTCGCCAGCAACCCGACGACGCGTTTACGGCGGGTAATGAACCAGTAGACGACATATGCCAGAAAGCTGCCAATCGTCACCACGCCTACGTTGGCCTTGACATAAAAAGCAAACAGGGCAATCAGCAGCGCATAGGCCAGAAGGAGCGATTTTCCGGTGTGCAGGTGCAGAAAGAGCGTAAACAGCGTGAAATAGTAAAAAAGAAAAGGCGGCTCGCCTACGCCCGTATCGTGAACGTACAGAACGGTCAGCAGGACAGCCAGCACCCGCCAGACCGTAAATGACCGCAGGGCTGCCCAGATGACGACGCCCGACTGGAGCAGCAGCCAGGTGTCGTAGAGCAGCATCTGCCATTTTTCGATGGCGATCGGCAGGCGGGTGCTGCACAGAAATCCCAGAGGACCGTAGGTAAATACTACCTCCGTACCGAAACGAAGACCCAGAAGCCGGACCAGATTCAGCCCAATGGACCACGATCCGTCGACGTCGCCCAGCGCGGGCGTATTGAAAACCGTCCAGTTATCATAGGTGAGCAGGGTCAGCATGACAACGGCAATCCAGAACCAGGGCGACTGAGCGGTTCGGGGCACTTCCAGATGTGTTAACGATTGGCCCGCAAAGGCTGGTTTCATAAATAAAGCGAATGCCCGTCGCAGGTAGATAGTTGCTTTGTTCACGACAGACATCGTAAAATTAAGTCAGCAAATCAACTAATCAAGAGACGAACTGGATAAGTCCTGATTTTAGCGCATTCCTTCCAGGAACCGGTGCCGGTCGGAGGGCGGGAGCAGTTGGCCGTTTTCGTTCATCAGCCCCATGCGCAGCAGCCAGGCTTCGAACTCAGGGGCCGGGCGGCGGTTGAACAGGTTCCGTACGTACAGGGCATCATGAAAACTTGTGCTCTGGTAGTGCAGCATTACGTCATCGGCTCCGGGAATGCCCATGATGTAGTTCACGCCCGCCGCCCCCAGCAGCGTCAGCAGGGTATCCATGTCGTCCTGATCGGCCTCGGCGTGGTTGGTGTAGCAGACGTCGACGCCCATCGGCAGACCAAGCAGCTTGCCGCAGCAATGATCCTCCAGACCCGCCCGAATGATTTGTTTACCGTCGTAGAGATATTCGGGCCCGATGAATCCGACGACCGTATTGACCAGCAGCGGTTCGAAGGCTCTCGCCACGGCATAGGCTCTTGCCTCGCAGGTCTGCTGATCGACGCCGTGGTGGGCGCTGGCCGAAAGTGCACTCCCCTGCCCCGTTTCGAAGTACATCAGATTCTGACCCACCGTGCCCCGCCCCAGCGAACGTCCGGCGTCCAGCCCTTCGTTCAAAAGCGCCAGATTCACCCCGAACGACGTATTGACGGCCTCGGTGCCCCCGATGGATTGAAACACCAGGTCTACGGCGGCTCCCTGCTGAATGGCCTGGATCGTGGTGGTGATATGGCTCAGCACACACGACTGCGCCGGAATGTCGAATCGCTGCCGGAGCCGATCCAGCATGTCGAGCAGCCGCACCACGGTCTGTACATGGTCGGTGGCGGGGTTGATACCGATGACGGCGTCGCCGCTGCTGTAGAACAATCCGTCGATAACACTGGCGGCAATGCCCCGCAGGTCGTCGGTCGGGTGATTGGGCTGGAGACGGGTCGAGAAGCGGCCTTTCAGTCCAATCGTGTTCCGGAACCGCGTCACGACCTCGCATTTGGCCGATACGGTAATCAGATCCTGATTTCGCATCAGTTTGGTTACGGCAGCTACCATCTCGGGCGTCAGTCCGGGAGCCAGATGCTGCAGCGCCTCCGTGGTGGTTCGGTCGGACAGGAGGTAATTGCGAAAATCGCCGACGGTCAGGGAGCGGACGGGGGCAAAAGCGTCGGCATCGTGGGTGTCGATAATCAGCCGGGAAACCTCGTCCTGTTCATACGGAATCACCAGTTCGTTGAGAAACGTCGTCAGCGGCAGTTCGGCGAGGGCCATCTGGGCGGCCACACGTTCTTCGGCGGTTTCGGCAGCCAGGCCCGCCAGTTCGTCGCCCGACCGCCGGGGCGTGGCCCGGGCCAGGAGCGTTTTCAGGTCAGGAAACGCGTAGGTTCGGTTACGGACGGTATGTCGGAACATAGACTTGGGGCGATAAGTAGCTGCTTTCGATAGCATCCATAGAAACAACAGAATCCATAGAATCAATAGTACCCACAGAATCACTTACATTTCCCAAAAATAAAAAAAGCAGAGAAGCCAGGCGGCCAGTCTCTGCTTTTCAGTTCTGAAAATGGAATATCGTTACGCCTCTTTGGGCTGTTCTGTCTCTTCGGACGGGGTCGCTTCCTGCTCCTCGGTTGCGGCCTCTGCGGATTCTGCCGTAAACGCGTCCGGCAGGTTCGTGCGCAGAATGGTGTACCAGTTGATGAGCTTTTTCACGTCGGACATGTGTACGCGGTCGCGGTCGTAGGCGGGCAGCACACTCTCCAGAAAATCCGACAGTTCGGCTTTGGAAGCCGTTTTGGCGCTCAGCGGCAGGTCATCCCCGTATTTTTCAAAAATGGCCCGAAACACGTCACCCAGGGGGACGGATTCGCTTTCGTCGTCGGTGTAGATAGAAATATCTTTCAGTACGGATACGCGGGCGGTTGCCCCCACGAGTTCCTTATCTTTTCTTTCGTCGAGCGACTCGACCACAACCCCGGCCCGACTGGGTTTCATAATCCGGTACAGACCACTCTTACCGGCAATGTTGGCAATTTCTTTTAGAACCTCCATTCTATCTGATTTGTAATTCTAACGGTTAATCTTTTGGTGTTATTGCCACATTGTGGCAATAATCAGGCTGTAAAGATAGGCAATCGCCACGATGTCTTACCGTTTTTGAGCGGATTTTGCGTCTTTCCTGAACGCCTCGTTCAGTTCGTCGATGTAGGTCAGCAGTTCGTCTTTCCCCCGCCCGTTGACGGCGGAAGTAACGAAAATGGCCGGCGCTTCCTCCCAGGTTTCGAGCAGCGTTTTTTCGTAGCGGTCGATGGACACCCGGATGGCATTGGGACCGATTTTCTCGGTTTTTGTCATCACGATGACGAACGGCAGGCCATGTTCACCCAGCCACTGCATGAAATTCAGGTCGATTTTCTGTGGTTCCAGGCGCCCGTCGACCAGTACGAACGTGCAGATCAGGTTGCTGCGGGTGCTCAGATACGTATGAATCATCGTCTCCCATTTGGCCCGTTCGCTCTTGCTGACCTTGGCGAATCCGTAGCCCGGCAAATCGACCAGATACCAGACCTTATCGATGATAAAGTGATTGATTAGCTGCGTCTTTCCTGGTGTCTGTGAGGTTTTTGCCAGATTGTGCCGGTTGGTCAGCATATTGATCAGCGACGATTTTCCGACGTTGGAGCGGCCAATGAAGGCATACTCCGGTTTGTCGGGTGCCGGACATTTGGCGGGGTCCGTATTGCTGGTCAGGAAGTCGGCTTGCTTTATTTGCATGGCATTCGGATTGATTGCGGGCAAAGATCGGCAGGAAAGGGTGTGTTTCCAAACTTCTGTTGAACCACAGAGGCAACAGAGGATTCACGAAGGTAACAGAGAAAATGAAGAATAACTCTGTGAACCCCGTACGTCCTCCGTTCCCTCCGTGGTTGACTTTTGCGTCTTTGCGGTAAAAAAAGTACATTCAACCCCTAAACAATATTCTTTTTCCCGGATGAAATACGACTTTATCATTATCGGCGCTGGTTCGGCGGGCTGTGTTCTGGCGAACCGTCTTTCTGCCGACCCATCCGTTTCGGTCCTGCTGCTGGAGGCCGGTGGTCCCGACAGAAAGCTGGAAATTCATATTCCGGGAGCCTATTCCAAATTGAACCGTACGGCGGTCGACTGGGGTTTCCGGACCGAGCCGCAGCCGCACGTCGATGGCCGCACGCTGTATCTGCCGCGTGGGAAAACCCTCGGCGGGTGCAGTTCGACCAACGCAATGGCCTACATCCGGGGCAATCGCCTCGACTTCGACGACTGGGCTGCCGGGGGTAACGAAGGCTGGTCGTATGCCGATATCCTGCCATATTTCATCCGTTCGGAGCATAACGAACAAATCGACCGTCTCGACCGCCGCTATCACGGCACCGGCGGCCCGCTCAACGTCACCTACGCCACGCGGTTCCGGACGCCTCTTGCCCAGGCCTTCGTGCAGGCGTGCGTGAGCGCGGGCATCCGTGAGAATCATGATTTCAACGGAGCCGAACAGGAAGGCGCCGGGCTGTTTCAGTTCACGATCCGGAATGGTCGCCGCCACAGCACGGCCACGGCGTTTCTCAAACCCGTTCTCAGTCGGCCCAACCTGAAGGTGATGACCCACGCGCACACCCGCCGCATTCTGCTGGATGGGGCCGGTGGCACCACGCGGGCAACGGGCGTGGAGGTAATCACGGGCAGAAACAACACGGAAACAGTTTACGCCAGCCGCGAGGTCATTGTATCGGCGGGGGCTTTCAATTCACCGCAAATTCTGATGCTGTCGGGCATTGGGGCTGCTGATGACCTCCGGCGGTTCGGCATCGATACAGTGCATGATCTGCCGGGGGTAGGCCAGAACCTTCAGGACCATCTGTTTACGGGTGTCAGCAGTCTGTGCTCCCAGCCTGTTTCGGCCAATCATAGCCTGAAGCCATTCAACCAGTTCAGGGCGCTCGTGCAGTATGTGGTTTCCAGAAAAGGGCCGCTGACGATTAGCCCCCTGGAAGCTAACGCTTTCGTGAAACTACCGACGGCGACCGACCGACCGAACCTGCAACTGCATTTTGCTCCGGTTCATCTGGGCGAAGACTACAGCGCCGACATGTATGATCTGACGACCTACCCCACCACTGATGGGTACACCATTCTGCCAACCTTGCTGAAACCTCAAAGCCGGGGCTACGTGACGCTGCGGTCGGCCAACCCGCTCGATGCGCCGCTGATTCAGCCGAATTTTCTGTCGGCGGAAGCCGACCGGCAACTGCTGCTCGACGGCACCCGCCGGGCCATCGAACTCATGGGAACCGATGCGTTCGGCAGTTACTGTCAGCGCCTGAGCATGCCGCCCGACTGCTCGTCGGACGATACCATCATGGCGCATATCCGGAAAATGGTGGAAACAGTATATCATCCGGTCGGAACCTGTAAGATGGGGTCCGATGACATGGCCGTGGTCGATAGTCGGCTGCGGGTGCGGGGCATCGAGGGGCTGCGGGTGGCCGACGCCTCCATCATGCCGACCATCGTATCGGGCAACACCAACGCCGCCTGCATCATGATCGGCGAAAAAGCCTCGGACCTGGTGCTGGAGGGGCACAGAATGGAGGTTAGGATGGGGGTGAATGGGTAATTGAGTTATTAAGTAAATGGGTTAGGGTTCTAATTACCGAATTACCTATTCACCCACTTACCCAATCACCTCACTAAAAGAAGGACACCCGAATTACCCACGGACTATTGTAGGCGAACCGGGAGTAGATGTCGCCGTTGTAATTCAGATTGTACAGCGCCGTCAGGTTGATGCCGAAGCGCCGCGATACGGGCTGCATGTAGGTCAGACCCACGAGCGGAGCCGAAACCCACCGCTGACGATAGTCGCTGACGGTCTGATCCGGATACCAGATGCGGTTTGTTTCCAGCTCGCCGTGGGCATACAGGTTTGGAATCGCCGACGGAATCAGTTCAAACATGGCGAATCCTCTGGCCCCATATTCATTAAAGTTTTCGGTAATAGTGCCGGTAGTCGTCCGCAGTTTAAAACGGCGGTACAGGTAATTGATACCCGCCCCGACGATAAGCCGTTCCGATGCGTTGTAGGCGATAATGGGCGATACGCCGATGACCAGCGGCGTTCCGATGCGGGCGTTGCCGAACTGCAGGTTGATCATGCCCAGACCGAATCGCAGACGCTGGCTGAAGGGCAGCGGGTCGCCCTCGGGCGTGCGGGCGCGGGAGGGTTCGCGACCCTGGTTATTTCGATCTTCAGGGTCTTCGGTAATCTGTCCGAAAGTGAGGCCGCTGGTCAGAAGCAGCAGGGCCATTAAAGCAGATTTTATCAGTTTCATGAATCGATTGTACAAAAAAGATTAAGCAGTAGCCATCTGAGTATGGGACGGGAGGAAAGCGACGTTCATCAAGTTTCGGCGGTCTCTCCTCTAGTATCCTTTCTCAAAGGTCTACTGTATACTCTATAACGATTTTGACCCGCTTTTGGTCTTATGAGTTGGAAGGGAAACTGGATTAAATCCTGATCCGGCGGCTACTGTTTATAGATTTTCACGGATGCCAAACGACATAAACCGAAGAGTGTTTCTGAAAACAACCACCCCGGCCAGGCTACCACAAGTTCGGCTACTGCCGACTTTAGTTTGCTCTGATGTGGGCCAATCATGACTGGTTCAAACAATAGCCCGGCAGCCTTCAAAGAAGCACTAACCAGGTTCTGGACGAAACAACTCTGAAACTCATCACCGCCCGACGCTTACCCCAATTACCGGATCGACTCTTTGGTACCAGACAGTTGATTTACCGAAAGAGCTACAAAAACAGTCAGTTAGTCGTCTTTGAAGGTAGCCACGAGTTCGTACTGGAAGCAGCCTTAACACTTGCTTTCCAGGTCATGCATCCTGTTTCTGAACACACTGGACCTTGACGACCTGGAGTTCATTCCATAGGCCGTCGATGTTCAGTGCGTTCAGTCTTTTCTCCCAGTATCAACGTGCGCAACATGCCTGAATCGTCCGCTCTGGCCCCGAACGTGACGCCCATCGAATTTGAACTGTACGACATCCGACCGGGCCATAACCCAAAATTTGGCCCGAGAATGAACCAGTCGATGCAGTCGGTATACCGTCAGGCAGTGGTGTGGGAAGACCGTGAGAACCGTAATTCTCCCCCAGACGGAAGCAGTAAATTCCCAACCGACCCGACTCTTTGCCTCTTAAACAGCTTGACCTTTCTGCTGATGAACCGACTTTCTGCTTCTCTTTTTCTCACTGCCTGGCTCGCAACCGGGCTGGTCGCGGCCCAGGCACCACGAAACGGCAATACTCAGCCCAATCCCTCCCCCCGTCCTAACGTGGTTATTTTCCTGAGCGACGACCAGGGCTGGGGCGATTTGAGCCTAAACGGCAACCGCACTCTGCGCACGCCACACATCGACCAAATTGGACGGCAGGGAGCGCAGTTTTCGCGGTTTTACGTGCAGCCCGTTTGTTCGCCCACCCGCGCCGAACTCCTTACTGGACGATATCACCCCCGAGGGGGCGTCCACGATACTTCCGAAGGCGGCGAGCGTCTGAACCTCGACGAAACCACGCTTGCCGAAGTCTTCAGGCAGGCGGGTTACACAACGGGGGCGTTTGGGAAGTGGCATAACGGGATGCAGTACCCCTACCACCCCAATGGCCGGGGCTTCGACGAATTCTACGGCTTTTGCTCGGGCCATTGGGGGGACTACTTCAGCCCGCCTCTGGAACACAACGGAAACCTCGTGCAGGGGCAGGGGTTCACCGCCGACGATTTCACCGACAAGGCCCTAAGTTTTCTGGAAAAACATCGAAACAATCCTTTTCTGCTCTTTCTGCCCTTCAACACCCCCCACTCCCCCATGCAGGTGCCCGATGCCTACTGGAACCGGTGGAAAAAACGCCCCCTGACCCAGCGGGCCACCCAACCTGAACGTGAAGACAGCACCTTCACCCGTGCGGCCCTGGCTATGTGCGAAAACATCGACGACAACGTGGGCCGCGTGATGGAAAGACTACACGCGCTGGGCCTGGAAGACAACACGATAGTGCTGTATTTCTGCGACAACGGCCCCAACGCCCACCGCTGGAACGGGGGTATGAAGGGCATCAAAGGCTCGACCGACGAAGGCGGGGTACGTTCCCCGCTGCTCATCCAGTTTCCGAAGCGTATCCAACCCGGCACCCGCGTGGAAATTCTGGCCGGAGCTATCGACCTCCTGCCCACCCTTACCGACTTGGCGGGCATTCCAGCCCGGTTTCCTAAACCTCTCGATGGCATCAGCCTTGAGCCCTGGCTTACCCAGCCGCAAAAAGCTCCTGTCGACCGGCTGCTGTTTGCTCACTGGGGCGGGCGCGTGAGCGTGCGCACACCCACGCATCGACTCGACCACGCGGGAAACCTCTTCGACCTGACGACCGACCCGGCCCAGACCACCAACGTTTCGGATGAGCAACCGGCCCTGACAGCCCGTCTGAAACGAGCCGTCAGCGACTGGAAAGCCGCCGTGCTGCCGGGCATTACTACGGATGCCCGACCTTTCCCAGTCGGGCATCCATCTGCCCTTTTCACTCAGTTGCCCGCCCGCGACGCCCACGGGCGGGGGGGCATCCAACGCTCGAACCGATACCCAAACAGCACGTTTTTCACAAACTGGAAACGCCCCGACGACACCATTGAGTGGGATGTGGAGGTTCTGGAGGCGGGCGATTTCGAGGTCGAAATCCACTACACCTGCCCGGCTGCCGACGTGGGGGCTACGGTCCGGCTTGCGCACAATGGGCAGCAGGTGACGGGCCGCGTCAGCGAAACCCACGACCCGCCCCTGCGTGGTGCCGAACACGACCGGGTACGGCGTATCGAGTCATACGTAAAAGACTTCAAACCCCTGATTCTGGGGCGCATCCATCTCAACCAGGGGCGAGGATTGCTCACCCTGAGCGCCCTGAAAATTCCCGGTGCTCAGGTGATGGATTTCCGAATGCTGGTACTCAAACGCATCCGGTAAAACTTGCACAATGTTGTCATACACAGTTGTGTAAATCAGCCCATACCTCCATTATGCCTTAAAGAACTGTTAGTGGAAACACACCACCTCTGATTCTGGGCCGAAAACGGCTGCCCCAGCGCTTATGATACCAATACCAAATGGTTCCGTTACGCACCGCGTACGGAAAAAGTCGTTTTATGCCGTTGGATTCAGGAATGACAAAGGGGCTACGAACTGCGAAGTCAATATTTTCAGGGTTGTACCTCTCCCAAATGGTTTACAGCCCTACCGGGTCAAGAAGCCAGCGCCGTGAACGTCTTTGAGGGCGTGTTTGATTTTCTCTCCTGCTGTCAGCATTACGGCGTAACGGCCCTCAGAAACACAACCCTTGTGTAAACAATCTAAGCTTCCTTAGCGATGCTATCCCGCTCCTGTCAGGCTATGCAACGGTTAACGCGTTTCTGGATAACGACAAGGCGGGACGCAACGCCCTTGAACGACTAAAGAACGAAGGAGTAAGGGTTAATGATTGTTCCCATCTATACGCTTCCTGTAAGAGCGTGTTGGGGAATTGAAGAAGATTGAGAGCCGTGTCATCTTTGTGGTCG
>ERZ1066118.41-NODE-41-length-153445-cov-14.709772_pt1 | contig 153445 bp, 126 predicted proteins | sample MGYA00382765_ERZ1066118 | MGnify/ENA primary metagenome ERZ1066118 (study PRJEB33369, sample SAMEA5778348) | biofilm metagenome | biome: Industrial cooling water; feature: Water cooling tower basin; material: Biofilm | place: United Arab Emirates | collected... | reverse complement strand
CTACAACAATACCCGCACCTATCTCAGCGCCTACCCAACACCCAAATTGCTTCGCACATCGGCATTACGCCCGAATTTTTGAGCAAAATCCGGAGAGATCTCGCTTCTTGACGCCCGACTCTTAACCTACATTAAGCCTATTTCCTACGATAGTTTATTCCTCATCCCTGCCACCAGGCTCGCACCGATTTGCAATCGGTGCGGCGATGGTTTTGCGTCTCCGACGCCATTCGACTGATGGGAGCAGAATGCTTCACCAAAACACAGCATAACTCACCCGCGCAAAAAACGGCGTCCCCGGCGTGAAGTGGATTTCTTCGACCGGGGCCACTTCGCCCCGCGGGCGGCTTTCGGTGGCGGTTGCCCTGGGCCAGTGCCTTGCTCACCCGGCAAGCCCGCACCAACGATGACGCTCCCTCCTAAAATCAGCCAACTCCGCGCCATTACCCGTAAAATTTGGGTATTTCCCCCCCGATTGGCACTTCGTACTCAGTGGGAGTGGGCAAAGGCCGAATCCGTTCGTACCTTTAAAATCCATCGGCATCGCCCAAAGAAGCCTGTTTCATGCGTCTGCTCGTTATCGTCCTCAGTATCATCGGCCTGCTCGTGCTGGGCAAAGTGGTTTTGTTTCCGGCTTCCAAAGGCGAAGCCAAAACCAGGCTCGTCCGGAGCGGTTCGGAGGGGCAAAAAGGCGGGGGGAAAGGCGACGCCAAAGGCCCCGTCGAAGTGCAGGTGTACCGGGCCGTGACCGAATCCGTGGAAAACGCCCTGACCGTGGCCGGGACCGTGCTGCCCAACGAAAGCGTCGAACTAAAGGCCGAGGTGCCGGGCCGCCTCGTGTACCTGCTCGGCCGGGAAGGCACCGCCGTGGCGAAGGGCGAACTCATCGCCAAAATCAACGACAAGGAACTGAAGGCCCAACTCGACCGGCTGAACTACGTCGAGCAACGGGCGAAGGAACTCGAAAGCCGCCAGAAGCGCCTGCTGGCCCTCGACGGCACCAGCAAGGAAGAATACGCCATCGCCGCCACCAACGCGCTCACGGCCGGGGCCGACAAGGAATTGCTCCTGGCCCAGTTGGAAAAAACCGAAATCCGGGCGCCGTTTTCGGGCAAAATCGGCCTGCGCGTGGTGAGCTTGGGGGCTTTTCTGATGCCCGGCACGCTGGTGGCCACGCTCGTGCAGACCAACCCGGTGCGGATTGATTTTTCCGTTCCCGAAAAATACGCCCAGAACCTGCGGGCGGGCGGGGCGGTGCAACTGACCAGCGACGCCTTCCCCGGCGTGTTGCCCGCCCGCGTGTCGGCCATCAGCCCGCTCATCGACCCGACGCTCCGCACGCTCCAGGTGCGGGCCGTGGCCCCCAACGGGGCCGGACGGCTGGTGCCGGGGATGTTCGTGCGGACGCAAGTAGCCCTCAGCGGCGACGTGCGCTCCATCCTGGTGCCCTCGCAGGCCATCGTGCCCGAACTGAAGGGCAAAAAAGTGTTTTTGGTGAAAAACGGGAAGGCCCGCGAAACCTTCGTCAAAACCGGCCTCCGCTCCGACCAGCGCGTACAAATCACCGAGGGCCTCGCCGTAGGCGATTCGGTCATCGTCACCGGCATCATGGCCCTCCGCGACGGCTCGCCCGTGGTCGTGGCGGGGAAGGCGGGGATTGTGAAAAAGTAGAATGGTTAAGCGGGTAATTGGGTAATTTGTTGAAAACCAATTACCCGTTTAGAGTTTTGTCATGCCGAACTTGGTTCGGCATCTTCCCCGCTCAAGCCAGGCAGTTTGGTTGTAATCGAGTAGCTTGTTCACCGAGGGGAAGATGCCGAACCAAGTTCGGCATGACAAAAACTCCCGCGTTTTTACCAAGTCCTGAAATCCCCCGTCAAACCATGAGCCTCTCCACACTCTCCATCCGACGCCCCGTGCTGGCCATCGTGATGAATTTGCTCATCCTGCTGTTCGGCTATCTTGGGTTCCGGTTTCTGGGCGTGCGCGAGTTTCCGTCCATCGACCCGCCGGTGATTTCCATCCGCGCCAACTACGCCGGGGCCAACGCCGACATCGTGGAGTCGCAAATCACCGAACCCCTCGAAAAGCAGCTCAACGGCATCGAGGGCATCAAGTCCATCTCCTCGACGAGCAGCCTCGGGCGCAGCGAAATCACGGTGGAATTCGGCCTCGACGTGGACATGGAACGCGCCGCCAACGACGTGCGCGACAAGGTTTCCTCCGCCGGGCGCACCCTGCCCCCCGACCTCGACGGCCCGCCCATCGTCAGCAAGGCCGACGCCAATTCCGACCAAATCATGATTCTGAGCCTCCAGAGCACCCAGCACTCGCACCTGGAGGTGAACGAATACGCCGAAAACGTGGTGGCCCAGCGTCTGCAAACCATCGAGGGCGTCAGCGAGGTGAACATCATGGGCCAGAAAAAGTACGCCATGCGGTTGTGGATGGACCCCTCCCGGATGTCGGCCTACGGCATCACGGCCCAGGACGTGAAAACGGCCCTCGACCGCGAAAACGTGGAACTGCCCAGCGGCAAACTCACCGGCAGCGCCACCGAACTGACGGTGAAGACGAAGGGCCGCTTCCTGACCGAGGCCGATTTCAACGACATGATTGTCAAAACCCTCGGCGACAACCTCGTGCGCCTGCGCGACGTGGGCCGGGCCGAACTCGGCCCCGAAAACGAAGAATCCACCCTGCGGCTCAACGGCATTCCGCTCATCGGCCTGGGCATCGTGCCCCAGCCGGGGTCCAACCACCTCGACATCGCCCGCGAGGTGTACCAACGGCTGACGACCCTCCGCCGCGACTTGCCCGCAAACTATGCCCTCGACGTGATTTTCGATTCCACCGTGTTCGTCAAACGCTCGGTGGAGGAAGTGGCCGAAACCCTGCTCATCGCCATCGGGCTGGTGGTCATCATCATTTTCCTGTTTTTCCGCGACTGGATTGTGGCCGTGCGGCCCCTCATCGACATCCCCGTGTCGCTGGTCGGGACGTTTTTCGTCATGTACCTGCTCGGCTACTCCGTCAACGTGCTCACGCTGCTGGCCATCGTGCTCGCCACCGGCCTGGTGGTGGACGACGGCATCGTCGTGACCGAGAACATTTTCAAGAAAATCGAAGCCGGCATGAAACCCGTCGAGGCGGCCATCGCGGGGGCCAACGAAATCATTTTCGCGGTGCTGTCCACGTCCATCACGCTGGCGTCGGTGTTTTTGCCGGTGATTTTCATGGAAGGGTTCGTCGGGAAATTGTTCCGGGAATTCGGCGTCGTCATCTCGGTGGCCGTGCTGATTTCGGCCTTCGTCTCGCTCACGCTGACGCCCATGCTCAACGCCTACCTCAACCGCAAGACGCACAAAAAAGGCTGGTTTTACGAAAAAACCGAACCCTACTTCGAGCGGCTCACCTCGGCGTACCACGACAGCCTGGCCTCGTTCCTGCGCTACCGCTGGGCGGCCTTCCCGCTGGTGGCCCTGACCCTGGGCATGGTGTGGTTTTTCGGAAAACCCCTGCCCTCCGAACTCGCCCCCCTCGACGACCGCAACTGGTTCCGCCTCAACATGACGGCCCCCGAAGGCACCTCGTTCGAGGCGATGGAAACGTACATGCTCCGGCTGGGCAAACTGCTCGGCGATTCCCTGCCCGACACGAAGGCCATCATGCTCGTGACCGCCCCCAACCGCACCGGCTCCGGCAGCCCCAACACCGGCTCGGGCCGCGTGATGCTGCTCGACAAAACCGAGCGCCCCAACGGCCAGCAGGCCCTGGCCGACTACACCACCCGGCTCATGCGCCGCCTGCCCGACGCCCGGTCGGTGGCCGTGCAGCAGCAGACGATTTCGGTGGACACCCGCGGCGGACTGCCCGTGCAGTACGTCATCCAGGCCCCGGATTTTGCCAAACTGCGCGAGTACCTGCCCCGGTTTCTGGAGGAAGCCCAGAAAGACCCCACTTTCACGACGGTGGACGCCAACCTGAAGTTCAACAAGCCCGAACTCAGCCTGCGCATTGACCGGGAAAAAGCCCGCGCGATGGGCATTTCGGTGGCCGACGTGGCCCAGACTGTGCAGCTCGCCCTGGCCGGGCAGCGGTTCGGGTACTTCACCATGGGCGGGCGGCAGTACCAGATCATTGGGCAATTCGACCGCGCCAACCGCGACGAACCGCTCGATTTGACCACGATGTACGTCAAAACCGCCCAGGGCCAGACCGTGCAACTCGATAACATCGTGACCGTCGAGGAGGAAAGCAGCCCGCCGCAACTCTTCCACTACAACCGCTACATGAGCGCCACCGTGCAGGCGGCCCTGGCCCCCGGCAAAACCATTGGCGACGGCATCGCGGCGATGGACGCCATCCGCGAACGCCTGCCCGACGACGCCATCCAGACTGCCCTCAGCGGGGCCTCGCGGGATTTCGCCGAAAGCCAGTCGAACACGCTGTTTTCGTTCCTGCTGGCGCTGGTGCTGATTTACTTCATTCTCGCCGCCCAGTTCGAGAGCTTCATCGACCCGTTCATTATCATGGTCACGGTGCCGCTGGCCATTGGCGGGGCGGTGCTGGCGCTCTGGCTGTTCAACCAGACGCTCAACATTTTCTCGCAAATCGGCATCATCATGCTCATCGGGCTGGTGACGAAAAACGGCATCCTGATCGTCGAGTTCGCCAACCACCTGCGCCGCGACGGGGCCACCGCCCGGCTGGCCGCCCTCGAGGCCGCCAGCCTGCGCCTCCGCCCGATTCTGATGACCAGCCTGGCCACGGTGCTGGGGGCGCTGCCCATTGCGCTCGCGCTCGGCTCGGCGGGCCGCAGCCGGATGTCGATGGGCATCGTCATCATGGGCGGGCTGCTGTTTTCGCTGGTCTTGACGCTGTACGTGATTCCGGCGGTGTACACCTATTTTTCGAGGACGAAGCGGCGGGAAGTTCGGCCCGCACCCCAACCGGCTCCTCCCGCGTTGGAATTGGTGCCGAAGGAATACTGACGTGTGGAACACTCGTCGCGCGAATCAACGCCTCCCCACGGCGTCATTCTATGTTTGCATCGTCACCCAAGCATTAGCTTGGGTGACGATGCAAACATAGAATGACGCGCTGGGAAAGTTTTTAACACATGAAAAAAACGAGCGTGCACCCCAGCCGGGAGCTATGCTCGTTTTTTCGTCTTTGACGTTTGTCCGCCGTCACCTCGGCCAGTTGGCCAGCGCCGGAACCGCCTTCGGGGTCTTGCCCGCCGCTTTTTCGGGCAAAAGCCGCACGGTCAGTGCGGCGGTGGCGCGGGCGGGGACGGGCACGTTGAAGGTCAGCAACGTGGTGCCGGGATTGGGGGCGTCGTACTCGTTTGGCCCCTGGGTCGAGCCGGTTTTGAGCGTTACCGAGGCCGGTTCGGCCACTTGAAGCAGCAGTTTTTTGCCGTCTTTGGTCAGTTCGGCGGTGTTGCCGTTGACGATGCGCACCGTGGCGGGCGTGAGCAGCGTCCAGGTCACGGTGGCCTCGCGGTCGCCGCCCTGAAGTTCATCCCGGACGACGACGTGATTTCCGTCCACGATGGCTACGCCCCGGTTGGCCTTCGCCAGCGCATTACCGTACATCTGAGTCAGATCGGTGGTGGCGCTCATGAACTCTGGTTTTTTGGAAAAACCCGTGATGGCGGCGTAGCCGTCCACCCGTTGCAGGCTATCGTTGACGGTCAGCGTGTTGTGCACCTGGTTGCGGTAGCGAAACACCCGCCAGCGTTCGGAATCCTGCTCCTTGCCCCAGAGTTTCACGCCTTTCGATTCGAGCGAGTTGTACTCCTGCATCCCAAAATCCATCGCCCAGCGCACCCCGTCGGCTTCCATCACGAATGAACCTACGTCGAGGTGGGCGTGGTTGACCGAGGGCGACCCGGCTTTCAGTCCGACGAAAATCGCGGCCGGGTCGGTCCACGAGGTGCGCATCATCGCGACGGGGTTTTTGCCGCCGCCCGTCCAGGTTAGGGCTGGAGGCTTCGCTTCCGCCAGGCGCATATCGCCCGCCCAGAGCAGGGCCGTGGGCAGAATGCGGTTGCCGACGTACCGTTGGGGGTCTTCACTCAGCAAACGCTGGCGTTCGGTGTAGAGCAGCGAGGGCTGCTTCAGGCGCTGGGCGAACCAGAACATGGCCGGTTGCAGCCCCCCGCCCACCCCGGAATCCGAGTAGTTGAAGGCGTCGCCCGACGGCCCCGCCATGTGGACCATAAACCCGGCGGTTTTGAGGAAGCCAGGTTGCTGCGAAAGCCCGAAGTCGCTGCCCAGGGCTTTTTCCAACGCGCTAATCAGCAGCACGTTGAAACTCGTGCCGTAGCCCCAGTAGCCGTAGCCTTCGGGGTAGGCCCCGTCGGGGGCGTAATCGCCCATCGCTTTCACCACCGTCGTGACGGCCCGGTTGACGAGGCTGCTGGCGAGTTCGGGCTGGTCTTCGTGGATGGCCAACGCGCCGAAGGCCATGCCCGCGTTGCAGACCTGGTTCCAGTTGTGGGTGGCGGCCAGCCAGGAGTTGTACCGGTCGTCGAGCGAGGGTTGGAGGCCTTTTTTCACCATCGCCTCGCGGAGTTCGGCCCGCACGGCGGGCGAAAGGTCGGAGTAGAGCCAGTCGTAGCCCAGGGCCACGGCCATCGTCATTTCAGCCACGTCGAGGAAGTGCGTGGGGTTCCAGTCGGAAAAACCGGCCACGGTGCGCAGTTCGAGTTCGGCCCGCGAGCGGTAGGCGGCCTGCCCGGTCATACGGTAGGCGTAGCCGAGGAACATTTCCCGCCGCAGGGCCTCGCGGGACACGCTCAGCAACCGCCGCCCGATTTGCTTGCGCTCGAGCGGGGGCACGGTGAGCAGACGGTCGCTTTCGGCGAGGATGGCCGCGTGAAGTTTGGCCAGGGCCGGGTCGGCGGCCAGCGTTTTTTTGAGCGTGGCCTCCTCGCCCTTCGGCCAGAGCAGGCGGGGGTGGGCGGGGAGTTTTGTCGTGGGCGAAAGCGGCGTTTGCTGGGCGCGGGCGGTGAACGCGAGCAGGAGCAGCAGGGGGAGAATGCGAATTTGTTTCATAACCGGTTTAGGCTTCATGTAACGCCATCGTAGGGGCAACCCTTGCGGTTGCCCGTGGTCGGATGAGCCGTTCTACCACGGGCAACCGCAAGGGTTGCCCCTACGATAATTTTCCAAAAAATCTCAATCTCCTACTGCCACCCCGGATTCTGTTTGATGTTCGGGTTCTGGGCCAGGGTGTTGAGCGGAATGGGCCAGAGGTAGTGCTTGCTTTCGTCGAAAACCGGGTTGGCCCAGTCGGTGCCCTGGTACACGTCGATGTAGGTTTTCTTCGACACCGGATCCACGATGGTTTTCACGAGTGCTCCAGGGTAGCGGGCTTTGGCGGCATCGTCCCAGCGCATGCCCATGGTGGGTACGGCCAGTTTCTTGCCCTGCTTCCAGCGCCGCACGTCGGCGTAGCGGAAGCCTTCCATGAACAGTTCGACGCGGCGCTCCCGGCGGATTTCGGCGATGAGGGGCGAAATGCCATCGGCGGTGTAGCGAGGATCGACGGGCACCGAAGCCAGATTAAGGCGGGGCATTTTCACCCGGTCGCGGAGGCGGTTGATGCTGGCGTCGAGGTCGGCCTGGGTGATTTTGCCCAGTTCGGCCTGGGCCTCGGCGTAGTTGAGCAGGGCCTCGGCGAAGCGCAGGATGATGGCGGGCGACTCGGCGGTGTCGAAGGCCTTGCCAATCATGTCGTCGGCGTTGTAGTGCTTGATGATGTGGTAGCCGGTCGTTGAGATGTACCCACCCGGCATCCCCGTCACGCGGGGGTAGGCCCGACCGTCGCCGAGGTGGTACTTGTAGCGGGCGGCGTCGGCGGGGTGGAGCACGGTCTGGCGCAGGCGGGGGTCGCGGTTCTCGAACACATCCTCGATTTTGTCGTCGCCCTTGTACAACGGCGAGAGCGTGATGGGCAGGCCATCGGTGCAGAGGTAATCTTCGACCATGCTCTTGGTGGCCCCGCCCGCGTACTCGAAGTACGACTGCACGTGGTTGGTGAACACGCCCAACTGGTAGCGCCGCCAGTACATCACTTCGGGGTTGCCGGCCAGGTTGAGCACCCGGTGGTAGGCGTTGTAGTCGGTGTCGGGGTTGCCGGTCGAGTAGAGCCGGTAGGGGCCTTTGTCCATCAGTTCCTTGGCCGAGGCGGCGGCTTCTTCGAGCCATTTTTCGGAACCGGCGATGCCGTGGTACTTCCGCCAGGTTCCTTCAAACAAGCACACCCGCGATTTCACCAGCAGGGCGCACCAGCGGTTGAGGCGGCCGGGGGCGTTGCCATCACCCCAACTGTCGGGCAGTTTGGTGGTGGCGAAATTCAGGTCTTCGAGCACGTTGTCCATCGCCTGGGCGCGGGGGGTGCGGGCGGCGAAGAGTTCGGGGGAGTCGATGTTCAACTCCTTGTCCACCCAGGGCACGTCGCCGAACTTCTGGACTTTTTCGGCGTAAAACCAGCCCCGAAACAACCGCGCTTCGCCGATGTACCGGTCTTTGATGGCCTGCGACACGTTAGCCTTGTCGTAGTTGGCCATGCCGACGTTGATGGCGCGCACGAAGTTCCAGCCTTTGTAGCCGAACCATTGCGGACCGGGATCGGAAGGTACGACGTGCTTGCCCGAGCGGATTTGCTGGTAGTAGGTGTGCCGGGGGTGAATCGGGGCCATGTTGTCGGCGAACTCATCCTGGAACCACACGCTGCCCCAGTGGCTTTCAAAGCCGTTGTAGTGGGCGTGCAGGATGGGTACGTTGTCGTCGTTGCGGGCCAGGTCGTAGAGGCTGTTGTTGTACACCCGCAGGTCGTTTTCGGTGTTCCAGAAGGTCTGGTTGGTCACCTGATCGAGGGGGTAGCGTTCGAGGAAATCGTCGTTGCACCCGCCGAAGAGCAGAGCCGAGGCGAGAACGAAGCCAGACAGAATATGTTTTTTCATCGCTAAAGTCGGTTTGAGGAGCGTTTAGAACGACAGGTTGAGCCCAAGCGTGGTGATGCGCTGCATGGGGTATTCGATGGCATCCGATTGAATGGTCTCGGGGTCGAGGGGTTTGCGCATCCGGGTGAATTCCCAGAGGTTCATGCCCGTGGCGAACACCTGCGCCGAGCTAACGCCGATGCGCTGGAGCAGCGTACCGGGCAGGTTGTAGCTCAGCGTCACGTTTTTCAGGCGGGCATAGCCGGCGTTTTGCAGGTAGCGGGACTGCACCTGGACGTTTTTCTTGTCGTTGGTCGAAATGTGCGCGGCGGGGAAGTACGCGTCGCGGTTGGTTTCGGTCCAGGTGTCGGTGATGTAGTACTTCTCGACGTGCCCGGCGTTGAAGGGGAAAAACCACGTCCAACTGCCGTTAGAGGGCGAGTAGTCTCTGCTACCAATGCCCTGGACGAACACCGTCAGGCGGAAGTTTTTGTAGCCCAGGCTACTGTTCACCCCGAAGGAATACCGGGGCGTGGTGTTGCCGATGATTTTGCGGTCGCCGGGGTCGGCGAGGGTATTTTTACCAAACGTAATCACGCCGTCGCCGTTGAGGTCGGCGTACCGGATGTCGCCGGCCCGCCAGTTGGCCCCGATGGCCGTTTGCTTGGGAGAATTGGCCACTTCGTCGGCGGTCTGGAAAATTCCGGCGGTTTCAAAACCCCAGATTTCGCCCAGTTTCTGCCCCACGTAGTAAATGTTGCTGTTGTTGGGAATCGCGCCGGAGGGGTTGTTGAACTTGGTGATGGTCGAAGTCCAGTCCGACAAGGCCAGGGTCACGTCGTAGGTCCAGTGGCTGGCGAAGCGGTCACGCCAGGTCAGGGCCAGCTCCCAGCCTTTGGTGCGCAGGTCGGCGGCGTTTTCCTTGGGGGCCGTCGTACCCAGGATGGCCGGGTACGACACGTCCATGAGCATGTCTTTCGTGTCGCGGGTGTACACGTCGAGGGAGAAGTCGAGGCGGTTCTTGAGGGCGGTCACGTCGAGGCCGATGTTTCGGGAAATTACCGTTTCCCAGGTCAGCGACGGACTCACCAGCCCCGGCGCCCGCACCACCGGGATGGCCGCGTTGCTGAACATGTACGGCGACAGCGCCGCACCCATCGTGGCAATGTACGGGTAGTAAATTTGCCTCCGTTCGTTGTCGAGCAGAGTTTGATTCCCCAGCGTCCCGTACGAAGCCCGTAGTTTGAGGTTATCAAGCCAGGGGGTCGTGGCTTTCATGAAGTTCTCATTGCTGATGCGCCAGCCCGCCGACACGGAGGGGAAGAAGCCAAAGCGGCTGTCTTTCGGGAAGCGCGAGGTGCCGTCGTAGCGCCCGTTGAATTCGACGAGGTATTTTTCCTTGAAATTGTAATTCAACCGGTAAAACGCACCCCGCAGCGCCACGTGCGAACTGTTGCCGAAGGTTTGCTGCACGCCCGTGGTGGCGCTGATGTCGGTAATGAGCGGCGTAATCAGTCCCCGGGCCTGGGCACCGGTGTAACGGAACTGACCGCGCTCCTGGTTGAAGCCCACCATCGCCGTGACGCTGTGGTTGCCGAATTTGGGCAACGCGTACTCAGCGTAGGCGTTGAGCACGTAGTACTGGTTGTAGTTGTTTTCGTTCCGAATCCAGTCGTCGCCGCTGAAGCCGTTGCTGATGGGGTTGGCAGCCAGGAGGTTGGTCTCCACGATGTCCACCTTGCTCTGCACGTCCTTGTAGATCCGGTTAAAAATGTTGTACGAAAAGTCGGCCCGGATTTTCAGGCCCTTCACCGGCGTGAGGGTGGCACCCTGGGTCAGCCATACGTCGTTGTTGGTGAAGGTGGTGCGGCCCCCGTCGAGCAGATAGGGAAAGAAGTTGGTGCCGCCGAAGTATTTGCCGATGAGGGGTGCGTACTTGTCCCGGTCACCGGGGGTGATGTACTGCGGCAGGTCGGGAAACTGAATGGGCATCGTGGGTGGCACCCGGGCCAGGGAGTTGATGTTCACGTCCCAGTTGTAAAAGTGCGGCTTGTTGCTGTTCTGGGAGTTGAAAATCACCTTCGTGTCCAACCCCAGCCAGGAGTTAACCGTGAAATCGGCCTTGGCCAGTAGGTTGTAGCGCTTGAACTTCTCGTTGTTGTAGCGCAGGTAGCCGTCTTTATTGAAATACCCCAGCGACACCAGGTATCGCGCCTTGTCCGACCCGCCCGACACGGTCAGGTCATGCTGGTTGGTGGGGGCATAGTCGGTCAGGAGTTCATTCTGGTAGTTGTTGTAGCCGTAAAACCGGAGAGTGCCATTGACCACGCCCCACTGCGGTGCCGTAGCCGGATTTTCGGAGTAGGCTTTGGTACCCGCCACCATATCGGCGTCGAAGGCCGGTACGCCGCTGGTGCGGATGTTGGCCGTGTTGCGGGCCAGCACGAACTCGTAGGGGTCGGTGACGAGGTCCATGTTGAAAATGGGCCGGGCCAGCGAAACCTGGTTGTTGACCGACACGTTGATTTTGCCGCTCTTGCCGCTCTTGGTCGTCACGAGCACCACGCCGAAGGCCGCGCGAGCGCCGTACACGGCCGCCGCCGAGGCGTCTTTGAGTACCGAAATGCTCTCGATGTCGTTGGGATTTACCCGGTTGAGGTCCATCGGTACGTTGTCCACCAGCACCAGCGGTGCCCCGCCGTTGATGGACTCGTAACCCCGGACGTTGAACACGATGGGCTGGGCTGGGTCGCCGTTGCGAACGTTGACGTTCAGGTTGGGAATCACGCCCTGCAAACCCTCGCCCACCGAGGCGATGGGGCGGTTCTGGAGCCGTTCGCGACCGGCCACGCCCACGGCCCCGGTTAGGTTCACTTTCTCCTGCGTGCCGTAGCCCACGACCACCACCTCATCGAGGGACTGCATTTCCGATTCGAGGGCGATGTCGAGCGTCGTGCGGCCGTTGACGGCGAGCTCCTGCCGTTTGTAGCCAATGAAACTCGCCACGAGGGTGGCATTGGGATTGGCCAGCCGGAGGGTGTACCGGCCGGTGTTGTCGGTCACGGTACCCTGAGTGGTGCCTTTGATGAGCACGCTCACCCCGGCAAGCACTTCGCCGTTGCCGGCGTCGGTGATGCGGCCCGTGAGGTTCTGGCTCCGGGCAGCGTGCGCCAGGCAAATCAGCAGCAAGGCGTTGGCAACCAGCAGCCTGTATGGAGTTTGCCAACTGAATCGTAGTTGATTTTTCATAGGAGTTGGGGGTTGGTTGAAAAAGAGGATAGGAATTGGAAACGAAGTGGAAAAGCGGCTGAGGCAGCAAAGGCAACGAAACGACCGGGCGAATCCCGGCAACTCATTGCGGCATAGAGCAAGAGCAGATGAAGCAGCGGCGGTCGCAACCTTTAACCCGGCAAAGCGTACCCACCCAAGATTTTAATCGGATAAACTTGGATTTTTTTGAAATAAAATGCAACCCCAATCCTATTTGTATACAGCGAAACCCGTAAAACCGGATCCGGCAAGTCAGGTGGGGCAAAACCCGGAGGACTTTCCGGGAGAAATCACCGCCCGCCGTGCGCCTGGGCATCGAATTCCACCTTGTGCTCGGGTTGCCAATAGCGAACCCGAAAGGCCGATTGTCATACCGCTGGATGAACGCCGCCCAGGGCCGTGAATCCCCAGCGCGCACGCCATTTTGAGTAGCCCATGTTGGGCGGCTGGGTGCTGCTGATGAGCTTTCAGAGGTACCCGGCTAACCTGAAATCGATCCTCAAAGAGGAGGAAGACACGGAAAAGCCGGAGTGCGCAAAAAAAAAAACGGCGAACGCTCCCAGCGTTCGCCGGTCTTCGTTCGTCCCGGAGGACAACGACCAATGCGCTGCCCCTTCATGAACCCCTCGATTTTCCCGTGTGCACTACCCGTGCTGCTCGTGCTGCTCGCCGCCTGCACCGACCCCGACAACCGCGAAACCACCCCCCAGGGCGAGTGCCGCCTGCAAACCGTCACCACCACGGCCACCTCGTCGCTTTACACCTTCACCGAGCGAACGACCTACGACTACGACGGCGCGGGCCAGTTGCTCCGAAAAACCACCACCTCCGGCACCCGCTACGCCGACCCCCAACTCGCCAAACAGTCCAACCGCGACCACACCAGCACGACCACCTACGCCTACGACGCCGAGGGTTTCCTGCAAACGTCGGAGTACGAATTCCTCAACACGTTTGTCAACCCCAACGGGCAACCCGCCACGGAGCGGCACGGGTGGAAACGCACCTTCGCGTACGCCGGGGGCCGGTTGGCGGGTTACTCCGAAGTCGGGAGCGCCAACGACAACCCGCCTTCCACCACTGCGTACGCCTACGAGTACGACGGTTCGGGGAACCTGCTGCGGTTGCGGCGAACCACCGGCACCGGCTTCACGGCGACGCATTCATTCAGCCAGAACACGCTCGTGGACTACGTTGAAAACCGGAGCGGGGTCGAGCACCGCCCGTTCGGGCTGCAAAACGGCCTCGTGACCACCTACACGATTGCGGGTGGTTGGCGGGGCGAGTATGCCTACGACGCCCGGCAGCGGCTGGTCAGGATGGAGGAATTCATCGATGGCAAGTCCCACTCGTACTTCACCCAAACCTTCGACGCCGGAAAACCGGCAACCGACGCGGAACCCGCCTTCAGGGGCTTTCCCGCCGTGGGCGCGCCGGGCAGCAATCCGGGCTTCGGGCAGGCGGGAGTGCTGGCGGGCAAAAAGCAGTATTTTGCCAACAGCCTGACCGGCGAAGCGCAGTTTTACAGCGAAACCACCTGGACGAACCGGCTGAACGGACGGGGTTTCGTGGAAAATGCCGTCAGGACCGAGTCGTTCAAAAACCCGCAGACCCTGCCCCAGCGCGTCGAGGCCACGACGACGTACTCCTACGCGGGCTGCAAATGAATCGGTGGTACGATTCCTGAAGGCGGCATGAAACGTCCGGCCAACATCCAGCGTCCAACATCCAGCATCCGTCCGATTTGACCGAAAGCGCCCTCTCCGCCCTCCTCGAAGGCTGCCGCCAGAACCGCGAACCGGCGCTGAAAGCGTTCTACGAGCACTTTCACGGCTATGCCCTCGCCGTGTGCCTGGCCTACGCCGCCGACCGCGACGAGGCCCTGGAGATGATGCACGACGGGTTTTTGAAAGCCTTCAAACACCTGCCCGACCTGCGCGAAGAGGGCGCGCTGAAAACCTGGCTGCGGCGGATTCTGGTCAACACGGCGATTGATTACCACCGCCGCCGAACGCGTCGCCCGGTTGAACCATTGAACGAGACCGCCACCGAACGCGTACCCACCGACGAAGCCGACGCCCTCGACCAGCTTTCCGCCGAAGACATCCTGGCCGCCCTGCATCGCCTGCCCGAACTGCCCCGCGTGGTGTTTGGCCTGTACGTGCTCGAAGGCTACAGCCACCGCGAAATCGCCCGGCAACTCGGCCTGGCCGAAAGCACGAGCCGGGCCTACCTGAGCGAAGCCAACGCCCGGCTGCGGCGGCTTTTTTCCAACCGACTGAGCCATGACAGCACCCAGCGATAACGACCTGCACGAAGCCATCCGGCGCGGACTGGCGGGTTGTCAACCCGCCCCACATCATTCGGATTGGTCGCGCTTTCAGGCCCGGCTGCGCCGTCGGCGGTGGGGGCGCGTGGCGGGAGTGGCCGGGCTGGCGCTGGTGTTTTTGGGGTTCACTGTTTGGGTGTACACCGCCGGAGAAGAACCCGAAAAAAACGCTTCACAGGCCGAGAAACCGTTTTTTTCGGAAAAAATAACTTCGGAACCATCGCCGGGATGCACCCCGGCGCGGGAGGAAACAAAGGTTCTTCCAAGAAAAAAACCACCCGCCCGAACGCCCGACGACGTTGCCCAGGCGGCTTCGATTCAGGCAAGCCGGCGAACGCCGTTGAAGCCGATGATGCCGACGGAGCGGCCACTCCTCTTGCCCTCGGCGGGTAAACCAGCTTCGGCGTTGCCCGTGAATCTGGCGCTCAACCGCGCCGTGGTGGTGCCCAGCCCCGTCGAGCAACAAATCATCCAGCAGGTGATTTCGGGAAATTTCGGCGACGATTCGACCTCGTTCCGGGCGCTGGAGCGGAACAAGGCACGGTGGAAGTCCGCGGTGCTCGTCTGCGACGCCACCACCTCGATGTACCCCTACCTGACGCAGTTGCTGGCCTGGTTTCGGAAAAACGAACGGAGTACGGGCATCCGGGGCCTCGTGCTCTACACCGACTGCGACAGCCTGGGTCGCCAGACCGACGGCACGACGCCGGGCCAGTTTTTCGTCAGCCATCGGCGCGACGTTTCGACCTTGCTCCCCCTGTTGCTTGCCGCCGCCCGCAACACGACCGCCAACGAAGACCGCGACGAAAACGTGGCCGAAGCCCTGCTGTTCGCTCAACGCCAATTCCCCGACGCCCAGACTCTCGTGCTCGTGGCCGACGGCCGGAGCGGCATCAAAGACGCGAAACAGTTGGAAAAAGTAACCAAACCCGTTGCCGTGGTGCAGTGCGGCCCACCCGATGAACCCGAGTTAGCCTTCCAACCCGCGTACTGGCAGTTGGCCCAACAAACGAACGGCAGCCTGCACACGCTGGAAGACGACCTGCGCAGTCCGAAGGCCATTCCCTCAACCACCTGGGTGCGCATCGGCGGGCAGTACTACCGCTACCGCCGGGGCCGTTTCGTGCCCACGAACTTCGTGCAACGACCCGAGAAGGTGCTGTTTTTTTGGTTGGGGAAGCGGAAATGAGTTTAGGGTTCAGGGTTTAGAGTTGAAGTGCCCACAACTCTAAACCCTGAACCCTAAACTCAATTTTCAAGCCTCACCCACCCATTCACCTTATCCGCCGTTTCGACGAAGGCGAACGGCCCGAACTGGCCCAACACGCTGACCGGCTGACGGGCGGCGAGGAGTTTGAGCGTATCGGCGGGGGCGTTCGGGGCCGTCAGCAGGGGCCGGGCGGCGGCGAGGGCCTGTTTTTTCAACCGGGCGAGGGGTTGCAGTTGGGCCGGTTGCAGGTAGCCCACCGCGCCGTTGGGCAGGGCCACCCGGTACCAGTTTTTCGTGGCCGCGATGGGCCGCACCACCGTGTTTTTCGGCAAACTCAACGTCGCTTTGTCGTTGGTTTCCGGCGATTTGCGCAGCGCCACCCAGGTGGGCGTCGTGCGGAGGTAGGCCCCCAGTTTTTTCGTGTTGGCCACCACGGGGGCGGGCTGGGTGCCGCGCGGGTCCACGTAGGGCAGGGGGTCGGCGGCCCCTTTGAAATGCGGGTACACGCCGAAATGCAGGTGCGGGCCGGTAGTGACGGCGTTGCCCGTGTTGCCCACCAGGCCAATGGTTTCGCCGCGCTTCACCCGCTGGCCGGGTTTTACGAGTTGTTTCGAAAGATGGGCGTAGTACAGCGTGAAGCCGTGCTCGGTGTCGTTCTGGTACACCACGAGGCCGCCGAGGCGGTTGGTGGTCACCTGCGAAATGACACCGTCGGCGGCGGCGAGCACGGCGGTGCCCTTCGGCGCGGCGATGTCCACGCCTTCGTGCAAACGCCGCCCCCCGTCGCGGGGCATGCCGAAAAAGCTAATCAGCGACGAATACCCCCGACCGGCTACGGGGAAACTCAGCAGGGGCTGGCTTTCGAGCGTGACCGTAAACGGCCCCTCCTGCCCCAGCCGGGGTTGCAGGCGCACGAGCAGGGTCGTGGCTTCGGGGGCTTCGTGGGTCAGCGTGGTGCCTTTTTCGGCGAATTTGAGGCGCTTCGGCTTGCCCGAATCGTTCACCTCAAACAAATCGACGAAGACCTGGAGCGTGGAATCCTTCGCCGGGGCGCTCACGCGGGCCACCAGCCGCCGCCCGGCGGGTACGCGCACCCGGTAGGCGTAGGCCATCGGCGTCTCAATCGGAAAAATGCCCGTTTCGCGGAAGGGCAGGCCCACGCCCACCGAATCGGTGAGGGCGCGCTCGCCGGCTTCCAGCCAAGCGCGGCCCGCTTCGGTGCGGGCGAAGTTGGCCTTGCGCAATTCTTTTTCGTAGGCATCCCGAGGCGAAGCGGGGGAGAATAGTTCCTCGACGGATTCGGAGGCGGATTGAAAGATTTTGGGAAACGATACCTGCGTGCAGCGCGTCATTCCAACCACCAACAGCACGCCCAACCCCAAGCAATTCAGCAGTTTTCGCATGAACGGGTAACTGAATTTGGGGGGGATTTGGTGCGCTTCTCGGGGAATTTTTCTACGTTTATCCGGCGTGACGGGTTGCTACGACCCCGGGGTCGTAGCAACCCGTCCTTCGATTTAAGCCGCCGACTCGGTTTCCTCATCCACCTCGCGTTCGGCGAGCGGGTACCGGAAAATCCCGGCCACGTCGCTGCCCGGCGCGGGGTTGTTTTCGTCGTCAACCAGGTACACCCGCCCGCCGTATTCGATGGTTTTGCTGGCGGCTTCGTTGAGCAGTTCGCTCGACTCCGGCCCGGCTTCGTCCACGACCGAGAGCGTGAACGAATCGGGGTGGTATGTTCCCCAGAGTTCCGCACCTTTCCGGACGAACAGCGTATCGACACCCCCACTGAGGGCCGTCAGAACGACCGTTTTGGCATCGGCGCTGCCCTGAGCCTGGGAGGCAAACAAGCCGTACTCCTCCTTGCGGGCGAGGCGGGCCTGCCGGAAATGAGGCTCCATGACCTGCCAGGCTTCCGCTGAGAGGGCCAGCATGTCTCCGGCATGGTAGCTGCCCGTGAGCGTGGCCTCGACGGCGTGTGGGTACTTGGTGGCCTGCCGGTAGATGGGCAGCAGGTACTCGGCACCCACCAGGACCAGGGGCAGGGGGTTGCGGTGAAGCAGGGGGTCCAGTTCGTTGCTGAGGCGGTGAAAATACTGGAGAAGGTCTTCTTTCCGGACTTCGTCGGAACCACTCCCCTGACCATGGAAAATGGCTCCGGCCTGCCCCACGCCGCTCTGATGCTGAAGATGTTTTTGGTTGTCAGCCCCCTCGGTCTCGTCGGTGTATGAGGTGGGAACGTCGTCTGGCAGGGTGATTTGCTCAATGGTCGAGCGCGTGACCTCAAACAGCGAAACCTGGTGCAGGTTAAGAACGAGCAGGTAAAAATGCCCGTCGTCGTTGAGTTCCGGAATCAGCGGCATCAGGTAGGGTCTGCGGCCAATCCAGCAGCCGGGCGTTTCTACTGGTAGAGGTAGTTTCACGACCTGTCCCTCGCCGTCGAAACTGAAGTACGCCAGCAAGTCGGAGGAATGTTTCCAGAACTCCTGGTCATCGAGACGACGGTAGGCATCGGCCAGCAGCGCGTCGGCCTGTTCGGCAGAGCGCCCGTGTTCGTTCATCAGCCGGTTGCGGGCTTCGGTCAGCAGGTTTCTGAAGTGCAGTTTGTCGGTGTGGTAGCCGTCGGTCGAGAGGCGGCTCGTAGGCGAGTAAACCGACACGCAGAGGGTGGCCTCGCGATTCACCAAGTTAAGAAAATCGTCGGTGTTGAAAAGAGTCATGGCCCGAAGTTTTAAAGTTTAACGTCGCACGACACCGGGTCAGGCCCACACCGGGTAGCATACGGAGTCAGCGTTTCCCGGGTCGAACCCTTTTTCGTAAACAATCCGTGCCAGCATCGGCCCGGCGACGAGCCGCCGCCCACCGACCTTGCCGGAAAACCAGAACTGCCCATGAACTACCAAACTGAACTCGACGGCATCCGCATGGACATTCAGACCGTCGGATTCGACGCCAGCGAGGGCCTCCAACAAAGCATCGGGAAGGCTCTTCAGCGCCTGAAGCGGTTTTACAGCGGCGACGTCATCGCCGCCGACGTGTACATGCGCAACGAGGAAACCCATTCCCCAAGTGAGAAATCCCTTCGCATCCGGGTGGGCGTACCGGGCAAGGACGCCTTTGCCGACGATACCGGCACGGCCTGGGAGCCGCTGCTGCGGAGCGTGACGGACAAGCTCGTGAAGCAGTTGGAAAAACGGTGAACCTGAGTCTAATTGTTTGGACGGATTTTTTCAAACGGTTCAACGGGTAGCCGTCGGCTGCCGGGGAATCAACAGCAGTTCCGTCTGCCGCCCGTCGAGGTAGCGGAAGCGCTCGCCGTCGAACACGCCGTCTTCTTCGAGCATGATGCGGACGGTTTTCTTCCATTCGGGAATCTCGACGGCGGCGTTGAGTTCAATCGAGTACGCAGTGTTCGCAAACAGCGGGTAGTCCCCGGCACCGGGCACCCCCTGCTGCTGGTCCCAGAGGCCGATGGTCGGCCCGGCGGCGTGGCCGTGCGACCCGATGGGGTGCGAGTAAATCGAGGCCAGGATGCCTTCGGCTTTGGCCTGTTCCAACGCCTCGCGCAGCAACTGATTCCCTGATTTTCCGGCCCGGAACCGCTCGGTCAGGATGTCCTGCAAGCGGTTGCCCCGTTGCAGGGCCGCCCGCAACGCGGCCGGAGCCGCCGTTTCGCCCGGCCGGAGCACGTAGGCGTGCTGCTGCTGGTCGGTGTTTAGGCGCAGGTAACTGATGCCGAAATCGACGTGCAGCAAATCCCCTGGCTGAATCACTTCCCCCGCCGGGCGTTTGGAAAACGTGCGCAGGTGATTGAACGAGGTGGCGTCGGCCCGCTGCACGTCCACCGTGGGGTGAAACCAGGTTTCCAGCCCCAGGTCGGTCACGCGCTGGCGGAGCCACCACACCACGTCCTCGGTGGTGGTGACGCCCGGTTTCACGACGTGTTCCGAAAACGCCCCGGCGATGAGGTCGTGCGAAAGGCGGCAGATGTCGGGATACAGCGCCAGTTCCTTCGCCGTTCGGGTTTCGAGCCAGCCCACCGCCAGCCGCTCCGCCGACACCACGCGGGGGCGCAGGCCGGCGGGGAGTTTCTCGGTAAATTCCCCCCATTCGGTGTGCGTCAGGCCGTCGGCGTGGGCGTAGGTGGGCGAAAAGTTCAGCCCGATTTTCTTCGGATTGCGGGTCTGGAGCAGGTTCACGAGGGCGTCCCATTGGTTGGGGCGCACGTCGATGTCCCAGGCGCCTTTGAGCAGGCTCCCCACGTCGTAGCGGGCGATGGCGAGTTTTTCGACCTCCGTGCCCGTGTCGAAAAACACCAGAATCGTCCGCCGCCGGGCCGAGAGCCAGGTGGCCGGGAGCATGGTTTTCAACACCGGATCCTCGTTGTATTCGCGGGAAATCAGCACCCAGCAGTCGATGCCCTCGCGGCGCATGAGGCCGGGTAGCAGGTTCGTGAAGCGGTCTTCGAGAATCTCGTCCACCACCCGCGCCCGGTCGCGTTCGGGGAGGATGGACGGCACCGGGGTTTGGGCCAGGGCCAGGGAAAACCAAAAACCGAGGAGGCAGGCAAAAACGATTCGCATGGCGTGGTGGGTTCGGTCGGCAAGATAACGAACGCCCGCTTGTATTGCCTCCTGACAAACTCCTTGAAGGCTAATGTCGTAGGGGTTTGGCAAAAACGTGTACAGAAAGCGGGCAAGCAAAATCCCCCCTTTGAAGGGCAGGGCCGTTAAGTTCTGATTGGTAGCGCAAAAAACGTTCAATTTTCAATGCTCAATTCTCAATGTTCAATGGGTTATTTCTCTGACTTTCAATCATTGAACATTGAGAATTGAGCATTGAAAATTGAACATTAGGTTCAAGCATTTGAGAACTTAACAGCCCTGCCCTTCAAAGGGGGAATTTTTTGCTCCCACGAAAGCCCTTCCGAACCCCTGACAAGAGTAGCCTCGCCGGAACCTACAACGACCCCAACGCAAACGAAAGCGGCTCTCACGAAGCAGGCAGTGCCTCGAACCCGAACCGACGCCCTTCACCCCGCCTCACCCGGTTGTCAATGCTCAGTCCTCAATGGCCTCGATGCCCAGCGCCTTCAGCCGTTCCAGGTGCTCCCGCATGGTCTGAACCGCCTCGGCCGGGTGGCCCTGCCAGCCCGTCACCTCGCCAACGACCCGGAACGGATGCCGGGAACGGTAGGATTTGGTCGGATTGCCGGGAAACTTCTTGTCCGTCAAATCGGGGTCGTCCTCGATGGGTCCCGTGGGTTCGACCAGGTAAATCCGTTCCCGCCCTTCGCCCACGGCGAGTTCAGCGCCCCAAATGGCCGCATCCAGGGTCGCGCTCAGGAAAATGTACTTCGCAGCCTTTCGCTGTCCGTAGTTTGAGTTGAAACCGGCTTCGATGAAGTCGCCGATTTTTAAGTCCGCTTTTGTGCCGTGAAAGTAGGTTTGTAAAAAAGGGGTGGGGAGGCATCCGTTCGGGGGATGCTCATCGTCGTTTTCTTTCATTTTAGCGGGTATTGATTCGGTTGATGAATGCATCCAAACGGCTTAAACTATCCGTAGACTACTCTACGGATAGTTGGTTCGGGTCGGGGAGCGATTTCGGGGAAGTTTTCTAGACGAGAAAACTCATGACTATTTTATAAACGAGTATTCCAACTGCAACTCCAATCGCAAAGCCGATTCCAAGTTTTTTGTTCTGTGATGCTTTGTCCATGATTAAGAATGTTTTTAGGTTTATTGAATTCGCCTTTTGTCTTTTTGATTGATGATTAACGTTTTCGGACTTTGCGTTCGGGCGGGTTTTAGAAGCCAACACCCTGGCCCGTCCCCTGACGTGCCAGGGTGGTTCGAGGCGCAGGCCATGGATTAGCCCGGTTCTCCGTGTAGTGAAATTTTCTGATGCTCAATCTCACCGGGAACCAGGGTGGTTCGGGACACGGATCGACGAGGGAGTTTGTAGTGCTCCGAACCACGCCGACAAACGCCGCGACGTAATCACGGATTACGCCGGGCGAGGAAAATTTCATTCGTTGAAAACGTAGTAAATAAACTCGCCGACTCGTTTTCCAAACGCGTAGATCGCGAGTGCGGAAAGGGCAGCCAAAACCAGCCCTACCTGTTTGGGCGATAAGCCTTTCGGTGGCATCCCGGTTTTCTCTTTGTTCGCTTCCATGAGTTTTCAGACTTGTTTTTGGATGGGTTTACAGCAATTCAATGTTGAAGTTAAAAGGCAAGCGCTTGCGACAAGCGAGCTACTGCGAGGGCCTCAGATGTCGTGGTCTCAAGGGGTGCTCAGTCCGGGTGCGCTGCGGTTCGTTGGTCATGCGAACGTCGGGGTGCCGACCGGGAGAACCCCTAAAGCGAGTTTTTCCTCAGGGTTATGGCAAAACTCTCGCTGTAATTCTCTTTGCGAAATACCAAAATTGGTATGATGGGAATGAGCATCAACGGGATTGAAATTTTGTCAAGAACGATGAATTGGACGAGGAGCGTCACGATTGCGATTCCAATCAGAAATCCTCGAAAAAATGCATACGTCAGGCTTGGATTGATGGTGCAGACCTGCAACTGATCGGCGCGCAAAATCGTCTCTTTTTTAACGTAAATGCCACTCTCGCCAATTTCAATCAGGCATTTGCCCGCTGGAAATCGGTTTTCCAATTTAGAAGTATCCGCATCGATATGCCCTAAAACCGAACCGTTGACTTTCACTTCGTACGTTCTGTTTTTGAACAAGGTTCGTCCGGACTTACTGAGCCTGACCTGAAGAACTCCTTCCATTTTTTGAGAATTGGTGTTTGACGTGGTGTTTCTTAGGCCCGAAGGCAGCACTACTTGCGGCTCCCCACCATCTCCGCCAGCAAATCCACCCACAGCGGGTTGGCGTTCAGGCTTTCGACCAACTGCCAGTGCTTCCCGCCGTTTCCCTCGAACAATTCCTTGTACTCCTCGCCCACTTCGATGGTCGTTTCGAGGCAGTCGGCCACGAAGGCCGGGCTGAAGGCCAGCACCGAGCCTTTGCCCTCCTTCGCCAACTGCTTCACCATCTCCTCGGTGTAGGGCTGCACCCAGGGGTCGCGGCCCAGGCGGCTCTGGAAGGCCGTGGCGTAGGTGCCTTCCTTTAGGCCCAGTTCGGCCACGAGCAGGCGCGTGGTGGCGAAACACTGGGCGCGGTAGCAGAGTTGGTTGTCGGGCCGGAGCGTGTCGCAGCAACTGCCCAGGCGGCAGGTCTGCCCCGTCGGGTCGCCTTTGCGGATTTGGCGCTCGGGCACGCCGTGGTAGCTGAACAGGAAAAAGTCGTAGTCGTGCCCGGCCATATGCTCCCGGGCGGCGTCGGCGAAGGCCTGGATGAACTTGGGGTGGTCGAAAAACGTGTTCGTAAACCGGATTTGGGGAATCGCCTGCCACTCGCTCACCAGTTCCATCACCCGCTCGTACACCGACCCCGTGGTGGCCGAGGCGTACTGGGGGAAAAACGGGATAACCACGATTTCGCCCAGGCCCGCCGTGCGGAACTCGTTGAGCACCGATTCGAGGCTGGGGTTCTGGTAGCGCATGGCCAGCCGCACCACGTAGCCGTCGCCGAGTTTTTGTTGCAAAAGCCGCTGCACGTCTTCACCATAAAATTTCAGCGGCGAACCCCGGTCGGTCCAGAGTTCGCGGTAGGTTTTGGCCGATTTAGGGGCACGGAAGGGCGCGATGATGAGGTTGACCAGCGCCCACCGCTGCACAAATGGAATGTCGATGACCCGTCCGTCCATCAGAAATTCGCGCAGGTAGCGGCGCACGTCGGGCACGGCGGGGCTGTCGGGCGTGCCAAGGTTGATCAGCAGCACGCCGGTTCGTTGATTTCGGATTTCGGAGTTTGGATTTCGGATTGGGGCTTCGCTCGCGGGAATCATGATTCAAATTTACGGAGTAACCCGCTGGCTTGCCCGGTGGTTTGCGAGGAAAAGTGATTTGTCATTCCGGCCTACATCCCCTTCCTGTTATCCTGAGCGCAAAATCAGGCCCGATCAAAGCTGCGCGAACGTCGCTTCCGGCAGCTTTTCCAGCACCTCGATTTCCGTGATTTTGCGCTGGCCGCGGTCGCCCGAAAGCAGGATTTTGCCTTTGCGCTCGTAGGCTTTCCAGGGGTTGACGAAGGCCGGTTTTTCGTCGGTGGCGTTGCGGAAGTGCGCCCACTGGCTGATGAGGCGGGTTTGCTGGTCCACCCACACGTAGTACTTGTTCTGGGGCGTGTCGCCCACGCTTTGGAACGTCAGTTGGAGTTTGTCGGCAGGCTGGCCGGCTTCGGTGTTTTCCTCGCCCAGGTACTTCAGCGTCACGCCCGAATCCTTCAGTTTGTAGGGCATCACGAGCCAGTAGCTGTCGTTGATCCACTGGCTTTTGGCACGGGGCAGGTACTTGGCCAACGAATCGGGCTGCGTGTACTCCGTGCCGTTCCTGAAAAACCGGCCCTTGCCCGTGTTGATGTTCACCAGCGCCACCGAGTTGTCGCGCAGGCCCTCCACGCGCACGTCGCCGGTCCATTTGTCCCAGGTGAGGCGGCGGTTGCCGAAAAAATTCCAGCGAATCACGCGGGTGTTATCCCAGGCTTTGCGCCCGCCGAGCGCATCCATCACTTCGTCGGCGATGGCCACGGCTTTTGCGTCCGACCCAGCGAGGTTGAAGCCGTCGGCGGGCGGGTTTTTACCCCGTTTCTGGGCGAAAACTTCTTGGGTGAACAGTGAAACGTGGAACGTGAAAAGTGCCAGGGCGGGCAGCAGGTAGTGGCGCTTCATGGGAACGTGGTTGAGTGGTTGAACGGCTAAAGCTACGGAAAATAGCGCTTTCGCTTTCCGTCTGCTCCTCACCGGGACGGCCACGGCATTTTTCTTGACCGACAAACTTGGAATAATGATGACTCATCCCACCATCCACAGCCGCCACACGCCCGTCAGCAGCAGCGCAGCGGGGGTCAGCACTTTTCAGCAGAGGATTGAAACCGGCTTTCACAAAAAAAGTGGCCTGCATTGAGGCCACTTTTTTTGTGAAAGCCGGTTTCGCTCAATCCAACAGAATCCTGATCAGCTCAACCTGCTTGTCCTTTTCTTTTTTGGAGTCCGTCACACGAACGTAGTAAACACCACGTGGCAGGTCTGTAACCTGAAATTCCACTTTTTTGGAAGCTTTGAATGCCTTTTTCTCAAATTCATCTTTCATTTTAACCGACCAAACGGTTTTCATTTTCTCCTCACTCACCAATTCCAATTCGTCTGGGAGTGCTTCGAGATAATCCACATGGTCAAACTCGACCGTCAGGTAGTCTTTAGCAGGATTCGAGTACACACGGTAGCCCGATGAAGTCGTGAACGTAACGTTCCGGGTACTCGTGCCGCATAGGTTCGTGGCGGCTACAGTAATTGTAACCGACTGACCGGAACTTAGGTTGATGTAGTAATCAACGTTATTCGTTCCTGCGGCAAAAGCATTTATGCCGCCGGGATGGCTCCAGGATACCGGGTTCAATAATTCACTGCCGTTTAGATTAGTTCGGATCATGTACCAAGTGTTTGCAGAAACAGAATTGACGGTGTAAACCGTGTTGTTCGTGCCTCCTCCTTGTGTGCCATATGTCATGCCTTGTAAATTTGGTTGCGCCTGCACTACGGAAGAGCTTTGCACCAAATAGTTTAATGAGCCAGCCAGATTTTGTCTCATAATTGCTAATTGCATTGGCGAAAATTCACTCATGCAATCGGGCAAGTTGGCTGCCATTACATTTTTGATGGTTAATGTAGGGTTGCTCGAAATAGCACAAGTATTGCAGCCATTGGACTGTTGACCAACAAAAGCGCAATTTGGCGCAGGGCTTATACAACTTTCATTAATTGATTTATCAAGTGGCGTGTCTGAAAGACCGTCTCCATCGCCAGTAACCTCATCATAGGTGTGATTTAGCCCCAAACAATGTCCAACCTCATGGGCTATCACGCGAGTAAGGGGAACTGGATAGTTTGTGTCGTTGCAATCGAATCTAACCAATCGGGTTCCAGCAACAAATAATGCGTTTGATGGTATCCCATTTGCCTTTCCGCCTTGCATCTGGCTATTCGCTGGGATGACGTACAGGTTAATGGCATTTGATGCGGGTTGTGCTCCAGAAGCTGTAAAAATTCCGGCAAATGCTAATGGAGAAGTGTTCGGACTTCCGTAAGTTTCATCAACCCAAGTTCTATTTCCAGAACTAGTGAATGTAATACCGTATTGGCTAAATGTGGCATTTAAATTACCAAGTATTGTGGAAATATGACTTGAATTATATCCAGAATTGCTACTGGAACTCACAAAATGAAAATAAACGCGTACTTAATAAGTTGTCAACGGGCATGAATTTGTTGACATTGTCTGAAATTGCTGCCAGCCCATCGGCACCGCTTTTTTAGCAGAAGCAGATGTAAGACAGAAATTGTTCGATTGCCTGTTGTCAATCTTCTGACCAAAGGCAAAAGAGAAAAGAAAGAAGAAAGCAATAGTAGATAGCTTTTTCATAGAAATGAAGTTAAAAACACCTAACTTTTAAGTTTAATGTAACAAAATAAATTGATTTGTTCTTTGAATATTCTATCAATTCATTATCAGTTTTCGCAAATGGAAGAATTTGCCGAAAGTAATATAATTGATTGTAATGAGCCAGCAGGTTCCTTGATGGTCCTTCATCGATAAAATTAGTACTTCTTACTTTACAATCAATTTCATTAATCGGAACATAGATAGGACTTTCCCCGCGACTGTATCGTGGGATTTCAAGTGGATATTTTGTTATAAAAATGCATTCGCTATTTAATTGCAAAGAAAGCGTGACGGTTGCTTTACATCCAAACGTAACACGAGCACTTTCTTCTGAACACTCATCTGACAGTTCCTTCAGACTCAATTTTAACGTATCTTTCCCTGAAAGAATTTTTGTCTCTTGATTGTACCTTACTACAACCACACTGTCTTTGGCCAGCTTGAATTGCTTCCAAGATTGGTCACATTCCAACGAGTCAAGATTTTCGGCAGGAGATAATGGAGCCTCTGTCCGGCAGGCGAAAAGCCATGTGAGTCCGAAGCAAAGCAGGAGGCCAACGGCGGTTTTCATGGCGATCCGATGAAGTTCGCCGCCAACCTACAAATTGAAACCATTCAAGTCAAGACGGTACGAAAAAAGATTTCTCGACTTCCGCTCACGCTCAAACCATCCACAACCGCCACACCCCCGTCAGCAGCACCAGCAGCAGCGCGGCGGGGGTCAACACTTTCCAGCAGAGGTGCATGAGTTGGTCCACGCGGAGGCGGGGGTAAGTCCAGCGCACCCACATTTGCACCAGAATCAGCGAGTAGGCTTTCACAAGGAGCCAGAACAGGCCGGTCACATTGCCCCAGAGCGTGCCCGGCACGCCGGAAGTCCAGTCGGCGAGGCGGACGGGGCCGATATTTGGCAAGGGCGTGTTCCAGCTTCCCAGAAACAGCACCGCGCCCAGGATGCTCACAAGCAGCATCATGGCGTACTCGCTCAAGAACAGGAGCGCCCAGCGGTAGCCCCCGTACTCGGTGTGAAAACCGCCGACCAATTCACTTTCCGCTTCGGGAATGTCGAAGGGCGCGCGATTGCACTCGGCCAGCGAGGCGATGAAGAAAATGAGGAAGGCCAGGAAAAACAGGGGCATCCGCACGAGGTTCCAGGTCAGAAACCCGCCCACGCCCGACACGTCGATGCCCAGCGCCCGCAGCCCGAACAGGTAGTTTTCGCCCCCGTAAATGCCCTGCTGGAAGCTGATTTCCTGCAAGTCGAGGCTTTGCGACAGCATCACCGCGCACAAAATCGACAGCCCCAGCGGAATTTCGTAGCTGACAATCTGCGCCACCGACCGCATGGCTCCGATGAGCGAGTACTTGTTGTTGGAGGCCCAGCCCGCCATCAGAATGCCCAGCACGTCGAGCGAAACGATGGCCAGGAGGAAAAATACGCCCACCTGCGCGCCGCTGCCCTGCCAGTCGGGCGAGAGGGGCAGCACGGCGTAGCCGGTGAAAATGGCCGAAAAAATGAGCCAGGGTGCGAGCCGAAACAGGGGCTTGTCGGCCAGGCCGGGCACGATGTCTTCCTTCTGAAGCAGTTTCAGCAGGTCGGCGATGAGCTGAAACGCCCCGTACGGCCCGACTTCCATCGGCCCCATCCGGTCCTGAATAAACGCCGAGACTTTTCGTTCGGCGTACACCCCCAGCACGACGATGCTGACGGCGAGAACGAGGCAGATGAGGAGGGCGGGGAGCAAGGCAGTTGGCAGTTTAACAGTTGGCAGTTGTCTGAACCGCGATTGGCCAGGATTTATAGATTTTCAGGATGGTTGAAACTGATTTTTTGTCATGTCCATCCTAAAATCCTGGCCAATCGCGGTTCAGACTAAAACTCCGCGCTCTTTGGAAAGCGCGGAAACGGAATCACGTCGCGGATGTTGCCCATGCCCGTCACGAACATGGCCATGCGCTCCATGCCGAGGCCGAACCCGGCGTGGGGGGCCGTGCCGAATTTACGCGTTTCGAGGTACCACCAGATGCTTTCTTCGGGAATACCGACTTCGGCCACGCGCTGGGCGAGTTTTTCGTAATCGTCCTCCCGCTGGGAGCCGCCGATGATTTCGCCGATTCCGGGGAAGAGCACGTCCATCGCCCGCACCGTGCGGCCATCGGCGTCCTGCTTCATGTAAAACGCCTTGATTTCTTTCGGGTAGTTGGTCAGAATCACCGGTTTTTTAAAGTGCTTCTCGACCAGATACCGCTCGTGTTCGCTCTGCAAATCAACGCCCCAGGCCACGGGGTACTGGAATTTTTTCTCCTTGTGCGGCTTCGACTGCATCAGAATCTCCACGGCCTCGGTGTAGGTCAGGCGCACGAAGTCGTTGTCGAGCACGAAACGGAGTTTTTCAAGCAGGGGCATGGGGCTGCGCTCCTGCTGGGGTTTGGCTTTTTCCTCCTCAATCAGCCGGTTTTCGAGAAATTTCAGGTCGTCGGGGCAGGTTTCGAGCACGTACCGGACGAGGGACTTCAGGAAATCCTCGGCCAGGTTCATGTTGTCTTCGAGTTCGTAGAAGGCCATTTCCGGCTCAATCATCCAGAACTCGGCCAGGTGGCGGGTGGTGTTGGAGTTTTCGGCCCGGAAGGTCGGCCCGAAGGTGTACACTTTGCCCAGGGCGAGCGCGCCGAGTTCGCCCTCCAACTGCCCGGAGACGGTCAGGTTGGTTTCTTTCCCGAAAAAATCCTCGCGGTAGTTCACCGAGCCGTCCTCGTTGAGCGGCGGGGCCTTGGGGTCCAGCGTCGTTACGCGGAACATTTCGCCCGCGCCCTCGGCGTCAGAGCCGGTGATGATGGGCGTGTGGAGGTAGTAAAACCCGTGGTCGTTGAAATATTTGTGGATGCCGAACGCCAGCGCGTGCCGGATGCGGAGCACCGCCCCGAAGGTGTTGGTGCGGGGCCGCAGGTGGGCGATTTCGCGCAAGAATTCGAGGCTGTGCCGCTTCGGCTGGAGCGGAAACTGCTCCGGGTCGGCGGTTCCGTACACCTGCACGGACTGGACTTTGAGTTCGACCGCCTGCCCGCTGCCCTGCGAGGGCACCAGTTCGCCGGTCACGGCGAGGCAGGCCCCGGTGGTGATTTTTTTGAGGGTTTCGTCGTCCAGCACCCCCGCTTCGGCCACGGCCTGGAGGTTGTGGATGGTCGAGCCGTCGTTGAGGGCGATGAAAACGACGTTTTTGCTTTCGCGTTTGGTGCGCACCCAGCCTTTGGCCGTGACCGTCTGGTGAACCTGGGCGGGGTTGGTGAGGAAGTCTTTAATCGAGGGGGTTGGCATTCGTAAAAGTCCGCTTCGGGGTCGGGTTTCGGGAAGTTGAAGCGGCAAAGGTACGGCGGGGGCGGTTTTGGGTGCAACCGGATTGCCGTTCACGACGCAACGAATTGCCGGAGCATTTCCAGGATTCGCCGCGTCCGTGCGCTGGCGTACTGCTGTTCGACGTGTCCCAGAATGCCGTCCTCAACATCGGGGTTGTTCAGCAGTTGTGTAAATTCCTCGTGCAGGTACGCCTGAACAGCCGGGGAGCCTTCCTTCAATCGCTGGTCGAGGTCGGGCGCGTTGTCGAACACGTACACCAAATCTTCAAAATCGGAACTGCCCCAGAAATCACCCTTGCCCCGACCTTTGAAGGCTTCGAGCTTGGATGCAACAAAATACACAGGCGTAAACAGCCGGATGGTCAGTGCCGTGTCCAACGCATAGTCTTCGGCGTATCTAAATCCCTCTGGATACCATTGATTACTGAATCCCAAAATTTCCGGTTCCGTCGGCATTACATCTACGATGATACCTTGAACGCGGTACCGGCAAATGACCTTAGACATGACGTCATTTTGAAAACCAGCTTGGCGCAGACGTTCGTCAAGTCGTGTGTAGCTACCATAGCTGGCCAGTTCGACTACTACATCCACATCGTCGGTGGGACGTTGTTCAAGGGTTGCGTCGCGAGGCGCGTACAGCGAGACCACAGCTCCGCCAACGAACACGAATGGTTCGTCAAGGCTACCGAGGGCTTTCGCCACCGCTTTCAAGCGGAGTTCGTTGGTGAAATCGTCGGTCATAAATACTGCATTAGACGTTTATTGGCAAAATTAACCTCCCGAGTCTTCCCAACACGGAGCATTTCGACTAAAGCCATAAGTTCCCATAGTACTTCGTCTTCACGGCAAGCTTGTGGAACCGTCGGGTATAGCGGCTCAAGCATGTAGCCCAATGCTCTTCCAGCAGGGTCAGGCCAAACGTAGCCCTCTTTGGAAACAAAAAACTGTTTAAACATCGGGGCTGAATGCGCCGTGGGCATCCCCCTTTGCAAAGTTCCTGGCTGCTGAGGGAAAACGTACTTTAACCCGTACTGGAGAAATTCAATCGTGTTTTTATGCCTGATGCGCCTTTTTGTGTCATCAAGTAACTCGGCAATGGCTGACCTGTTCAACGATTCGCTTACCTCTGAAGCACTGATGAACAGAGACTTAGCCACATCTTTATTCAGCCAAGTCTTGCGCCCTGCTTTAAAGGAAAGCAGTTTCATTAACACCACTACATCAAGTGGCCGCATTCCACTGTGTTTTCGCATACGTTTAAGTTTTCATCGCTAATTACGCTAATTACAGTTCGCAATTTGCAAATTGCGAATTACATATTAAAGGAATCGTTGATTATTTTTCTGATTATCAGTTGTTTCATTATGAAATATGAATGTATGTAAAAATAAAGTTTCGAGATTTTTGACTAATTATATAAAAATTGGCACGGTCGTTGAGCAGGGCGTTACCAGAACCCGGAAACGGGCTTCCGCAAAAATCCGCCCAAACCCTTTCATCGCTCGAACCCATGCAAAACCTCGCCCTCAACCAGAACCTCCAGCAGCGGCTGTCGCCCCAGCAGATTCAGTTCATCAAACTGCTGCAAATCCCGACCGGCGAACTGAGCACCCGCATCGAGGAAGAACTCGAAATCAACCCGGCCCTCGAAGAAGGGATGGACGAGGCCGAAACCGACGAGCGCGACGAATGGGACGAGGAAGACGGGTACGATGACGATGACCGCAGCCTCGACATCGACAGCTACCTCCAGCACGACGACGTAGCGGGCTACAAAATGCAGGGCGACGGCCCGGGCGAGACCGAAGACCGCGAAGTGCCCATCGCCCACGTGTGCAGTCTGACCGACCTGCTCATCACCCAACTCGGCTACCTCCGCCTCGAACCCCGCGAAGAGTTGATGGGCCGGCAAATCATCGGCAGCATCGAAGCCGACGGCTACCTGCGCCGCCCCCTGGCCGCCATCGCCAACGACATGGCCTTCACGATGGGCATTTACACGAACGCGGTTGAACTGGAGGGGATTTTGAAGAAAATCCAGTCGTTCGACCCGGCGGGCATCGGTGCCCGCGACCTGCCCGAATGCCTGCTGATTCAGCTTCGCCGCAAGGACCAGCGCGACGGGGCCGTGAAAACCGCGATTCAAATCATCACCGAACACTTCGAGGAATTTTCGAAAAAACACTACGACAAAATCCAGCGCCGCCTCGGCCTCACCGACGCCCAGACCAAAGACGCCATCCGGCTCATCACCCGGCTGAACCCCAAACCCGGCGGCTCCGAAGGCGACGACGCGGTGCCCTTCCTGCTGCCCGATTTCATCCTGACCAACAACGGCGGCAAGCTCGAACTGGCCCTCAACGCCTGCAACGCCCCCGAACTGCGCATCAGCCGGAGTTTTTCGGAAATGCTCGACGCTTACGACAAAAGCGACAAGTCGAACCGCAGCCTCCGCGAAACGGTGGGCTTCGTGAAGCAAAAACTCGACGCCGCCAAGTGGTTCATCGACGCCATCAAGCAGCGGCAAAACACCCTCCTCCGTACCATGAACGCCATCGTGAAGTACCAACACGAGTTTTTCTGCGAAGGCGACGAGACGTTGCTCAAACCGATGATTCTGAAGGACATCGCCACCCGCATCGACATGGACATCTCGACCGTGAGCCGCGTGGCCAACAGCAAATCGGTGCAGACGGAGTTCGGCATTTACCCGCTGAAGTACTTTTTCTCGGAGGGCATCGCCACCGATTCGGGCGAGGACGCCTCCAGCCGCGAGGTGAAAAACATCCTCCGGGAACTCATCGAGCGCGAACCCAAGCGCAAGCCCCTCTCGGACGACAAGCTCGAAAAAATCCTCCACCAACGCGGCTACAACATCGCCCGCCGCACGGTGGCCAAGTACCGCGAGCAGTTGAACATCCCCGTGGCGCGGCTTAGAAAACAGTTGTAAGTTGTTGGTTGTCGGTTGTTCGTTGTTGGTTCTTTCCTTGCTACTTTCGGGTGACGAAATTCACCCGCAACCAACAACGAACAACTGACCACCTTTTTGAACCTTAGTCTCGCCCGCTTTCTCTCTGTCGTTCTGCACCCGCTGCTGATGCCCACGCTGTTGTTTGGGGTGTTGTTTTTCCGGGCACCGAGTGTCATCCACAATCTCCAGTTCGTCAACGCCGAAGCCGCCGTGCGGCTGGGGCCGTTTCAGATCAGCTTCGCGGCGGGACTGCTGTTTTTGCTGTTCATGTGGACGTTCCTGGTGCCCGCGCTGCTCATTTACTGGCTGCACCGGCTGGGTTTCGTGCAGACGCTCACCCTTCAGACCCGCCGCGACCGGCACCTGCCCTACCTCATCACGGCGGTGATTTACACGGCACTGACCGTGTTTTTCGCCAAACGCATGCCACAGTTGCCCGAAATCGCCCTCGTGCTGGGGGCCATCGCGGCCACCATTGCCCTCGTGGCGGGCATCAACCTCTCCTACCAGATTTCGGCCCACGCGGCGGGCATCGGCGGGGTGACGGGCGCCCTGGCCGGCCTGATGCTCACCCGCAACGAACTGGCCCTGTTCACCCCCCTCGTGGGGTGCGTCGTGCTGACCGGCGCGCTCATCTCGGCCCGGCTGTCGCTCAACGCCCACACCCCTGGCCAGACCACCTCCGGCCTGCTGCTGGGTCTGGCCGTGAGCCTGGGGACGGTGGGGTTTTTTGAGTGAAAACGCCCTACGCTTCGGGGCGTTTCGGACAAACCGGGACACGGAGTTCTCCCGAAGAAGGAATTTTCACCGCTGAATCTCACCGGGGCTTGCATCCCGTCCCATCCGTTTTCCATGCGTTTGTTTCCCAAAAACAATCCATTTCAGTCCGGCCGTTTCTGGCTGGGTTTGGCACTTCTCGTCGCCGGTCACCTCCCAACCCTGGCCCAGTCCAACCTAACCCTCTACCCCGCCCCGGCGGGCCTCGCGCCTGCGCCCGATTTTCAGGTCTGGGTGAACGGGCGGGAACTGTTCCTCTACGACACCAAACCCGCGGCCATCGGCTCGTTTGATTTTTCGGGAAACGTGACCGTCGAACTTACCGCCAAGCAGGACCTCAAATGGGTGGACGTGCGGCCCAAGAGCCGGAACATCCGCCCCACGCTGGCCAACAACCGGGCGCGCTTCACCCTCGACCGGCCCGGCCAGTTCAGCGTTGAATTTCACGGCGAAAGCAAGCGGGTGATTCACCTCTTCGCCAACCCGCCCGAAACCACCCGGCCCCGCCCCGACGCCCCCGGCGTGCGGTACTTCCGGGGCGGGCGGGTGTACGACGTCGGCACGCTCGAATTGAAAGACGGCGAGCACCTCTACCTCGAAGGCGGCGCGGTGCTGCGCGGGGCCGTGCAGGCCACCAACGCCCGCAACGTGCGCATCAGCGGGCGGGGCATTCTCGACGGCGACTCCCTGCCCCGCGGCACGCGCCTCGTGCTGCTCGACCGGGTGGAAGGGGCCAGCCTGGAGGGCGTCACGCTCGTCAACAGCCGGACCTGGACGGTGGAGCCGATGTTTTGCCGTAACCTGCGCATCGACAACCTGAAAATCGTCAACCACGAAACCGGCTCCGACGGCATCGACCTCGTAGGCTGCCAGGACGTGCGCATTGCCAACAGCTTCGTGCGGGCCAACGACGACTGCATCGTGATTAAAACCTGGAAGGGCACCGACAAATACCCCAGCAACCCGGAGGTCGGGCCGGACGTGTCGGACATCGCCGTATCGAACTGCGTGTTCTGGAACATGCCCTGGGGCAACGCCCTCGAAATCGGCTTTGAACTCCGGGCCAAATCGGTGCGCGACGTGCGCTTTACCGACTCCGACATCATCCACGTCGAGCGGGGCGCGGCCCTGAGCATCCACAACGGCGACTACGCCACGGTCGAGAACATTTTGTTCGACAACATCCGGGTCGAAGACGCCCACCACAAGCTCATCGACCTGGCCGTGTTCCTCTCCCAGTACAGCGTGGACCGCCCCACCGACCCCGCCGAGCGCCGCCGCCGCTACAAAGCCGGGGCCTGGGACGGCGTGCTGTGGGTCTATCCCGGCGAGGAGGCCAAGCACGCCCCCAACCGGGGCCGCATCCGCAACGTGACCTTCCGCAACATCGCCGTCGTGGACGGCCCCCTGCCGTTTTCGCTCATTTCGGGCTTCGACGCCCAGCACGCCGCCGAAAACGTGGTGATTGAAAACCTGACCTACCTCGGCCGCCCGATTCGGAGCCTGGAAGACGGGAAGTTTTTCGTCGAAAACGCAAGGAATGTCGTGGTGAAGTAAGGAAAGGCCGGGCGACCGCTGCGGTGGAGCGGGGAAGTAAGAACACGAAATGAAAAATAAGACAGGCAGAAGGCCTACTCCTTCGTCATTTCTTATTCTCCGCTTCTTGTTCTTACTTTCCGTAGAAGTTCCAAACCAAAATGCGCTACGAAACCCTCCTCACCGACACCACCGACGGCATCTGTCGCCTGACGATGAACCGCCCCCAGGTGTACAACGCCCTCAGCCGCCAGCTTTTGCTCGACCTGACCGGGGCCATCCAGACCGCCGCCGCCGACCCCGCCGTGCGGGTCATCGTGCTGACGGGCGCGGGCGACAAAGCCTTCTCGTCGGGAGCTGATTTGAAGGAAGGGCTGGGCGGGGCCAGCAGCCTCGGGCAGGCCCTGCGCGACACGTACAACCCGCTCATCCTCGCCATTCGCGAAGCACCCAAGCCCGTCATCGCCCGGCTCAACGGCGTGGCGGCGGGGGCGGGCTGCTCGCTGGCCCTCGCCTGCGACGCGCGCATCGCCGCCGAAACGGCCTCGCTTTCCCAGATTTTCATCAACATCGGCCTCGTGCCCGACGCGGGTTCCACGTTTTTCCTGCCCCGGCTCGTGGGCACGGCCCGCGCCTTCGACCTCGCCAGCACGGGCCGCATGGTGCCCGCCGCCGAGGCCCTAACCCTCGGCCTCGTGGACCGGGTCGTGCCCACCGACGAGTTGGAGGCGGCCACGCAGGAACTCGCCCTCCGCTACGCCCAGGCCCCCACGGCGGCGATTGGGATGTTGAAAACGTTACTGAACGCCTCGACCACGAACGACCTCCAAACCCAGTTGAACCAGGAAGCCGAAGCCCAGGACCGCGCCGCCCAGACCCGCGACGCGGCGGAGGGCATCACGGCCTTTTTGCAGAAGCGGGCGGCGAAGTTTGATGGGCGCTGACGAAAAATTTTTCGGCCCAGGCGTTGCAATCCGCCCGTCAGCGCCTATTTTTGCAGTCCCTTTTGATAGGAAACGGTTGCGTAGCTCAATTGGATAGAGCATCTGACTACGGATCAGAAGGTTTGGGGTTCGAATCCCTACGCGACCGCAACGAAACAGCCACTTTTCAGGTGGCTGTTTTCATTTCACACCAACGAAATGGAAGCCGCCGGTTCACAATCCCGTCGCCTCAACGCGCTTCAAATCAGCCTGCTTCGGCTTTTTGACCGGGGCATGGCCGACGCTCATGTGCTCGACTTGAAGCGGGTGCTCGTGCGGCATTACGGGGCGCAACTTCGGGAGGAACTGGAGCGGGTTACCGACGAGCGCGGTTACACGCAAGCGGATTTTGAAGGGATGCTTTCCGGCAAGGCTTGCTTTTCCAGACACCGTCTGGAATTTTGATTTGGCGATTATCAAATCTCCGAGAAAGGTTTCTGCTCTACTCCGCGTTCGTCAATTCATCCGCCATCCGTTCGGCCTGTTCCAACACCAGGTCAACCGCTTTCTCCTGCTTGTCGGGTGGGTAGTTGTGCCGCCGGAGCGTGGCCCGCACTAAGTTGCGCAGCCGGGCGCGGACGCTCTCACGCTTTTGCCAGTCGATGCTCACGTTGCGGCGGAGTTTGTCGGTGAGTTCGGCGGCGATTTTCTTCAGCACGTCGTCCGGTAATTCGTCTTTGGCGCTGTCGTGGTTGGCCAGGGCGTCGTAAAAAGCCAGTTCGGCGTCGTTCAGGCCCAGGGTATCGCCCCGGTTGGCCGCTTCCCGAAACTCCTGCGCCAGGTTGACCAGTTCGTTCAGCACGTCGGCGCTTTCGATGGCGCGGTTGCGGTAGCGGGTGAGCGTGTCGGCGAGGCGGTCGGTGAACAGCCGTTCCTGCACCACGTTCAACCGGGTGCGGGCTTTGATTTCGTCGTTGAGCAACTTTTGCAGCACCTCCACGGCCAGGTGACGCTGGGGCAGGTGGCGCACTTCGTCCAGGAAGACGTCGGATAAGATGCCGAGGTTGGGGTTGGGCAACCCGGCCAATTCAAACACGTTTTCAACCCCGCTTGGCTGCACGGCCCGGTTGAGGAGTTGCTTCAACACCGCCCCTTTAAATTCCTTGTCCAGTTTTTCGTCGGGCGTCGTGGATTTAAGCAGGAAGGCCCGCACTGCCCGGTAAAACGCCAATTCGTCGCTGAATTTCTGGGCGTCGGGCAAGGTGCTGCACAAGGCGAAGGCTTTCGCCGCCGCCAGCACCCGGTCGAAAAACCGCTTGCGGTCGGCATCGTCGAGGGCCAGCACCGCCTCGGCGGCCTGCGGCAGCAGGGGCAGCGGGTCGGTGAGGTAGGTAGCGAGGTAGTCCGCGCCGCGCAGCAGGTAGCGGAGGTCGGCCACGGCGTCGGCCAGTTCACCCACGGCTTTTTCCACGTCCACGTTGGGCGAACCTTGCCCGCCGCTGTCGGTGTAGATTTTCAGGGCGTGCTTGAGTTCGGTGGCGATGCCGATGTAATCGACCACCAGTCCGCCCGACTTGTTTTTGAACACCCGGTTCACCCGCGCGATGGCCTGCATCAGGTTGTGGGCCTGCATGGGTTTGTCCACGTACATCGTGTGCAGGCTGAGCACGTCGAAGCCCGTCAGCCACATGTCGCGCACGATGACCAGCCGCAGCGGGTCGGCGGGGTCTTTGAAGCGTTTCTCAAACAACTTCCGCACCACCGGCGGGTGAACGTGGCCCTTCACGGGTTCCTTGTCGGCGGCCGAGCCGGTCATCACCACCTTGATGACCCCTTTTTTCACGTCGGGGTCGTGCCAGTTGGGGCGGAGCTTCACGATGGCCGCGTACAGCAGGGCGCAGATTTCGCGGCTCATGCCCACAATCATGGCCTTGCCGCCGTTCTGAATGCCGGTTTCCCCGGAACGGGCCTCGAAATGCGCCACCAAATCGGCGGCGAGGCGGTCGAGGCGGGGCTGGGCACCGGCCAGTTTTTCGAGGGTCGTCCAGCGGGCTTTCTCGGCTTCGCGCCGGGCCACGTCCCCCTCGTCTTCCAGCACGTCTTCGACTTCCTCGTTGATTTCGGCCACTTCCTCGTCGTCCTGCACGAGGTGCAAATCCACCAGGCGGCTTTCGTAGTAAATCGGCACCGTGGCCCCGTCGGTTTCGGCCTGTTTGATGTCGTAGATGCTCACGTAGGGGCCGAACACCTGCCGGGTGTCGGCCACGTCGGTTTCGAGCGGGGTGCCGGTGAAGCCCACGAACGTGGCGTTGGGCAGGGCGTCGCGGAGGTGTTTGGCAAACCCCGTCCGGTATTTGCCGGTTTTGGGATTCAGTTCTTTTTCCAGGCCGTACTGCGAGCGGTGGGCTTCGTCGGCAATGACCACCACGTTGGCCCGGTCGCTCAGCAGCGGGAAATCGGTTTCGCCCTTCAGCAGACTGAATTTCTGGATGGTCGTGAAGAAAATGCCCCCCGAAGCCCGGTCGCGGAGCAAGGCGCGGAGGTGTTCGCGGTCGTAGGCCTGCACGGGGGTTTCCTTCAACACGCCCGCCGCGTTGCTGAATTGCTGGAACAGTTGCCCGTCGAGGTCGTTGCGGTCGGTCACCACCACGAGCGTGGGGTTGCGCATGGCGGGTTGCTGGCGGAGTTTGCCCGCGAAACAGGCCATCGAAATGCTCTTGCCGCTCCCCTGCGTGTGCCACACGATGCCGCCCTGCCGGGAGCCGGGCGTGGTGGCCTGAATCCGCCCGGCGTAGGGCGCGGGGGCGTCGTGGACTTCCACCGCCGCCGTACCCGGCTGCACGGCGGCACGCAGGGTTTGCTCCACGGCGGTCCGCACGGCGTGGAATTGGTGGTAGGCGGCGATTTTCTTAATCAGCGTGCCGTCCGGTCCCGGCTCGAACAGCACGAAGTGCCGCAGGTAATCGAGGAACAATTCGCGGTCGAAAAAGCCCCGAACGACTTTTTCCAACTCGTACTCCAGGTCGGGCTTGTCGTGCTCGCTAGCGAGGGTCCGCCAGGGCATGAACCGCTCCCGGTCGGCGGTGAGCGACCCGACGCGGGCAAACTTGCCGTCGGACACCACGAGCGCCACGTTGGGCAGGAACAAATCGGGCAACTCCTGCCGGTAGGTCTGGAGTTGTTCGTAGGCGTCCCACACGTCGGTTTGCTGGTTGAGCGGGTCTTTGAGTTCAAGCACCGCCACCGGCAGGCCATTCAGAAACGCCACGAGGTCGGGGCGGCGGGGCTGGCGGCCCGTTTTCATCGTAAACTGCGTGACCACCAGCCAGTCGTTGCGCCCGGCGTCGTCGAAATCCACGAGCCAGGCCCGGTCGCCGCGCAGGTCGCCGTCGGGGGTGGGCACGTCCACGGGCACGCCGTCGGTGAGCCAGGTCTGCACCACGCGGTTGCTTTCCACCGGGTGCGGGTGCTGGGCGCGGGCCACGCGCTGGGCGGCTTCGCGCACCACGGCCTCGGGCAGGGCCGGGTTGAGGCGGCGCAGTGCCTCCAGCAGCCGACCGGGCAGCAGGGCCTGTCGGTAGGTTTCGCGCTCGGGCCGGGAGCCGTTGGGCGAAAGGTCGGGGCCGGCCGCGACGGTCCAGCCGGTTTCGTGGAACCACTGGCAGGCGAGGTGTTCGAGGTCGATTTCGTTCAGTTGCATGGCGTCGGGGCTACGAGCCGAATGAATCCAAACTTTTAAAAATAAGTCTCCCCCTGCGCGTCAGAAAACCTCCCCTCACGTCATTGCGAGCGGAGGCGAAAAAAGCGACGCGCAGCGGAGTTTTTTTCGCCGGAGCGAAGCGGTCCGCCGCTGCGGCAATCCCCTGCCGGAGACCAAGAGAGCTTTCACCGAACACTGTTTCATTTCAACCATTCTTCCCTGAAGCTACTTCGGCTACCGGGAGGGGATTGCCGCAGCGGCGGACCGCTTCGCTCCGGTTTTCAATTTTCGTTTCTCTTAATTGAAAACCGGAGCGAAGCAATGACGCGGCTTTGGGAGGTTTTTTTTACTGACGGTTTTTTACGAAATCCTATTTTCTACAACCCACCCACCCTTCGCAGCAACTCCACCAGCAAGGCTTCGAGGGCGTCGTCGAAATCGGCGGAGGTGGGCGCGGGGGGCAGGGGAAACCAGATGGGGTAAATGCCCCGGTCAATCAGAAAATGCTCGCGGTCGCGGCGCTGCCGGGCCGTGGCGGGCAGGGGCTGAAACGCGTAGTGCGGCGGCTGGTGGGGGTCGGTGGCGGCGGCGCGGCGCAGCAAATCGACCGTGCGGTCGGTGCCGAGGCTGGCCCCCAGAAACAGCAGGTTGTGGCTGGCTACGACCAAGCCCAACTCGACCAGCACCGCGCTGCCCGGCGCGTAGGCGGCTTCGTACTCGGCGGTGGTGAACACGCGCCCCGTGGGGTGTTCGCAGTCGCCGTGGAGTTTGAGCAGCGTCGTCAGGTCGGGGTCGCGGTGGCGGCGGTAGCGCGAGAGGTCGGCCCCGTAGAGCACCGAGCCGGGCGGGTGGCCTTCGTCGGCATAGACTTCCTCCAGCACCCGGTCGAAGTTGGTCGTCAGCACGAGGCCGGGAAACAGCGCGGGCAGCAAGCGCACCGGCCCCCGGATGGCCTCCGGGGTGAGGCGGAAGCGGTGGGCCAGTTGCTCGTTGAACAGCGCCAGCGGCATGCCGTCGCGGAGCAGGTCGGCGGCGGTTTCGTAGGCCCCGCGCCGGAGGCAGGCCCGAAACGTTCGCGGGTTGCAGGCCGAATCGTGGAGGAGGAGTTGCAGAAACTCGCCCCAGCCGGGCAACCCCGCCGACCGCGACATCCCCGCCCCCACGAAGGGCACCACCTGCTGGCGGCGGTGGGCGTCGGCCAGGTCGTTGAGGCGCTCGGCGTTGTGCGGGTCGGCGGCGAGGATGTCGCGCAGCCGGGCCTGCCGCCGGGGCAGCCACTCGTCGTTGAGCCAGCGCTGGTACTCGTTTTGGTAGGCGGTTTCGTCGAGGTTCAGAATCGCCAGGGGCGACATCCGGGTTTCGCCCAGCACCACGTTGCCCTCGCCGTCGATTTCGGCCTGGAGTTGGGCTTCAAATTCGGCGCGCAGGCGGTTCATCGGTTACGCAAGGCGGACTTCGCCCGACAAGAGTTTGGGTAACAACTCGTCGCGGAGCGCGGCGAGGATGCGGGATTCTTCCAGGTTTTGCTTAATGTTCAGCATCACGGGTTCCACGATTTCATCAAATGCGGAAGCAACGGCTAAGTCGTCCGGTATGGGCAAATGAACGTTGGAAAACGTGTCCCGCGTGATGGTGTCGAAAACGGTTCCGTGGCTGCTTTGCTTTAGAATCGCTACGAGTTCACGGGTAGCAAAATAGGTGAAAAACGGCCCTGAATTTTTGCCACGAATTGCGTAGCATGATTGATTCATTGTCATCGGGCAAGCGGTCAACGCTAACCGGCCAACCGTGCCACGGGCTGAAATAATTGTGGTCAATTCAGGCAAAAGTCGGGTCGAAGAATTTTTTAGTCCGCTTTCCGAAATTGACTTTTCCGTTTCAATCACAAAAACGTCGCTTTCGCTCGGCGCATCGACAACCGAAAACCACGGAATGTCACCGTCCCAATATTCGGCAATCGACGTTTTGGGCGTTCCGCCGCCAATCAATTCAACGGTTTCGGCAAAACTTTTCACCGCCCACCCCTTCGGAATTTCCCCCAACGCCGATTCCTCCAATTCATCGGGAAACAGCGCCAGCACCTCCGGCGTGAGGCCGAGGCGGCGGCAGGTTTCGGCCTCCGGCTCGCCGCTCAGTTTGGCCCGCACGGGGTCAAACGCCACGAACCAGCTTTGAAACAGCGCCCGCGCCAGCGCCTCCAGCGTGGCGTTGAGTTGGCGGTTGAGTTCGATTTTGTCGTCCAGCGTGCCGAGGACGTGGGCGATGCGGCGCTGGTCGTTTTCAGGAGGCAGCCAGATTTGCAAACTTTTCAAACGGTCAGTCGGCAAACGTCCTGTGCCATGACCAGCAAGTTCGACTGCCGCAAGCAGAGTCGGTTTCGCCGCCAAAACTGCATAATTCAGATAGCGGCTATCGACCCCTTTTTTCGCCACCAACGCCTTCAAATCCTGATTGAAAGCAAGGTCACGTTCAGCAATGCAGGTTGGAACGTCCGAAATCAAGGTCATCCCACGCGTCAAAATCAGCGTAGCTCCTGCCGGAGCCAGACGGGTGCCGTTTTTTAAACCTTCTTCTGAAATGTGGTCTTCCGCGTCAAAAAGGCGAGGAGTTTTCAAATCTTTTGCAGAAACCCACGGAATATCTCCAATCCAATAATCTTCCCTGGCTTTGGATGGGGTTCCACCAGAAGTAATGTCGGCGATATCTTCGAGTCTGACCCAAACGTCGTTATTCGCCATACCCCATTTTTTCAAAGTTTTCCAAAATCACTTCCTGCAAGCGGGCGCTTTCGGCAAACTGCCCGCGCAGTTGGGTCACCAGCCGGGGCATGGCCACCTCGTAGGCGTCGCCGGTGCGCTCCTTTTCCTCGGCCCCCACGTAGCGGCCGGGGGTGAGCACGTAGTCGTGGGCGGCGATGTCGCCCAGGCTGGCGCTGCGGCAAAACCCCGGCTCGTCGGCGTAGCCATCGCCCCGCTGCCAGCGGTGGTAGGTGCCCACCACGCGGGCCAGGTCGGCGGCGGCGAAGTCGCGCCGCACCCGGTCGCGCATGAAGCCCAGGTTGCGGGCGTCGATGAACAGCGTTTCGCGCTGGCGGTCGCGGCGGCCTTCGCGGGCTTTTTTCGAGCGGGTGAGCACCCAGACGCAGGCCGGAATCTGGGTGTTGGTGAAGAGTTGGCCGGGCAGGGCCACCATGCACTCGATGAGGTCGGCCTCGACGAGCTGGCGGCGGATGTCGCCCTCGCCGTTGGTGTTGCTGCTCATCGAGCCGTTGGAGAGCAGCACCCCCGCCCGCCCCGTGGGGGCCAGGTGGTGGGCAATGTGCTGGAGCCAGGCGAAGTTGGCGTTGGCGTTGGGGGGCGTGGCGTACTCCCAGCGGCGGTCGTCGGCCACGGCGGGCGCGCCCCAGTCCTTGAGGTTGAAGGGCGGGTTGGCCATCACGAAGTCGAAGCGCTCGCCCGTGAAGGCGTCGTTGAGCAGCGTATCGCCGAGGGCCACGCGGGCCTCGATGTTGCGGATGACGAGGTTCATCTGGGCCAGCCGCCAGGTGGTGGGGTTCGATTCCTGCCCGTAGACGGCCACCTTGCGCTTCTGCTCCTCGGCGTTGTAGTGCTTCTGCCCGGCGTGCTGTTCGATAAACCGCTCCGACTGCACGAAAAAACCGCCTGACCCACAGCAGGGGTCGTACACCCGGCCCTGGAAGGGTTCGAGCATCTCGACAATGAGGCCTACGATGGCCTGCGGCGTGTAGTACTGCCCGCCTTTTTTGCCTTCGAGGGAGGCAAATTCGCCCAGGAAATACTCGTACACGTGGCCGAGGATGTCTTTGGAGCGCAGCGTGGCGTGGCGGAAGGGGATGCTCGCCACGAGGTCGAGGAGGCGGCCCAGCTTGTCGGCCCCGAGTTGGAGGCGGGCGTAATCCTTATTGAGCACGTTGCGCAGGCGGGGGTTGTCGTCTTCGACGGCCTGCATGGCGCGGTCGAGGAGCACGTCGAGGCCCTTGAATTTTTCGGGTTCGCCGTCGGGGTTTTTGGGCGTGACGGAGCCGGGTTCGATGGGCACGGTGCCGTCGGGCAACACGATGGGTTCGCCGGGCGGGAGCTTGGCTTTTTCGACCAGAAAACTCCACCGCGCCCGCTGGGGCACCCAGAACACGTTTTTTTCGGTGTAGTAATCGCGGCCTTCGAGTTCGGTTTTTATCAATTCCAGGTCAGCGTCGCCGAGGAAATAGTCGTTTTCAGGGTTACGAAAAGCGGCTTTCAGTTCCTGCTGGCGCTCCTCGAAGGCGTCGGAGACGTACTTCAGGAAAATCAGGCCGAGCACGACGTGCTTGTACACGGCGGCGTCGAGGTTGGAGCGCAGTTGGTCGGCGGTGTTCCAGAGGCGGCGGTCGAGGTCCCGGAAAAACTGGTCGGGGTTACTGTCAACGAGCATGGGCAAAAGCGGGCCGGGTGGGGCGGTGAATGCGGAATGGGTTGGGTGGGCGAAGATAGGGGTTTTCTCGGCTCGCGGGAAGGCACATGTTTGCCCTCACATCAACAACTATTGGCCTTACCCGCTCAACTCAAGGACAGAGGTGGTGGGCAAAACGTCGTATTTCAAACCGATGGTTCTTGCTCTCGCTTCTCCTATCTTCACGGCAAAACAGCACGAATGGCCCTCACTTTAGTTTTGAAAGAACTCCTGGCCCTACGCCAGGAAACCGAGTGGATTGAGTACAAAGTCAACAACAGCAGCCCGCAGGAAATCGGCGAATACATTTCGGCGCTTTCCAACAGCGCCTGTTACCATGAGCGCGACAAAGCGTACCTGATTTTTGGCGTTGAAGACGAAACGTACCGGGTTGTTGGCACCACGTTAAAGCCCCGCCAGGAGAAAATTGGCTCCCAGGAATTAGAAAACTGGCTGGCCACCCAACTCACGCCCCCCGTTGATTTCAACATTCACGAAGTTGAGTACGAAGGCCAGCCGGTGGTCGTGTTCGCCATCGACGCGACCCGCCACACGCCGGTCAGTTTCAAGGGCAGGCCGTACATCCGCATCGGCAGCTACAAAAAATCGCTCGACGACCACCCCGAGCGCGAACGAAAAATCTGGAATCAGACCAACCGGTACTCGTTCGAGAAAGAAATCGCCTTTGCCGGGGCAACGTCCGAACGGGTTTTGGAACTGATTGATTACGCGGGTTACCTTGACCTGACCGGCCAAACCCACCCCGGCACCACGACCGGCATTCTGGACCGGTTGCAGCAGGAGAAAATCATTATCCGGCGCGACGACGGGCTTTTTGACGTGTCAAACCTGGGGGCCATTCTTTTCGCCCGGCGCACCGACGATTTTGAAGCGCTCGCCCGCAAGGCCGTGCGGGTCGTTTCGTACCACGGCAACAACCGCATCCGCACCCGGAAAGAGCAGGTCGGTACGAAAGGGTACGCGGTGGGCTTTGAAGGGGTGGTCGAATACATCAACGGACAATTGCCCACGCAGGAAGAAATCGGCCCGGCACTCCGGCGCGAAAAGGCGGTTTATCCGCCGCTGGCCATCCGCGAGTTGGTGGCCAACGCCATCATTCACCAGGATTTCGGCGTGGGTGGCTCGTCGCCGATGGTCGAAATCTTCGACAACCGCATTGAAATCACCAACCCCGGCAAGCCCATCATTTCGACGCTCCGCTTCATCGACCACAGCCCGCAGAGCCGGAACGAGCTGCTGGCGCGGGTGATGCGCAAACTCAAGATGTGCGAGGAACGGGGCAGTGGCATCGACAAAGTCGTGTTTGAATGCGAATTCCATCAACTGCCCGCGCCCGACTTCGTTGAAGGCGACAATTACACGAGGGTGGTGCTGTACGCTCCCAAAACGTTTCGGCAAATGGACAAGCAGGACAAAATCAGGGCTTGCTACCAACACTGTTGCCTGAAAGTAGTAACGGGCGAGGTGATGACCAACCAATCGTTGCGCCTCCGGTTTGGAGTTGACGAGAAAAACTATCCGACGATTTCCCGAATCATCGCCGACGCGGTCGAGTCGAAATTCATTCGGTTGTACGATGAAGAAAACAAAGCTCGCCGGTACACAAAGTATGTGCCGTGGTGGTTTTAATGTACCTGTAATGTAACTGTAAACCATAACAAGCCTTTACCCATAAGCTTAATTGTTTGATTTATAAAGATTTAATCTTTATTTCTAATGTGACAGTAATGTGATTTAGCTGGTACAGTTGGTAACATAGGGTCTTTGGGAGGTGGGACAAGGGCGGAAAAAGGTAGAATTGGACCCCGGCGTCCTTTCTGCTTTTACACACACACGACGCATGAATCTACGCGCCCTCCTCCCCCTCCTGCTCCTCCTCACCCCCCCCGCCCTCGCCCAGCAACTTCCCTACTCCCAGCGCATGGCCGACGCCATGCTCGTTACCCACCGCGATTCGGTAGCATACGTGAAGGAAGGCAAGAGCGACCGCTGGGATTACGAAACCGGCGTGCTGCTGCGGGGCATCGAGCTGGTGTGGAACCGCACCGCCGACGCCCGCTACTTCGACTTCATCCAGCGCACGATGGACCGCTACGTGCAGCCCGACGGCAGCATCCGCACGTACCGGCCCGACGAGTTCAACATCGACCACGTGACGCCGGGGCGGGCCTTGCTGCTGCTCTACCAGCAAACCCTGCCCAACCGCGAGAAGTACCGCAAAGCCGCCGACCTGCTCCGGCAGCAACTGGCCCAGCAGCCCCGCACGAAAGAAGGTGGCTTCTGGCACAAAAAGCGCTACCCCAACCAGATGTGGCTCGACGGCTTGTACATGGCCGAGCCGTTTTACGCCGAGTACAGCCGGATTTTCAAGCAACCCGAGGCCTTCGACGACATCGCCAACCAGTTCGTGTGGATGGAACGGCACGCCCGCGACCCGAAAACCGGCCTGCTCTACCACGGCTGGGACGAAAGCCGCGAACAGAAGTGGGCTAACCCTCTGACGGGCCAGTCGCCGAACTTCTGGAGCCGGGCCATGGGCTGGTACGCGATGGCCCTGGTGGACGTACTCGACTATTTCCCCCAGAACCACCCCCGCCGGGGCGAACTCGTCGCCATTTTCCAGCGGCTCATGCCCGCCGTGGTGAAGTACCAGGACCCGAAAGAAGGCGGCTGGTACCAGGTGACCAACCGGGGCGGGGACAAAGGCAACTACCTCGAGGCCTCCGCCACGGGGATGTTCGTGTACGCCCTGGCGAAGGGCGTGAGGCTCGGTCACCTCAACCCGGCCCTGCTCGACGCGGCGAAGCGGGGCTACGCGGGGATGCTCAAAAACTTCATTTCGACGGACACCGACGGCCAGATTCACCTCGAAAAAACGGTCCTCGTCAGCGGCCTCGGCGGGACGCCCTACCGCGACGGTTCCTACGAATACTACCTCAGCGAACCCCTCCGGCAGGACGATTTGAAGGGCGTCGGGCCGTTCATCATGGCCAGCGTGGAGATGGAAATCGCGGCGGAAAACGCCGTGGGCAAGGGCAAAACCGTGGCCGTGGACAACCACTTCAACCGCGAATTCCGCAAAGGCTTCGATGGGCAGCCGGAGCCGTTCCACTACACCTGGGAAGACCGGATGCACTCGGGGTTTTTCTTCTGGGGGAATGCCTTCCGGGAATTGGGGGCCAGCCTCGCCACCGTCGGCACCGCGCCCACCGCCGCCTCGCTCCGGGGCGTGGACGTGTTCATCGTGGTGGACCCCGACACGCCGAAGGAAACCGCCAACCCAAATTACGTGTCCGACGCCGACGTGAAAGCTCTCGCCGATTGGGTGAAGGCGGGCGGCGTGCTCGTGCTGATGGCCAACGACACGGCCAACTGCGAAATTCCCCGCTTCAACCGGCTGGCGGGGGCCTTCGGGATGGAGTTCACGGCCAAAAATCGCAACATGGTGCAGGGCACGAACTGGGAACAGGGCCTCGTGCGCATCCCGCCGGGCACGGGCGTTTTCCAAAAAACCGAGAACGTGTACATCAAAGAGCTTTCGCCGCTGAACGTGAAGCCCCCCGCCAAGCCCCTTGTCACCGACGGCGGCGATGTCATCATGGCCACCGCCCGCGTGGGCAAGGGGACGGTTTTCGCCGTGGGCGACCCCTGGCTCTACAACGAATACACCGACGGGCGGCGGATTCCGGCGCGGTACCAGAACTTCCTGGCGGGCAAAGAACTGGCGGCGTGGCTGCTGAGTCAGGCCCGGCGCGGGACAACGGGGTTGAGCGCGACGGGGAAATGACAGCCACGAGAACCCAATCCAACCCTCCCCTGCTGGGAGCAGGGCCGTTAAGTTCTGATTGGTAGTGCAAAAAATGTTCAATTTTCAATGCTCAATTCTCAACGTTCAATGATTGAAAGTCAGAGAAATAACCCATTGAACATTGAGCATTGAACCGCGCGGCGGACCGCATTGAACATTAGGTTCAAGCATTTGAGAACTTAACAGCCCTGCCTGCTGGGAGGGTTGGGTGGGGTTCTCGTGGCGAATAACTTTACGGATTCTTTCTACCAACTTCTCCATTCCAATCGCATGAAAACCTTCCTCCTCGCCTGCCTCGCCTTCACCCTCGTTTCCTTCGTCCCCAAATCCGATTCACCGACAGCCGCCGACGAGCAGGCCGTGGCCCAAGCCGTCGAGACCCTGCGCAAGGCCATGATCGACCCCGACAAGGCCACCCTCAGCGCCCTCGTCGCCGACGAACTCAGCTACGGGCACTCCAACGGGAAACTCGAAAACAAAGCCGCCTTCATGCAGGCCCTGCTCAGCGGCGAGTCGGATTTCAAAACCATCGACCTCTCCGACCAGACCATCACCGTGGTGGACAAAACGGCGATGGTGCGCCACCGGCTGAAGGCCGAAACCCTCAACGGCGGCACCCCCGGCACGGCCAACATCGCCGTGCTGCTGGTGTGGGTGAAAGGAAAAGGCGGCTGGAAACTGCTGGCCCGGCAGGCGGTGAAGGTTTAGGAAAATACCTTGAGAATAACGAATAAAAAATAAGGAACGCAGAATGACGAAGGCTGACAAAACGCCTTTCATTTCGTCATTCTGCGTTCCTTATTTTTTATTCGTTATTCCGCTGAAAAAAACGCCCTTGAAGCCCCTCCCCACCCTGCATTTCCAAAACGCCCACCACAGCGCAGCCGCCGCCGACTGGCTCCGGGCCGTGTACCCGCTCTACCTCCACGACCTCACCCGCTACGAACCCACGCTCTACACCCTCGACGCCGCCGGCCAGTGGCAACCCGACCGCCTCTACTGGTGGCTCGACGAACGCCACGGCCTGCCGATGGTCATCACGCTGGGCGGGAAAACCGCCGGGTTTGTGCTCCTCAACACGACTCCGCACTTTCGCAACCTCCGCGCCGACCTGAAAATCAGCGAGTTTTTCATCGTCAACGAATTTCGCCGTCGGCACCACGGGCGGCGGGTGGTGGAGCGGCTGGCCGAAATTTACGGGGGCGTTTGGGAAGTGGAGGCCATCCGGGCTAACTTGCCCGCCGTGCGGTTCTGGCAAGGTTTCATCGAAAACCGGAGCACGATCCTCGAACAAATCGAGTCGGAGGCGCACTACAATTGGGTCTTCAAAATCAGTTGACGGGTTTAGCGTTCAGGGTTTAGGGTTCAAACACCAACTCTAAACCCTAAACTCTAAACCCTAAAATCCTCACCATGCAACTCGGACTCATCGGCCTCGGCAAAATGGGCTACAACCTGGCCCTCAACCTCCGCGACCACGGCCACGAGGTCGTCGTCAACGACGTCAATTCCACCCAGGTGGACGAACTGGCCCAGACGGGCTGCATTCCCGCCTACGACCTGGCCCAACTCTGCGAAAAGCTCTCCCCTCGCCGGGTCATCTGGCTCATGGTGCCCGCCGGCCCCATCACCGAAAGCGTCATCGGGCTGCTGAAAGGCATGCTCGACCCCGGCGACATCGTCATCGACGGCGGGAATTCGCACTTCCGCGCCTCGCAGGCCAACTACGCCGAACTCAAAGAAGTCGGCGTCCACTTCATGGATTGCGGCACCAGCGGCGGCACCTCCGGCGCGCGCCACGGGGCCTGCACGATGATCGGCGGCGACCGGGAAGCCTACGAGGTGGTGGCCGACGTGCTCCGCGACATTTGCGTGCCCAACGGCAGCCTCTACACGGGCGCGTCGGGCAGCGGGCACTTCACCAAAATGGTGCACAACGGCATTGAGTACGGCATGATGCAGGCCATCGCCGAAGGGTTTGAAGTGCTCGAAAAATCAGGCTTCGACTATGATTTCAAAGCCGTTGCCAAGCTCTGGAACAATGGCTCGGTGGTGCGAAGCTGGCTGATGGAACTGACCGAAAGCGCCTTCTCCAAAGACCCCCGTCTCGATAGTATCCGCGGCGTGATGCACTCCTCCGGCGAAGGCAAGTGGACGCTCGAAACCGCCCTCGACCTCGGCGTGCCCACGCCCGTCATCGCCCTCTCGCTGCTGATGCGCTACCGGAGTTTGCAGGACGATACGTTTTCGGGAAAAGTCGTCGCCGCCCTACGCAACGAGTTCGGCGGGCACGCGGTGGAGAAGAAATAATGCTGAATGCTGAATGTTGAATGCTGAATGAAAAAGCAGCCAACCATTCAGCATTCAGCATTCAGCATTCAGCATTCCATGAAAATCGCCCTCATCACCGGCGCGTCGTCCGGCATTGGCCGGGCCACCGCCGAAGCGTTTGCCCGACTGGGCATGAAACTGATCCTCTGCGGTCGCCGCGTGGAGCGCCTGCGCGAGTTGCAGCAACACCTCGGCGACGGGGTGCAAACCCACCTGCTCGCCTTCGACGTGCGCGACCGGGCCGCCGTGGAGGAAGCCTTCGCCAACCTGCCCGACGAATGGCGGGACATTGACATCCTGGTCAACAACGCCGGCAATGCCCACGGCCTCAGCCCCATCCAGGACGGCGACCCGGACGACTGGGACGCGATGATGGACGGCAACGTGAAGGGCCTGCTCTACGTGTCGCGGGCCGTCATGCCCGGCATGAAACAACGGCAACGGGGGCACATCGTCAACCTCAGTTCGGTGGCGGGCAAGCAAACCTACCCCAACGGCAACGTGTACTGCGCCTCGAAGGCCGCCGTCGAGGCGATTTCGGAAGGGATGCGGCTGGATTTGAACCCCTTCGGCATCCGGGTCACGAACGTCGCGCCGGGGGCGGTGGAAACCGAGTTTTCCGCCGTACGCTTCAAGGGCGACCAGCGCCGGGCCGAGGCCGTGTACCAGGGTTTCACGCCCCTCACCGCCGCCGACGTCGCCGACGTGATTGCCTTCGCCGTGACCCGCCCGCCGCACGTGATGATTGCCGATTTGCTCATTTTCCCCACGGCCCAGGCCTCGGCGATGGTGTTGAAGCGGGAGTAGGTTTTCGTTTTTGGTCAAAAAACACCCACCCGGTTTGTCATCCCGACGTGAGGAGGGAGCCCGTTGGCCTACCAAGTAATTGGCCAACCGCCAAGTTTTCGGTTCACCGACGAGATCCCTCCTCACGTCGGGATGACAAACCGAAAATCAAAAGCGTGGCACGGGCCGGAGCACCTCGCTCCCACCCGTGCCACGCTTTTTTTTCAGAAAACCCCTACCGCTTCTTGTCCGTCGCCAGCACCATCCGCAGGTTGAGCTTGGCGATAACGTCGGCCACGCCGACGAGGTCTTGCACGGAGTTCGATTTGTCGATGCGCAAAACGACCGACGTTTCCTGGCCTTTTTCGGCGGACAGTCTCGCCAACGCGCTTTCAAGCTCCTCGGGGCCGACGCGGCGGCCATCCACGAAGTATTCCTTGTTGGCATTGACGGCCAAGCGGATGACGTTTTTCGGGACGTTCTTGGCCGTTGACGACTGCGGCAGCAGCAGCCGGATGGCATCCGGACTGGCCAGCGTGGCGATCATCAGGAAGAAAATCAGCAGGAAAAACAGGATGTCGGACAAGGCATTGGCCTCCACGGCCGAGTGCGCCCGACGACGACGGGAGAAATTCATTTTGTGAGAAGTGAGAAGTGAGAGGTGAGAAGTAAAATGCAAAATGTTGTCTTTCAACATCTCACATCTCACTTCTCACCTCTCACAAAAATTAACTTACCCGTGCCGGTTTGTAGAGCAAATCGAGGAAGTCGATGGCGGTGACTTCCATGCGGTTGACGGAGCGGTCGATCATGGCGTTGAGCAGGGTGAAAAACACGTGCGCGATAATGCCCACGATGAGGCCCGTGGCCGAGGTGATCATTTTCTCGTAAATCCCGCTCGAAATAACGCCGATGCTGATGTTATCGGCCAGCGAAATGTCGTGGAAGGCCCGGATCATCCCGGTGACGGTGCCCAAAAACCCGAACATCGGCGCAATGGCGGCGATGGCCGACAGGATGCCGAGGTTTTTCTCCATGTTGTAAATCTCAATCTTGGCCGAGTTTTCGATGGCCGATTCAATATCGCGGATGGGTGCCCCGATGCGGTTGAGGCCCTTTTCGAGCAAACGCGCGATGGGCAGTTGCGAATTTTTGCAAAACTCCGTGGCCGCTTTCACGTTGCCGCTGAAGAGCATTTCCCGGATGGTGTACAGGAAATTGGGGTCCATGCGGCTCGTATTGCGGATGTAGAGCCAGCGCTCGATGAACAGAAACACGGCGATGAACAGCAGCACGAAAATCGGAAGCATCACCCAGCCCCCGCGCATGAGCAGGTCGAGAACGGAAAGCGAGGTGTCGGCCCCCTGCGCCGAAGCGGGCACCTGCGTGGCCGACGAATCAGGGCTGAGGTTAAGGGATTGGAGCAGAATCACGGCAAGCGACATAGAAACGGGTTTAACGAATTGAAGCAGTCAAAGATACCACCGCTGCTTAGAACGACGAATCGAATTTTTCATTTTCCGGCGGTCTGCCCTACTCCAACATTTCCGCCAGCACACCCTCCTTCAGCGCGTAGGTCGAGACCCGGATCGAGCCGATGCCGTACCGACGCAGCACGAAATCAATCAGACAGACCCCCGCCACGATGAGGTCCACGCGGAGTTCGACCATGCCGGGTAGTTGGAGCCGTTCGGCGCGGGGGCGGGTCAGGATTTCGGCGCGGAAATGGTAAAAATCGGCCACGGGCAGGGTGCCCGTCACCCAGTCGGTCGGGGCGGGCTGGCCATTTTCCCGCACATGGTGCATCTCGTACAGCGTCTCGAACGAACCCGCCGAGCCGATGAGCGTCGTCGGGGCGTACTGATGGACGGCGTTGGTCAGGGGTAAAAGTTGTTCGTCCAGAAAATCGGTTAGGCGACCCATCTGCGCGGGCGGCATCGGGTCGGCGGTGACGAAGCGGTCGGTGAGCCGCTGCCCGCCGATTTCAAAACTTTGTTTGTAAAAAATCCTGCGCCGGTCGCAGAGGATGAATTCCACGCTGCCCCCGCCGATGTCCATGATGAGCGAAATGCCGTCGCCCAGCGGCGTGCCGAGGCTGACGCCCCGGTGGATGAGACCCGCCTCGCGGTCGCCGTCGATGACTTCGACGCGGAAGCCGGTGGCTTCCCGCACCCGGCGCACGAACTCGTCGCGGTTGCGGGCGTTGCGCACGGCGCTCGTGGCGGTGGGCCGCACGGCTTCGGGCGGCACACCGTGGGCGTCGGTCAGGGTTCGGTAGTGGGTCAACACGTCCAATGCCCGCTGGATGGCTTCTTCGGCGATGAGGCCGTCGGAGATGCCACCCTTGCCGATTTTGGCGGCGCGGCTTTCGTCGTGGAGGGTGCGGAACCCGCCGCCTTCGGTGGCTTCGGCGATGAGCAGTTGGAACGTGTTGGTGCCGAGGTCGATGATGGCGTGGGGCATTCGGGAAAATTTTGGATTGCGGAGTGGTGATTTTCGATTGAACCGAGGCTCGCCGCCCGCCAAAAGTACGGCCCGAAGGCTTGATTTTCTGAGTCGTCGGCGTATCTTTGCGCTCCGTTTTGCAAGATTCAAAACCAACCTCACGATATGATCGTCATTAACGTCAAAGAAAACGAGCCCATCGACAAGGCGCTCAAGCGGTTCAAGAAAAAGTTCGAGAAGACCGGCGTTCTGAAGGAACTCCGTTCGCGCATGGCTTTCAAAAAGCCCTCGGTGCAGCGTCGGCAGGAAGTGATTCGCGCCACGTACAAGCAGAAAACCTACGGCAACCTGGAAAACTAAGGTTCGGCCCGGTAAAAGTCCGTTTTTGCAACCATCTTCGCGTCAGCAACCCCGACGCGAAGATGGTTTCTTTTTTTCTCCAGCACATCCGCTACGAAAAGCGCTGCTCCCACCACACGCTGACTGCCTACGGCACCGACCTGGAGCAATTTAGCCGCTACCTCACCGAGCACTACGAGCTTCAAACGCCCGAAGCGGCGGACTTCCAGCAGGTTCGTTCCTGGATCGCCCACCTCGCCGAATCGGGCCTGGAGAACCGCTCCATCAACCGCAAAATCGCCACGCTCCGGGCGTTCTTCGGGTTTTTGCTCCGCAAAAAACACCGGGCCGACGACCCCATGCTGAAAATCCGGGCGCTGAAAACCGACCGCTCGCTGCCCACCTTCGTGAAGGAACAGGAGATGGCCACGCTCCTCGACGACGTGGAATTTCCCGACGACTTCGCCGGCGTCCGCGACAAGCTCGTGCTCGAATTGCTCTACGGCACGGGCATCCGCCTCGCCGAACTCATCGGCCTCAAAGACAGCGACCTCAACGCCTACGACCGCACCATCACCGTGCTCGGCAAGCGCAACAAGCACCGGGTCGTGCCGCTCAACGCCACGCTCTTCGCCCTCATCCGTTCGTACCAGGCCCTGAAGGAAAAAACCTTCGGCGGCGGGGCCGAAAACCGCCTTATCGTGGCCGATACGGGCGGGGCCGCCTACCCGGTGCTGATTCAGCGCATCGTGAAGCGCTACCTCTCGCTGGTCACGTCGCTCGAAAAGAAAAGTCCGCACGTGCTGCGCCACACGTTTGCCACGCACCTGCTCAACCGGGGTGCCGACCTCAACGCCATCAAGGATTTGCTCGGCCACACCTCCCTGGCCGCTACGCAGGTGTACACGCACAATTCCATCGAGAAATTAAAGGAAGCTTACCAGCAGGCGCATCCGAAAGCGTGAGTGGTTGATGGTTGTTGGTTACTGGTCGAATCAACCGAAACTGGCAACTTGCAACCAAAAACCACTCACGCCGTCCGAAACGGGAAGTACCAGGCCATCGTGAGCATGAACCCGCCGAAGAGCAGCAGTCCGACGGCTTCGAGGTGCAGCAGCACGTTGCCGAAGGGCAGCAGGCGGATGGCGAGAAACACGTCGTCCATGTTTTTCACCAAAATCGGGTTTTCGTGCCACGCCGCCTGAATCAGCGAGAACCCCACCGTGCCCAGGGTGGTGGCCAGGGCCAGGAAGCCGACGAAGCTGCTCACCCGAATCAGACCGCGCGCCCAGCCGGGCAGGTGGTCGATTTTTAGGATGTTCAGCACATTGCCGGAAACGCCTTTGTAGGCCTGCACCGTTGCCCAGAGCAACAGGATGCCCCCGACCAGGAAGGGCACCCACCGCGTAGCGGGCGATTGCAGGGCCTCGAAGACCATGTACTGCTTGGCGTTGCTGCTGCCCGCTTTTTCCTGAAAAAGTAGCCGAAAGGCCACCAACATCAGTGCCCCGTAGCTGATGCCGCTCAACAGGTACGTGAAGCGGTACAGCAGCCCACCGGGGCCGTTGCCCTTGACGTACGGGTCGAACCAGGCCTCAAACAGCCGCCAGATGAGGTGGCCCAAAAACACGAACGCGATGAAGCCGAGCAGCACCTTGCCCAGGGGGTCGAACGAAAAAAATTCGAGGATTTCTTTGCGGTTGGGTTTGTCGGCCTGGGTGGTCCAGGCGTCGTAGAGCAGCACGGTGCCGAGGCTGAAAAACAGAATGCCCTTGGCGACGTAGCTCCAGCGGGCGATGGTTTCAAGGGTACTTTTTCCGCGCTTGCGGAAGGTGGTTGTCGTGAGCATGACGGGCGCTATTTCAAAAGCTGTTCCGCCGTGCGAGTCGAAAAAAGAGCGGGAAAAGGCACGAAGCGGCGGCTTTGGCCGTTACAAAGCCGAGTTACCTAACCCTAATCTTTCATTCGTTAAACCCCAATAACCCTTCATGAAGTTACCCCTTCAGTCGGCAGCCGCCTTGCTGCTGGTGGGCCTGCTGGCCGCCTGTCAATCCGGGAACGAGTCGGTTCCCGCTCAAGCCACCAACCCCGTCGCGTCGTCCACGTACGCTGAGCGTTCCGCCGCCAGCCAGGCCGCTGCACCCCGCCAGAACCTGAGCGTGGCCGCCACCGCCGCCTTCACGCCGGTGCAGGAAGAAATCCTGCTGTACGTGAACCAGGCCCGGTCGAAGTCCTGCCTCTGCGGCAGCACCACCTACCCCGCCGTGGCCCCGCTCGCGCTCAACGCCCAGCTCAACAGCGCCGCCCAGAAGCACGCCACCGACATGGCCACGTACAACTACTTCAGCCACACCGGCCGCGACGGCTCCAAGCCCTGGGACCGCATGAAGCGCGAAGGCTACACCTGGCGCTACGCGGGCGAGAACATCGCCGCCGGGTACACCACCGCCCGCGCCGTGGTGGACGGCTGGCTCCGCTCGCCCGGCCACTGCGCCAACCTCATGAACAAGAACTTCAAAGACCTCGGCGTGGGCTACGCCTACAGCGCGTCGAGCACCTACAAGCAGTATTGGGTGCAGAATTTCGGGGCGAAGTAACCAGCCTGAGGCCATTGTGAAAACCCGGGCGTTGTCGACGTGACGACGCCCGGGTTTTAGTTTTAAAAATATTACTCTATAAAGTTGGTAGATTTAGTATTCTATTTGTAACCTTGCCGCCGAATTCAGTTTTTCTCTCCCGATGAAACATCTTTTCGCGCTGCATTTTACCCCTACACCGGCCACCGCGTCGTCCCGATTCCTGCCGGTTTTCCTGGCCGCACTCCTGCTTTCTCCGCTTCTTTTCGCCCAAAACGCCCCCGTCATCAATGCCACGGTGAGCGGGAAAGTGGTCGATGCATTGACCACGAAAAAACTCGTGGGGGCTACGGTGCAAATCAAGGGCACCACCAACGGCGCGCCGACCAACGAGGCCGGGCAATTCACCCTCATCACGGGGCAGAAACTGCCGTTCACCGTCGTCGTGTCGCACGTGGGGTACCAAACCCGGGAAGTGGTGCTCGGCGAGAACAACGTCGAAATTGGCCTGGAAGAACTGGTCAACCAACTCGCCGACGTCACCATTACCTCCCGCCGTCGGCAGGAATCGGCCCAGGCCGTGCCCATCCCGATTTCGGTGATTCGCGGGGCGCTGGTGGAAGACGCCGGGGCTTTCAACGTCAACCGCCTGAAGGAACTCGTGCCCACGGTGCAGCTCTACTCCTCCAACCCCCGCAACACGACCCTCAACATCCGCGGCCTCGGCTCCACCTTCGGCCTGACCAACGACGGCATCGACCCCGGCGTGGGCTTTTACGTGGACGGCGTGTACTTCGCCCGCCCGGCCGCCACGACCCTCGATTTCCTCGACATCGAACGCATCGAAGTGCTGCGCGGGCCGCAGGGGACGCTCTTCGGCAAAAACACCACCGCCGGGGCCTTCAACATCACCACCCGCGCCCCGAGCTTCAAACCGGGAGCGACGTTTGAGGTGAGCTACGGCAACTACACCTTCATCCAGGCCAAAGCCTCGGTCACGGGGGCACTCACGAAGAAACTCGCCGGGCGGCTGTCGTTCTCGGGCACCCAGCGCGACGGCCTGCTCTACAACGTGGCCACCCAGCAGCGGGTCAACACGCTCAACAACCTGGGCGTGCGGGGCCAACTGCTCTACCTGCCCAGCGACCGCGTGAAAATCACCCTCGCCGCCGACGCCACCGACCAGAACCCGGTCGGGTACGCCCAGGTCGTGGCGGGCGTGGCACCCACCCTGCGGCCCGCGTACCGGCAGTTCAACCAAATCATCGCCGACCTCAACTACAAACTGCCCAGCACCAATCCCTTCGACCGGGTCATCGACCACAACACGCCCTGGCGCTCGGGCAACGAACTCGGCGGCGTGTCGCTCAACGTGGACGCCCAACTCGGCGGCGGCACGCTGACCTCGACCACCGCCTGGCGCTACTGGAACTGGGACCCCTCCAACGACCGCGATTTCACGGGCCTGTCCGTGCTCTCGCTCTCGCAGGCCACCTCGAAGCACCAGCAATGGACGCAGGAAATCCGGTACGCCGGAAACCTGTCGTCCCGGTTGAGCGGTGTCGTCGGGGTATTCCTGATTGGGCAGGATTTGAAAACCGACCCCTTCCACGTCGAAGAATCCGGCTCGGCGCAGTGGAGGTTTTCGCTGAGTTCGACGAGTCCGTTGTGGCGAACGCCCGGCCTGTTCGACGGCTACGGCATCCGCACCACGTCGCGGCTGAAAACCTTCGGGGCGGCGGTGTTCGGGCAGGTGGACTGGGCCATCACCGACCGCCTGCACCTGCTGCCGGGCATCCGCTACAACTACGACGAAAAGTCGGTGGATTTCAACCGCCAGACGTACGGCGGTCTGCAAACCACCGACCCGGCCCTGCTCGCGCTCAAAAACGCCGTGTACACGAACCAGGCGTTCAAAGCCGACGTAGACGAAAGCAACTTCTCGGGGCAACTGACGCTCTCCTACAAACCCGCCGAGCGCGTCAATGCCTTTGCCACCTACTCGACGAGTTTCAAACCCGTGGGCGTCAACCTGGGCGGTTTGCCCACGGCCAGCGGCGAGGTGCTCACCGACCTGGCTCGCATCAAACCCGAGTACGTAACCCATTCCGAAGTGGGCGTCAAAACCAACCCATCCCGGAACGCCACGCTGAACCTGGTGGTCCACAACACCGACATCAAGGACTTCCAAACCCAGGTGCAGACCGCCGAAGTGGGCGTGAACCGGGGCTACCTCGCCAACGCCGAGCGGGTGCGGGTGTTTGGCGTCGAACTCGACGGGAATCTGCAGGTGGGCCGTATCCTGTCGCTGTACGGTGCCCTGGCCTACACCGACGGCACCTACGTGTCGTTCAAAAACGCACCGGTGCCCCTCGAAGAAACCGGCGCGCCCAACGCCTTCAAGGACATTTCGGGCGGAGCACTGCCGGGCATCTCGAAGTGGGCCGGTTCGCTGGGCGGTGAACTGACCCGCAACGGCAAACTGAGCGGCAACGCGGGCAAGTACTTCCTGGCCCTGGAGTCGTACCACCGCTCGTCGTTCTCGTCCAGCCCCTCGCCGTCGAAGTACCTCAACATCGACGGGTACAGCCTGTTCAACGCCCGGGTCGGGTTCCGGGCCAGCGAAGGCCTGTCGCTGTTCGTGTGGAGCCGCAACCTGCTGAATCAGAATTATTTCGAACAACTGCTCCCGGCGGCGGGCAACGCCGGGCACTACGCCGCCGTGCTCGGCGACCAGCGCACCTACGGCGTCACGCTGCGGTATTCGCTGTAACTCCATCGGCCCAACGCCTTCCTGGCATTGGGCCGGTATTTGTGGTCACGTGTCCGAGCGGCGAGGTAAAGGCCTGCAAAGCCTTCGACGGTGGTTCGACCGGGCAGCCGTCGCTGTCCACCCGTGACCCCGATTTTGAATGGCCGAAGGGCGGTGATTTTTCTCGAAAAATCACCGCCCTTCGGCCCGATTTTAACCCAACGTATTTTTTGCCACGAATCAAATCGCTTGTCTTTTTACCGGGCTGCTTCTCGCGTCGGGCAGCGTGTTGGCCCAACCCACGAAACAGATTCTGGTGGAAGAACAAACGTGGCTGGGCTATTTCAACCAGACCCGCTTGTCGAATCGCTGGGGCATCTGGTTCGACGGGCATTTCCGCGCCACGGAGCAGTTCGTTCGGGAACCTTCCAAGCTGATTTTCCGGCCCGGCCTGACGTACTACGCCACGGACAACCTCAAGCTGACGACCGGGTATGCCTTTATCAACCACTTTCCCGAGTTGGGTCACGCGGGCATTTCCCAGCCCGAACACCGGCTCTGGCAGCAGGTACAGTTGCACACCAACTACGGCAAGGTCCGGGCGATGCAGTGGCTGCGGTTGGAGGAGCGATTTCGCCGCCGCATCAAAAACGACGAAGAACTGGGGGATGGGTACGCCTTCGACACCCGCATCCGGTACAATTACCTGCTCAACGTTCCGCTGAGCAAAAAAGGCATCGTCCCGCGCGCCTTTTCGGTGGTGCTCACCGACGAAATTTTCATCAACCTCGGCCCTCGAATCGTGTACAACAAATTTGACCAGAACCGCCTCTTCGTCGGACTGGGGTACCAACTTTCCGCCCACAGCAACCTGCAATTCGGGTACATGAACGTGTTCCAACAACTGGCCTCGGGCAGCACCCACCGCAATGTTCACGCCGTGCGCCTGTTTTTGTTCCAAAACCTGGACTGGAGAGCGAAACCGCAAAACCCGCGACCGTCTGACCCGGCACTGGCAAAATAAACTCTACTGAATCAGTAGATTTATGGATTCGTCCCGTACTTTTGCGGACAAACCGTTTTGCATGGAACCCGTTCAGGAACTCGAACCGCCCGCTTCGCCCGTTGCGCATCCACCCAAAGTTTCGCGCAAAAACCCCTTCGAGGAGGCGGTGAAAACCCTCTGGAAGCGGGAGCGCACCTGGGCCGAGTGGGTCATTCACGGCACCAACGCCCTGGCGCTGATGGTGGTCGGGCACCTGCTGTTTACGTTTCTGACGGTCGAAAACCTCACCTCGGCGTTCAATTCCCTCACGCCCGACATCCTTTGGTACGTCCTCGGCGGGTTCCTGGCGCAGATGGTCGACGGGGCGCTGGGCATGGCCTACGGCGTGACGGCCTCGACGTTTCTGGCCAACGTGGGCGTCAGCCCGGCGGTCATCAGCATGAGCGTGCACACGTCCGAGATTTTCACGAGTGGGGTGTCGGGCTACATGCACCTGAAGTTTGGCAACGTCAACTCCAAGCTCTTCAAGGCCGTCCTGATTCCGGGCGTCATCGGGGCGATTCTGGGCGCGTACCTGCTGGCCTCGTTGCTCGATGATTACATGCCCTACATCAAACCGGCAATTTCGGGCTACACGCTGTTTCTGGGTATTCTCATCATCCGGAAAGCACTACGCAAGCGCACGGCCAAGAAACCCGTCAAACTCATTGGCCCGCTGGCCTGGTTCGGAGGCTTCATGGATTCCGTCGGCGGGGGCGGCTGGGGGCCGATTGTGACTTCCACGCTCATCGCCTCGGGGCGACACCCCCGCTACACCATCGGCTCGGTCAACCTGGCGGAGTTTTTCATTTCGCTGGCCTCGTCGCTGACGTTCATTTTCGTGATTGGCTTTTCGCAGTGGCAGGTCATCCTGGGCCTCATCCTGGGCGGCACCATCGCCGCGCCCATCGCCGCCCGCCTGGCCAACAAACTGCCCGTCAAGGCGTTGATGATCATGGTGGGGATTGTGGTGATTCTGGCGAGTTTGAAGCGTATTATTGGTTGACGTTCCGGCGGTTGCGGGTTTTGCGTAGTTTCGGACCAAAACCCACCGCGTGAACGAACCGCACTACCCCTTCGAGGCCAGCCCGAATGAATTTCGCTACGAGTTTGAAAGCGTTAGCGAGGAACGAATCGTGCGGAAGGTGGTGGTTTTCCAGGAAACCGGCCTCCTGAACCTGTACAATCTGGCCCTTCTCGACATTCTCGAAACCGGAGAAGAGTCCGATTCCACCATCACCGACAATCGGGACTTGCGAATCGTGATGGCGACGGTCATGCGGATCGTCGAAGATTTTCTGCAACGATACCCCCTGTACCGCATCTACTTTACGGGCAACGATGAACGAAAAACACGGCTGTACCGAATTGTGATTGGCCGGGAAATTCTTCAACTTCGGGACAAGTTCGAGGTGTTGGGCCGAATTGGGATGAACGCTGAACCGTTTGAACCAAACAGGAACTACACATCCTTCGTTATTTCAACCAAAAACTGAAAAACCGATGAAAACCCTTGAGAAGAGAAGAAAGCTGCCGCCCTTAACGGAGGAGCAAGAACGGCGGGTGCAAGAAGGCGCGGCTCGGAAATTAGCGTTGGCCAAAGCACAATTGGCCACGATGGACCTGGAACAATTGAAGCGCCTGCTGGACGGAGAACGTTGATCGATTTTAAAATCGAAATCGCCGTGGGATTTCCCGAATCGAACAGAAAACTTCCCCGCTTCCCTAAGCGCAGGAAAGAAAAGTTGAGGCAGAGGCTGCTCTGAAACTCGCCGAAGTCAACGCACACCTTGCCACCGTTGACCGCGAGCAATTTCTACGTTTCCTGAACGAACCGGACGAAAGCCGCTACCCCTGCCCCGCCAGCAAGTACAGCACCGCCATCCGCACGGCCACGCCGTTTTCGACCTGATTCAGAATGATGGATTGCCGCGAATCGGCGGCGTCGGAGGTGAGTTCGACGCCCCGGTTGATGGGACCGGGGTGCATCAGCACGATGTCTTTGTCCAACTCGTCGAGCATCCGGCGGTTGATGCCGAAGTAGAGGCTGTACTCGCGCAGGCTGGGGAAGTATTTTACTTGCAGCCGCTCCAACTGAATGCGTAGCACGTTGGCCACGTCGCACCAGCGCAGGGCTTCGCGCACGTCGTGCGACACCCGCACGCCTAGGTCGGCGATGTAACGCGGGATGAGCGTGCTCGGCCCGCAGACCATCACCTCGGCCCCCAGTTTTTTGAGGCAGAAAATGTTCGACAGTGCCACCCGCGAATGGAGAATGTCGCCGATGATGGCCACTTTTTTGCCCGCCAAATCCCCCAGTTTTTCCCGGATGGAAAATGCGTCGAGCAGGGCCTGCGTGGGGTGCTCGTGCGTACCGTCACCGGCGTTAATCACGTTCGCGTGGATGCGGCTGGCCAGGAAATGCGGCGCGCCGGGGCTGGCGTGGCGCATGACGATCATGTCGACCTTCATGGCCAGGATGTTGTTGACCGTGTCGAGGAGGGTCTCGCCTTTTTTGACCGAACTGCCGGAGGAGGAAAAATTGACCACGTCGGCGGAGAGGCGTTTTTCGGCCAGTTCAAACGACAGGCGGGTGCGGGTGGAGTTCTCGAAAAACACGTTCGCAATCGTCACGTCGCGCAGCGACGGCACCCGCTTGATGGGACGGTTGAGCACTTCCTTGAACTCGTCGGCGGTCTGGAAAACGAGGTGGAGGTCGCTTTCGGTGAGGTCTTTGATGCCCAGCAGGTGTCGGGTGCTGAATGCGGTCATGGCTCAAAAAAAGCCCCTCTCAGCAGGAGAGGGGGCGGGGTGAGGTTCAGTCAATCAGCCAGATGCCGTCTTTCTCGTGGCCTTGTTCCTGCCACTCCACCAGCACCCGCTGGGTGTCGAGGGTGTGCACGCGCTGGCCCACGTAAGTGGGTTCGATAGGAATCTGGCGGTTGTAACGCCGGTCGATGAGCACGAGCAGTTCGACGGCTTCGGGCCGACCGAAAAACGTCATGGCGTCGAGGGCGGCGCGGATCATGCGGCCCGTGGCGATGACGTCGTCGATGAGGATGACGCGTTTGCCTTCGAGCACGAACGGAATTTTGGTCTGGTTGGGCTTGACGAGCGAGTCGCGGCGGCGGAAATCGTCGCGGTGAAACGTGGCGTCGAGGTAACCAAAGGGAATTTTCGCGCCCGTCGTGGCTTCGAGTTCGCGGTGCATCCGTTCGGCGAGGTGAATGCCCCGTGGTTGCAGCCCCAGCACCACCGACTGGACGAAATCCTGGTGGTTTTCAATCAGTTGCTGGCACAACCGGCTGACGGTGATTTCCAGAAGGGGGCTGGCAAGGATCAGGCGACGCGACATGACGGGCAAAAATAGGGATTCGTTGTTCGTTGTTCGTTGTCCGTTGTTCGTTTTTTGAACTTTCGCCCGTCGCTACTTTTGCACCCGTGCCCTCTGAATTTGCCAACTGCCCATTGCCAACTGCCAACGTTAGCGAAGCCACCGCGCCGGGTCGCCTCGACGTGATGGGCGGCATCGCCGACTACTCCGGCTCGCTCGTGCTGCAAATGCCCCTGCGCGAAGCCACTACCGTGCGGGCTTTTTTTTCGGAAAACCCCGAACTGCGCGTGTTCAGCGCCGACGTGGGCGAAACCTTCACGCTGCCGCTCACCGATTTTCAGGCCGATTCCTACGAACAGGTGCGAAAAACCGTCCTCGCCCGCCCCGGCGGCGACTGGGCCGGGTACGTGGTGGGGTGCCTGGCGGTGTTGGTGCGGGAAAAAGCGCTGCCCGTGCGGGGAATCGGGTTTTGGGTGAAATCGGACGTGCCCCTGGGCAAGGGCGTTTCGTCCTCGGCGGCGCTCGAAGTGGCCACCCTTCGGGCGCTGTGCCAACTCTACGCAATCGACCTGCCCGGCACCGAACTGCCCCGGCTGGCCCAGCGGGCCGAAAACCTCGTCGTGGGTTCGCCCTGCGGGCTGATGGATCAACTGGCTTCCTGCTTTGGGAAACGAGGGCATCTGCTGCCCATCCTCTGCCAGCCCGACGAGCTACGCCCTCCCCTGCCCCTGCCCGACGGCCTGCACTTCGTGGGCCTCGACAGTGGCATTCGCCACGCCGTGAGCGGAGCCAGCTACGGTCAGGTTCGGGCAGGCGCGTTCATGGGCTACACGCTGATGGCCCGGCTGGAAGGCGTTTCGCCCGACGCGCTGGCCGACGCCCGCCGCACCGGCGACTGGTCGGGGTTGCCCTACGGCGGGTTTTTGTGCAACATTCCGCCGTCGCTGTTTGAAGAACGCTACGCACCGTACCTCCCCGAACGGCTCACGGGTGCGGCCTTCCGCTACCAGTTCGGCAACACGATTGACCCCGTCGCGCCCGTCAGCGACGACGCCACCTACGCCGTGCGGGCCTGCACCCGGCACCCGGTGTACGAAAATTTCCGGGTCAGTGCCTTCGCCGCCGGCCTCGAAAGCCTCGACTTGGCCCGCCTGCCCACCGACGCCGCCTACCGCCGCCGCACCCTCGGCCTGCTGGGCGAACTGATGCACCAGGCCCACGCCAGCTACTCGGCCTGCGGCCTGGGCAACGCCTACACCGACGACCTCGTGCGGCGCGTGCGCCGGGATGGATTTGCCTCAGAGGTGTACGGGGCAAAAATCACGGGTGGGGGCAGCGGGGGCACGGTCTGCGTGCTGGCCTACGGTGACGAAGGCACGGCCACGGCGCGGCGGATTCTGCACGAATACGCCGCCGCGCACGGGAAAACAGGCTTGAAGTTTTTTGAATGAAATCCGCAGGCAAGTTGCCCGATTTGCCGCCGGTTCAGTCGCTTGTTTTCGCCTTGTGCTTGACGTTGAAAAAAAAGCGCGTCAGGCCGTCCTGGTCGTTCTGTTCTTCCAACCAGGTTTCCATAGCCCGGCGGAATTGCGCGACGATGGCCCGGTTGGTTGGGTCAGTGGCCACGTTCGTCAGTTCGTAGGGGTCGGCTTTCAAATCGTACAACTCTTCGGCGGGGCGGTGCTGGTAGGCCCGCACCACTTGGGCTGCTTTCGGGTCGGTTTTGGCCTTTTCCAGCCAGGTCAGCCAGTAGTCCCGGCCGTCTTCGGGGTTGGCGTTGGTGATGTGGGTGGTGTACGTCCGCTCCGGCTCCAGGTTCAGAATGTACTTATACTGCCGGGTGCGCAGGCTGCGGATGGGGTAGTAGTTGAAGGCCCCGTAGCGCGTGTCGGCGGTGTAGGTCGTGTAAACCGTGTCGCGATGGGCGGCGCGTTGCCCCTTCAGCAAGGGCAGGAAACTCCGCCCGTCGAGTCCGGCTGGGATTTTCCCGCCCGTCAGGTCAAGCAACGTGGGCAGCACGTCCACCAGTGGCAGCAGCGCGTCGGTGGTGCCGGGCTTGACGTGCCCCGGCCAGCGCACGAGCATCGGCACACGGATGCCCTGATCGTAGAGGTTCCACTTGCCGTGGGGCCACTGGGGGCCGTTGTCGGTGGTGTAGAGGAAAAACGCGGTTTGGTCGTACCCGTACTTTTTCATGGATTTCAGGCATTCTCCCAACGTTTTGTCCATGTCGGTCACGTCGGTGTAGTACTCGGCGCGCACCCGGCGGGTCACGTCGGTATCCACCAGAAACGGCGGCAGGTCCACCGCGTTGGGATCGTAGCCTTCGATTTTCGTCCAGGGCACGTGGGGGTTGTCGGTGGCCACGACGAGAAAGAGCGGCGGCGCGCCCGGCCGGACATGGGCCGCCAGCACGGAGTCGATTTTTTCGTACTGCCGGTCCTGCTTTTTCAGGAAAACGTAGGGGTACGCCGACCGGGGCCAGACGTGGTCCTTGCCCGCCAGCACGGTGCGGTAGCCGAGTTCCTGCATGTAAACCGGCAGGGTTTTGATGCCCGCGTTAATCTTGCTGTGGTTGGGATGGGCACCGTTGCGGGCGGGCATGAGGCCGGTGTTGAGCACGGCCCGCGAGGGCACGCAGTTGGGCGTGTTGCAAAACGCGTGGGTGAAACGCAGGCTCTCTTTCGCCAGCGCATCCAGGTTGGGCGTGCGGACGACCTTCGCCCCGGCAAACCCGGCGTCTTCGTAGCCGTGGTCGTCGGAGATGAACAGGATGATGGGCGGCCGGGCCGGTGGTGGGTCAACGGCGCTAGCCGCCGGGCGCAGAGCCATTAGCAAACCGACCCCGGCGAACAGCCAGGGAAGCAACCGGGAGTGCGTTCTGGAACGTTGTCGTCTCATCGTTCGGGCGAGGTTATTGGTTGGGTACGGTGTGGTCTGCCTACTTCGGGGCCGGTTTCTTCGGGAGTACCTGGTGGCTGTCGGCCCATTGCTGCCAGGCGGCGCTCAGTTCGCCAACCCGTTGCGGGTGTTTCGCGGCCACGTCGAGCCGCTCGGTGCGGTCGGTTTGAAGGTCGAACAACTGCCACTGCGAATCGCCGAGTTTTTTCACTGCTTTGAAATCGCCTTTCCGCACGGCGCAGTAGTCCTGGTGTTCCCAGAACAGAAAATCCCGCCGCGTCACGGCCCCGGTTTTCAATACGGGCCACAGGCTCCGGCCCTCCATCGGCTGGATGGATTGCCCTTGATGAAAGGTTTTCGGGTAACTGGCCCCGGTCACTTCCAGCACCGTGGGCAGGATGTCGATGAGGTGCCCGACCTGGTTGGTCAGTTTTCCGCGCTGCGACTTCAATCCGTTCGGGAAATGCACAATCAGCGGCGTGGCGATGCCGCCTTCGTACGACTTGACTTTGTACTCGAAAAACGGCGTGTTCGAAGCATTGGCCCAGCCGATGCCGTAGGACACCGGCCCGGAAAAGTCGGGGTCGTTGATGCGGCTGGCCGGTTGCGTACCCAATTCGTGGTAGTTTTCGGCGCAGGCCCCGTTGTCCGAGAGGAAGAAAATCAGCGTGTTGTCGAGTTGCTTCCGGGCAGTCAGGTAGTCGAGCAGTTTCCCGACGTTTTCATCCAACGTTTCCACCTGGGCGGCGTACACGGCCATGCGGTAGGCCACCGAATCCCGTTCGCCCGCCGAAAGCCGCTCCCAGGGCCGTACCCGGCGGTCGCGGTCGGAAAGGCCCCAGGCCGGGTCAACCAGGCCCATTGCCTGCTGCCGCGCCAGGCGTTGCCGACGGATTTCGTCCCAGCCCACGCCGTAGCGGCTCCCGACTTTTTCGATGGCCGTTTTTTTGGCGTGCAGCGGCCAGTGCGGGGCGGTGTAGGCCAGGTAAAGGAAAAAAGGCTTCGCGTCTTGTTGCTCGTTCAGAAACCCGATGGCCTGGTCGGTAAACGCGTCGGTCGTGTAGAAATTCGGCTCAGTGGGTGGAGGCAGGAGCTGATTGCCCGCCGAAAGCCCCCGGTTGCCCGCTGGCCGGAAGTAGCTGCTGGCCCCCGACAAGATTCCGTAGTATTTTTCAAAACCCCGTTGCAACGGCATTTTTTCTTCCCCTTGCAAACCCAGGTGCCACTTGCCGCTCAGGTAGGTGTGGTAGCCGCTGGCCTTCAGCACTTCGGCCATCGTCACGCAACGGTCGTTGAGGTAGCCCCGGTAGCCGGGGGTTCCCCAGTCCTGCGCGGTCGGGTTTTCGGGGGCTTCGGCCATGTGGCCGATGCCCGTTTGGTGGGGGTACAGGCCCGTCAGCAAACTGGCCCGCGAGGGGCAACAGCGGCCCGTGTTGTAAAATTGGCGGAAACGGAGGCCGTTCCGGGCGAGCCGGTCGATGTTCGGGGTGTTGATTTCGCCGCCATAGCAGCCCAAATCGCTCCAGCCCATGTCGTCCACCAGAATCAACACCACGTTGGGTTTCTGCTGGGCAAACAGGGTGAGCGGCAGGCAGAGCAGCCCCGCGAAGCAGCGACGAAGTAGGGGTTTTGCCATGTGCGGAACGTCTGAAATTTCAATTTTCGCCCAAGTTCGCTTGCCCGGTCATGCGCAGCAAGTGCCGCTTCAACTCCGCTTTTGCCGCCCGGTAGCGGCGGTCGGCGGCGAGGTTTCGCCACTCGTTCGGGTCGGTGCGGTGGTCGTAGAGTTCCTCCTCGCCGTTGCTGCACCGGGTGTAGCGGTAGCGCTCCGAGCGGACGGTGAAATGCTGGTCGGCTGCCCGGCCCGGTTCGTTTTCGCCGAGGGGTTTCGTCCCCGAAATGCAGCTCAGGGCCACCGGCGGCCCGGCCCAGGTGCCGCGCTGGGGCGAAAGCAGCAGGGGGTGCAGGCTGTGGCCGTCCAGGTTACGACCATTGCCCGCTGCGTTGGGTTGGGCGGGCAAGCCGGCCAGGTCAACGAGCGTGGGGTACACGTCGATGAGTGCAACGGGCCTCCCGCACCGCTCCCCCGCCCGGCTGATGCCCGGTGCCACCACGACTAACGGCACGCGGGTGCTTCTTTCCCAAACCGTCTGCTTGTACACCCAGTCTTTTTCGCCCAGGTGAAACCCGTGGTCACTGGTGAAAACGACGACGGTGTTGCTGGCATAGGGGCTTTGGTCGAGGGCGTCCAGGATTTTCCCGAGTTGCTCGTCGAGGTAGGCCACGCAGGCCAGGTAGGCTTGCAGGTGCCGCCGCGCGCCCTCCAGCCCGCCGTAGGCTTCGCGCAGACGGGCAAACTTGGTGGAGGCCACCCGCACGGCCGCATCCGTGGTGTCGAAAACGGAGAGAATTTTCGCGCAGTCGGCCCGGTCGTTTTCGAGGTACGGAGCCAACTGAATTTTTTCCAGCGGAAAACGGTCGAAAAACCGCTTCGGGGCGTGCAGGGGCGTGTGCGGGCGGATGAACCCCACGGTCAGCAGAAAAGGCCGGGTATGCGGCTGGCGCAACACCTCACCCGCCCAGGCCGCGCTCTGCTCGTCGGCCATCGGGTCGCGGTCGGTTTCGCTGACGTATCGGAACGGGTTTCCCCCGGCCTTCCACCCCCGGTAGCCGGGTGCGCCGGAGGCGTCGGGCGGCACGGAAGGCACTTCCGACAGGGGCGCGAAACTTTCGAACGGCGTGCGCCGGTAGGGTTCGCGCATGACCGGGTGGGCCACGTTGGTTTTGCCGTTGGAGGCAAACGGCCCGTAGTCGAGCGGCACCCCGAACCGGGAAGCGCTCCCCTCGTCGGTGAAAAGCGGATAGGCCGGTTTGTCGTGGTGAAAAATCTTTCCCGTGCCGAACACGGCGTAACCATTTCGTTTGAACTGCTCGAAGAGCGTCACCGACGTTTTCAGCACCGGGTTTTCCCGCCAAACGTACTGGTCCTGCCGGAACCCGTAGAAGCCGGTCGTGTGCGGGTACAGCCCCGACCAAAGCGACGCCCGCGAGGGCGAGCAAACGGGGTTGTTGGCGTGGGCGTTGGTAAAGGTCACGCCCCGGCGCATCAACCGGCGCAGGTTGGGCGTCTGGGCCTGCGGGTGCCCGCCGAGGGTTTCGACCATGTCGTTGAGGTCGTCGCAGAGGACGACCAGCACGTTGGGTTTGGTCGAAACGGCTGTGCGGGGCGGTTGCTGAAAACCCAGCAACCCCAACCCTAGCAGGAGAAAGAAGGCACGGCTCATCACGTCAAAAAAGTAAATCATACCAACCCCACCTCCAGCACCGTCAGCGAGTGCGGGGGCAGTTCGAGGCGGTCGGGCGCGGCGGTCAGTTTCTCGGTTTTGCTCCGAATCAGGTCGGGCCTTTCGGGCGTGTTGACGGCCAGGCGGTCGGCGTGGTGCAGCCGGTGCAACGTCCCGCCCGGTGCGAGTTGGCGGCCCTCGATGTTCAGCCGGACCGACAGGGCCTGCGCCGGGTGGAGGTTCGACAGAAAAACCGTGATGCGCTTGCCGTCGTCGCTGCGGGTGGCCGACACGTCGAGGCGGTTGGTCGTCACCGTTTCGGCCTGGCCGGGCTGCCCGGCGGCAACGCCCTTCGTGCCGACCGTGAACGGCTCGGATTTCACCGCCGCCTGCACCGAAACCGGCTGCGAAACCGTGGCGTAGAGCCGGAACACGTCGAACGTGGCCGATTTCACCACCTTGTCGCCGTGGACGGTAATCGGCGCGTGCGAATTGAGGAGGTAGATGTAGTTGCCCATGCCCACGCGGGCGGCCTGCCGAAGGCAAACGTTGTACACCCCGGCCACGTAGAGCGCGTCGGTCAGGTTGCGCGGACTGCGCCGGTGGATTTGCCCCTTCCGGAAATGGCGGGTGTTCCACTCCTCCAGGCAGATTTTGAGCGGCTCTTTGCGGCGCGCGGTCCTTTCGTACTCCTCGATGTGCCCAATCATCGTGCGGATTTCGTCCTCGAAAAACGCGGGCATGGCCACGGTGGTGTCGAAATCGTCCTTGCCGTCGAGGTGGCTCCGGTGGGCGTAGAGGTGGATGCTCAGCCAGTCGTACCAGTCGCCGGAATGTTTCAGCACGGCGCGGTTCCAGTTTTCACCGTCCAGCCCCTCGCGGTTGTAGCCCACGCCCACGAACTTTAGGTCCGGCTCGACCACCCGCATGAACCGGGCGTACTGGTCCACCATCCGGGCGTACTCCCGGGGTGTGTAGTGGCCCATCTGCCAGGGTCCGAAATGCTCGTTGCCCAGGCCCCAGATTTGCACGGTCGGCTGGCGCGTTTTGCCCCGTTCGTCGGGTCGGCGGCAGTATTCCACCCAGCGGCAGGCCTCCTCGACCGTTCCCGAACCCATGTTAACGGTGATGAACGGCTCGCACGGAAGTTGTCGGCAGAGTTCGAGGAACTCGTCGGTGCCGAAGTGGTTGCTTTCGTACTCGTTGAAGGCCGTGTTGAGCCGCCGGGGGCGTTTGGCGCGGGGGCCGATGGCATCTTCCCAGTGGTAATTGCTGACGAAATTGCCCCCCGGCCAGCGCATGACGTGCGCCCCGCCCATGTCCTGAATGGCCCGCACCACGTCCTGCCGGATGCCCGTCGCGTCGGCGGCTTTGGCACTGGGGTCGAAAATGCCGCCGTACACGATGTCTTCGATGTGTTCGAGAAAATGCCCGAATACTTTTTTGTCGATGCGGCCGAGTTCGCGGGTGGGGAAAATGGTGACAGCGGCCTCCGCGGCGGCGCTCCGCTCGCCCAGCACGCGGGGCAGGCCCGGCGCGGCGAGGGTGGTGAGGAAGGTGTTTTTAAGAAATGTTCGGCGTTGCACGGAAGAGGAATGAATTAAAGTGAGTAGCCAGCCCGCTGCCCGTCAGCTAAAGCAAACGGCAAGACGGGGAAGCCCCGTTGGGGCTAAAACTCAAAATGGTCGTTTAGTCCCGGAGCGGACGCCGCGCGGGGACTTTCCCGTCTTGCCGTTTGCTTTAGCTGACGGCGCGCGACGGCGGATACACCTGCTCTGCAGAACTTCAATTATTCAAACAGCAACAAGCCGCCCAATTTCGCGAACGGTGAAAATAACAATCAAAAACGCCACCCCGTAAGCCAGCCCGGCCACCACGAAAATCGGCGTGTACGACAGGTGCTGCACGGTGTATCCGATGGCCAACTGGGAGCCGATGCCCGCCAGCCCACCGAGCGTACCGCCCAGGCCCGTGAGCGTGCCCTGCACCGACTTCGGAAACAGTTCGGTGGGCAGGGTGATGTTGGCCCAGAGGCCGTGGAAGAACATCAGCCCGGCGATGAACGCCAGCGCCAGCCCCGGGCTGCCCGACCCACTGAGCAGGAAATAAAACACCGGAATCAGGGCCGAGGCCAGGGCCATCATGGTCATCCGCGCCCGGTGCAGCGACCAGCCCCGCCGCAGGAGCGCCGCCGGCACGGCCCCGCCCGCCACGGTGCCCACGGCCAGGGCCGCGTAGGGAATCCAGGCCGCCGCGCCCAGGCTTTTCAAGTCGAACCCCTGGGCTTGCTGGAGGTATTTCGGAATCCAGAAAATCAGGAAGTACGTCACCGGGTCAATCAGCACGCGGGCGGCAATGCAGGCCCAGGCGGCGGGTTGGCGCAACAACCGACCCAGGCCGGGTGCCGGGGCGGCGGTTTCGGCGGAGAAAGCTCCGTCGTGAATGTGGGCCAGTTCGTCGGCAGACAAGCGCGGGTGCTGCTGGGGCAGCCAATACGTTTTTTGCCAGAAAAAAAGCCACACCATCCCCAGCAAACCCGTCACGACGAACGTAGACCGCCAGCCCAACCCCAGCGCCATGAACGAAATCAACGGCACGGCCACCGCCGAGCCGACCGAGGCCCCGGCGTTGAAAATCCCCACGGCCAGCGCCCGCTCGCGCAGCGGAAACCATTCGGTCACGGCCTTGATGCCCGCCGGGAAATTGGCCGATTCGAACACGCCCAGCAGCATCCGCACCCCCGCCAACTGCCCCGCCGTGTTCACGAACGCGTGCAGCAACGTGGCCATCGACCAGCCCCCCACCGACCACGCAAACGCCCGGCGGGTGCCAAACCGGTCGGTGAGCCGCCCGCTGACAGCGTACATGGCCGTGTAGGTGAACAGGAACGCCGAGGTGATGAACGAGTAGTCCACGTCGGTCAGGCGCAGTTCGGTCTGGATGGTCTGGGCCAGGATGGAGAGCGTCTGGCGGTCGAGGTAGTTCAGCCCCGATGCCAGGCAGAGCAGCCCGGCGATGCGCCACCGCAGCCCGTGCGCCTCGCGGGTCGTCCGGCTGGGCGTGAGGGAATCAACCATGCGCCAACGTTTTGTCTTTGAAGGGGTTGAAATGGCTGGCCGTGGCACCGGAACCGTCAAGCCGGGTCAGGGCCAGGCCCTCGTCCACGAGGGCTTCGGCTTCGTCGGTGAGCAGGTACTGCCCCTGGTCGAGCAGGCGCTGGCGGATTTCGTCGGGAGCCACTTCCCGCGTGGTCAGGCCGTTGTCAAGGGCAATCGCCGCCGCCGTGCCCGCGCCCTGGCCGATGCCCATGGCCGTGGCCATGACCCGCGCCGAGCCGAAGGCCGTGTGCGTGGCCGAAATGCAGCGCCCGGCTACAAGCAGGTTGTCGAGGCCCTGGGGCAGCAAACTTCGGTAGGGAATTTCGTAAACGGCCTTGCCCGACCCGGTAAAAATTTGCTGCTCGCCGTCGGGCGGGTGGATGTCGATGGCAAAGGTACCGCAGGCGATGCCGTCGGGGAAGGCCCGGTTTTGCAGCACGTCGTCCTGGGTTAGGGTGTAGTCGCCCACGATGCGGCGGGTTTCGCGCACGCCCACCTGCACGCCGGTGTCGAGCACGTACGACCGCTCGAAGCCGCCCACGTGCCTTTTCAAAAACTGGTGAATGTCCCAGGCCTGCTGCCGGGTCAGGATTTCGGCGCGGGTGAGGTCGGCGGCGTTGGTGCCGTCGATGCCCTGCAACCGCGTGGCGTTGACGGCCACCTGGTCGGGCTGGGGCAGTTGGTAAAATAGGATGCGCGGGGCGGCCTCCGCCGGAAATTCACCCGCTGCCTGCGCCCGTTTCACCAGTTCTTTCAGTCCCAGAAACGCGATGGCTTCCTGCCCGTCGATTTCCGCGTCGGTGGGGCTGTCTTTGAGCAACTCCCGGTTTTGTTTCATCCATTCGCGCATTCCCCGGTTGTCGATGCCCGCGATGCGGAAAAACAGCGTGACCGGCTGCAAGGCCCCGTCGCTTTCGCGGCCCTTGCGGAAGGGTGCCCCTGCCCCGGCGGCGATGTCGGCGTCGGCGGAGCAATCAATGACGAATTTCGGGCAAATGGCCTGGCGGCCCGATTTGTTTTCCACGATGACCGCCGTCACGCGCCCGTTTTCGGTCTGCACGCCGGAGGCCGTGGTGTGCAGCAGGAGTTCGACGCCCGCTTCGAGCACCATCTGGAAGAGCAGGATTTTCATGCCCTCCGGGTCGAAGGGCGTCATCGAGGCGTTGTCGAAGGTCAGGTCGGTGACGTGCCCCTGCGAGGCTTTCATGGCCACGAGCCGGTCGACCAGTTCGCCCGCCACGCCCCGGATGACCTGCCGCCCGTGGATGTCGTGGAAGGTGAACATGGGGTTGACCATCGCGATGGTCAGGTTGCCGCCCAGAAAGCCGTAGCGTTCCATCAGCAGTACCTTCGCGCCGTTGCGGGCGGCGGCAATGGCCGCGCCGATGCCGGCCGGGCCGGCACCCACCACGAGCACGTCGGGTTCGGCGATGACGGGGATTTGGCGGGGATTTTCTTGAATGTGTTTCATGAATAATGCAAGAATGCTCAATGTTCAATTCCCAATGCTCAATGTTCAATTATCTTAAAATCAATTCATTGAGAATTGAACATTGAGCATTGAACATTTACCTGCCTTTACTGCCAATCCGCGCTCTGCGTCAACTGCGGGTTGGCCAGCACTTCGTCGAGGGGAATGGGGAAGTAGCGGTGTTTGGGTTGGGGTGTGCGGGTGCGGTACACGTCGTTGACGGCCTTCGGAATCACCTGCATGAAGGTGTTCGTGCGGGTCAGGTCGTACCAGCGGTCGCCTTCGGCGAAAAATTCCCATTTTCGCTCCTGCAAGACAGCCTCCACGAAGGCTTCCCTGGACAACCCGGCGGTCAGGTTCGGCAAGCCCGCCCGGCTACGAATCTGATTGACGTACCCATAGGCTTTGGCCGTCGGCCCGTTGAGGCGGGCCTCCGCCTCGGCGGCAATCAGCAGGGCGTCGGCGTAGCGCAGGATGGGCACGTTGGCCGCGCTGCCCGTCGCGGTCGAGAGGGGGTCCTGGTACTTCTTGACCAGCACCGCTTTGGGCGTGATGGGCGTGATGTTGCGCTGATTCACCACCCGGCCCTGTTGGTTGATGTAGGTCGTGTCGAGGTTCTGCCGACGCTGGTCTTTGGGGTCGAAGGAATCGAAAAAGGCCTGGTAGGCGAAAATTGACCCAAAGCTGTTTTTGCCGTACTCCAGCCCGCTGGAATTGGCCGGGCCGAACAAGGCCGTGTAGTTGGTGAAGCGGTTGCCGTCGGCCCGTTCGCCCTCGAAGGCCAACAGGATTTCCCGGCGGGCCTCCGATTCCTTGTTGATGTTGTACAAATCGCGCACGACGGGTAGCAGGCCGACGGAGCCGGTTTGCACCAACTCGTCCACTTTCCCGACCGCCCTCGCCCAGTCTTCGTTGTAGAGCGCTGCCTTGGCGTGCAACGCCAGGGCAGCCTGTTTCGAGGTACGACCCTTCTCGTTGGCCGGGTAACTGGGCAGGCCTGCCGCGGCTTGGTCGAGGTCGGCGAAAATCTGCTTGTAAATCTCTGCCTTGCTGCTTTTGCCCACGTAGGCGGCTTCGTTGTCCACGCTGGGCTGGAGGCGCAGGGGCACTTCGTTGAAGTTTTTTGCCAGCATCCAGTGGTAGAAGGCCCGGAGAAAGTACGCCTCCGCCAGAATTTGCGTGCGTCGCGTCGGGTTCATGGGCGTTTGGGGCACTTTGGCCAGCACCCAGTTGGCCCGTTCGATACCCTGGTACGACACCCGCCAGATTTGGAGTGGCGACTCGCCCTCGCGGGCGAAGCTTTTGAACACCGAGTACTCGCTGTCGTAGGTGAACTGGGTCAGGGCGTTGCGGCCCACCACGGGCCTGGGGTAGGTTTGGTCATCGCTGAAATCCCCGGCCATGAGTCCGCACAGGGCGAACAGGTTGCCCAGTGGGGCGTACGCCGACACCAGCGCAGCCTCGGCGTCCTGCTGGGTTTGGTAGAACGTGTCGGTGTAAATTTCCGAGAACGGCGTCTCGTCCAACTGGCAGGAAGCCAGCGCGACGAGCGCGAGCAGGGCCATTTTTTTCATATAATTCGTCAGATTCGGGTGAATGAGAACGGTTTACAGGCTCAGGCGCAGCCCGACGAGCAGGGACTTTGCCACGGGATACACGCCGTTGTCGATGCCGATGAGCGTGTTGTTGCCGCCGAAGGTGTTCACCTCCGGGTCGTAGCCGCTGTACCGGGTGAAGGTGAACAGGTTGTTGGCGCTCAGGTACACGCGGGCCTGGTTGAGCCAGGCCCGTTTCGGCAGCGTGTATCCCACCGTCACGTTGCGGATGCGGACGTACGAGCCGTTTTCCACGAAGGTGCTGCTGTACGGCAATCGTCCGTTGACGAACCCGCTGGCATACTCCTGGCTGGGGTTGGTCGGCGACCAGCGGCTGGCAATGCCCTGAAGTTGGTTGCGCTGGCCGAGCGGGTTTTCGAGGCTGTACCGCATCAGGTTGAGCACGTCGTTGCCCTGCACGCCGGTGATGAGCGTGCTGACGTCGAAGCCCTTCCAGCGAACTGACGAAGTCAGTCCGAACAGGTACGCCGGGTTAGGGTCGCCGGTCACGACGCGGTCGTCGCCGGAAATTTGCCCGTCGCCATTCACGTCCTTCACCCGGTGGCCGCCCAGGCGACCGTCCGAACCGGGCAGAAACGCTTCACCCGTCTGATAAATGCCGTCGAAAATGTAGGTTTTAAACAGCCCCACCGGTTGCCCTACGCGGAGGATGGCGTAGTTGGCACGGGGGGTTTCGAGCGTGGTGCCGTCGAGTTCGAGCACCTTGTTGCGGTTGAGGGTGAAATTCCCGCCCACGTCCCACTTCACCGCGCCGGTGAGTACGCGGGCGTTGAAGGCCAGTTCGATACCCCGGTTCTGGAGCTTGGCAAAATTCCCGACCTGGTCGGCATACCCCGACGAGAAGGGCAGTAGTTTTACGAACAGCAGGTCATCGGTGCGCTTGTTGTACGCGTCGGCCGTCAGGCTGATTCGGTTGTTGAGCAAGGCCAGGTCGAGGCCCACGTTGAGCTGGGCCGACCGTTCCCAGCGCAAATCGGGGTTTGGAATTCCCGAGGGCCGGATGCCGATGGCGTACACGCCATTGAAGTAGTAATTGTCGGCGATTGAATTGCTCACCGTGGCCAGCGACTGGTACGGCCCCAGCGCGCCGGCATTGCCCGTCAGCCCGTAACTGCCCCGCAGTTTCAAATCGCTCAGCGCCTCTCCCGTTTTCAGGAACGGCTCTTCGATGAGCCGCCAGGCCACGGCCACGGCCGGGAAGAACCCGTACTTTTGGTTGGCTCCGAACTTGCTCGACCCGTCGTAGCGGGCCGTCAGGTCCACGAAGTATTTGTCGCGGAAGCCGTAGTTGACCCGGCCCATGTACGAGTCGAGCCGCTCCTGCTGCTTGCCCGACTGCAACTGCCGGTTGGTGGCCAGTTGGAGGGCTTCGTTTTGGGTGGCGTCGTTCGGGAAAAAGCTGCCCGTCAGCGTGTTGGAACTGCGCACTTCCTTCTGGGTAGCAAAAAGACCGGTGAAGGTGAGCGAGTGCCGGTCGGCCCATTTGCGGGTGTAGGTCAGGATGCTTTCGTGGAGCAGCAGTTGGTTGTAGGAGTTGGTTTTGCTGCCGCTCCCGCCCCCGCCCTGGAGTTGCGACTGGCTCAGGTTGCTGCGCGGGCTGTAAAAATCGAGCAGGCCGTTGCCCAAATCGGCGTTGAACGAAGCCCGGTAGCGTAGCCCCGGCACCAGTTGGTACTCGGCGTAGAGGTTGGCCAGCGTGCGGCGGCGGCTGTCGATGCGTTTTTCGTTGAGGTAGCCCAGCGGATTCACCACTTCAGCGTAAAATCCGTTGTTCTGGTCGAGGAAAGGCCACAGGCTGCCGTCTTCACGGTAGGGTTTCAGAGTGGGCGGAGCCGCCAGCGTAGCCCCCAGAATGGCCTGCACGGTGCCGTAGTTGTCGGAATTGGTCGGGGCCGTGTTAACGCCGTTGCTCGTGGCCACGCTACCAAACAGGCTGGTGCCCACCCGCAGGCGGTCGGTCACGTCGTGGTCGAGGTTAAGGCGGAGCGAGTAGCGTTGGAAACCCGTGTTGTTGACCACCCCCTGCTGGTTGAAGTACCCGCCCGTGAGGGCCAGCCGGGTTTTCTCCGAACCACCCGTGATGGAAAGCTGGTGGTCCTGGATGGGGGCCGTGCGGTACACCAAGCTCTGCCAGTCCGTGCCTTCGCCCAGGCTGGCCGGGTTGTCGTACACGGCCCGTTTGTAAATCTCGTTTTCGAGCGTGGCAAACTCGCTGGCATTGAGCACGTCGAGCCGCTTGTTGATGGTTTGCGCACCGTAGTAGCCGTCGTAGGCCACGACCGTGCCGCCCGCTTTGCCGCGTCGGGTGGTGATGAGCACCACGCCGTTGGCGGCCCGCGCCCCGTAAATGGCCGTGGCCGAGGCGTCTTTCAGCACCTCGATGCTCTCGATGTCATTGGGATTGATCAGCGACAGCGGGCTGATTTCGTTGGTGCCGCCCCCGTTGCCGAACTGAATGCCGTCGATGACGTACAGCGGCTCGGAGGTGCCGTTGATGGAGTTCGTGCCCCGCACCCGCACGCTGACGTTGCCCCCTGGTGCCGCCGAATTCTGGGTGATTTGCACCCCGGCTACGCGGGCCTGCAACCCCTGGGCCACGTTGGCATTGGGCGTAATCTGCAACTCCTCGGCTTTGATGGACGCGATGGCCCCCGTCGTCTCGACCCGGCGGCGGGTGCCGTAGCCCACCACCACGACTTCCTCCAGGCCGCGGGAGTCAGCGGCAAGGGTGATGGTCAGGTCGGTCTGGGCACCCACGGGCACGTCCTGGGCCACGTAGCCCACCGACGAAACGGTGAGCATGGCGTTGGCGGGCACGTCGGCGAGGGTGAATCGCCCGGTGCCGTCAGTGACAGTACCCCGCGTCGAGTTTTTCAGGGTGACGCCCGCGCCGACGAGGGGTTCGCCGGTGGGTGCTTTGACGAGGCCCCGCACCGTACCGCGCTGGGCCAGCGACGGCAGGGTGAGCAGCAGCCCGAAAAGCACGAAGAAAACCAGTACACATTTTCGGTTCATGCGGTGAAGAAGGTTAGAGGTGAAACTTTCATTTTTTCGAGAAAATCCGTTTTCAATGAAATCGAAGACGCGCCGCCTCCGGGGAATCTTTTTGAGAAGTTACCCCGTCCCTACCCCGTCCGCAAGCGCTTCAATCGCCGTTTCGCAACTTTTTTTGTGGGAACTTTCCCGCAACCGTTCCCAAGTGGTGATTTTTTGGTAAAAATTTGCGCACAGGGCAGACCAACCTTCCATTTCTCAAAAATTTGACGGTATTGCCGGGTTTAAGCCCGAGGCCCTCTCAATTTTCATTTTTCCGGGAAACGCATGGCGCGCCACCAAACCACCATCATCGACCTGGCCCGCGAACTGGGCCTCTCCAAATCCACCGTGTCGCGGGCCTTGACCAACCACGTCAACGTCCACCCCGACACCCGCCGCCGGGTGCTCGAAGCCGCCCAGCGGACGGAGTACCAGCCCAATCTGCTCGCCCAGAGTCTGATTCGCAGCGAAACCCACCTGCTCGGCGTGGTGATTCCCGACATCGAAAAACCCTTCTTCGCTTCCATCGTCAGCGGCATCCAGCAGGTGGCCTCGGCGGCGGGGTACCGGGTCATTATCACGCAGTCGAACGAGTCGCCCACCGACGAAATCGCCAACCTTCAGGCCCTCGTGCTCAGTCGCGTGGATGGCCTCCTCGTGTGCCACACCCGCGAAACCCGCACCTTCGACCACGTCTGGCTGGCCCACCGCAAGGGCATTCCGGTGGTGGAGTTTGCCCGCGTGTGCGAAGACCTGCCCGTGCCGAAGGTGGTGGAAAACGACGTGGCCGGGAGCCGGGCCGTTGTCCGGCACCTGCTCGCTTGCGGGGCACGACGCGTGGGCTTGCTCACCGGCCCGCCGGACCTGCTCATCAGCCGGTTGCGCGAGGAAGGCTACCGGGTGGCGCTGGCCGAAGCGGGCGTGACCGTGCCGGACGAATGGATTTTCAACACCCAGTTTCGCCGCGACGACATCGCCGCCGCCCTCGACCACTGGCTGGCCCTCCCCGAGCCGCCCGACGCGGTGTTTGCCATCTACGACGCCGGGGCCGTGGAACTGTTGCGACTCCTCAAGCAGCGGGGCATCGCCGTGCCCGACCGGGTGCAGGTGGCGGGATTTGGCAACGACCCCGTGGCCGAACTGGTCGAACCCGCGCTGACGACCTACGCCCAGTTTCCGAGGGAAATCGGGCGGCAGGCGTTTCGTTTTTTCCTCGACCAACTCGTCGAGCAAACCACCGCCGACCGACTGCACGTCGTGCCGGGCGAACTGATGGTCCGGGAATCGACGCGGGGCTTCGGCGCAGTGCCCGGGTGAGTTAACCCCCGGGGCGCGGTCGCTTTATGAAGAAAAGCATTTTCCGATGAAAACCTCGCTCCCACGTTTCGTCCTGCTCCTCGTTTTGATCGGCGTGACAACCGCTTCGACCCACGCCCAACTCACCCCGCGCAACCTGCTCACCACCCGCTACGCACCCGAAGCCGTGCGGGCGGCGCTCTTGCCCAGGGCTTCCTGGCAGCCCTTCCCCACCACGCCCGAAAAGTGGTCGCAGGCGTTGTCGGCTGAGGTGCGGGCCGACCTCGTCCGGGCCGGTGAAGAAGCGGCCAAAGCCGGTTTCCCAATGCTCCCGGCCACGCTCGCGCTGGATTACGTCCGCAACGGCAACCGCACCCGGTACGAGCGCGTGTCGTTCGACCGCCGCTCGAACCTCTTCGCGCTCACCCTGGCCGAGGCCGTCGAAGGCAAGGGCCGTTTTCTCGACGACGTCATCAACGGCATCTGGGCTGTGTGCGAGGAAAGTTTCTGGGGCGTACCCGCGCACCTGGGCGGGCAGAAAACCGGCAGCGGCCTGCCCAACGTCGAAGACCGCACGGTGGACCTGTTCGCCGCCGAAACCGCCGCCCTGCTGGCCCTGACCGATTATTTTTTGGGCGAAAAACTCGCCGCCCAATCGCCGCTCCTTCGCCCCCGGATTTACCACGAAACGAACCTCCGGGTGTTCGAGCCGCTTTCGCGCGAACCTCAGCGCTACGGCTACCTGAAAAAAGGCGCGAAGGTGAACAACTGGAACCCCTGGATCATGAGCAACTGGCTCGTGGCCACGCTGCTTCTGGAAAAAGACGACACCCGCCGCGCCGCCATGACCCACGCCGCCATGGACGGCCTCGACCTGTACCTCAACGGCCTGGGCGACGACGGGGGCTGCGACGAAGGCCCCTCCTACTGGTTCGTGGCCGGGGCCAGCGTGTTCGATGCCCTCGAAATCCTGCACAGCGCCAGCGGGGGGAGGCTCAGCCTGTACGGCGAGCCGCTCGTGCGCAACATGGCCGCTTACGTGTACAAAATGCACATCGCCGGGCCGTACTTCGTCAATTTTGCCGACGCCGACCCGACCGTCAACGCCGACGGGGCCATGCTCTACCGTTTCGGCAAACGCGTGAACGACGACACGCTCAGCCGCTTCGGGGCCTGGGCGCACCAGGCGTTCGGGGTGGGCGAGGCCATCCGTCCCACGCTCCGCTCGTCGGGTTTCAACCGGCAGCGGCGGGTGCAAAACATCCTGGCGTTGAAAGAACTCGACGCCCTGCCGAAAACCGAGTTTGCCGGCGTGCGCGATGCCTGGTTCCCCGACGTACAGGTGCTCACGGCCCGCACGCCGAAGGGGCTGTTCGTGGCCGCCCACGGCGGGCACAACGCCGAAAGCCACAACCACAACGACGTGGGCGATTTCATCCTCTACGCCGGGGGCCAGCCGGTCATCATCGACGCCGGTCGGGGGATTTACACGGCGGTGACGTTTTCGGCGAAACGCTACGACCTGTGGTACACCCAGTCGCAGTACCACAACCTGCCAACCGTGAACGGCGTGTTGCAAAAAGCCGGGCGGGAATTCGCGGCCCGGAACGTGAAGGCCCAGACGACACCCGACGTCGCTTCACTGACGATGGATTTGGCCCCCGCCTACCCCGCCGAAGCGGGCATCCGCGCCTGGCAGCGCACCGTCCGCCTCGACCGCCGGGCTGAAGTTCTCAACGTGACCGACGAGTTTTCGCTGAACACCGCCCCCGCTTCGCTCCGGCAATCGCTCATGACCACCAGCTCGGTGGACCTCGCCACGCCGGGCCGCGTCCGCTTCAGCGACGCCAGCCATCCCACCGTGCAACTCACCTACGACCCCAAACGCTACTCGGCGACGGTCGAAACCCTGCCCCTCGACGGACCGGACGACGAAGGCTTCAAAACTAAATGGAAAAAGCCCATCCACCGGGTACTGCTGACGGCAGTGAACCCGAAGGCAAGCGGCAGGGCGAATTTCAGGTTCAAAATTGAGTGAACGGTTTGGCAGGTTGGGGGCTTTTGTTCATTTTTGGCCGAACCCACCAACCTGTTTTTTATGAAAAAACTTTCCGGCCTACTGCTGTTTTTCGCCCCGTTTGCCGCCTTTGCTCAAACGCCCGGCGACGCACCCATTTCCCCCGAAGCGCTCAACCTCTACTCCCAGAAGGTGTGCGAATGCCTCACGACGCTCCCGCCATACACCAAACTCACGAACCAGACCCTTGAGGAATGCAGCACCAAGTCCCTCGCCGACCACCTGGAGGAAATCCAGGCCCTGACGGACGTGGACTTGGGCGAATTGTCCGAAGCCGACACCCAAAGCCTGGGCATGGCCGTGGCCCAGTTGCTGCTCAAGACCTGCCCCGGCCTGCTCGACCGGCTCACCAACGAGCGCGCCTCGGCCGTCAAAGACGCCCGGGGCGTCGTCAACGAAGCCATGAAACTGGCCGGGGAAGGCAAATTCGCCGAGGCCCTCGCCCGCTACAACCAGGTCATGGAGGTTGGCGTTGACAAAACCCTGCTCAACGACCGGGGTCACGTCAAATTACAGGTGGGGGACTTTTACGGTGCCCTGGCCGATTTTGAGTTTGCCCTCCTGCAAGACAGCACCTACGCCGTGGCCTGCAACAACCGGGGACTGGCCAAGCAGCGGCTCGGCGACCGGGAGGGTGCCCTCGCCGATTTCAGCCGCGCCATTGCCCTCGATTCGACCAGAGCCTTGTTTTACAGCAACCGGGGCTTCGTGTTTTACGAGGCCGACGAGTACGACGAAGCCGAGAAAAACTTTCTCCGGGCCACCCAACTCAATCCGCAGTCGCCGGACGAGTTTTACCTCCTGGCCGAAGTGTACCGGCTCACCGACAAGCCCCTGGCCGACGCCGTCGCGCTGTACGACAAAGCCATCGCGCTCAACCCCAAAAATCCGATTTACTTCAACAACCGGGGCTTGCTGTACTGGAACCGCAAGGAGCCTACCCTGGCGAAAAAAGATTTCCAGCAGGCCACCCAGTTGGACCGCATGCACCACGTCGCCTACGAAAACCTCGCCCAACTGGCCTACGAGGAAAAAGCCTACCGCGATGCCCTCAGGTACATCAACGAGGCCCTGACGGCCGGCGACACGACCGACACCCGCATGCTGTTCATCGCCGACGTGCTGCGCGACATGGGCAAAACGAAGGAGTCGCTGGCGGCCTGCGAGGAGGGTTTCGCCCGCAACCCCCAGAACGCCAGTTTTTACGACCGAAAAGCCCTCGCGTACGCCAAACTGGGCGACTACAAAAAAACCGTCGAAGCCTACGACAAGTCGCTCGAACTGTACCCCAACGACGGCGAGAGCCACTACCAGCGGGGGCTGGCGAAACTGAAACTCCAGGACAAAGCCGGGGCCTGCGAGGATTTTTACGCTGCCAAATTCCGCAAGCACGAAAAAGCCGCCGACGCCATCCGCGAACACTGCGGGCGGTAGCGTCATTTTTTAAACATTTCCAGTTTCGAGTAGATTTAGGCCGTTGACGCCCCCCTCAACGGCCTTTTTTCATGCCCGACAGCCCCTTCCCCCACCTCACCACCGCCCACGACTGGGCGCACCTGCGTACCGACGTCGAGGCCATCCGCCTGCTCGAAACGGCCATTTTGCCGCCCTACGTGAATACCTGCCGGTGGTTTGCGGGGAAAGCCCGGCCCCAGGATGGCTTCAGCGTGAGCACGATTCACGAGGTGCCGATGGGTGACACGGTAGCCTACCTGCTCCTCCTGACGGCCCGCTACGCCGACGGGGGGGAACCCGAAACCTACCAACTGCCGCTTTCCTTCCTCGACGCCTCGGAGCAACTCCCCGACGTTAACCCGAAAGGGGTGCTGACCATCGCCTACTTCGGGGGCAGGCGCGGCCTGCTCGTGGACGCGCTCTACGACGAACGCTTCCAGCAGGCCCTGTTCCGGGGCGTGGCCAGCGGGCAGGACGTGGCCCAGGAAACCGGTAGCCTGCATTTCCAGCGGGGCCGGGGTCTCGACCCGGAGGACATCCGAGGCCCGGTCAGCAGCCGGGTGCTGGGCGTGGATTCGAGCAATTCGGCCCTGATTTTTGGGGAAAAGTATTTTCTGAAACTTTACCGCAAACTCTTCCGCCTCACCAACCCGGAGGTGGAACTGGTGGAGTACCTGACCGAGCAGGGCGGTTTTGCCTACATCCCGGCCTTCGCGGGCAGCCTCACCTGGCAGCGCCCGGACGCGCCCGACGTCACGCTCGGCATGATGCAGCGGATGGTCGAAAACCAGCAGGACACCTGGGGCGTGACCGGCCTGCACGTCGGCGATTTTCTGGAGGAATTTCTGCACCGGAAATTCGTCGTCCGCGAAAGCGTGTTCGAGGAGGTCGAACTCCTGGGCCGCCGCACCGCCGAAATGCACCTGGGGCTGTACTCCACCCACGCCGAACCGCCGTTCCGGGCCGAGCCGTTCACCGACGACTACCGGCAGTTTCTCCTGCGCCGCATTCGCCACCTGATGGACAACCGCTACGCCCTGCTCGTGGACAAGTACCTCGACCTCGACCCCCAGGCCCAGCGGCTGGCGTGGGTCTTCATGGAAGCGAAGGAGCTGCTGGATGAATTTCTGGAGGAATTCGCTACCCGCCCGTTCCACTCCCTCCGCACCCGCGTCCACGGCGATTACCACCTCGGGCAAGTGCTGCACACCGGCCAGGATTACGTCATCATCGACTTCGAGGGCGAACCCGAAAGCTCCATCGTCGACCGCAAAATCAAGCATTCGCCGCTGAAGGACGTGGCCGGCATGATTCGCTCCTACCACTACGCCGTGTCAGCGGGGCTGTTCACGGCCCCCGAAGCTGCCCAGGCCGACCCAGAGCGCATCTTCATCGCCGCCGACCGCTGGTACCGGCTCATGCGCGACACCTACCTCGACACGTACCTGGGCACCTTCGGCCCGGAGCACCCGCTGTTTCACAACAACACTGAAATCAACTTCCTGCTGCTGGTGTACCTGCTCGAAAAAGCCGTCTACGAATTGGGCTACGAACTCAGCTACCGGCCCTCGTGGGTGAAAATCCCGCTCAAGGGCCTGGTGGACGTGGTGCTGGAGGTGGAGAAACTGCGGGAGGCCTAGGGCGGAGTGGCGCTGCTGAATGTCCATTCCCGGTTATCTTTACCGAAAAACTGAAAATCGCCATGGAACCAACGACGTCGTACACGTCGACCCTGCCCGTCGATGTGATGAACCAACTCAACGAATACGCCGTCAAACTCAAAACCCCCAAAAATAAACTCATCGAGCAGGCCGTGACGGCCTACCTTCACCACCTCCGACGCCAGGAATACGTGCGCTCGTTTAAATCGGCCAGCCAGGATGTGGAATTGGCTCCGTGGGCCGGGGAGGGACTTGAAGATTACGTCGCCCACCTCGCCCAACTTGAATCGTGAAACAGAAAGAAATCTGGCTAACGAATCTGAATCCCACGCAGGGCAGCGAACAGCGTGGGATTCGTCCCGTCGTGGTCGTTGGTGGAAATGCGATGAACGACCATTTCGGGGTCTGTATCGTTTGTCCGCTTTCCAGCAAAATCGAAGGCTATGCCGGGTGTTTGATTCTGAAAAAAGACGCACTAAACGGCCTCTCCCAGGATTCCGAAGTCATCACGTTTCAGATTCGAACCGTAGCGAAAGAACGATTTCTACAAAAAATCGGGGTCATTTCGGAGGAACAACTCCGGCAACTGAAAAAAGGGCTTACCGAAATCCTGACCTACTGACCCCCTGCCCATCTGAACCAAAGGCACGACTTTTTATCCCCGCGTTTTTATGTTAAAACGCTGGCATAAAATCACGCTGTTCGTGCTGGCGCTGCTGATTGCGCTGCGCCTGGCCCTGCCTTACATCGTTCTGCACTACCTCAACAAGTACCTCGCCGACCTGGGCGAGTACACCGGGCACGTCGAAGACGTGAACATTGCCCTCCTGCGCGGGGCGTACCAGATTGAGGATCTGACGATTCAGAAAATTTCGGGCAAACGGAAACAGCCTTTCCTCGACGTGCCCCTGATGGATCTCTCCGTCGAGTGGAAATCGCTCTTCAAAGGCTCTATCGTCGGCGAGGTGGAGGTGTACCGTCCCGAAGTGAACTTCTCGTTTTCCGAGGACGAATCCCAGCGTCAGACCGGCGAGGAGGTGGACTGGACGAAGATTGTCAAGGACCTGATGCCCATCAGCATCAACCGCTTCGTGGTGCGCGAGGGCGACGTGACGCTCCTGAATTTGTTCGACGCTTCGAAGGAAGCGATTGAGATGAAAAACCTCAACGTGGACATCCTCAACATCCGCAACGTCGAGGATCGCACGGACCCCCTGCCCTCCCCCGTCATCGCCCGCGGCGACGTGCCCGGCTACGGGGGCACACTGAAGTTTGATTCGCGCTTCAACCTGCTCCGGCAAATGCCCGATTTCGATTACTCGATGGCTTTCGAGAACCTCCAGCTTCCCAAACTCAACACCCTGGCCAAGCCACTGACCGGGGTGGATTTCGAGAAGGGCACGGTGAGTTTGTACTCCGAAATGGCCATGCGCGACGGGAAGTTCAACGGCTATTTCAAGCCGCTGACCAACGGGATGAAGATTTTCCAATGGAAAGAGGGCGACAAGCGCACCATCGGGCAATTTTTCACCGAACTCTTCGCCGAAGGGGCCACCGAACTGCTCGAAAATCAGAAACTGGACCAGTTTGCCACCCGCGTGCCCCTCGCCGGGACAGCCAAAAGCGTGGACACGGACGTGTGGACCATCCTCATCAACGTCATTTGGAACGCCTACGTGGATGCCTTCGAGAAAAACGTGGACAACACGGTGACCTTCAAAGACGCCGTGGCGGGCATCAAGGACACCATCGAGAAAAACCGCGAGGAGCGCAAAAAAGAACGCGAAGCGCGCCGCGAGGAACGCAAGCGCGAACGCGAAAAACGCCGCGAAGAGCGCCGGGCGAAGCGGGAACAAAAGTAGCCGGGGCGGCGACCCCTCAGCACCGAGAGCCTGAGGCGTTGTTCGCCTTTCCACCTCCTTTTTGTCCTCGTTTTTTGTCCCCCTTTTTTGTCCCCGTTTTTTGTCACCCCGGAACGGGGTCTTCGCGGTTGCACACGGAAAGACCCCGTTCCGGGGTGACAAAAAACGGTGAGAAAAAGGGTGACAAAAAAACGCCCGACGCTGGCCCGCCCTGCCCTGGGAGAGAGTCGATTTCAGGGGCCTCTGGCGCGGCGGAAAAGGTGCAACACCGGGTGGCAGGGCTAACCGGGAACCCTGACGATTCCCGCATTTACTCAGCCCCGCCACCTTTCACCGAATACGCTCCCAACCAGCGCAACTCCTCCGGCGTGTCGAGGTCGAAGCGGCCTTCGGGAAACGGCACCGTCGCCACCACGTCGGGATAGCGCTTCAGCAGGCCCTGCGCGCCCCGGTCGCCGTGGAGCGTTTTCAATTCAGCAAAAAACCGCTTGCCCACCAGCACGGGCACGCCCCGAACGCCGTCGCCGTAGTCGCTGGCAACGAGGGACTGGGCCGTTTTTTCAAATGTTTCCAGAAACGTTTCGAGCAAATCGGCCGTCACGAAGGGCTGGTCGCAGAGCAAAAGCAGCAGGCCGTCGGCGCAGTGGGCCTCCGCCCAGGCGACGGCCACGCGCACCGAGGAGGCTATGCCCTCGGGCCAGTCCGGATTTTCGAGAAGCGTGACGTTCAGCCCGGCCAGTTTCCGTCGGCAGGCGTCGGCGTTCGCTCCCAGCACCACGCCGACGGGGGTTTCCCACCCCGTTTTTTTCACACCCAACGCCGTTTCAGCCGCCCGGCGCAGCAGCGTTTTTTCCTCGAAAACCACGAGTTGCTTGGGGTGGCCCAGCCGGGAGGAACTGCCGGCGGCGAGGACGACGAGGGGGAGGAGCATGAGTTGACAGTGGGCAGTGAATTTATCTTAACCCAAGTTGTGTGGTGAGAGAAAAGCCGTCCGTTAACCCCAAAAAGCGCGTTTCAGTCCACGGTTTTAACCGTGGAAAAAGCGGAAATCCACTTTATTTTCAACGGTTTCAACCGTTTTCGCACCGTCGGCTACCCACCCCCCCGATACCACACAACTTGGGTTATCTTACTTGCCAACTGCCCACTGCCCATTGCCCACAGCTTCGTGAATCGGCGCGTTGCGCAGTTTGAGCATCCGCCCGTCGCGGCGGTTGAAGTGGGCCTGGATTTCGGCCACCACGCTGAGGGCGATTTCTTCGGGCGTTTCGGCCCCCAGGTCGAGGCCGATGGGCGAATGCAACCGCGTCTGGTCGGCGGGGCGCACGCCGCCGAGGGCTTCCACCAGTTTGTCGCCCCGCTTTTTCGGCCCTAAAATGCCGATGTACGGGATCTCGGTTTCGAGCAAACCGGGCAGCACGGCCTCGTCGTAGCGGAAGTTGTGGGTCATCAGCACGGCGGCGGTGCGGGCGTCGGGGGTGAGTTTGGCCATCACTTCCTCGCGGGGCGAGTACATCAGAACGTCGCAGGCGGCGAATTTTTTGGGGCTGAGGTGGGCGATGCAATCGTCGGTGACGGTCACGGCCCAGCCGAGCAGTTTGGCCTGGGCCACCAGCGGCAGCACGTCGTAGCCCGCCCCGAAAATGAGAAGCTGGATGTCGGGAATCAGCGCCTCGACGAACACCTCAGCGCCGTCGATTTCATCGAGCGACGCGCGTTCCGTGGCGAGGGCCGCGGCGGCCAGGGCGTGTAGTTTTTCGGCAAAAAGTCGGTCGGGCACGGTGCTGTGCGCTTCGCCGTGGGCGTCGAGGATGAGCCGCTGGCCGACGCGCTCCGGTTCGGGCGCGGCCACCACCGTGGCCATCGCCGTGGGGCGGCGGTCGGTGAGCAGGCGACCCAGCAGGGCCAGGGGGTTGCGGGCGTCGTCGGGGCGGAGGGGTTCGATGAGGATGTCGATGATGCCGTTGCAGCCCAAACCGATGCCGAAGGCGTTTTCTTCGTCGTTGGTCGTGTCGTAGGTCACCACGCGGGACTGGCTCTCGCGCATCACGTCGCGGGCCTGCCGCAGGGCGTCGCCTTCGAGGCAGCCCCCGCTGACGGCCCCCGTCCACTGCCCGTCGTCGGTGATGAACATCCGGGCACCGGGGCGCCGGTAGGCCGACCCCTGCACGCGCACCACCGTGGCCAGCGCGGCGCGGCGGGCCGAAAAATCGGTGCGTTCGTAGGCGGAAAGCAGGTTGCGGAATTCGTAAATCACGCTTGGTTCAATAATTCTCGTTGAAAGTTAAAATCCTAAACGCATTCGGCGGCGTTTGGGCGGCGAAAGTTGCGAAAAAGTACGCCGGCGTTCCGGGGCGGAACCAGGTCATTAGCTGGATTGAAACCATTTTCAGCCCACAGTTTCAACCGTGGGACAGCGGCAGGGCCGTTAAGTTCTCAAATGCTTGAACCTAATGTTCAATTTTCAATGCTCAATGTTCAATGGGTTATTTCTCTGACTTTCAATCATTGAACGTTGAGAATTGAGCATTGAAAATTGAACATTTTTTGCACTACCAATCAGAACTTAACGGCCCTGTGGGACAGCGGAGGATTGCGGTTTTTCAACGGTTTTAACCGTTTCCGGGCCGCCCGTCGCTCCTTGTCCGGCCCAACGGCCGTTCGCCGTCAAAAATGAATCCCATCCACGCCCGAAGAACGCCCGTCACCTATTTTTGCGGTTTCCCCTTCCCCGTTTTTCATGAAAAACGCCGCTTCCACGCTCGCCGCGCAGCTTTCCCTGCCCGTCCGTTCCGTCCAGAACGTCCTTCAACTCCTCGACGAAAGGGCCACCGTGCCCTTCATCGCCCGCTACCGCAAGGAAGCCACCGGCAGCCTCGACGAGGTGCAAATCGGGGCCATTCAGGACGGGTACGAACGGTTTCGGGAGTTGGAAAAACGCCGGGAAGCCGTGCTGAAAAGCGTGGACGAGCAAGGCAAGCTCACGCCCGAACTCCGCCGCCAACTGGAGGAAGCGCCCACGCTCGCCGTGCTGGAGGATTTGTACCTGCCCTTCCGCCCCAAACGCAAAACCCGCGCCTCGCAGGCCATCGAACGGGGCCTGGAACCTTTGGCGAAACTGCTTTTCGAGCAAAAAGAACCCCGCCCCGAAGCCAGAGCCGAAGGCTTCCTGACCGATGAGGTGCCCACCGTCGAGGCCGCGTTGCAGGGTGCCCGCGACATCGTGGCCGAGTGGATTTCGGAAAATGCCGAGGCCCGCGCGGCCGTCCGCTGGGTGTTCGAGCGCGGGGCCGTGATTTCGGCGAAGGTGAAAAAGGGCAAGGAACCCGAAGGCGCGAAGTACCGCGACTATTTCCAGTTTTCGGAAGAATTGCGCCGCATTCCCTCCCACCGCCTGCTGGCCCTGCGCCGGGGCGAGGAGGAAGGAATTTTGAGCCTGAGCATCGCCCCCGACGAGGAGCAAGCCCTCGAACGCCTCGACCGGCTGTTTCTGCGGCCCGGCTCGGTGGCGAAGGCCCAAATGGAAAACGCGATTTCCGACGCTTACCGACGTTTGCTCCGCCCCAGCCTCGAAACCGAATTTTCGGCGCTGGCCAAAGAAAAAGCCGACGCCGAGGCCATCGCGATTTTCGCCACCAACCTCCGTCAACTGCTCCTGGCCTCGCCGCTCGGTCAGCAGCGCGTGCTGGCCATCGACCCCGGTTTCCGCACCGGCTGCAAAACCGTCTGCCTCGACGCCCAGGGCAACCTCGTGGCCGACACGGTGATTTTTCCCCTCGACCGCCCGGCGGAGGCTGAAAAAACGGTGCGGCACCTCGTCGCCCGGCACGGCATCGAAGCCCTGGCCGTGGGCAATGGCACGGCAGGGCGCGAAACGGAGGAATTCCTGAACGGCCTGAACCTCGGCCTGCCCATTTTCATGGTGTCGGAGCAGGGCGCGTCGATTTACTCGGCTTCCGAAATCGCCCGCGAGGAATTTCCCGACAAGGACGTGACCGTGCGCGGGGCCGTGTCCATCGGGCGGCGGCTCATGGACCCCCTGGCCGAATTGGTCAAGCTCGACCCCAAATCCATCGGCGTGGGGCAGTACCAGCACGACGTGGACCAGGGCGCGTTGAAAAAATCGCTCGACGGGGTGGTGGAAAGCTGCGTCAACGCCGTGGGCGTCAACCTCAACACGGCCAGCGCCTCGCTGTTGCGGTACGTGTCGGGCCTCGGCCCGGCCCTGGCCCAGAATATCGTGCAGACGCGGCGGGAGCGGGGACCGTTCCGGTCGCGGAAGGAACTTTTGAAAGTGCCCCGCCTCGGGGCCAAAGCCTTCGAGCAGTGCGCCGGGTTTCTGCGGATTCCCGCCGCCGAAAATCCCCTCGACAACTCGGCCGTTCACCCCGAACGCTACGGCGTGGTCGAAGCGATGGCGAAGGACCTGGGCGCGACCGTGCCCGACCTGCTCCAAAACGACGCCCTCCGCCGCCGCATCGACCCGCAGCGGTACGCGACCGACGCCGTGGGCCTGCCCACGCTCCGGGACATTTTGCAGGAACTCGAAAAACCCGGCCTCGACCCCCGCCAGCCGCTCACGGCCTTCGCCTTCGACGCCACCGTGCGGAAGCCCGAAGACCTCCGCGAGGGCATGATTTTGCCCGGCATCGTGACCAACATCACCGCCTTCGGGGCCTTCGTCGACGTGGGCGTGAAGCAGGACGGCCTCGTGCACGTGTCCCAACTCGCCAACCGCTTCGTGCGCGACCCCAACGAGGTCGTCCGGTTGCAACAGCCGGTTCAGGTGAAGGTGCTGGAGGTGGATCTGGCCCGGAAACGGATTGCGTTGACGATGAAATTTTGAACGCAAAAAAGGGCCAGAAACTGATTTTCTGGCCCTTTTTTGCGAAACGAATCGGCTTACTTCACCATCGAAATGTTGCCCCGAATTTCGCCACCGGGAAAGGCCGCCGTGTGCAGGTTCACGTACACCATTCCGTTCATCAGGCTATCGGCGAGGGTTTGGCGCAGCATGGCCGTGCCCCGGACGGGCGAGGTTTTCACGGCGACGTTGTCAAACCCGACAACGACCGGCCCGTTTTCGCCCGGCTTTCCCCGGTGCAGGTGCCCGGCCGCCGGGGTAAGCCCCTGGTAAGTCACTTCGTAGGTCAGCATCCGGGTGGTTTTGTCGAGCGTCCCGGTGAAGGTTCCGGTGGCCGTGGAGTTGGTGGCGGGCACCTCCTGCTGGCCGTTGATCACGGCGGTGAACGTGGCCATGTTGGGGTCGGTCGTCGCGTCTTCGTCTTTTTTGCAGGCCGTCAACGCGGCAGACCCGACGAGCAGGCAAACAAGCGCAAGGGTTTTCGTCGTCATGGGCTGTTGGAAATTGGTACGCCAAGACCTACGAAAACCCACGGTTGCCGGATTGCCCCGCCTGATTTATTGTCCCTGAAGACTACCGCCGACGCCGCTTCCGCTTCTTGGGGGCGGCTTTTTTGCGGGGAGCGGCTTTGGGCTTGGCTTTCACGGCGGGCCGTTTGGCGGCGGGTTTCGCGGCGGTCGAATCGGCGCTGAGGTAGTTCATCGAATCGTCCACCAGCACGCCGTCGGGGGCGGCGGAAACGCCCGCCCCAGGAGCGCCCGCGGCGGTTGTGCGGGCGGCGGCACCCACGCCGGGCGTGGCGTTGAAGGCGGCGGGCGAGGCGGCCTGGCGCTGCTCCCATTCGGCGTGGCGCTGGCGCAGGACGGCGGTTTCTTTTTCGAGTTCGGTCACCCGCTGGGCAAGGTCGTTGCGTTGTTTCATCGCCGTTTCGGCCTCGCGTTTCCAGCGTTGGAGCGCTTCCTGCTGCGATTCGAGCACGGCGAGGCGGTCGGTGAGCGACCCGGCGAAGCGCCGGGTTTCGGCCAGGTCGGTTTGCAGGCGGGCAATCTGGTCGGTGAGTTCCTGGCGGGATTGGGCGTGGGCGGTGGCGGCGAAAACGGTCAGAACGAGCAGTACACTTTTGCGCATGGTTGGGTCGGGGAAAACGCCCGCAAAGGTACGCCCATCCCGCCGTTGCCCCTCACGCCGACGCCGGAGAATTCGCGGCGTCGGCGGCTTCGACGCGCTCCGCGTGCAGAATTTCGCCGGGATGAACCTCGACCCGGTAGCCTTTTTTTTTCAGAAAATGGGCGAGGGCGGCGAGGTTTTCGGTGGCCTCCCGCCCCGGATGAACCTCGGCGACGATTTGGTGGATGCGGGGAAAAAGCGCGTCGGGCAGGCCGTACAAAATCGGGTACTCGGCCCCTTCGCAGTCGAGTTTCAGCAAATCGACGCGGGCAATTCCCCGCTCCGCCAGCCACCCGGCCAGGCCGATGGTTTCAACCCGCAACCGCCCCGGAGCCGTCGCGATCACCCCGCTTTCGGCGGTCGAAAAAAGCGAGGCCGAGGGGTCGATGCCGTCGGCGGAGTGGGCCTCGTCGTAAAAAAAATCCACCGTGCCCGCCCGGTCGGCCACGGCCAGGGGCAGGGCCGTCCAGTCGAAGCGCGGGTGGGCCGCCCGGTGCTCCTCCAGCAGGTTGAAATGGGCGGGCACCGGCTCGAAGGAGAACACCCTGGCGCGGGGCCTGCGCAGGAACGTGTACAGCGCGAAGTAGCCGATGTTGCCGCCCACATCGAGCACCAGGGGCGCGTCGGCGGCCATCCGGCGGAAGGGCGGTTCGTATTCTTCCAAAAGGAAAATTTCCTTGAACGTCAGCACCGACGACCGCGGCATCGTCACCCGGATGGGCACGGGGCGGAGGGTCAGCCGAAACCGGGGGGCCGCGGAAAGCTTGAACTTGCAGGCCAGGTAGAGGGGCCAGGAGCGGACGTTTTTCAGCAGGTTGGCGTACTTGCGGAGGGGCGAAATCATGGAACCGACGGTGATTTTTCCCCAAAAAAACGCAGCAGCGCGGCATTGACGAAATCGGCCTCCTCCAAGTGCAGCCAATGCGTGGCGTTTTCCCGGAAAATCAGCGTCCCCCGGTCGCACAGGCGCAGGCTGGCTTCGGCGTTGGCGCGTTCGAGAAACGCGTCGCGCACACCCCAGAGCACCAGCGTTTCGGGTTTCACCCGCGCCGCCGGGGGCCGGGGGAGCCGCAGGGCGCGGTAGTAGTTGAGCATGGCCGTGAGCGCGCCGGGCTGCGCCCAGGCTTCGGCGTAACGGTCGAGGTCGGCGGCGGAAAACGTACCCCGGCGGGCCGTGCCGCTCATGGCCCGGCGCAGCAGCCCGAAACCGCCCGCCCGCAGCAGCCACTCCGGCACGAAGGGCAGTTGGAAAAGGGCGACGTAATAACTTTTGAGCGCCTGCCGCAGCCGTCGGCGGGCGAGGCGTCGCCACGCGTCGGGGTGCGGGGCGTTGAGAATCGCGAGTTGCGCCACGCGCTCCGGGTGCCGGGTCGCCACCCACCAAGCCACGAGGCCGCCCCAGTCGTGGCCCACGAGCCGGAACGTCGCCGCGCCGCAGGCATCGGCCAGGGCCAGCACGTCGGCGGCGAGCACGTCGAGGTGGTAGGCCGCCAGGCCGGGGGGCTTGTCGCTGCGGTGGTAGCCGCGCTGGTCGGGGGCCAGCACGCGGTAGCCCGCATTCGCCAGCGCGTCGAGTTGCTTGCGCCAGCCCCAGCGAAATTCGGGAAAGCCGTGGAGCAGAATGGCGAGCGGGCCGTCGGGCGGGCCGGCTTCGGTGGCGTGAAGCCGGATGCCGTTGACCCGGAACGTTTTTTCGGTGCCGTTCATGCGGTGGCGGTTCAGTGAGCGGGGTGTTCCCCAAAATTCATTCCCCGCAAGACGCGCCTTCAAAACGAAAACGGTCGGGCGGTTTGCCGCCTGACCGTTTCCCCAACCTGCGCATTCCGTTACTTCACCGGCGCGATGTTGCCCCGGATTTCGCCCCCCGGAAAGGCCTGCGTGTGGAGGTTGACGTAGTACAGCCCGGCCATCAGGCTGTCGGCTTTGGCCGGCGTCAGCGTGGCCGAACCTTTGATGGGCGAGGTCTTCACGGCGGCGTTGTCGAAGCCAATTTCAACGCCGCCGTTCTTGCCCGGCGCTCCCCGATGGATGTGCCCCATCGTGGGGGTCAGGCCCTGGTAGGTCACTTCGTAGGTCAGCTTTTTCGAGTCCGAATCGTAGGTGCCAGTGAAGGTGCCCGTGGCCGTCGAGTTGTTGGCGGGCACTTCGTTCTGGCCGTTGAGCGCGGCGGTCAGCTTCGTCGTCGCGGCCTTGCGGGAAACGAGGCCCACGGCGGTTGCCGCCAGCAGGAGGAGAAAAAAAGCAGTTTTCATCGAAAAACAGGGGTTTGGAGGTTGACACGTTTTTCCGAAAACCGAAGGTGGGCGGGCGCAAAGTAATCAAACTTCCTCTTTTTCACCCACCGGGCGGTTCGTTCGGGTAAACCAGAAGTACATCGGCACCCCCGTCAGCATCAGCGCCAGCCCGATGCCCGCCTCGCGGGGGCGCGAAAAAATCGTGTTGACGAACAGCCCGGCGGCGAACAGCACCACCACGGCGGGCACCACCGGGTAGCCCCACACGCGGTAGGGGCGCGGCGCGTCGGGCATTGTTCGCCGCAAAATGAAAACCCCCAGCGTGGTGGCCCCGTAAAATACGAAGACCGCGAAAATAATCATGTCAGTCAATTGGTCGAAACTCCCCGACAGCACCAGCACGCAGGCCCACACGCCCTGGAAAAGCAGCGAGTTGTACGGCGAACTGGCCGAATTGAGTTTGGCGACGGGGGGGAAAAACAGCCCCTCCCGCGCCATGGCGTAGTACGGGCGGCAGGAAGCCAGGATGGTGGCGTTGGCGCAGCCCAGCGTGGTGACCAGGATCAGAAACGAAATGAACACCGCCCCGCCGCTGCCCCAGAATTTGCGCACGGCTTCCACGGCGGCGATGCCCCCGCCCGAGCGGTAGAGCGCCTCCAGTTCGGGCACCGAAATCAGCGAGAGGTACGTCACGTTGACGAGCAGGTACGTCACGATGACGGCGAAGACGCCGATGGCGATGCCCCGCGGGATGGTGCGCTTGGCGTCGAGCACTTCGCCGCCCACGTAGCCGATGGCCGCCCAGCCCTGGTAGGCCCAGAACGCCGCCAGCATGGCCGTGAAAATGGCGCTGAGGGTGACGGGCGAATCGGCGGGGGTTTCGAGCGAAAACACGGGGGCCAGGTCGGACTCGCTGCTCGTCAGCCCGAAGGCGATGATGGTGAAAATGCCCGCGAAGACGAGCACCAGAATGGCCGTGCTGACGCCCGTGCCGGTCCGGATGCCCCGCATGTTGACCCACGTCAGCAACGCGATGAGCACGATGGCCGTGGCTTTTTCGGTGAAATTGGCGAACGGGAAAAATACGCCGCCCAGGTTCACGTCGGCCAGACCCGGCAGCAATTCGGGCAGGGGCACCAGCACCCGGAACGACTGCGCGAAGACGTAGGCCAGCGACGAAATCGAAGCCGTCTGGATGACGGTGAACAGCGACCAGCCGAAGAGGAAGGCGAAAAAGCGGTTGTAGATTTTTTTGTAGTACGAATACTCCCCCCCGGTATCGGCCAGCAGCCCGGCCACTTCGGCGTTGCTCAGCGCCCCGAACAGCGAAATGACGCCCCCCAGCACCCAGCACACGAGCACCCAGCCGGGGGAGTGGAGTTCGGCGGCCATCGGGGTTACTTTTTTGTACACGCCGGAACCGATGATGTTGCCGATGACGAGCACGACGACCGCGCCGAGGCCGAGAGAACGGGTGAGGGAACGCTGGGGCATGAGCGGACGCAACAGAAGGTTTTGGGTGGAAAAAAAGCACGGGCCGGTGAACACCGGCCCGTAAGTTAAGCAGGGCACGCAGGAAACCAAGTCGGCGGCCGGGTTCCTCACTCCGTCTTGAACTCAATCGTGTGCAGCGCCGCCACGGAATCGTTGGGCTTGTCACGCTTGACGACCACGAAGTACACGTCGTTGCGGCCCGTCACGGGCTGGGTCAGGCTGCCCGTCACCTCGCCGGACTTGTCGCCCGTGGGCGAAAACGGCACGCGGGCCACCACCGGCCCGGCCTGCGAGTGCAGCCGCACCTCGATTTCGCCCGCTTTGTCCTTCGCCCCGTAGCCGAACGTCAGCCGACGGATGCCGGTCAAATCGATGGCCTTCAGCAAAATGTACGATTTGTGCTTGCCCGCGCTGAGCCGGTTGCCGAAGCGGGCGAAACCCTCCTGGGCGTCGGCGTCCACGGTTTGCACCTTCGCCGGGCGGAGCGTCACCACGTCGGTGCCTGTCAGCGGGCTTACGGCGTTGCCGCCTTCGTCGGTGTAGGCGGCCACGAGGGTGTACTGGCCGCGGGCGTCGGTGGGCTTGTGGTCAGTCAGCGCGAGGGTGCCTTCGGCAGGCAGGCTCGTGGGGGCTTTTTTCGGGTCGGTGAGCGAGAAAATGTAGGCCACCATCTCCCGGGCGTCGGCGTCCGACACCTGCGGGTGGGCGCTCATCACGTGCTGGGTGCCCCAGTTGCCCCCGCCCCCGGCGATGATTTTCTTCGCCAGCTTTTCCAACGACCCCGGCTGGGTTTTGTACTTCCCGGCGATGGCCAGGAACGTCGGGCCGACGGAGGGCTTGTCCACCGTGTGGCAGGCCTTGCAGTCGCTGTTGCCGACGAGGGTTTTGCCCAGCGTGCTGGTTTCCATCGCCTCCACCACCTGGTCGCCCACGGGGGCGCGGTCCTGCGTGCCGGGCTGGGGGTTGTAGGCGTAAAACACCCGGATGCGCTTCGGGTCCACCTTTGCCGCGCCGGGGTCGGTTACCTTGACGTCGTAGGTGAATGGTTTCTTTTCCCAGAAAAACGACGTGTTCGCCGCGGTGATTTGCACATGGGGCCGGGCGTTGCCCACGCGCACCGTCAGCGTGTCGGTGCCCACGTGCCCCGCCGCGTCGGTCACGCGGACGACGACCGGGTACGTGCCGGGCTGGGCGAAGGTGTACGCCGCGCTGGCCTGGCGGGCGCCGACGGTTTTTCCGTCGAACAGCCACTCGTAGCGCAGGGCGTCCTCGTCGGGGTCGGTGCCCCGGGCGCTGAACCGCACGCGCAGCGGGGCGGGGCCGGTGGCTTCGCGCAGGGGGGGCGCGTTGCGGCCGTCGGAGGTCAGAAACGACCGGGCGCGGGCCTGGGCCATCCGGGCCGAATCCACGACGGTGGCGCGGGCCAGGGGCGGGCGGTTGCCCCGGTTGTATTCGATTTTCACGAGGCGGGCGTCTTCGTTGTCGGCCCCGTACACCGAGCCGTATTCGAGCATGTACATCACGCCGTCTTTCGAGAAGGCAAGGTCGATGGGGCGGCGGAAATCGCCGTTGGCGGCCATGAACGGCTCGTTGCGGAGGTAGTTTTCGCTTTCGTCAAACCGCAGCGTCAGCACCCAGTTGCGCATCCAGTCGAAGACGAACAGCGCCCCGTCGTAAAATTCGGGGAAGCCGGTTTTGCCGACGGTTTTTTCGTTGAAACTGTAAAATTCCCCCGCCATCGCGCTGCGCCCGCCCTGGCCGAGTTCGGGGAACTCCGGCGAGGCGGCGTAGGGGTAGTACATCATCGCGGGCTGGGCCGGGGGCAGGGTTTTCAACCCCGTGTTGTTGGGCGAAGCGTTCACGGGCGCGGCGGGGTCGTAGCGCGGCCCGGCGGTTTTCGTCGCAAAATCCCAATCCACGTAGGCGTAGTTTTTCCCGACGAAATACGGCCAGCCAAAGTTGCCCGCTCGTTTGGCCTGGTTGAATTCGTCGTAGCCCCGTGGCCCGAGGGTGCTGTCCTTGCCCGCGTCGGGGCCGATTTCGCCCCAGTACACGGTGCCGGTTTTGGGGTTGACGGCAACGCGGTAGGGGTTGCGGCAACCCATCGCGTAGATTTCGGGGCGGGTCTGGGCGGTGCCTTTCGGGAACAGGTTGCCTTCGGGAATGGTGTACGTGCCGTCCGGCTGGGGTGTGATGCGCAGGATTTTTCCCTTCAAGTCGTTCGTGTTCGCCGCCGAACGCTGGGCGTCGAGGCTGAAGTATTCCTTGCCGGGCCGCTCGTCAATCGGTGCGTAGCCTTCGGAGGGGAAGGGGCTGGTACTGTCGCCGGTCGAGAGAATCAGGTTGCCCGCCGAATCCCAGGCCAGGGAGCCGCCGTGGTGCGCCCCGCTGTTGATTTCGACGGGCACGGTGAGCAGCACTTTTTCCGAACCCAAATCGAGCGTGTTGTCGTCGCGGACGACAAAGCGGGAAAGCCGGAACGGAATCGGCTCGGCCTCGGTCGGCGGGGTGTAGTACAGGTAAATGAAGCGGTTTTGGGCGAATTTTGGGTCGAGCGTGACGCCGATGAGGCCCGTGCCGCCCTTGCTCGTGATGGCGAATTTGTGCACCACGCCCGACTGGCCCGTGCGCCCGTCGTACACCGACAGGGTGCCGTTGAGTTCCGAAAAAAACACCCGCCCGTCGGGGGCCACGGCCAGTTCCATGGGTGAGTTGAGGTCGTTGACGAGGACGGTTTTCACGAAGCGGTTTTCCTCGGGCACCGCCTTCGCGTAGGCTTTGGCATAATCCAGCGGCTGCCCCGACCCCATCGCGTACCGGATGCCGCCGAGGAGGTGCTGGAGGAACAGCGGCTCGTCGTAGCTGCTGTCCACGTGCCCGCCGCCGGTGTAAAACGCCCGGCCCCCGTCGAACTCGTGGTACCAGGCGATGGGGTGGCTGGCCCCGTTGGTGCCGCCTTCGTAGGAATTTTCGTCGAGGTTGGCCAGCACCTTCAGGCCGGAGTAGAAGCCGCGGTAGTTGTACCACTCGTCGGTGCGGTTCCAGCGGTTGGGCAGGTGGTTGGTCGAAACGTGGGTTTTGTCGAGCACGTCCACCGCCGCCGGGCGCACGTTGGGATTGCTGGGGTGGCTCGCAAAATAGGCCCCCATCAATTTGTTGTACCAGGGCCACTCGTACTCCGTATCGGCGGCGGAGTGGATGCCCACGTACCCGCCCCCGGCCTGGATGTACCGCTCGAAAGCCGCCTGCTGCTCGGGGTCGAGCACGTTGCCGGTGGTGCAGTTGAAAATCACGGCGGCGTACTTTTTCAAACTGTCGTCCACGAAAAAAGCGGCGTTTTTGGTCGTGTCCACGTCGAAGCCATTGACCTTGCCGAGTTTTTGGATGGCCGCGATGCCGAAGGGAATGGAGGAGTGAACGAAGCCTTTCGTGCGCGAAAACACCAGCACGCGGGGTTTGGCGGGGGGCGCGGCGGCGGTCTGGACGACGGGCTTGCTCTGGAGGCAGGCGTGCAGGCCCAGGGCCGCCGCGGCGAGGCCGAGCCAGGCGGTGGTGAGCCGGGTTGGGAAGTTCATCGGGCTAAAAAAGGCATAGAGGTTGGGGAACGGAGTGGTTGGCTCCGCCGGTCTAAAGTAGAGGCGCGGGCGGGAAATTCCTACTCATTTTTTTGCCCGTCCGTCAGCCAAGGCCGTGGCCCGTCAGCTAAAGCAGACGGCAAGACGGGAAAGCCCCTTCGGGGCTGAAAAACAATTTGAATTTTAGCCCCAACGGGGCTTCTCCGTCTTGCCGTCTGCTTTAGCTGACGGCTAGGCGGAGTGCGCTCAGTTCACCAACGCCCCGAACAACCTGGCCAGCGTCTCGCCCGCGTCGTGGCAGAGGCCGGTGTGCACGGGCGAGGTTTGCAGCACCGTGCTGCGGGGGGCCGTCAGCCAGCGGAAGCGTCCGGCGGGGGGCAGTTGGCCAATAGGCCCGGCGTCGGGGCCTCCCGCGCAGATGCACTCGAAGGCCCGCAGCCGCTGGTGCAGGTCGGGCAGGGCTATTTTTTCGGAAAAAAGCCCCAGCCGTTTTTCATCAAGAAAAAAAACGGCCTTCAGAAACCGCTGGCCGGGGCAGTACAGCACCACGCCCACGTTCAGAAACTCCTCCCGCTCGACCCTGGGCACGACGCGGAGGACGGCGTACTCAAACACGTGCATGTCGGGCATGTTGAGCGGCGTTGACCCACGTTTCCGACGCGGCAAGCCGGGCTTGGAGAAAATTCAGGTACACGGCCCGCTGCTCCACCGCCGATTCGGTCGGCGTGGTGAGCCACTCGTCGGGCACGAGGGCCACGAGGGCTTCGAGCACGGCGGGCGTGAGGCGGGGGCGGAGTTCGGCGTCGGCTTCGGGCAGGCGGGCGGCCCGAAACAGCAGCACGTGGTCTTTCACCTGGGGAAAAGGCCGCTGGCTGGCCTCCCGCCAGTCTTGCCCGGCGTGGTGGAAGTACAGCGCCGCGCCGTGGTCGATGAGGTAGAGGCTGCTCAGCCACACGAGCAGGTTGGTGTTGCGGGCGGTGCGGTCCACGTTGGTCACCAGGCAATCGAACCACACGATGCGCGAGGCCAGGCGCTCGTCCACGTAATCCACGAGCGGGTCGAAGGTGCTGGCACCGGGCAGGTAGAGCAGGGCCAGGTTGCGCCCCGCGCTGGCCCGGAGCAGGTCCTGGATTTCGGGGTCCGGCTCGGTGCGGGCCATCGCGGGGTCGAGGTCGGCGAAGACCAGTTCGGGCAGCCGCAGGCCGAGCGCGCGGGCGATTTCACCCCCGAGGAGTTCGGCCACGAGGGCTTTGGCCCCCTGCCCGGCCCCCCGGAATTTGAGCACGTACAGTTCGCCGTCGTCGGCCTCGACGAGCGCGGGCAGCGAACCGCCCTCGCGCAGGGGCGTGATGTAGCGGGTGACCTTGACGGTGCGCAGCGGGGAAGGACTACGGTTCACGGGGCGAAAGTGCGCATAAACTTCGGTTCGGGCCAAACCTACGCGGAATGCTCCTCGTAAAACTGAAAACAAACCCCCGACGGCGCAACCAGGTGAAACTCACGCCGCCCCCAGGCTTTCATTTCGAGCGGCCCGACCCGCGCGGGAATGTGCCGGTATTCCTCAAAAAGCGCGTGCAGGTCGGTCACGCCAATGCTGAAGCTGGCGTTTTCGGCCCACTCGCGGTTGTCGTTTTCAACGAGGTTGAACCCCACGCCGTCGCGTTCGATGCCCGCCATGCTGCCGCCCTGCCAGACAACGGCGAAGCCCAGGTGTTCGGTAAAAAACCGGAGGGCGTCGGGCAGGCTGCCGCCGGTGGGGAGCAGGGGCGTGACCGAATGGAAAGTGGTTTTCATGGAGCCGGGTGGGTGGGGGCCGGTGCGGGCTTGCGGCCCGCACCGGCGTTGGGCGATTAAATCTGCGAGTACTCCGTCGGCGTCAGGAAGTGCGTTTCCGACGTGGTCATCACGTTCTGGTATTCGGGCAGGGCGCTGATGCGCTTCCACTCGGGGTCGCTGCCGAAGGCTTTCCAGTGCGCATCCCGCGATTCCCGGCTGTCGAAGGTGGTCATGTAAGCCAGGTTGGGCAGTTTGCCGCCGACGATGGTTTGGGAGAAAAACACGGGATTGAAACCCAGCCGCACGAAAATGTCGATTTCCCCGCCCGTGTCGAACATTTCGATTTTCTTCAGTCCCGTTTTTTCGGTCGAACTCTGGTAAATCCGGTATTCGTACACCCGGGCCGGCTTCGGTGTGCTGGTCGTGGGCACTTTCAGCGTGGGCCAGTGCGGAAAGGCCCGCAACAGCGAGCTTTCGATGCGGTCGTAGGCCGGTTCGTTGTAGGGCGCGTTGAGGTAGGCGCTGGCGGCCTGCTGGTAGGTGGCATCGGTGGCCAGTTTATCGGTTACCTGGGCCATCTGGTCGAGCGAACGGTACGGAATCAGCACGTACAGTTTGAAGCCGTCTTTCGGATCGGCTTCATTAAACACGCCCACCGGCGAGACGCCCGCGCGGTTGAGGGCGGGCAGGGCCGCCGTGCGCAGGTAGGTTTCGGTCAGGGTTTTCTGGGCTTCGTTTTTAAACCGATACACGCGCATTTCGTAAAACTGGCGGTTCTTTTTGGGCGGAGTCAACGGCGTGGCCGTCGCCGTTACCGACGAAATCAGGAGGGCACAAACCAGGAGCGCGAATCGGGAAAAACAGATTTTGACGTTGAACATCGATTGACAGGTTGTTGGAAACACGTGATCGAAAAAAATCGGGTGCGATTTTACAAAAGAAAATGCCCCATTCTGATTTGCCGGGGGGCTTCGTCGGCAACGCGTTGCAGCACGTCGGCGTCGTCGGCCAAGCAGGCGGATGTCGATGGCCGGTTCGGACGAGGGGTGGGTCATCGCCGGGTTTGGGGTGGAGGGTCAAACGGCCGGGGTTGAAGCGGCGGGAAGTCCACCGAGTTCACGGGTGAGGTCAGCGGCGGAAATTTCCCGGCAGTTCATCGCATTTGAAGCTCCCGGTCGGGCGGTCAACGAGGGCCAGGGCGCTTTGCGAAGCGATCGCGCCTTCAAAGCATTTCAGAAACAGCGGGTCGGCGGCGACGCGGTAGAGGTCCTCCAGGTCGTCCGGTTGCAGCGGGCGAAGGCGCAGCGTCGGGCCGTCCAGCGTGGGTGGGGGCGAAAATGCGGAGGGCATCATTCGGGAAATCGGCCGGAACGGGGCCGCTCACCGGCTGGCAACGTAGGAAATCTTCTGCCCGCCGGGTGTCGTGTCGGTGATGGAAAGGGTGTTGTTGCTCCAGGTGCCAATTTTCGCGCCTTTTTTCGACAAATCCACGTCGTTGCCGTTGGCCGCCAGGTCCAGGGTTTCCACCGCCGAGGTGGTCACGATGCCCCGGTTGTTGGTCGTGGCGCTGTACGTTACCTGGGTTGGATTGCCCGCTGCTTTTTCGAGTTTCAGGGTCGCCGAAACCCCGTTCTGCGGCAGCGGCAGGGGTTGGGCACCGGCACCGAGCGCGATGCTCAAAACCTGGTAGGTGCCGGCCAGTTGCGCCGCCAGGTCGGGCGCGGGTTCGTTTTTTTTCGAGCAGGCGGCCAGCCCGGCGACCGCTACGAGCAGGATGAAACTGCGGTTCGTTTTCATTGTGAAATTGATTTTCACAACGTTACCGAATCTTTCCGGCGAAACCAACGGTTTCTTCCCCGTTGGCGCGAACGGCACCCAAACCCGAACGCCGTTCCCGGCAGAAGGTACCGGGAACGGCGTTCGGGGAGGATATCTTTACTGACAGTTGAGGTACCCCAGGGTCCGGTTTTCGGTAGTGCCGGTCGTTTCGTTCCGAACCCGCACGCTCGTCGGCTGTCCGTTGGCGTTGTATTCGTAGGCGTAGGAAATCGTCGTGACGGCCCCGTTGCCCGCCGTGCGGACTTCGGTGAGCGGGTTGTTCGTGCTCGACCGCTCGATGGGTTGGTACATCCCGCCGTAGATGCCGCCGAAATCTTCGTAGGTGTCAAACGGGTGCCAGCCCTTCAGGTTGATGTAGTCGGTGTGCTCCCAGCCTTTGAAATCGAACAGGGTTTTGAGCGGGTTGGGGTTTCGGTCGTAGGTGAAAACGGCCGACGAGACGAGGCCCTGGGCGTTGTGTTTTTCGGACCGAAGCAGGTTTTCACCCAGAACGTCCCATTTCCACGTCAGCCGCCGACCGTCCGGGTACGCGACTTGTTGCTGAATTTTCCGCCCCAGGGCGTTGTAGGCGAACGTCACGACGTACACGACGGCGTTGCCCGTGTTCCGTTTGGTCAGTTTCACGACCCGCCCGGCGGCGTCGCGTTCGAGGGTTTGGTTCAGGCTGGCGGCGGGGATGAGCTTGCCCCGGCTGTCGTACTCAAACACGTTGGTGGTCGTCTGGGAATCAAGGAACGGCGAAATCACGAAGGTTTCCTTCACCAAAAAACCGGCGTTGTTGTAGGTGTAGTGGCTGCCGTAGGTGAAGCGGGGCGTCACGCCGGTGGCGTCGTAGCGCGTCATCCGCCCGGCGGGGTCGTAGGTGAAGGCGAACCGCTGAATCGTGCCGCTCTGGGTGAGGCTCGTCAGCGGGCAGGTTTTGGCGAAGGGATTCCGCCGTTCGGGGGAATGGTCCGGCGCTTCGGGCGTGATGGAATCGTTCGGGCGGCAGGCCGCCAGCAGCGACAAACTCAGCAGGGAGAGGTACAGTTGCGTTTTCATGGCGCTTTTGGAGAAATGTGAAAGGTTGAAGCCGTTTGCTGCCTTTCCATCTCCGCCGACGCGCTCAGGTTAACAGCCGTGGGTGAATTCGCGTGGTTTTTTTTTGTGGAAACCTCCGACCAGCGGGCGGCTCAGTCGTAACGCCCCGCCCAGGCATTCGCACGCTCGGGGGCATAGCCGTGCGCGGTCGCAAATGCGGACGGGCGGATGTGCAGCCGGGCAGAAAAATTAGTCCAGTTGGCTCACTCGCCATAGGCCCGTAGCGGCTGAAGCCATTTGCCGTTGCCGGGAGACGATTGCGCTAACACCCCAATCCGCGTATGCTTCGGCAATTTTTCGGGTGGTTATAAATTCACTTTCAGCATACACGGCTCGTTTCACGGCGGAGTAGGATTCGTTGCCAAGCAGACGGTTTGCCGCCGACCGGAGAATGGCTAAATTACCCAACCTGTACACAAATTGCTCGTGCTCCTGATCATTAACGTACTCCCACCCTGGACCAGGATTTTCGGGCATGATGTGTTCGATGTTGTACCTGTCACTTTCAAATTCGTAGTCTGTTCCTGACTCCTGCCCCTCCAGCCTGAACAAGATGTACCTTGCAATAAGTCTATTGCGTGATTGAGTGGTTTTAAGCGTTTTCTCTACAAACAAACTTCGGAATGACTCATCGGATGGATACAGGGGTTTCAGTTCACGGATCAAGGTTGCGACAGCACTAAATCTACCCTTGGCAACTTCTTCGGCCAACTGAGTGTACAAGCGTTCCTGCTCGTTTGGGGGTAGATTACCAATGACGTTGTATCGAAAAGAAATGATGCTGCTCACCCGAAGCAATTGGGTGAAATCATGAGCGTTGAAGATTCGGTAAGCGCTCAGCAGCAAAGGATAAATCTGCCGCACGTTAAACATCCTCAATTCTTTGATGTACTTCTGCTGGTCAGAGAGCCAGAGTTCATCCTCTGGTTTTGAAAGGGCTACGTACACGTCCACATCCTGCTCCATTTCCCGCATGAGGTTGAATACGGCTGCCCGGTCACGGATGCTGTCGCGGATGCGTTTGTACAACTCGGCGTGGCGCAGAAACTTCCGGCGGCTGTTCCAGTGAACGCGCAAAAAGTCTGGAAAACTTTCACTGCCCAATTTTGAGACCAACCGTTCCCAGCGGTTTTCCAACTCATTCAACTCCAGTTCAATGCTGTTCTGGCCGTGAACGACTTGAAACAAATAATTTTTAAGCAAATCCGTTGACGACAGTTTGACCCCGCGCGCGTTCAACGTCTCGAATACTTTGTAGGCATTCAGTTCGTCGCCAACCGTGATGACGGTGAAGAAAAGTTTATCAGAGAGCCGATCGATGAATTGAGCCAGTGATTCTCCCGTTTTGTAGGCATTGCCAACGCACGTTTCAAACCAGTCGAAGGCTTTTCGCATCAGGTGTTCGGTGGCTTTGAGGCCCCGCCGGGGAGGAGGTTGCAGAGGCACCAGGTATTGCTGAAACAACGTATTGTTGTTCCGGTTGAGCGTTAGTTTGGAACGGGGTATGAGCGTAACCGGATCCAGGTAGCCGATGAATGAACTCCTTAGCTGGTCTTGCCGAAGCTTGTTTCGTCCGGCATCAACACCCTTGCTGATCAGTTTGCCCAGATTCGACAGGACGGCCAGCACCAAAAGGCTGAGCGTGGTGAGCCGTTGCTGTCCATCGATGATGTCGAAGTTTTTGCTGTCCTTCGTTTGCAGTACCAAATACCCCATGTAATGCATGGGTTCGCCCTCGGGCGCAAACAGCCCTTCGATGTCACGCCATAAGTCATCCCAATCTTCTTCGGTCCAGCTATAATCGCGTTGGAAGCGGGGTACGGTATAAAGTAAACCGTTGCCCATCAGCATCCTGTAGGTTTGGTTGGCTGTGCCGAAATCGCCTACTGCCATCGTCTATTGGCTCGTTTTGGAAGAGAACGGATTGCTAAACTTTGTCACGCCAACTTCAACACCACCCCCGCCAGCGGCGGCAGATTCACGCCCAGCGAGTACGCCCGCCCCTGCCAGGCCACCGAATCGGCCATGCAAGCTCCGTTCGTAAAATTCCCGCTGCCCCAGAACTCACTCGCGTCGGAGTTGAAGACTTCTTCCCAAACGCCCATCATCGGCACGCCGATGCGGTAGTTGGGCCGGGGTACGGGGGTGAAGTTGAGGGCCACGATGAGCGTGTCCTTCGGGGTTTCGCCCTTGCGGGCGTACACCACCACCGTGTTTTCGCGGTCCTGGGTGTCGATCCACTCGAAGCCCTCGGCTACGAAACTCCGTTCGTACAGCGCGGGCTGGCCTCGGTAGAGCGCGTTGAGACCGCTGATGCAGGCTTTCACGCCCTGGTGCGGGGCGTGCTGAAGCAGGTGCCAGTCGAGGCTTTGCTTGAAATTCCACTCCGCCGTTTGCCCGAACTCCCCGCCCATGAACACCAGCTTCGTGCCGGGGTGCGTGAACATATAGGTGAACAGCAACCGCAGGTTGGCGAAGCGCTGCCACTCGTCGCCGGGCATTTTGCCCACCAGCGACTGCTTGCCGTACACCACCTCGTCGTGCGAGAGGGGCAGCATGAAGTTTTCGCTGAAACCGTACACCGTGCTGAACGTCAATTGGTCCTGGTGGTACTTGCGGAAGGCCGGGTCTTTGGCGAAGTATTTCAGGGTGTCGTTCATCCAGCCCATCATCCACTTCATGCCGAAGCCCAGCCCGCCGGTGTACACGGGGCGGCTAACCCCTGGGAAAGCCGTCGACTCCTCGGCGATGGTCTGCGTGTCGGGGAATTCGCGGTAAATCGTTTCGTTGAGTTCGCGGAAGAGCGAGATGGCCTCCAGGTTTTCGCGCCCGCCGAACACGTTGGGCACCCACTCGCCCGCGTTGCGGGAGTAGTCGAGGTAGAGCATCGAGGCCACGGCGTCCACGCGCAGGCCGTCGGCGTGGTAGCGGTCGAGCCAGAACAGCGCGTTGGAAATCAGAAAACTGCGGACTTCGTTGCGCCCGTAGTTGAAAATGTAGCTTTTCCAGTCGGGGTGGTAGCCCTGGCGCGGGTCGGCGTGTTCGTAGAGGTGGCTGCCGTCGAACTGGTAGAGACCGGTCAAATCGCCGGGGAAGTGCGAGGGCACCCAGTCCAGGAGAACGCCGATGCCCGCCCGGTGGAGCTTGTCGATTAGCTCCATGATGGCCTGGGGCGAGCCGTATTTTTCGTTGGCCGCGAAGTAGCCCGTAATCTGGTACCCCCACGAGGGTTCGTAGGGGTGCTGCATGATGGGCATGAACTCCACGTGGGTGAAGCCGCAGTCCTGCACGTGCTTGACGAGTTGGTCGGCGAATTCGCTCACGGGCAGGCGGCGCTCCGGGTTGTTGGGGTCGCGCACCCAGGAGCCGAGGTGGACTTCGTACACCGAAATCGGGGCGTTGAGCTTGTTTTTTTCGGCGCGTCCGGTCATCCAGTCGCCGTCCTGCCATTCGTACCAGGTGTCCCACACCACCGAGGCCGTCGAGGGGGGCGTTTCCCAGCGCAGGGCGTAGGGGTCGCCTTTTTCCAAATCCTGCCCCTGGTTCGAATGGATAAAGTATTTGTACACTTCGCCGTTGCCGATGGCCGGAATCCAGCCTTCCCAGATGCCCGACGAGTCGAGGCGCACGTAGAGCGGGTGGCTGCCCCGGTTCCAGCCGTTGAAGTTGCCGATGACCGCTACGTACTTCGCGTTGGGTGCCCACACGGCGAAGTAGGTGCCCACCACGCCGTGGTTTTCGACGACGTGCGACCCCATTTTTTCGTACAGCCGGTAGTGCTTGCCCGTGCGGAAGAGGTGAATGTCGAACTCCGAAAAGCGGCTGTACGGCTCGACGGCCTTTAGCGCGGGCGGGGCGGCGGGAGCTTCCACGGGAGCCGGAGCAACGGGCGTTTCGGGCACGATGCCATCGGCGACGAGCGCCGGGGGCGTCTGGGCTTTTTGGCGGGAAGTGGTTTTCTTGACGGGAACGCCGTCGTTGGGTACTTCGCCAACGGGGTTGGCGGTTTCAGTCTGCGGTGAAGTCGGTTTCGCTTTGGCCATCGGAATTCGGGGGGGAATTGATGGCGCAAATTAGGCTTTTTCGGGAAAGAGTTTTACGCCCGTTCCGAAAGGCGGGTGCAATTCTTTCGAGGGCTAAAAGTCAGTTGGTTCCATCCTTAGCGAGGGGTTTAAACCCCTCGCTAAGGATGGAACCAACTGACTTTCAAAGCGTCAAATGAATTTCCGAATCAAATCCTCCACCGAAATTCCCTCGGCCTCGGCCTTGAAGTTGCGCACGATGCGGTGGCGGAGGATGGGCGTGGCCACGGCCCGCACGTCTTCGATGTCGGGCGAGAATTTTCCCGAAAACAAGGCATTGCACTTCGCCCCCAAAATCAGATTCTGTGAAGCCCTCGGCCCGGCTCCCCATTCGAGGTACTCGCTGGCTTCGCGGGCCGCCATCGGCGTGTTGGGACGGGTTTTGTGGACGAGCCGCACGGCGTAATCCACCACGTTGTCGGCCACGGGCACCTTCCGCACGAGTTGCTGAAACGCCTGGATTTCGGCTCCCGTCACCACCTGCCGCACCGACTGCGTGAGGTTGGACGTGGTGGCTTTCACGATGTCGAGTTCCGACTCGAACGAGGGGTAGTCGAGCCGCACCATGAACATGAAGCGGTCCAACTGGGCTTCGGGCAGGGGGTAGGTGCCTTCCTGCTCGATGGGGTTTTGCGTGGCCAGCACGAAAAACGGGCGGTCGAGGCCGTGCTTCTGCCCCGCCACCGTCACAGCGTATTCCTGCATGGCTTCGAGCAGGGCCGACTGGGTTTTGGGCGGCGTGCGGTTGATTTCGTCGGCGAGGATGATGTTGGCGAAAATCGGCCCGCGGATGAAGCGGAAGTTGCGCTCGTTGTCGAGGGTTTCGGCCCCGAGGATGTCCGAGGGCATGAGGTCGGGGGTGAACTGGATGCGGTTGAAGCTCAGATCGAGCGCCCCGGCGATGGTCTGGATGAGCAACGTTTTGGCCAGCCCCGGCACCCCGACGAGCAGGCAGTGCCCCTGGCAAAAAATGGCCGTCAGCAGGAGCCGGACGGTTTCGTCCTGCCCGATGACGACTTTGGTGATTTCTCCGTGGAGTTTTTTGTAGGAGGAGTTGAGTGCTTCGACCGCCTCGACGTCGGACGCGTACGTTTTTGCCATGCTGGTTTAGGTAAAAAAAGGTCATCCTGGGCGACGTTTCGAACGGGTGCCGCTCAGGATGACCTCTGGATTGAACGGATTATTGACCGGTGTTGATCAAATTCTGAATCGTTGAGCATTCCCGGTACTCCGGGTCCACGTTGATGTATACCTCGCCCTTTGATTTCGTAAACCATTTGTCCACCGCCGTGTTGCGCTTGCGGGCGAGGGCGTAGTTGGAAAGTTTCTGGTAGTCGTCCTGAAGGTTGGCGTAGTGGGGCGGGATTTTGGTTTTATAGTACAAAATCCGCACCGCGTTCTTGCCGTCGTCGGTTCGGAACTCGAGGGGCTTGCTGATGCTGCCCACTCTCATCGTGTCGAGGGTGAAAAACAGCGTCGGCTCCATGCTGGCGTCGAGGGGGAGGCGGGTAGTACCGCTTTCTCGGTCGCGGAGCAGGCCCCCGGCTTCGGCGGTGGACTTATCCTCCGAAAAATCACGGGCGGCTTTGTCGAACTTAATGCTGTCGGTCACGATGAGCGTGCGGATGCTGTCGAGGAAGCGCGTCGGCTCGGTCAGGTCGAGGCGGGCGTACTCGGGGCGTAGCAGCACGTGCCGGGCGTTGTATTCCTGCCCCCGGATGTCTTCGAGTTTGATGAGGTGAAAGCCAAACTCCGACTCCACGATGTCCGACAACTGGCCGGGTTTCAGTTTCATGGCAGCGGCCTCAAATTCAGGCACCATCATGCCCCGCTTGGCGTAGCCGAGGTTGCCGCCGTTCTGGGCACTGGCCACGTCTTCGGAGTATTCTTTGGCGAGTTTGGCAAAATCTTCGCCCGCTTCCGCCCGTTTTTTGATGTCGAGCAGGCGTTCGCGCAGCCGCGATTTTTCCTCCCGCGTCACTTTCGCCACCCGAACGATTTGCCCCACTTCCACCTCGGTGGGCAGGTACGGGATGCTGTCTTTCGGGATGGCGTTAAAAAACTGCCGCACTTCCTTCGGCGTGATTTTCACGTCCTCCGTGATTTTGCGCTGCATCTCGCGGGCCAGCAACTGCTCGCGCACCTGGGCGCGGTACTCGCCCTTGAGTTGGTCGATGCTCTTGCCGAACTGCTCGACGATGGCTTTCTCCGACCCGTACTGCATGGCCATCTGGTCCATGCGGCCGGTGAGTTCGTTTTCTACCTGCTTGTCGGGCACGGTCACGGAGTCGATTTCGGCTTTGGCGACCAGAAACTTGTTCAAAATGAGGCTTTCCAAAATCTGGCATTTGGTCGGGGCCTGCTGGTTGGCGGCTTTGGCCTGGGCTTCGTACTGGGCGTGCGTCTGGTCAACCTCCGACTTGAGCACGTAGTAGTTGTCGATTTTGGCGATGATTTTGTCAATCACCACGCCCGGTGCCGGAGGGCCGGAGGGCTGGGGCTTGGTCGCCTGCTGCCCTTGGGCGAACGCGGCGACGGCCAGGAGGCTCAGGGCCAGCGTATGAAGAATTTTTTTCATGGTCTGAGAAAACGTTTTTCGAAACTTCCGCCCGCAAGGACGGGGCAGGGAAGGGGTTCGTTGCACCTTGCGGAAGCTACTTCAACTTCCTGACTTCCTCCTCGTTGATTACCACCGGAAACTGCCGCCGCAGGCCCTCAACCCACTGGCGTTCGAGTTCGGCCTGGTAGTCGTTGATGACGGCCCCACGGGCTTCGGCAAAACTTTTCAGCCGGGCCGGTTGCACCTGTTCGATGTCGATCTGGATAACGCGCCCGCCCCGCTCCAGTGTCTGCCGACCGGGTTTCCAGGGTACGCTGTCCAGCAGTTTGTCTTCGCCCTTCCGAAATACGCCTTCCGACACGATGAGGTTGTCCGGCTTCGATTGGTTGAAGCGGTTGGCCACGTCCTGCTTCGAATTGGTGAAAAATACAAACCCGACCCGCTGGTTTTTGTCGCGCTCGGTCTTGGAGGCGGGTTTGAACTTGCCTTCGTCGATTTCCACGATGCGGGTCATCCGGATGCCCCCGCCGCTGGTCAGGTAGCGCACCACATTGCGCACCCGCGCCGCCGACACGCTGTCGTCCTCGGCAGTGTCGGCGTTGCCCGTTACTTCAACGCTATAGCCGGGGTTTTTCGCCATAATTACGAGCAGGTCGAAGAGTTGTTCCCGGTGTTTTTCGGTCAGGCTGGTCTGGCCCCGGTCGAAATACAAGTCCGGTAGTTTGCGGTTGAGCGGGTAAGGCTGCTTGGCGAGCAGTTTACGGGCTTGATCGAGCACGTCGCGGCTGGCGGCGTTGAGCACCGTGGCCGCCACGCTTTCGGGCATTTTGTACTTCGTCTGGTTGCGCTGAAAATACGCCACCTGCCCCGTCGAATCGCTCAACGATTTGTTGAGCACGTCGGTTTCCATGACTTGGAACAGCAGAATGCCGTCGTGAAATTCCTGAACCAGCGCTTTGAAGTCCCCATTTTTTTCCTCCAGGTGGGGTTCTTCGTAGCGGAAATTTTCGTCCTCCACAAATTGCCCGTACAGTTCGCGCAGCAAGGCCCCCGGCTCGGCCCCGGCCTGGGGTTCGACAACTCTTTTCCGGACAAATTCCATAAACCGCCGCACGGGCACGGGCTGGCCGCCCAGCGTGAACAGGGTTTTTCCGGCCAGCGGGCCGCTCAAGTTCGGGGTAAATTTTCCTTCCGTCAGGCCCGGCGCGGAGGCCGCGAGCACCTCGTTGAGCACGGCAGGGTTTTCGGAAAATCCGTTTTCCCGCTTCAACCGCGCCAGCGTGACCTGCTTGCCCAGCGAGGAGCGCCCGTCGGCCTGCACCTTCTGCCGGATGACGCCCGAAAGTTGTTCGTAGGGTTCGAGGGGCAGTTTTTCGAGCAATTTGACGATGTGCCAACCGTAGGTGGTCTGGAACGGGGCCGAGTACGCACCGACTTTTTTCAGCCCGAACGCCGCGCTCTCAAACGGCCCAATCATCTGCCCCGTGCCGAAAGGCTGGAGCACACCGCCCGTGCTGCGCGAGGTGGCGTCGTCGGTGTACTGCTTCACCACGCGTTCGAAGGGTTCGCCCCGCTGGAGGGCGGCGTGGGCTTCGTCGATTTTCGTTTTGGCCGCGGCCTGTTCGGGCTGCGGGGCGTTGGGGGCCAGCCGCACGAGGATGTGCGCCACCTTCACTTTGCCCTGGGCGGCGCGGCGGTCGTTGACCCGGATGAGGTGGTAGCCGAACTGCGTCCGGACGGGCAGCGAAACCTTGCCCTTGTCGAGGCGGTAGGCGGCGCTTTCAAACGGATACACCATTTGCAGGGCCGTAAACCAGCCGAGGTTGCCGCCGTTCTGGGCGGCGGAGGCGTCGCCGGAATTGGCCCTGGCGAGGGCAGCAAAATCTTCGCCGTTCAGCAGCCGTTCGCGCAGGGCCATCGCCTTCTGGTAGGCGGCGAGGGTGTCGGCGGGGGCGGCGTTGGCGGGCACCGAAACCAGCAGGTGCGAGGCGTTGATTTCCTCCTTCATCCGCTCGTAGGCCTCGCGGAGGAGGGCTTCGGTGGCGGCTTTGTCGGTCAGAAACGACTGGGCGGCCTGCTGACGGTAGGTAGCGAGTTCCTCGCGGAAGGCCTGGGTGGTGTCGAGGCCGCGGGCTTCGGCGGCGCGGACCTTGAGTTTGTAATTGACGAACAGGTCGAGGTACTGCCGGGGCGTGGCCGTACCGCCGGTGGTGTCGGCCACGAGCAGGTTTTTGCGGTATACCTGGTTGAATTCGCCGACGGTGGTGGGTTTGCCGCCGATGGTCAGCAGCACCGGGTCGGGTGCGGACGAAGTAGAAGTTTGGGAAAAAACCGGCCTGAACGCCAGCGCCGTGAAGAGCGCGGTCAGGCAGCAGACAGTCAAACGCATTTGGGCCAAAAAGGGGGTCGTCGGTTCGGTGAATAACCCGTCGAACGCCGAAAATATTGCCAAAAATAGGGAAAAATGGTTGTTGCTTGTTGGTTGAGGGTTGGTAGTTGTTGGGTGCCATTTCTTCAAACTGACGACAACCAACAACCAACAACTCCTCAACGGGCAACCCCCACTTCGTATCGCACTTCGTACTCAAACCGTTCGCCCCCGTGCCGACCCTGAAACCGAAGCTGCCGGTGGTAGCGGCGCGGCCCGGTGCGGAGTTGCCGGGGCGTGAGCGTGAACGCGTCCGAACCCAGCACGTCGTCGCCGTCAAACTGCCGGACGAGGTTCAGCCCAATGCCCGCCGCCTGGAGCGACAGCAGCAGGTAGCCGAGCGGGTTGGTCAGTTCGGTCAGTTGCAGCAGCGTGGCCGCTCCGCCCGCGAAACCGGTGAGTTGCCGGATTTTTCCGACCAGTTCCTGCGCCCGCCGGTAGTCTTCCACTTCCACCAGCGCCACCGTGGCCACCAGCCGCCCGCCTTTGGGCAGGGGCAGGTCAATCGGGACGAAGCGCTCCGGGCCAACCTGCTGGCCTTTCCGGACCGACTCGACGCCCCAGGCCCCGTTGCGGGTAGCGAGCAGGCGGTCACGGGCGTCGTAAGCGCTCAGGGCGTAGGCCAGCATCACCTCGTCGCGGCGGGTAAGGGTTTCTTCCAGGTTGTTGGCTTTCAGGTGCGTCGGGCGAAGCGTGGCCCTGAGCAGGGTGGGTTGGCAGGCTGCCAGCAGGGCCAGCAGCGCCAGAAAAAACGCGGGTTTCATGCAAAAAAACGCGGGGAATTGCTTTAGCCGGGTTGTTCCGTCAGCAGGCTTTCATTCCGGAGGGGTTGCTTCCGCAGGAGGCGAAACTCGTCGGTGGTGAAAACTTCGGCCATGGTGGTCAAATCGCCGGGCCGGTGCAGGTCGCTGCCGAGGAAGTCCGCCCACCCCCGTTCCAGCAGCCGCCCGGCCTGGCGGCGCACTCGCCGCCCGTAGCGGCCCGTGAGCGACATCCAGTTGAGTTGAAACAGGCACCCCATTTCGCGCAGCCGGGCCAGGCCCGCCTCGTCGTCGTGGTAGTAGCTGTACCGTTCGGGGTGGGCCAGCAGGGGCGTGTAGCCGTGGGTCTGGATGCGAAACAGCGTGCTCTCCAGCGCGAAGGGAGCCGAGGCCCAGCCGGTTTCGACGAGCAGGTACTTCGGAGCGCCAAACGTCAGCACCTCGCCGGAATCCAGCAGTTCCGGAAAAAAATCGTCGAGCATGTACTCGGCGGCCACTTCGATGATCAGGGGCAGGTTGTGTTCCCGTGCAAGCGCCTGGAGGGTGCGCTGGCCACGTAGCAAATCGGCGGTTTTGTTGGGGTACCAATCCCGGCTGACGTGCGGCGTGGTGATGACTTTCCGCACGTTCCAGTCGGCCAGTTGCCGGAGGCACGTCAGCGCCTGTTCCCAGTCGGCCACGCCGTCATCCACGCCCGGCAGCAGGTGCGAGTGGATATCGACCCGCCAGAAGCAGTCGGTTGCCTCCGCGTCGGGTTCGGCCGAACCCGGAGAAAACAGGCGTTGCCGCCACCGCTGCCAAATCGTGTCGCTGCCCATGGTGCGACAAAGGTACGAAGGGATGCAGCAATCTTTCGTGCGGGGGTGAAGTGGGGCACGCTAAAACGCAACACGCCCGCTCCGGTAATGCGAAAAAGCAACCGCGTTTTACATCGAATGCGTTTCGATGAACACGCCGAAAGTAGGCTGTGCCGCCGAAAATCACCTCCCGTCGAATCAATGAATCAATCCTCGGTTTATGCCCATTGCTCAACCAACGGCCCGCCGTTGTGCACGCTGACCATTCGTCCGTCGCAATTCAATTCAACCCCATTCACCAATCAACAAGCCCGTTAAAAAAATCCGGGTCTGGTTCACCGTCGTTCGATGAACCAGACCCGGACAACACGATTGGGTCGAGAAACTTAATCGTCTTTTTCGTCGCGCTTGCTGCGGGGTTTTTGCGCTTCGGGAAGCAGTTCAAAACCCGTGACGCCGTCGTGCTCAAAGGGTTTGAGGGTGAACGGATACTGCTGGCCCGCAAAATCGTAGCCCAGTTTCTGAAAAATTCCCTTCAAATTAATCCCGTAAGCCGGACCCATTTTAGCGACTTTGAACGCCTGGGGATTTCCTTTTTCGGTCGGAACCAGGAAAAAACCGCCGTCTTTTTTGCGGCCCTGTCCGAACAAAAATCCGGTTTCGTCGGCGTTTACGCCCAACACCTGCATGGCCTTAGCGGGCAATTTCAGGTGGCCGGTTGCGCTGATGGAACCTTTCAAGGTTGCAACAGGCTCCGCTGCTTTCTTCGTCGATTTCTTTTCTTTCAGTTCTTCCGGAGAGAAGAAATTGATTTTTTTCGGACGCATCGTGGTTGTGTGTTATTTATGACGTCGGCAAAACTATTGGTTTCTTTTTGATTTCAAAAAAATAGCGTCAGAAATCTGAATTTTCGGCAAATTCTGGTCAGTACGATCGGTGAATTTTGCGTTGGTTGATTGCAATCGTTTCGTGTTTTTCTTTCGCTTCCGGGTGACTTTTACCGCACCTGATGGGATGTTTTCGACAGAGATTTTCGTGTGAGTTTTCGGTAGAATTTGTGAAGAACTTTGCCATTTTTTGCCAGACGTACGTCCTGTTTTCCGAGCCATATTCGCCCAAACAAGCTGATAATCAAGGTTCGGCTTCGTGCTATCAACGCTGCGAGGTCGGTGGTCGGATTCGGATTGCAACGCAAAAAGCGGCCCCGAAGGAGCCGCTTTTTGCGTTGCAGTTTATGAAACCCGGCCGTTATACTTTGTACACCCAGCCACGGGTATCGGGTTTGCGGCCGAGTTTGATGTCGTCGAGTTCGCGGTACACGCGTTTGGCAAACGACTGCTCGGTGATTTCGGGCAGGTGGTAATCGGTGCCTTCGTAACCAATGGCGTACATGGGCGAAACCACCGCCGCCGTGCCCGCTCCGAAGGCTTCCTGCACCCGGCCCGACCGGATGCCTTCAAGGAGCTCGTCAATCGCCACGGGTCGCTCTTCCACGGTCATGCCCCAGTCGCGGGCCACGGTCAGGATGCTGTCGCGGGTAACGCCGTCGAGGATGGTGTCGCCGGTGGGAGCCGTCACCAGTTTTCCGTCGATGACGAACAGCAGGTTCATCGTCCCCGCCTCCTCCACGTAGCGGTGCTCCTTGTGGTCGGTCCAGATGATTTGGTCGTAGCCCTGCTCCTGGGCGAGTTTAGCGGGCAGCAACGAGCCGCCGTAGTTGCCCGCGTTTTTGGAAAAGCCCACGCCGCCTTTGGCCGCCCGCACGTACTTCGTTTCAATCTTCAACTTCACCGGCTTGGAATAATACGCGCCGACGGGGCTGTTGATGATCAAAAATTTGTACGTTTTCGACGGGGCCACGCCCACGAATTCGTCGGTGGCGAACATGAACGGGCGGATGTACAACGAGCAGCCGGGCTGCGTGGGCACCCAGGCTGCGTCGAGGCGGAGGAGTTCGGTCAGGCCACCCATGAACAGTTCCTCGGGCAGTTCGGCCATGCACATCCGGCGGGCCGATTTGTTGAGGCGTTCCCAGTTTTTCTGCGGACGGAATACCAGCACGTCGCCGTTTTCGCTTTTGTAGGCTTTCATACCTTCAAAAATGGCTTGTCCGTAGTGCAGCGCCATCAGCGCGGGCGTAAATTCCATCGGGCCGTAGGGCACGATTTGGGGCGTCTGCCATTCGCCGTCGGCGTAATCGACCACGAACATGTGGTCGGCGAAGGTGCGGCCGAACTGGAGGTTGTTAAAATCAACGGCCTCAATCCGCGATTGGGCCACGGGGTGGGTTTCGATGGAAAGCGTTTCGGTCAGCATACTTCAGTTTACAGTTTAACAGTTTACAGTTTTCTGTTGGTGGTGGAAACAAGTTGGGTGTTCCAAAGCACGGCAGACTGCAAACAAAAAATTCGTAATTCGTAATTCGTAATTCCTAACTCATCCCACCCTGGGTTCCCACTTCACTTCTTCCGCGCCGAGTTCGTGGGCCATTTGGCGGGAGAGGACGAAGAGGTAATCCGACAGGCGGTTGAGGTAGCGAACCACGAGCGGTTCGACCTCTGCCTCGGCGGCCAGTTCGACCACCCGGCGCTCGGCCCGGCGGCACACCGTGCGGGCCAGGTGCGCGAACGACACGGCCTCGTGGCCCCCCGGCAGCACGAAGTGCCGGAGTTCGGGCAGGCGGGCGGTCATGGCGTCCATTTCGCGTTCGAGCAGTTCCACGTCCGAATCGAACAGGTCGGGAATGGGCTTGCGCACCTGCTTTTCCGGGTCGGTGGCGAGCAGCGCGCCCATCGTGAACAGCCGGTCCTGGATTTCCTTCAGCAAGGCCCGGCGGGGTTCGTTCACGGGCTGATCGCGCACGAGGCCGATGCAGGCATTGAGTTCGTCCACGGTGCCGTAGGCATCGATGCGCAGGTCGCTTTTGGCCACGCGCCGTCCGCTGATGAGGGCGGTCGTGCCCGTGTCGCCGGTTTTGGTGTAAATTTTCATACGGTCGCGGGCAAAACTACGGTTTTTCAACCTGTTGTTGAATTCTTGTTTTACTAATTGTTGAAAATTCCGGTCTATTGCCTTCGGGGCTACAACGAAAACGGCGGTGGGCGAGGCGAACTCGCCGCCGGGCCGTACCTTTGCGGGCTGATTGGGTTGGGAGTTTCGGGTTTAGCGTTGGTTCGCGCTAACCTCTGAACGCTAACCTCCAAACCCGCCCCTGATTTCTCCATGACCATTGAATCGCTTGCGGCGCGGGTGCTGCGCGTGTTGTCGATTGCGCTGTTCGTCGTTGCCCTGTTTATGTGTTACACCAACCTGCCCGACACCGTGGCGGTGCATTTCGCGCCCGACGGTTCGCCCGACGGGTACCTCGGGCGGGAAAGCGTTTTTTATGCCACGGGGGGCCTGATGCTGGGCTTCAACGTGTTGCTGCTGGTGCTGGCCCGCAGCATTGCCAACCTGCCCGACCGGGCCGTGGGCGTGCTGGGTACCGCCCCGTGGCAACCTTACCCCGACGCCCTCCGGGGCGCGCTGCGCAACTGGCTTTTTCTGGGCATGGCGGCCCTCAACGTGTTCCTGACCCTGTGCCTGAACGCCCTTTCCGAACTGAACGATTCCACCGGTACCGAGACCGTCTTCAACTACCGCTGGCTGCTCCCGCTCGGCGCTGCCCTGCTGCTGGGCTGGCTGCTGTACCTGCCCGTGCGCCTGGGGCTGACCAAACCAAGCGGGCGGGAAAAACAACTCACTGAGTGAACGGAGTGACTGAGTGAGATAAATGCACTGTCTTTTCCTCCCTCAGTCACTCCGTCACTCCGTCACTCCGTTTCCATGATTCGCCTCGCCGACTACCAGTACAACCTGCCCGACGAACGCATCGCCCGTTTTCCGCTGGCCGAGCGCGACCAGTCGAAGTTGCTCGTGTACCGGCAGGGGGCGATAGCGCACCGCCGTTTTGACCAGATTGGCGATTTTTTGCCCGAAAATAGCCTGCTCGTGTTCAACGACACGAAGGTGATTCCGGCGCGGCTCCTGTTCCGGCGGGAGGCCAGCGCCGACGGACCGGGCGCGCTGATTGAGTTGTTTTTGCTCGAACCCGTCGCGCCCTCCGTCCTGCTGCTCGAAGCGATGGAGGCCACCGGCAGCACCACCTGGGCGTGCCTGATCGGCAACCGGAAGCGGTGGAAGGAGCGGGTGGGCTGTTGGCAATTGGCAATCGGCAACGAATCCGTGAACGTCCGGGCGGAACTGGTCGATTCGGAAAAAGCGCTCGTCCGCTTTTCGTGGGAGCCGGGGGCTGTTTCCTTCGCCGAAATCCTGCATGCCGCCGGGCAGATTCCCCTCCCGCCCTACCTCAGACGCGACGCCACCGACGCCGACCGCCTGACCTACCAGACCGTGTACGCCCAGGCCGAAGGAGCCGTAGCCGCCCCCACCGCGGGCCTGCACTTCACCGACCGCGTGCTGACCGACCTGCGCGAACGGGGTTTCGGCGAAGAATTCCTGACGCTGCACGTCGGGGCCGGGACGTTCCAGCCCGTGAAAGTCGAAAATGCCCTCGACCACCGGATGCACGGCGAGCAGGTGATTCTCACCCGGCAAAACGTGGAGCACCTCCTGGCCAACCTGGGCCGCATCATCCCGGTCGGCACGACGTCCATGCGTTCGCTCGAAACGCTCTACTGGCTGGGGGTGCAATGGGCGCGGGGCGCGGGGCGGGGCGCCGGGAGCAGCGCGCCTTCGCCGCCCGCCTTTTTCCACGTCGGGCAGTTCGAGCCGTACCAGACCGACGCCCCGCCATCGCCCGCCGAAGCCCTGGAGGCCGTGCTGGCGGTCATGCACGCCGAAAACCGGGCGCAGTTGGTCGGTACGACCGAAATCATGATCATGCCCGGTTATCGGTTCCGGCTTTGCAACGGGCTGATTACCAATTTTCATCAACCCGGCTCGACGTTGATTTTGCTCGTGGCGGCCCTGATCGGGCCGGACTGGCGGCGGGTGTACGACGAGGCCCTCGCCCACGACTACCGCTTTCTGAGTTACGGCGATTCGTCGCTGCTTTTGCCTTTTCCGTTCCATGAACCTGTCTAACCCCGCCTTCCGCCGCGCGCTGCCCTGGGCGGCGTTTGCCGTCATTTTGTTGCCTTTCCTGCTGCTGTCGGCCTTCGCCTACCCCACCACCGACGACTACTGCTTCGCGTGGTCGTTCAAAAACCGGGGGTTCTGGCACCACCAGTCGTTCCACTACCTCTACTGGTCGGGGCGGTACGTGGGCAACATGATCATGGTGGCCAACCCGCTGGCCTTCGACTGGTGGGGCGGGCACAAGTTGACCCCTCCCCTGCTGTTTCTGGGCTACGCGGCAGCGGCGAAGTTTTTTTTCCGGGAAGTGACGCTCCGGCAGCTTTCGCATTCAGGCAGTTGGGCACTTTCGGCGCTGTTCATGTTCACGCTGCTCGTGCAGCACCCGTACATTCCGGGGTATTTTTTCTGGTACACCGACACCCCCTACACCCTGGCCGACATGGGTTCGCTCCTGCTCCTGGTGGCCTTCGTGCGGTACGAAAGGGGCACGGGCAGGAGCCGTTGGGTCAATTTCGCCGCCGTGTGCGGGCTGACGCTGTTCATCATGGGCTGCAACGAACTGCCGCTGCTGTTCGTGCTGTTGCTGCTGCTGGCGCTCAATTTTTTCACCCTGCTGCACACCCGGCGCATCCGGTGGGATTACGCCGCGATGCTGGCCGTCGGCGCGGTGGGCGCGGCGGTGGCGCTGGGTGCTCCCGGCAACGCCGTGCGGTCGAATTCGGGCCTGTACGACGCCTTCCGGCGGGGCGACCTCGTGTTTACCTTCACCCAGGCCCCGCCCTCGGCGGTTGGTTTTGTGTTGAAACACCTGCCGCTGGTGCTGGTGGCTTCGCTCGCGCTGGTGCCGGTGGCCGTGCAGTTGAGCCGCCGGGCGGCGGACGTGCCCGCGCTGAACCGGGTTTTCGGCACTCCGCCCGCGTACGCCGTGGTGACGTACTTCGGCGCGCTGCTCGCCGCGTTTTTCCCGACCTACTACGCCATCGGGCAAACGCCCCCGCCCATGCCCCAGTGCGTGATTTACTTTTGGCTGGTGCTGGGGTGGTTCTGGCTGGTGTTCGTGGGGGTGTTTGCCTGGCAACGCCGCGCCCAACGCCAGCCGACGCGGTTTCAACCCCTGCCGGAACGGTTGCCCAATTACCTGGTGGCGTTTCTGGGGGCGTACCTGCTGCTGAGTTTCGGCAGTTCGTTCAATTTTCGCAGCGCCTACTCCGACCTGCTCACGGGCCGCGCCTACCGGTTCGAGCAACAAATGAAGGCCCGCATCGCGCTCGTGCGGAGCCTGCCCGGCGACACGATTACGATTCCGCCCCTGCGCGACGTGCCCGTGACCATCGTGCCGCCCATCCCCGCCCGCGACTGGGTGTTTAGCCACCCCGACGATTACAACACCTGCGCGGGGGATTATTTTGGGAAAAAAGTCATCAACATTGGGAAGTAAGGCAATTGGTTGAATGGTAATTGGGTAATTTGTTTAAACGTGGTTACCAATTTTCCATTCCCACCAATTACCCAATTACCGATTTCAACCAATTACCCTTTCATGACCCCCGATTTCCTCGACGAACTCCGCTGGCGCGGGATGCTCCACGACGCCATGCCCGGCACCGAAGAACAACTCCAAAAAGAGCGCACAGCGGCTTACATCGGCTTCGACCCCACGGCGGCTTCGCTCCACATCGGCAACCTGGCCACGATTATGCTGCTGGTGCATTTTCAGCGGGCGGGCCACAAGCCCATCGCGCTGGTGGGCGGGGCCACGGGGATGATCGGCGACCCGTCGTTCAAGGCCGCCGAACGGCAGTTTCTTTCGGAAGAAACCCTCCGCCACAACCAGGAGGGCATTCGCCGGCAACTGGAAAAATTCCTCGATTTTGAAAGCGGGGAAAACGCGGCGGAAATCGTCAACAACTACGACTGGTTCAAAGACATTTCCTTTCTGGGTTTTCTCCGCGAAGCCGGAAAATACCTGACCGTCAATTACATGATGGCGAAAGATTCAGTGAAAAACCGGCTTGAAACGGGCATTTCGTTCACCGAATTTTCGTACCAACTGCTCCAGGGCTACGATTTTTACTGGCTCTACAAAAACAAAGGCGTGAAGCTCCAGATGGGCGGCTCCGACCAGTGGGGCAACATCACGACGGGCACCGAACTCATCCGGCGCAAGGAACTCGCCGCCGATGGCCCGCCGGGCGACGAAGAACCCCACCGCGCCTTTGCCCTCACCACGCCCCTGGTGACGAAGGCCGACGGCACCAAATTCGGCAAGAGCGAAAGCGGCAACGTGTGGCTCGACCCCACGATGACCAGCCCGTACCAGTTCTACCAGTTCTGGCTCAATGCCGCCGACGCCGACTGCCCCCGGCTGCTGCGCGTATTCACGTTGCTTTCAAAAGAAGAAATCGAGGGCCTGGAGGCCGAACACGCCGCCGCCCCGCACCAGCGGACGATGCAACGGGCGCTGGCCAAAGACGTGACCACCCGCGTGCATTCCGCCGCCGACTACGAAACCGCCGTGCAGGCCAGCGAGGTGCTCTACGGCAAGGGCACGCTCGACGCCCTCCAACGCCTCGACGCCGGGACCTTCGCCAGTCTCTTCGAGGGGGTACCGCAGACCAGCCTCGCCCGCGCCGAGTACGCCGCCTGCGCCAACGTGACCGATTTTCTGGCCGCGTCGGGGGCGTATGCCTCGAAGGGCGAAGCCCGCCGGGCCATCCAGGGCGGGGGCGTGTCGGTCAACAAAACCAAAATCACCGACCCGGCGCAGGCGGTTGATTTTCAGTTGCTCCACCATGAATTCGTGCTGGTGGGCAAAGGCAAAAAAAACCACCTGGTGCGGGTTCACGCCTAATCAATTCACTTTCTCTGAATCCCATGAAATACGTCGCGCTGGTGCTTTCGCTTTTGTTTGTGCTGTTTGCCGGCTGGCAGTACAACGACCCCGACCCCCTGCTCTGGGGGGCCATCTACCTGATTGCCGCCTACGTGTCGTTCCGGGCGTTTCGGGGGCATTACAACCGGGAACTGCTGGTCGTGCTGCTGGTGTGGTCGGCGGCGTGGGCGCTGAGTTCGTGGAGCCAGATGACGAGCTACGAAGGCTTTTTCACCCAGGGACAGGGCCTGACCATGAAAACCCCCAACCAGGAACTGGCCCGCGAAGCCTCCGGTCTGGGCATCGTGGCCCTGGCCTACGCGCTGTATTTGGTGGTGGGAGGAAGGGGGTTGAGGAGTTTGAAAGTTTGAAAATTCGCGCAACCTTCAAACTTCCAAACCCTCAAACTTTCAAACCTTTTCCGCTACTTCCTCACCTCCGCGTCCGCGAAATCGAGGTACTGCGCCCAGTCGTAGGCGGTGATGTCGTGCTTGCCGGTGCGGATGTGGTAGCGCACGGTGTGGCCCACGGGGCGGTTGACCGGGGGCATGTCGGTCGTTTCCAGTCCTTTTTTCCCAAACAGCCGGTACACCGGTCCCGCCGCCACGGCGCTCAGAAACTCGCCGCGGGGGTCGGCCCACGGGTCGCCTTCGGCGCTGGCCACGTAGAGCGGGCGCGGGGCGATGAGCGCGAGCAATTCGTGCTGGTCGGTGGGCAGGGCGGCTTCGTTGTTGTTGTAGGTTTTGAAGTTGCCCACGAACCAGTGCGGAAACGACGTGTTGATGCGCCAGACCGTCTCGCCATAGTTGCGCCGGGCCAGGGCCGCGCCGCCTTCGCCCGATTCGTTGGCAATCACCGCCGCGAAGCGCTCGTCGTTGGCCCCGGCCCAGAGGGCGGCCTTGCCCAGGCGGGAGTGGCCGTGCAGAACGACGCGCCGGGCGTCCACGGCGGGGTCAGTTTCGAGGTAATCCATCATCCGGCTCAGGCCCCAGGCCCAAGCCCCGATGGCCCCCCAGTCGGTTTCGTTCAGGCCGGTTACGGCCTTGAGCGTCGTGCGGATGCCCTCGCGGTAGCCTTCGGGGTGGTCGGGTTCGAGGTCGCCGTAGTAGGCCGTGGCCACGCCGTAGCCCCGGGCCAGTAGGGTTTCGACCTGCCAGCGCGACGCCTGCTTGCCCCGGCCCGCCTCGGTGGCGCGGTGGTTGGCGGCCCCCTCGTAGTCGCCCACCCAGCGGGTCGTCAGGGCGATACCGGGGTCGGGGTGGGTGGTGTGGTTGCCCCAGAAATTCAGCCCGGCGAACACGGGTACTCTGCCGCCCGTTTTGGGCAGGTACAGCAGCATGTCCATGCGGGGTGCATCGGCCCCCGCCCCGAACCAGATGGCCACCTGCTTGCGGATGGCTTTGCCCCCGAGGGCTTCCGAATCGACCGATTGCACCTCAAACCGCATCCCGGCGGGACGGCCGGGCAGTTTGCCGTACACGTGTTCGGCAAAAAGCGCCAGCAGTTCGGGCCGCCGCCGTGCGGTCCACTGCTGGGCGGTGGCGATGCGCGACCCGTCGGCTCCCGTCAGGGCATCGGGCAAGGTGTACGGGACGATTTTGCTTTCGTCATAATTGGGCGTGAACGTGCTTTGGGCCATGACAGGGCAGGACGGATTCAGCCACGCCGTGGTGGCCAGGCCAAACGTGAGGGTGAACCATGCGGAACGCTTCATGCGCCGGGGGTGGATGTGATGGGCAACATTTTTCTCCAAAACTAAAGCGGCATTCGGAGCCGATTAACCCAGCGTCCGGGCAGATTCCCCAAACACTCAATCGGTAAAATCGCCGTTTTGCACCGGTCAATCGTTCGTGGAATAGCGCGAATGTTTGTGAAAAATCTGTCTTTTTCCGGGAAAATGGGGCATCTTTGGCGATTCGTCTTGAATTTTTGCGCTGAACCCGCCTAAGTTTAGCGTTTTCAATCCGCCCCATGTCGCTGTTGAATGCTGAATCGCTGGTTGCCCTTGCTGGTGCTGGCGGCCCTTGGGCCCCGGCTTGTCGCGGACTACTCCGAAGCGCCTCCGGCCGCGTTTAGGCGGGTCGTGCCGGGGCCGCCGACGGGAGGACGCCCCCCCGTGGACACCACCAAACGCGGCAACAACCACGCCGTGATGCTGGCCCGCAAGGGCAATTACAAAGCCGCGCTGCCCATGCTCCGGCGGCTGGGCACGGCCAACGACACGGTTCGGTACAACCTGGCGCTGGTCGAACTGGGGCTGCATCACTTCGAAACGGCGGCCCAGCTACTGCGCACCACCCCGCAGTTTTCGGCGGCGGGCTTCAACCTCGGCGTGGCCCAATGCCAGGCGGGGGCGTATGAAAACGGCCTGATGGATTTATCGGTGAATCCCGGCCCCCGCGAGGCCGCCGACAAACTGGCCTACAACAAGGGCGTGGCCCACCTGCGCCTCAACGCCCTCGACGGGCGCAACAACGTGGGCACCGCCGACCAGCACTTCCGCGAAGCCATCCGCCTGAACGGGTCCGAACTGCGCTACCGCATGGCCCGCGGCGACGCGCTGATGGCCCAGAAGCAGTACCACGAAGCGCAGAAATTTTTCAAACAGGCCCTCGACGAAACCAGCCACCCCGCCCTCTACGCCCGCCTCGGCCAGGCCGCGCTGGCCACCGGTCAGTACGAGGAGGCCCTGGAGTATTTCGACGACTACCTGGCTTCGTCGGACCGCAGCCAGCATCTGGAGGCCCTGCTGGGCACGGGCCACGCCGCCTACCGGCTGGAGCAATACCCCAGAGCTTTGCTTTTTTACCGAAAAGCCATTCAGGTGAATGCCGGGAGCGTGAACGCGCACGTAGGCCTGGCCAACACGCTGTGCAGCCAGCACAACTACCGCGACGCCGCCCGCGCCTACGACCTGGCCCTGCGCCTGGACTCCACCAGTCAGCAGGCCCACCTGGGCCGGGCCATCGTGTGCTTCCGGTTGGGCGAATTCAAACGCTCGGTGCGGCATTTCCAGCAGGCAGGCGACGTGCTCGACCCCAAAAACCGCGACCACTTCGACTTTTTCGTCAGCCGGGGCTTCGCCATCCTGCGGGCGGGCGGACGCGGGCAGGAGGCCGAGCCGTATTTTCTGACGGCCCTTAAACTCGACAACAAAAGTCCGGTGGCCTTCGCGGGCCTGAGCGAGAGCCACATCAAAGCCCAGCATTTCCGCTCGGCCCTCGACTACGCCGAGCAGGCCCTGCGGCGCGACGAATCCAACGACCGCCTGCTCACCAACCGGGCCAACCTGCTGCTCAAGTTCGATTACTTCGACAAAGCCCACCAGACGTTCGCCCAGGCCGTCAGCAGCAACCCGCGCAACGTCAACGCCCTCAACGGCCTCGGCGTGACCCTGCTCGAAATGGACCGGATGGACGAGGCCCTGCACCTCTACGACAGCCTCATCGCCCGCACGCCGAGGGCGTTTTTGCTCAACAACCGGGGCATCGTGAAGTCGTACCTGGGGCTGCGAAGCGAAAAGGCCAAAGACCCGGTGCGGGCGCGCAATTTCTACCACCGCTCGCTGAAAGATTTCCAACAGGCCCAGGACCTGGACTCGGCCCGGCGGTTTTACGCCAACAACGCGGGCAACGTGTACAAAAACATCAGCGAATTCGACAACGCCGTGCGGAGTTACGAGGCCTACCTCAGCAAGACGGCCATCAACAACATGGGCGTGCTGTTTGCGAATGCCTCGAAGGAGCGGGCCTCGCAGCACTACCTCAACGTGGCGGTGAAGATTGATTCGTCAAATTTCATTTTCCTCTACAACCGCTCGAAGCTCTACCGCGACTACTTCCACGATTCGCTCCGGTCGCGGCAGGACATCCAGGAGGCCGGGCGGCTCATCGGGATGCTCCCGCAGAATTCCATCGCTTCGCGGTACAGCAAAGACGGCTACATCACGATTTACCTCTTCGATTACGAGTACGACAAGTACGAGTTTCCGGGGCACCACCGCTTCCCGGTGCAACCCGAAGTGGCCGAGCACAACGAATTTCTACCGCATCTCCAGTTCGTGGAAATGCCCGTCGCGGCTGCGGCCGTGGCCAAACCACCGACCGCCGAACGGGTGAAGTCGAAGAACTTCCGGACGAACACCCGGAGGACGAAGCGGTGGGGGAGTACGAAGTGCCCGGTCTGGCCATGAGCCATCGGCTCAACCCGAGTTTGGATTAAGCTCCCACATTTTGAACAAAGCGCGGTAGCCTGCTTCCTGGGAATGCGAAAAATCGACGCGTTGAAAATTGTCAAGCACCCAGGAAAGTCGCCTCACGTCACAAGGCTGATAAAGCAGCGGTAGGATTCGGTCTTCAAGCCGCTTTTGCCTCAAGACGTACATCAGTTCGTGTCAAACCCACGGCGACTCTACGGAATTGGGAGTAAGTACCACGATAAACCAATCGCAACGATCGAGGGCTTCGCCGATGTCATCGTGCCAACGACGGGCACCTAAAATGTGAAGCGGGCTGTACCAAACCGGCACGCCATGCCGTCGGAGTGTTTCAACGAAGGTGCCGACGAAAGCGGAATCCGCTGACGCGTGTGATACAAACACTTCAGTAGGCAACGGCATGTGGAGAGGGAAACGACGACGGGTTCGTTCTTTTCAAGCGGTTGGCAATTTCCCGAAACGCGTTTTTTCGCTCCTCCGCACCCGGCAATTCGACGGGGTTTAACGATTTCAGCACCCAGGGAATTTCATCCGATGGTGCATCGTCGTCGAACACGAGAACCGGTACGAGCCGGTCCTCGTACTGCATTTGCCCAATGGCGAAGAATGCGTTTGAACGAACCGAATCAGAGCCAATGGAATTGGGAGTAAAAAGCACAACCATGGCGTCCGATTCTTCCAGGCCCTGACCGATTCTGGTGGCCCAGTTCTCGCCCGGCAAGACTTCTCTTCGTTCATCCCAAACTTCCAATCCTTCTTCTTCCAGTACCTCCGCCAGTTGACCGGCCAAATCGGCGTCCAAACTGGCATAACTGATGAATACCTTCATGGCTCGGTTGAAATTGATTTCTGCCTAAACCTACGTCTTTTGCGGAGAAGTTGCAAAGCAGTATTTCGAGCCTTCCGGTTCCGGAGGCTCGACCAATTTTCTGTACTATTTTTTGCGAAGACTGTTTTTTACTTTTGTACGAAACTTATCGGAACGGTCGCCCGTTGCCCACCCGGTACTCCCGGCGTTTCGATTCCGACGATGCCTTTCAGAACCCACCAAGCCCTGCAATCCCCCGATGTGCCACAACACGTCCGTTCACAAGCCCCTGATTCTGATTGTTGAAGACGACGAAGACGACCGTCACCTGATTCAGGAAGCGTTTCAGGAAAGCGGCCACCGGTACGATTTGTGCTTCGCCCACGACGGGGCCGACGCCCTCGAACAATTGCAGGGCATGACCACCCTGCCCACGCTGGTGCTCCTCGACGCCAACATGCCGCGCATGAACGGCTTTGAATTTTTGCAGCGGGTGCGGGCTTCCGACGCCCTGCGCTGCCTGCCGGTGGTGATGTTCAGCACGTCGGGGGCGGCCAAGACCGTGAAAGAGGCTTACGAGTGGGGGGCCAACAGCTACATCCAGAAACCCAGGGATTTCCTTCAACTCGGCGAAATCATCGACGGCCTGCGCCGCTACTGGATCGACCTCGCCCGCGTGCCCGACCACGACCGGATGCTGGGGATGGCGTGAAGCGAGGCGGCGGTTTGTATCGCTTCGCCACCGTTTTGGGCGGGAACGTTTGAACATACAAGCCGAAACGTTAGCTTTAGCCCGCTTAAGCTAACCCACCCCTCATGTTTCGTTTCCTTTTCTTGCTGGCCGCACTGGCTGCGGCTTTTCCATGCTTCAGTCAGGATTTTTTACCCGGTTACGTCGTAACTCATTCGGGGGACACGCTGCGGGGGAATGTGCTGAATGGAAGTTTTCGTACCAAATCGCATCGGGTCGTCTTCCGGGCCGGAGGCAGTACGAACCCCACGACGTACTCACCCAAAGACCTACGGGCGTATCTGGTCGGAACTGAGGGTTACGTCAGGGCCGATGTGGATGGTACACCGGTCTTCCTGCGTGAATTAGTCTATGGCCGCTTCACGCTCGCCTCGCTTAAACAAGGTGGATTAAGTCGGTTTTTCCTGGTGAATGCTTCGCAAGCAACCGAATTGACGGCCACCAGCTACTACCAAGAAGTGAGGAAAGCGACGTACGGCTGTCCGCCCCTGCCACTTGCCGAGCAGTCTGCCTTCGAAAGAACGTATCCGTTTCAGGAAATCGCGCTGGTCAAGCTGTTCACTGACCTCAACGCCTGTCCCGCGAATGCGCCAATCGCCAGCGGCAGGCGCTTCCGAACCAACCGGCTTTCGTCAAAGACCGGAGTTTACATCGGTTCCAACTGGGCTCGGCTCATTGTGCCCACGCCACATCCTTCGGGGCAAATCCGCAACCTGGGCGGTTTTCACCTGGGCGCTCAGCGGCAGTGGGGGTTGTTCGAAACCGTTTCGCTGCAAACAGAACTTTATTTTTCGAATTCAAAAGCCATTGAGGACATTGACGATGCCAACAGTCAGCAAAAGTGGACAAACGTGCATCGAATCAGCACCCTCTCAGTTCCCCTGCTGCTGAACGTTACCTTTCGCCCCGGTGCTCGGCTGCGGCCCTACGGGCAGGTGGGCTACCAATTTTCGATGAACCTCGGCGGAATTTCAGAGTACCGCCAGTACGACGGGTTAAATGGCATTCAAGTCGAGCAGAAACGCGTAGAAGGTGGCCTCAATGGCTTCATCCTGGGTACGGGACTGGAGTATGCTATTGGGCGTTACGTGCCTTTTCTGGCGGCTCGTTATTCGACGGAGTACGTACGCTTCAACGACGCCATCAAAGCTGCTACGCCCAAACGGAGCACAAGCTATCAAGGCTGGCATTTCATGGTTGGGATGAAGTGGTGAGTTCCGTTGCTTCGTCCTACACAACCCGGTAATTCCGGTACTCCCCCACCCGCCAGCCGGTCAGTTTTTCGATACATGCCAGGAGGCGGTAGCGGGTGGAAAGCTTTTTCTCCCGCACGTCGAAGTTAAAATCCCAATCCGCCCGGGCCAGGCGGTCGCGCATCACGGCGGGGTGGGTGCCGGTGAACAGGGCCAGCGAGTCAATGTTGGCGTAGTCGAAGGCTTCGGTTTCTTTTTTCACCCGCTCCCGCTGCCCGTCGTCGTTCCAGAACCGCCAGACGTGGTCGAGTTTTTCCCGCTGTTTTTCCGGGGGTTTCACCCAGCCGTAGTGGTAAATCGTGGCGTCCACGGGTTTGACGCGCAGTTTGCGGTTCTGGCGGGTGCGGAAGCCCTGGGCGTCGCGGTAGGCTGTCACGTTGCCCGTGTTGCGAATCACCCGGATTTCGTGGCGGTACCAGCGCGGGGAGTCGCCCACGTAGCGGTAGGAGCCGTAAAAGTGCAGGTACTTGAACAGCAGCCCCTCCACTTCGGGCTGGTCGAGGTAGGTTTCCATCGCCCGGCGGATGGCGGGCAGGTCGGCCTCGTGAACGACCTCGTCGCCCTGGATGTAAAACGCCCAGTCGGCGTCGGGCGACACGGCGGCCAGGGCCTTGTCGGTTTCCACGGCCAGCACCCGTCCGCCTTCCCGCAGCGAATCGTCCCAAACGGTGGGCACGATGCGGATTTTGTCCGACCCGATGGCTTCAATCAAGCCCCGCGTGTCGTCGTCGGAGTTGCCCAGCGCCAGCACGAATTCATCACAGATCGGCAGGATGGAACGGATGGCCTCGACAATCGGGTAATCGTACCGGACGGCGTTGCGGATGAAACTAAAGCCGGAAACTTTCATGACAAGTAACAGTAGAACAAGACCTTATAGATTCAACTAAAACCTATAAGGTCTGGGCCGACGCGCCCGAGAAGAGCAGCCGCAGCCCCGGTGCCTGCTTCACGCTCTCGTCGCTGAGCACGAGGGAATTGCCGCCCGACAGTCGCCATTCGGTGCGTTTGCCCAGGGTTTGTCCGGGGCCGTATTTCGTCGAAAAATACGCCCGCAATTCCGTCAGCAGCGCGTTTACCTCGGCGGGTTCGTTCAGAAACACGTCCACCTGAATCTGCCGCACCCGGCCCTGGGCGTCGGTGCGGTAGAGCACGTCGGCGAATTCACTTTCGATGCCCTCGGTCAGGGGTTCGGTGTAGCCTTTGTAGGTGGTGCTGTCTTCGGCCAGGGGCACGGTTTCCAGGCTGGTCACCCGGTCCACCGCGTCGCCGAGCCGGATGCCCCGGAGAAGGCCGCCTTTTTCCGGTTTCAAAATCGTCAGCAGGGTGGCCGATGCCCCGGCGGGGGCCGATCCCAGGGCGGTCGAATCCGTCGGAGCGGCATCCACGGCGGGCTGGCGGGTTTCGGACTGGCTGCCGCAGGCAGTGAGCAGCCAGAGAGCGGCCGGAAAGACCGCGGCTGAACGAAACAAAGACACGGAAGGCGGGCGTTGGTTCGGCGCAAAAGTAGTTCACCGCTCCGAGGTTTCCGTCGCCCGGAGAAAATCCCGCAGGGCCAGCAGGCAGGCCTCCGGGGCCTCGGTCATGCCCGAGTGTCCGATGCCTTCGAGCACCGCCTCGTGGGGACGGGCGGGCAGCGCAACCTGCTCCAGGGCGTCCTGCGGCGACACGCTCCGGTCGGCGAGGCCAATGACGAACAGCACCGGAAACGGCGCATGGCGCAGCACCTGGCGGCGGTCGGGGCGTTCGCGCATGGCCCGCATGGCGGCTTTCAGGGCCTCGGCGGGCAGGTGTTTGACGGCCTGCACGTGTGCCTCGAGCCGTTCGGGAAATTCCTGGGCGTAGGGTTCGGCGTACATGTTGGGCACGAACCCCCGCAGGAATTCCTCCACGCCGACCGAGTCGATTTTTTGCACGGCTTCGAGCCGTTTCCGCCGCCGCTCTTCCGAATCGGCGTAGGCCGTGGAGTGGAAAAGCCCCAGGCCCGTCAGCCGGTCGGGGTGTTTTTCGGCAAAAGCCAGCGAGACGTACCCGCCCATCGAATGCCCAACGAGCACCACCGGTGCAGCGTGGCGGGCGTCGAGCCAGTCGCGGAGCCAGTCGGCGTAGGCGTCGAGGCTGGGCAGGGCCAGTGCGGAGTAATCGGGCAGCAGCACGTCGGCATCGGCGGTGAGGGCTTCGGCCAGGGGCTGCCAGACGGCGGCCGTTTCGCCAAACCCGTGGAGCAGAACGAGGGTTTGCATGGCAGTTTTTTTGGCAAAATAAAACCGTCGGCGTTCACTCCGACGGCATCACCAACTTTGAACAAACAGGCACAATCCGGCCATCAGCCCGCCGCGTGGTTCAGCAACCCGATGAGCAGGAAGGCGGCACCGAGCACCCCGGCAATCACTACGTACACATAGCCGACGCTGAGGAGCGACAAAATCAACGCAACGGCCAGGAAAACGATGCCAATCCGGATGTTGCCGTCGATGCGCTGGGCGGCCTGGCCCCGCTCGGCTTTGGCGATTTTTTTGTTCAATTTCTTCGTCACCAGTTTGGTGACGGCCTTCTCGGCGAAATTCAGCTTGCGCGGAGCGGCGCTGAGCGAGCCGTTGGTCTCGGCTTTTTCGACGGCAGCCTTCATCCGCAACGCACGGGCCTCGTGCCTGGTGCCTTTGCTGGCAGCCACGAGCTGGTCGGCGGCGCTGGCCAGCAGCACGGGCGAGGCCCCCCCGGGCGTCGGCAGGGCGACGGTGAATTCGCTTTCGTTGTCGAACGGCTCCATGTTGCGGTGCGTGGCCGTCGGCCCGGCGTTGGGGGGTGCTTCGGCGGTCGGAGTTGCGCCGGTCACGGGCAGCGCCTGCGCGACGGGTTCGGGGTGCGCCGTCAGGAAGCCGCTGGAAATACGTTGCTGACAGGCCACCAGGCCAAAGGCACCGGCCAACGCGCAGAGGTACAGTTTCGTGGTCATGGAACGAGCGGTTTGTTGATGCTTGGAAAGAACCTGCGTGGCCTGCCCTAAAATTCTGTGCCTCTGACCGCCGCAAACCGCATCGGCTGGCCCCGAAAAAGGCCGGGGGCCGAACGGGTTTCAAACACCACGTTCGGCCCCCGGCCTTTTTCGATGAGTTCAACGGTCAACCCGCCTGGTCCACAATCCAGAGGATGAAGAACACCAGTGCGACGACCCCGGCGATGGAACCCAACCACCACACGCCCGGAATGAGGCTCAGCACGATGGCCGCCACGGCGAAAATAATGGCCAGCCGCAGGTTTTTGTCGAGAGCCTGGGTGGATTCGCCCCGCTCGGCTTTGGCGATTTTTTTGTTCAATTTCTTCGTCACCAGTTTGGTGACGGCCTTCTCGGCGAAATTCAGCTTGCGCGGAGCGGCGTTGAGCGAGCCGTTGGCCTCGGCTTTTTCGACGGCAGCCTTCATCCGCAGCGCACGGGCCTCGTACTTGGTGCCTTTGCTGGCAGCCACGAGTTGGTCGGCGGCGCTAGCCAGCAGCACGGGCTGGGCCTCGGGTTGGGCAGGGGCCGTTGCTTCGGGTTGGCTTTCAACGGGTTGGACCACCACGGCAACTTCGTCGGCAGGCTGGGCTACTGCCGATGAGGAGGCTCCCGTGACCGGCACCGCGCGGGCGAACGATTCGGTGTGGGTGCGCTGGAAACCGCCGATTTGTTGACGCTGGCAGGCGCTCAGGCCGCAAACTGCCGCCAGCGCCACGAGGTACAGGTTTTTGAACATGGTAAAAAAAAGGGATAGATGAATAAGGGGTTAACACTTACCGGCCGAAGTATACAAAAAATTTATTCCAAACGAATACGAACCCCACTCAGTAAACGCCCACCTCGGCCAGCACGGGGCTGTCTTTGGCCGATTGGATGTTGACGCGCACCAGGTACGCCCGCTGTTTTGGGAAACTCAGCAACCGCTGCGCCCCAATGGTCGTGCCCCGGACAATTTCGACGAACCGGTCTTTTTCCGAATCAAAAATCTCGACGTTGAAGGCCCGCACCCGCTGGCCAAACTCGATGCTTTCCCGGAGTTCAACGGTGGAAAATTCCTGAAAATCATCGCCCAATTCGATTTCGATGGAGGCCGTCCGTACGCCGGGCAGGCTGCCCCAGTGCGTGTCGGGGTCGTTGTCGAGCAGGTTCTTGACTTGGGTACCGGGCCGGGTGGTCGTGGCTTTGGCGGTTTGGCGGTAGGCCAGGTTTTTGGCGAAGGCCGCGTCGCGGAGTTTTTTAAAGCCAATCAGGCTGGCCGAATCGGCGGGATGAATCAATCCGCGGCGGTCCACCGGAATGTTGAGCAATAAATTCCCACCCCGGCCCACCGAGGCGTGCCAGATGCGCATCAGCGAGTCGGGACTTTTCACCCGGTCGTCTTCGGCGGCGTGGTAGTACCAGCCGGGACGGATGGACACGTCCACCTCGGCGGGCACCCAGTGCGTGCCGTCCTCGCTCCCGGCAGCCATTTTGGGGTAGTTCGGGTCGCCGGGGAAGGTTTTTTCGCGGTCGAGGAGCGCCCAGTTGGTTTCGTAGGCGTAACCCCGTTCGTTGCCCACCCAGCGGACGTCCGGCCCGGCGTCGCTGAAAATCACGGCCTTCGGCTGGTGTTTGCGCACCACCCCGATGAAGGCCGGGAAATCGTACACTTGTTTTTTGCCGTTCGGGCCTTCGCCGTTGGCCCCGTCGAACCACACCTCGAACACCGGGCCGTAGCGGGTGAGTACTTCGGTCAGGGTGTTTTTGAAGACTTCGTTGTACTCCGGCGTACCGTAAGCGGGGTGGTTGCGGTCCCAGGGCGAGAGGTACACGCCGAATTTCAGGCCGTACTCCTTGCAGGCGGCGGAGAGTTCGCGGAGCACGTCGCCCTTGCCCTCCCGCCAGGGCGAATTTTTGACGGAATGTTCGCTGTGCGCCGTGGGCCAGAGGCAGAAGCCGTCGTGGTGCTTGGCGGTGAGGATGATGCCCTTCATGCCCGCGTCGCGGCAGATGCGCGCCCACTGGCGGCAGTCGAGGGCCGTGGGGTTGAACGCTTCGGGTTTTTCCTGGCCTTCGCCCCATTCCTTGTCGGTGAAGGTGTTCATGTTAAAATGCACGAAGGCGTAGTACTGCATCCGGTGCCAGGCCAGTTGCTGGGGCGTGGGCACCGGGCCGACGGGAGAGATGGATTGGGCAAAAATGCGGCTGGCGATGAGCAGGAAGGGGATGATTCGAAAAAACATGGACGACGGAAAATTTTCGGACACAGAGTTACGCAGAGTTTTGCACGGAGTTTCGCGAAGGGGCGAATTTTTCGTCCACCCGACCCGGTGGGTAGTTCCAGGGCTGAATTTTCTTTTCGGGAAAAGTGGGGCAAAACCCGTTGTTTTGCCCAAAATTCAATCTTCATGTTCGACTTATCCGGCAAAATCGCCGTCGTCACGGGCGGCGGTAGCGGCATCGGGCGGGCCATCAGCGTCCTGTTTGCCCGGCAGGGTGCCCACGTTCACCTTCTTGAACTCAACGAAGCCGCCGCCAGCGAAGCCGCCGATGAAATCCGGCAGGCGGGCGGGCAGGTGACCGTCCACGCCTGCGACGTGGCCCGGCAGGACGAAGTGCAGTCGGTTTTTGAAACCATCGGCACCCCGCAGATTCTCGTCAACAACGCGGGCATCGCCCACGTGGGCAACCTCGAGGGCACCACCGAGGCCCATTTCGACCGCATCGTGGCGGTCAACGTGAAGGGGGTTTACAACTGCCTCTACGCCGCCGTGCCGCGCATGAAGGCCGCCGGGGGCGGGGTCGTGCTGAACATGGCTTCGGTGGCCGCGCTGGTGGGCATCCCCGACCGCTTCGTGTACTCGATGAGCAAGGGGGCTACGCTGGCCATGACCTTGTCCGTCGCGAAAGATTACCTGAAGGCGGGCATCCGCTGCAACAGCATCTCCCCCGCCCGCGTCCATACGCCGTTCGTGGACGGGTTCATCGCGAAAAATTATCCGGGAAACGAAGCCGAAATGTTCGCCAAACTCTCGGCCACGCAACCGATTGGCCGCATGGCCAAGCCGGAGGAAATCGCGGCACTGGCATTGTTTTTATGCTCCGACGAAGCGGCCTTCATCACCGGGTGCGACTACCCGATTGATGGGGGATTCGTGAAATTAAACAACTGAACACGACACGCAGAGGCGGGGAAACGCAGCAATTGAAGCCAAACTCTGCGCCTTTGCGTCTCCGCGTGAAAATCTATTTCCCGATGCGCTCGCTCGTTACCTGGCTCCTCGTGCTTTTTGCGGCCACACATTCACTTTTCGCCCAATCCGACGCTTACTTGTTCGCCTACTTCACCGGCAACGGCGAAGACGGCCTGCACCTGGCTTACTCCACCGAAGGCAAAACCTGGACGGCCCTCAACGGGGGCAAATCCGTGCTGAAACCCACCGTGGGCGAAGAGAAATTGATGCGCGACCCCTGCATCCTGCCCGACCCCGACGGGCAGACCTTCCGCCTGGTCTACACGACGGGCTGGAAAGACAAGGGCATCGGCTACGCCACCTCGACCGACCTCGTGAACTGGTCGGAGCAGCGGTTTTTGCCCGTCATGCAGGCCGAGCCGGAAACCCAAAACTGCTGGGCACCCGAAGTGGCCTGGGACCCGGAAACGAAAAAATACTTCCTCATCTGGGCCAGCACGGTGAAGGGCAAATTCCCGCAGACGGAGCAGGAAGGGGGCAACCACCGCATTTACGCCACCCGCACCACCGACTTCCAGACCTTCACCCCCGCCGAAGTGTACTACAACCGGCAGTTCAACGTCATCGACGCCACGATGCAGCGGGACGGCGACCGCTGGGTGATGTTTCTGAAAGACGAAACCGACCACCCGTTTCCCGAACAGAAAAACATCCGCGTGGCCACGTCCGATGGCCCGAACTGGCCCTGGTCGGCTCCGTCGGCCAAAATCACCGGCAACTACTGGGCCGAAGGCCCGACGGCGCTCAAAATCGGCGACCGCTGGATGGTGTATTTTGACAAATACAAGGAAGGCAAAATGGGCTGTGTGACCTCGACGGATTTGAAAACCTGGCAGGACGTGTCGGACACGGTCCGCTTCCCGCCGGACACGCGGCACGGGACGGCCTTTCGGGTGAAGCGGGAGGTGCTGGATAAGCTGATGGCCCTCGGCAAGTGAGCGCCTGCGCCGCGAACGCTGTGCCCCCGTCGGACGGCTGGGGGAGGGTGTGCGGGGCGCGCTTTCTTAACCCACCAAGCGAAAACTTTCCGTTGGAAGGAGCAATAGCTTTTTTGGGAGAGGCTGTAAACCCGCTTTGTACTCCCGCAGATTTCGCGGATTTTCGCAGATGAAATTTACCTCTGCGAAAATCCGCGAAATCTGCGGGAGATTTTTTCTCAACCTAACCATGAAACCTCTCCTCCTGGCCGCTGCCCTGCTGGCCCTGACCGCCCTTCACCCGGCCAAACCCACCAAAGTCGTTTTCTTCGGCGATTCCATCACCCAGGCGGGCGTCAACCCCGGCGGCTACATCACCAAAATCGGGCAACTGCTGGAGAAAGGGGGAAAAAAAGCCGATTTCGACCTCGTCGGCAAGGGCATTAGCGGCAACAAGGTGTACGACCTCTACCTGCGGATGGACGACGACGTCCTGGCCCAAAAACCCGACGTGGTGGTCATCTGGGTGGGTGTCAATGACGTGTGGCACAAGCGCATGTACGGCACCGGCACCGACCCGGACAAATTCGTGAAGTTTTACGAGGCGATTTTGAAGAAGTTGAAAGACAATGGCATTCGGCCCATCGTCTGCACGCCGGCGGCCATTGGCGAGCGCACCGATTTTTCCAACGACCAGGACGGCGACCTCCAGCACTACTCCAACCTCATCCGCCAACTGGCCGCGCAGCAAGGTGTGCCCGTCTGCGATTTGCGGAAGGCGTTTCTCGATTACAACCTCAAAAACAACGCCCAGAACGCCGAGAAGGGCATCCTGACCACCGACCGCGTTCACCTCAACGAAGCGGGCAACCAGTTCGTGGCCGAAACCATGCTGCCGTTTTTGGTGAAAACGCCGTGAGGCCAGCCGGGCCTTTCCCATCTATTTTCAAGCCATCTGCCCGAAAGGTGCGGTTTGTCGCCAACTTTGCGACATCAGAGCATGGTGGTTCACCCTGGCAGTGGTCGCCAGCCATTCGTAATTCCTAATTCGTAATTCCTAATTGAAATGAAGCTCTTCCGCTACCTCGACGACGACGGCGAGACCTTTCCCGGCGTACTCATTGACGGCACGCACTACAGCCTGGCCGAGTTTTTCGACGAATTGGGCCAGGAAACCGGGGCCTTCGACCTCGACGAGTTTTTCTTCGAAGCCGGTGGACTGGAGCAACTCCAGGCCTACCTCGACGAATTCGGCCCCAGCGAACTCGAACCCCTCGAAGGCGACATCGACTTCGATTCCTGCGTCGCCCGGCCTTCCAAAATCATCTGCGTGGGCCTCAACTACGCCGACCACGCCCGCGAGACGGGGGCCGAAATTCCGAAGGAACCCATCCTGTTTTTCAAAGCCACGACCGCCCTCTGCGGCCCCAACGACGACGTGATTATTCCGAAAAACAGCCAAAAAACCGACTGGGAAGTCGAACTGGCGGTGGTCATCGGGCAGGAAGCCAGCTACGTGGACGAAGCCGACGCGATGGACTACGTGGCGGGCTACGCCGTGATGAACGACCTCTCCGAACGGGAGTTTCAGTTGGAGCGCGGTGGCACCTGGGACAAAGGCAAGGGCTGCGACACGTTCGGCCCCCTCGGCCCGTACCTGGTCACGCCCGACGAGGTGGAAGACCCGCACAACCTGCCGATGTACCTGAAGGTGAACGGACAGACAATGCAGAACTCGAACACGAACAACCTGATTTTCAACCTCCCCCAACTCATCAGCTACATCAGCCAGTTCATGACCCTGCTGCCCGGCGACGTGATTTCGACCGGTACGCCCCCCGGCGTGGGCCTGGGCCAGAAGCCGCCCCGGTTCCTCCAGCCCGGCGACGTGATGGAACTCGGCATCGAGGGCCTCGGCCAGCAGCGGCAGGAAGTGGTGGCGTGGGGGGCGTGAGTACCGTGTTTAGGGTTCAGAGTTTAGAGTTTTATCTTCCTTAAAACCCTGAACCCTAAACTCTGAACCCTAAACCCTAAACAATGACTTTCCACAAATACCAGGGCACCGGCAACGATTTCGTGATGGTGGACGACCGCGAGGGCCGGTTTCCCACCGACGACGCCGCGCTCATCGAACGCCTCTGCCACCGGCGCTTCGGCGTCGGGGCCGATGGGCTGATTCTGCTCCGCACCGACCCTGACTACGACTTCCGGATGGTGTACTTCAACGCCGACGGGCGCGAAGGCTCCATGTGCGGCAACGGCGGGCGCTGCACGGTGCGGTTCGCGCACGATTTGGGCGTCGTCGGCGATTCGACCCGCTTCGTGGCCGTGGACGGCGAGCACCTGGCTTCGGTGTGCGAGGAAGAGATTTTCCTGAAGATGGGCGATGTGTCCGGGCTGCAAAAGCACCCGGATTACGACTTTTTGAACACGGGTTCCCCGCACGTCGTGGCCTTCGTCCCTGATTTGAACGATTTTGATGTGTTCGGCAAAGGTCAGGAAATTCGCTATGCTCCGGAGTGGGTCGAACGGGGCGGAACCAACGTCAACTTCGTGGAAATCCAGCCCGACGGCAGCCTGTTCGTGCGCACCTACGAGCGGGGCGTCGAAGACGAAACCTACTCCTGCGGCACGGGCGTAACGGCCTGCGCCCTGGCCGCGCACCTGCGTTTCGGCACGCCCGACCCGGTCGAAATCCGCACGTTGGGCGGGCCGCTGCGGGTTTCGTTCGAGCGCACGGGCGACGATTTGTTTCAAAACATCTACCTGATTGGCCCGGCGCGGCGGGTGTTTGAAGGTTCGGTGACAATTTGACAGCCTTCGGGCCGCTGGAACAACTTTTCGTAGTGCCGAACCGGGCCGCTTCGTGGCCCGGTTCGGCTGTTTTTAACCTAAACCCTTCGTAGCCAATCCAATGGAAGCCGTTGTTCAAGAAGAAAAAGGGCAGATCTCGATCCACACCGAGAACATCTTCCCCATCATCAAGAAATTCCTTTATTCCGACCACGAGATTTTCCTGCGCGAACTGGTCAGCAACGCCGTGGACGCCACGCAGAAGCTGAAGCAGCTTTCTTCAATGGGCCAGTTCGACGGCGATTTGGGCGACACTAAAATCACCGTCAGCCTCGACGAAGCCGCCAAAACCATCACTATTTCCGACCGCGGCCTGGGCATGACCGCCGAGGAAATCAAAAAGTACATCAACCAGATTGCCTTCTCGGGCGCGTCGGAGTTTCTGGAAAAATACAAGGACCAGGGCGTCGAACGGGGCGCGGTCATCGGGCAGTTCGGGCTGGGTTTTTACTCGGCCTTCATGGTCGCCAGCCAGGTTGAAATCATCACCAAATCGTACCAAGATGCCCCCGCTGCCCGCTGGGTGTGCGACGGCTCGACGGAGTTTGAAATCACCGCCGACGCCAAAGCCGAGCGGGGCACGGACGTGATTCTGCACATCGCGGAGGATTCGGAGGAATTCCTGGACAAGTACCGCATCAGCCAGATTCTCGAAAAATACGGCAAGTTCCTGCCCGTGGAGGTGGAGTTCGACGGGCGGGTCATCAACAACACCACGCCGCTCTGGACGAAGCAGCCCGCCGACCTGACCGACGAGGATTACCTCAAGTTTTACGAGGAACTGTATCCGATGAGCGAAAAACCGCTTTTCTGGATTCACCTCAACGTCGATTACCCCTTCAACCTCACGGGCATTCTGTACTTCCCGAAACTGAAAAATGATTTTTCGGTGCAGCGGGAAAAAATCCAGTTGTACAGCCGCCAGGTGTTCATCACCGACGAGGTGAAGGACGTGGTGCCCGAATTCCTGATGCTCCTCCACGGCGTCATCGACTCGCCTGACATCCCGCTCAACGTGAGCCGGAGTTTCCTGCAAGCCGACGCCAACGTGAAGAAAATCAACGGCTACATCACCCGCAAGGTGGCCGACAAACTGGCCGAACTCTTCAAGGCCGATCGTCCGGCCTTCGAGGAAAAATTCGCCGACATCGCGTTGTTCGTGAAGTACGGGATGATTTCGGACGATAAGTTTTACGAGAAAGCCAAAGACTTCGGCCTGGTCGAAAGCGTGGGTGAGCAGAAATTTTTCACCCTGGAGGAGTATCGTCAACACACGGAAGCCCTGCAAAAAGACAAGAACGACACGCTCACGTGGCTCTACACCACCGACGCGGCCAAGCAGGACGGCTTCATCGCCTCAGCCCGCGCCCGTGGGTACGACGTGCTCAAGTTCGACACGGTGATTGACCCGCACTTCATCAACCTGCTCGAACGCAAGCTGGAAAAAACCAGCCTGAAGCGCGTGGACGCCGACACGCCCGACAAGCTCATTGACAAGGGCGAAACCGCCGAGAGCGTGCTGAGCGAAACCGACCGCGAAAGCCTGAAAACGCTGGTTGAGGAGGTGCTGAACGACAAAACGAAAACCGTACAAATCGAGTCGCTGCCCCCGGACGAACTGCCCGTGACGCTCACCCAGAATGAATTCATGCGCCGCATGGCCGACATGGCCAAAACCGGCGGGCAAAGCTGGTTCGGGGCCATGCCCGCGACCTGGAACGTGGTCGTCAACGCCAACCACCCGCTCTTCGGCCGGGTGCTGGCCGAAAGCGACGCCGACGCGAAAAAGCGCCTCGTTCAGCAAGCGTACGACCTGGCCCTGCTGGCGCAGGGGCAACTGAGCGGCCCGTCGCTGACGGAATTCATCAAGCGGACGGTGGAAACGCTGTGAAGGGTGTAATTTTTTGAAACGAAAAACGCCTCCGAAGGTTCGGAGGCGTTTTTCGTTTTTCAGCAGTCTCCCAAGTTTAACGCAGGTAGTTCATGGCCTCGCGGGTTGGGGCAAACGTTTGGCTTTCACGCCGCCGAGCAGTTGGGTCGAAAAAAACACCTTCCCGTTGATGCCCCGCTCGCCGTACTCCAGCGCGGCCACATGGCCCTCGTCGATGCCGATGGATTGGATTTTCGCGATTTCCTCGCGGGGGAGGCGGTTTAGCTCCTCCTCGTTCACTTCCCGGTCGTCGAGTTTGAAAACGGGCGATTTGCCGGTGGCGACATTGAGGGAACGGTACCCGCTGACGCTGCCCGGATCGGGAATTTTGAAAATCAGGCAGTCAAATTCGCCGTTGGCAAACGCGTAAGGTGCCGTCCAGTCGTCGTTTTTCAGTTTGATGCGCGTCAGCAGTCGGTGGGTATTTGCCGCCACCCAATCCCGGATTAGGTCGTTGAGGTGCCATTGACTCGCCGCGTACCGGTAAGTCGTATCGGCGGCCTCGACTGTGATTTGAGCCACCATCGTGCCGTAGTCCGTCTCGACCGACGCGGTGTTTTCGACCGTGATGCGCCGGATTCGCTGAGGCTCGACCGGGTACATCGTCGTTTTAAACTCTCCATTTTTCACTTTCCCATCCCGCACGACAATCACTTCGCCGGGATAGCTGACCGGTGTTTTCAAAATCACGGTAATCGGCCCCAGCAGCCGCTCCGGGTGGTCGATCACCCACACTTTGCCCGTGGGCACGGTCGGTTCGTCGGTGCGGAGCACCTCGCGCTGGCAGGCCCAGACCACGAGCAGGGCCACGGGGAGCGCAAGCAGGTAACATCCTTTTTTCACGGCAGGCGACGATTTTTCGTGAAACAAAAACCGCAGGCGATCGCGGAGCGGTCGGCGGGCAAAGGCGTTGGCGAGGGCGTAGCCGGGTTGGGCGGTTTTCAGGAGCAATTCGGCGTAGGCGCGGCGGTCGTGGCGGTGGGCCAGGGCGGCGTCCACCTGCAACTCGTGCAGGTGCGCCAGCGAACGGGCGTACAGGTACACGACGGGGTTGAACCAGAACGCCACCGCCAGGATTTCCACCGCCAAGCGGTCGGCGGAATGACGGAGCCGGGCGTGTTCGGCTTCGTGGGCCAGCACCAGGTCGCGCTCGTCGGGCGAAAGGCCCGCGTCGTTGAGCAGCACGAGCCGGAAAAACGAGGCGCTGCCGCCCTCGGTCGGCACCACGAGCAGGCCGTTGAGTTCCTCGCCGTCCTGCCGGGCCAGTTGCCGGATTCGGTACAGCCGCCGGGCCAGGCGCGCGGCCCCGAGCGCCGCCACCGCCGCGTAGAGTCCCCAACCGAGGCGCGCCCAGTCCGGCCCGGCGGGGGCCGGAGCCGGTTCCGCCGCCAGCGTCTGCCGACCGTCGGCGGGCAGGGGAACCGGCTCCGGCGGCGCGGCTTCGGCGCGTTCGACCGGCGCACGGCGGGCGACGGGCAGGGGCGTTTTCACGAGCGGCAGCCCGAGGCTGAGCGCCAGCGAACCGAGCAGGTACGCCCGGTTCAGCCCGTGAAAGGTGAGGCGGCGCAGGGCCAGGGCGTACACGGCGTAAAACAGCGCCATCGCCAGCGAAGCCGAGAGGAGGTAGTTCATGGCTGTGGTAGCCCCGGACTTTAGTCCGTGGGTTTTTCAGGTTCGTCAATCATCCGCCGCAGTTCCTCCAACTCCTCGCGAGTCAGGTGCTTTTCTTCGGCCATGAACGAGAGCAGACTCGCGGGCGAACCATCAAAGTAGCTTTCGAGCAGGTGCCGGAACCCCCGCTTCCGGTACTGCTCGCGGGTGATTTTCGGGAAGTATTCGTACGTGCGGCCGTAGGCTTTGTAGCCCAGGAAGCCCTTCGTTTCGAGCAGCCGCACCACGCTCGCTACGGTGTTGTAGGGCGGATTTTCGGGGAGTTTTTCGATCAGGTCTTTCACGAAAAACGGTCCGTCGAGCGCCCAGACGGCCTGCATGATGCGCTCTTCGGCGTTGGTGAGGGTTTGCATGGAAGGTTGTCTGAACCTGGATTTGCAGATTTTTAGGATTAAACAATCAGAACGGGTCATCCTGAAAATTCAGAAATCCAGGGTTCGGATGGTTTGTCCGCACAAACGTAAAACGGATTTTTCAGTTTTACAACTGATTTTTTAGTTTTTAAACGGAGTTTTCAGTTTTCCTGAACGCCAAAAGCGCCGAACCTTCCGGCCCGGCACTTTTGGCGTTCAGGAAAACAATCCGCCTACTGCGTTACCTCAAGGGTATTGTTTTTCGGATTAATGTCGGGAATCATCACATCGCTGAGGCTCACCTTCGTGAGTTTTTTCCCGAAATCCCGCTCCACGCTGTACGTGTTCGAGTTCTGCCAAATGCGGGCCGTTTCGCGGATTTCCCCCGTCGTGCCATCGTCGAAGGTCAGCTTGATGGCCATCGAGGTGGGCAGGTTGCCGAGTTTGTTGACCGTGATTTTCGTCTTGCCCTTCTTGCCCTTCGTCACCTCGGCCAGGGCGAGGTCGGGGTAGCTTTTCTCGAAAAACCAGGGTTTCCAGTACCACGACAGGTCTTCGCCCACGGCGTTGTTGAAGCTGAAAAAATAATCGTAGGGCATGGGGTGCTTGCCGTTCCAGCGGCGCATGTACTCGTGCAGGGCGGCGAGGAATTTCTGGTCGCCGAGCAGTTCCTTCAGAAACGCGTACGCCTGCGCGGGGCGGTAGTAAGCCGCCAGCCCGTGAGAAGCAGCGCTTTTAATCTGGTTGGTGGGTACGATGAGCGGGATGTCGTCTTCGCTGCCGGCGGCCTGCGCAAACGTCTGGGCATTGCCCTGCTGGGGCTTGTATTTTTTTCCCCCGAAGTTCCGGATGTCGAATTCGAGCCAGTTGGGCAGAAACTGCGCCCAGCCTTCGTCCATCCACGAATACTTCCGCTCGTTGATGCCCATGTAAAACGGGAAGTACGTGTGAGCGACTTCGTGGGCCGTCACCTCGGCGTCGAAGGCCGAACCGCCGAAGTCGCCGTCGTTGACGAACATCGGAAATTCCATCCCGCCGGAGCCATTGAACACGGTTTCGTTGGGGTACGGAAACGGCACGGCGGGCATCGTTTTCGAGAAATACTCCACCGACTGCCGGGCGTAGCGGCACACGTCGGGGAAGCCCTTCGACTTGGGGTGGTACACGGCGGCCACGGCGGTGCGGCGGCCGGGTTCCACTTCCACGCTGCTGGCGTCCCAGAGGTAGGTGTCGGAGGCGGCGAAGACGAAATCCGGCACTTTTTCGGCCACGAACCGGAAGGTGTGCGTGCCGGAGGTGGCCTTCGCGATGCCGCCCTTCTCGCGGTCAGCGGCGGTGACGACGTTCACCACCTGGTCCGACGTGCGCGATCCCCGGTAGCGGTCAAGGATTTCGGCGCTCAGAATCTGGTCGGGGTTCTGCCACACGCCCGTGGCCCACACGAGGTGGCTGGCGGGCACGGTCACTTCGACGTCGAAGTTCGAGAAGTCGTTGTAGAATTCCTCCTTGCCGGTGTACTGGGCTTGATCCCAGCCGTCGATGTCGTCGTACACGGCGATTTGGGGGTACCAGTAGGCCACCATGTAGCTGGTGTTGAAGTACCGGCCCTCGCGGATGTGCGATTTCGCGGGGATTTTGTAGGTCCAGTCCACCTCCAGCTTGAGGTTCTGCTTGGCGGCCAACCCGCCGGGGATGCGCAGGATGGCGTTGGTGCCCTGCACGTTGGGCTTCACGTCCTGGCCGTTGATGCGCACCACGGGCAGGCTCACGGCGTCGCCGTCGAGGAGGTCGGCGGGGTCCACGTTGCGGGGATCGCGGGCGTTGGCTTTGTTGAAAATGTTCGGGTACAGCCGGATGACCAGGTTTTGCAGCGTGATGGGGCTTTCGTTGAAGTACTGCACCGTTTCGCTGCCGGTGAGTTGCCCGGTTTGCGGGTCGAGGCTGACGCGGATTTTGTACTCCGAGCGGTTCTGCCAGTAGTTCGGACCGGGTTTGCCGTCGGTGCTGCGGGTGCCTTTTTCGTAGGCCGCCTGGATTTCACGGGCGACGAAGAGGTTCTGGAAATTAGGCGTCTGCTGGGCCACCGCGCCGAGGCTCAAGGCGCTAAATGCTGCGGCCATGCTATTTTTTCGGAGAAACTGCATGAAAAATGCCGGTTGGTTTTGATGTGAAAAATGGTGGGGCAATGATACGGCGAGAGGTGCTTGGAGCGAGAAAGGTTTTTGAGGAGTGGAAAAATCCCCCTTGTGCGGCGGCAGGGCTGTTAAGTTCTGATTGGGAACGCTAAAAATGCTCAATTTTCAATGCTCAATGTTCAATGGGTTATTTCTCTGACTTTCAATCATTGAACATTGAGAGTTGAGCATTGAAAATTGAGCATTGTCTACCGTGGGTGTAGAACTTAACGGCCTTGCCTTGTGCGTGGGGCTGTGGGGGGCCGAAGGGGGGTGCGGGAGGATTGTAGGGAGGAGGGGGATGTTTGGGTGGCCACGCGAGCACATCCCCCTCCCACCGCACCCACCAGCCGCCCAATTCCATTGCGGCCCCCCTTCGGCTCACGCACATAGCCGCCGCACAAAGGGGAATCTTCTCACACCCGATTTTCACTTCCCCTCCCACGCATTGTCCTTCCGGTTGGAGTCGGGAATCTGCACACCGCCGAGTTCGGCTTTCACGAGCGGTTTGGCGAAGGTTTTTTCGACCGTGAAAGTCGTCTTCCCATCCTGCCACACGCGGGCGGTTTGGCGAATTTCCTCCGTCGAACCGTCGGCAAACGTCAGGCGCAGGCGGATGGGAACGGGCATATTCCCCTTCCGGGTCACGCGCAGCACGGTCTTGCCTTTTTTCCCTTTTTCGACCGCGAGGCCCAAATCCGGGTAGCCTTTCTCGAAAAACCAGGGCTTCCAGTACCAGGACAAATCCTCCTTCGTGGCGTCGTTGAACGAAAAGAAAAAGTCGTAGGGCGTGGGGTGTTTGCTCGTCCAGCGGCGCATGTACTCGTGAAGCGCGGCCTTGAATTTGTCGCGCCCGAGCAGGTCATCGAGAAACGCGTACGCCTGCGAGGGCCGGAAGTACGAGGCGAAGGTGTACGAACTGCCCGTGAGCTGCACCGAGGGCACCATCAGGGGTACGTCCTGCTCGCGCCCGGCGAAAAAGCTGTAGTACTGCGCGTTGGTCTGCTGGGGCTGGAAGGTCTGCCCGTTGATGTCGAACGGGATTTCGTTGGGCAGAAATTGCGCCCAGCCTTCATCCATCCAGGCGTACTTCCGCTCGTTGATGCCCATCAGGAACGGAAAATACGTGTGGGCAATCTCGTGGGCCGTCACCTCGGCGGCCTCGTCGTCGGGGTAGGAGCCGTCGTTGACGAACATCGGAAATTCCATGCCGCCGTGCCCGTTGAACACCGTGATGTTGGGGTACGGAAACGGCACACCGGGCAGTTGGGTCGAAAAATAGCTGACGCACTGCCGGGCGTAGCGGGTTACTTCGCGGAAGTCCTTCGCCGTGGGGTGGTAGGCGGCGTACACCGCCGTGCGGCGGCCCGTGGCGGGGTCGGCCACGGCGCTGCTGCCGTCCCAGAGGTAGGTGTCGGAAGCGGCGAAGGCGAAATCGGGGACGTTCTCGGCTTTGAATTTGTACGTCTGCTGGCCCGTGCCCTGTACGATGCCGCCCTTCACCCGGTCGGCTTCGGTCACGATGCGGATGATGTCGTCGGTCGTCCGGCTGGTCTGGTAGCGTTTGAGGTACTCCGGCGTCAGGATTTGCTCCGGGTTCTGCCACACGCCCGTGGCCCAGACGAGGTGGCTGGCGGGCACGGTGATTTCCACGTCGAAGGTGTTGAAGTCGTTGTAAAACTCCTGGGGGCCGGTGTAGTTGAAGGTGTCCCAGCCATCGATGTCGTCGTACACGGCCATCTGCGGGTACCAGTAGGCCACCATAAAACTCGTGTTGAAGTACGTGCCCTCGCGGATGTGCGTCTTTTTCGGCAACACGTAATGCCACGTCACGTCGAGCGTGATGGTTTTTTTCGACTCCAGCTTCCGGCTGGCGATGTTGATGAGCAGGTTGGTACCCTGGCGCTTGAGCCGGTTTTCGGGCCATTCCTCGCCGTTGATCCGCACGGTTTCAATCGTCACGCCCGCGTCGTTGATGTCCTCGGGTTCGATGACTTCGTCGCGGACGGCGGTTTTCTTGAAAATGTCCGGGTACAGCCGCAGCACCAACTGGCTGAGCGTAGTCGGGCTTTCGTTGTGGTAGGTGATGCGTTCGGTGCCGGTCAGTTCGCGGGTGCGGGGGTCGAGGCTGGCTTTGATTTGGTAGTCGGAGTGGTTTTGCCAGTAGGCTGGGCCGGGCCGACCGTCGGTCGAGCGGGTGCCCTTCTCGTAGGCCGCTTTCACCTCCACGGGTACCATCAGGTTTTGGGTTTGCGCCGAAGCGGCGAAGGCGACGCTGCCCAGGATGCCCAGCAGCCTTGTTTTTCGGAAAAAATGCATGAAGTGCGGAAAACGGGGTTTTGAAAAAGTGCGCCGAAGTTACGGGGTTTTGGGCGTGGTCGGGGCGGGTGCCGACCGAGGGCCGGATTTTTGGAGAATCCCATCGCTCAGCAACCGCCGGACGTACTGCTCGGGCAGGGGCCGCGAGACCGTGCCCGCCACCCCCGTCACCGCTTTCCAGAACGGCTGCTCGTCGCCCGCGCGGCGCATTTCGGCGAACCACTCGAAGCCGATTCCCGACGAGTACCGCCCCGTGCGCACCGTGCCCCCGGTGGGCCGAAACCCAATCCACAGCACCACCTCGCTGCCCGACTCGGCGGTTTTCTGGGCAACCAGGCTGTCGAGGTTGCCAAAACTCAGGTCGTCGAAGCCCAGGGGCGTCACCGCGTACCCCGGCGGAAACTGACGGGCAACCTGCCGGGCGTACCCGTCGCCGTCCCGTTTGGTGTTCGCCACCACCAGCACACGGCTGAAGGCGGGAACGGCACCGGGGCGCACGTTGGAATGCAGCGAACCCGAAGCGCACCCGCCCAAGGCCAGCCCGAGCAGCGGAAGCAGAAGTGAAAGGCGGGTTTTCATGCCAGGGTTGTTGGGTGCATCGTTTCCGGAAGGTCATCAGTTGCCGGAAGGCGTTTCCGCCGCAAGCAAGGGTCCGGCGCTGCCGATCAGGCCGTCGCGCTGGAGTTGGCGCACCACCCGCGACGGGGGCACCTGCCAGAGCAGACCGGGAATCGGGGCGCGCACGTTCCAGACGGACCGGTTGGCGGGCCACGGGCGCAGTTCGCCGTACAGTTCGAGGTTGGGCGTGGCGCTGTTGGCTCCCGGCACTACCTTGTAGCTGCCCGAAGGCCGGGCGGTAAGCCACAACACCGCGTCGGTGGGCCGGGCGTTGGCCTCGCGGCGCACCAGGCTGTCCGGGGCAACGAGGCTGAGTTCGTCGAGGCCCATCGTGCGCACCGCGTAACCCGGCGGGAACGCCGTGCGGTAGAGTTCGGCGTAGCGGTGGGCGTTTTCGCGCTGAACCGCCACGACGAGCAGGTGCCGGATGGGTGGCATACCGGCGGGGTCAACCTGCGAATGCAGGGTGGCGCAGGCCGAGCAACCCGCCGCGACGAGGGCCAGAAGAATTGGTTTCGGGCGGTGCATGAGCGGTTCAGCGGGATGAGGGTGAAACGGCGGCCAGCCCCGGCCCGGATTTACTCAGCACCCCATCGCGGAGCATCTGACTCACGACCCGTTCGGGCGGAAAATTGGACCGGATGGGGGCTTTCAGCACCTTCACCTTCCAGACGGGCTGGTTCGTCGGCAGGGTGCGCAGTTCGCCGTACAATTCAAAGTCCGTTACCGTGAAGTCCGTACCGCCGGTTACGGTGCCGGTGGGCCGGTTTTCGAGCCACAGTACGGCGTTGGCCCCCGCTTCCCGCGCCTTCACCCGCACGAGGCTGTCCGGGTTGCCAAAACTCAGGTCGTCGATGCCTAACGTGCTCACCTGGTAACCGGGCGGAAAGGCAAACCGGAATCGGTCGGCGAACCGTTGGGCCTGGTCTTTCTGCTTGACCACGACGAGCACGTTGTCGAACGGGGGGAGGGTGGCGCTGCCTTCCCGGTTGGAGCGGACGCTCACGCAGCCACCGAGGGCGAATGCCGCCAGGAGCAGCAGGGAAACGGGGTTGGTTTTCATGTTCCAAAAAGTTGTTGGTGAAAAGGGAATTGTTAAAGGTAAAACCCGTTTGGGCGCGGAGTTTCCTAAAAAATCTTAAAAACGCCCCGTCACAGTTCCCCGATGTCCTCGTTCCACACCTCCGGCTTGCGGGCGATGAAGTCGCTCATCATGGCAACGCACTCGGGCAAGTCGAGGTCCACGACCTCCACGCCGTGCTGTTCCATGAACGCCCGCGCCCCGGCAAACGTCCGCGATTCGCCCACGACGACCTTCGGGATTTTGAACTGCACGATGGTGCCCGCGCACATGTAGCAGGGCATGAGGGTAGAGTAAATGACGGTGTCGCGGAAGGAGCCGACCCGCCCGGCGTTGTTGAGGCAGTCCATTTCGCCGTGCAAAATCGGGTTGTCCTGTTGCACGCGCTTGTTGTGGCCCGAGGCCACGAGCCGCCCGGCCTTCACCAGCGCCGAGCCGATGGGGATGCCGCCTTCGGCGAGGCTCTTGCGGGCCTGGCGGATGGCTTCCTGCATGAATTCGTCCATGTGAATGGCATTCGATTGGTTAGGGCGGAAAGTTAGAACCTTCCGCCAGGAACTCAGGGGGGCCTGATTGAAATTTGCCGTGAAAGGATTTGGATTTTCGGAGAAAAACTCCAACTTCGACCCAGTTTTCGCCCCCAACCGTCACCGCTAACTCCCCTCCGCCGTGAAAACTCCTCTACTTCTGCTGAACGCGGCGTTGTTGTTGCTGGCGTTTGCCCGCCCGGTTGCCTTCAGCCAAACGACGCCCGGCAAGTTCATCGACTTTCTCGAGGTGCCCGCCCAGGCCATGACCGCCAAAACCCGTTCGGTGGCCGACAAGGTGTTCGGCAAGGAGCGCTTCAAGCAGGCCCGCTTCGTGCGGCTGGGCAACCTGGCCAAGCTGCAACGCAACGGCAAACTGAACCTCGACCTGCCCGGCTACTTCGAGGGCCTCACCGCCACGGCCACGCACGTGCGGGCCGAATCGGAAACCAACTACGAGTGGTTCGGCACCTGCAACGAAGGACGGGGGTACGTCCACGTGCTGTGCCGGGATGGGAAGATTACGGCGAACATTTCACCGACGGGGCATAAAGTGTTTGAGGTCTATTACGTGGACGGGGATGTTCATGTGGTTTACTCACAAGAGCCTGACCCTACAAAAGCAGACTGCCTTGAACCCCGTGTGTTTGGACCAAAGCGAGTAAGCGAAGGATTACCGAAACTAAGAACAAGTGCTTGTCCAAACTACGGCAGAGTTTTAGTACTTTACACACCCGCTGCTCAGAGTGCAGTTCCTGATATTTCTCAAACGGCTCAAATGGCTGTAAGCCAATTTAACGCTTGTGTGTATAACAGCAATGTTACGCACGAGGCTGCTATGTTTTTAGCAGGAGTCGCTCCTCTCAACTTTCAGGGTTCGACTAACAATGATATGTTAGAAGACGTTAGGAACATACTTCCTAATAATTCTTCGGCTCAAAGTTATCGAAGTTCATATAATGCAGATATAATCGTACTATTAACTGATAACCCTAACTACCAAGCATCTGGTGCAGCAGCAAATTTACATCTTGATAACTCCAAAGCTTATGCTATTGTCCAAGTAAACGATGCAGTAGGTTACAGACGCACGTTCGCGCATGAAGTGGGGCACTTATACACTTTACGTCACGACAATGATTTTAATAACGATGGTCCTGGATATCGTGATTATGCGCATGGTTACGTATTCTACCCCAATGGTACCAAATATGTGACAATTATGTCAAGTGGTGGTGCGGTAGATTATCCACAAGGCCGATTGCTGAATTTTTCTAATCCCAATGTTCAGTTCAATGGAGTTCCAATGGGCACTTTCTCAACGAACAACTGCGCTCTTCGGGTTGGAGAAACCTATTCAACAGTTAACTCTCACCGCTCTGATCCGCAAACTTTTCAGGTTGGCATATCAGGCCCTTATTCAGGATATGCTTACCAACAGTACACATGGAATTCTACTGTTTCTTGTACGGTGGGTACCTATTCGTATCAATGGCGTACAAGTTATGATGGCTTCAATTATAGTGGTGTAGTTATACCAATTCAATTTCCAGATGTCGTAGGGGCAACCCTTGCGGTTGCCCGTGGCGTCGTTGGCAGGCCACCCAGGGCAACCGCAAGGGTTGCCCCTACGACATTTTAATTTTGAATCAGTATTAGTAGTAACCCTTTCTATGATGAGTATCTTCCTTGCCCGGAAGGTAACCAACGCTTTATAAAATTGACTGTCATCAAAAGTGATGGTGAGACTGTTAATGATTACTTTTCGGTTTATATCGATAAATCAACGTGTGGTGGGTATAGATTAGCGGGCCCTGAAAAAATTGACGTCTCAACTACACCACGACTAAATAGACTTGTTGCGACGAACAAAATAAATATTAAATTTGTGCATGAATATTTCG